>Ga0116217_10004467_pt1 | contig 12462 bp, 10 predicted proteins | sample Sb_taG_6_FD_89697 | JGI IMG/M metagenome (GOLD analysis project Ga0116217, IMG submission 89697) | Peat soil microbial communities from Weissenstadt, Germany - Sb_50d_4_PS metaG | ecosystem: Environmental > Terrestrial > Soil > Wetlands > Peat | place: Germany: Weissenstadt | collected 2010-09-21 | reverse complement strand
TTGGCCTCGAACACCTCGGTGTTCACGATCAGCCCGTGGCGGTTCTCCACCAGCAGATTCCCGTTGTAACTCAGCTTGGCTTCCTTGCCCTTGCCTTTGCGTGCCATCTTCGCATCGGGGTCCGTCTTCGATCGGTGCGTCTCGTTGGACCGCTTCTCCCCGTGGAAATCTACCGTCGCATTGCCAGCATCGTCCGGCGGAACGACGTGTTTCGCATCCTTGCGCTGAAAACTTTTCAAACTCGCCCACGCTTCCAGTAGCGTTCCATCCACGGTGAAGTGCTCGTCCGAGAGCAGACTCCGCTCCCGTGCCTGCTGCAGTACGGCTTGGAAGAAGGCTTCGGCAATGTTGCCATCGAGCAAGCGCTCGCGGTTCTTAGTGAACACGGTCACATCCCAGATGGCGTCATCCATGTTCAAGCCCACGAACCAGCGGAACAGCAGGTTATAGTCGAGCTGTTCCATCAACAGCCGTTCGCTGCGCACCGAATACAGCGCTTGCAGCAGGAGCGCTCGCAACAACTTCTCCGGCGCGATCGACGGTCGCCCGGTTTTGGCGTACAGCTTGTGGAACCGTGGTTGCAGTTCCTTTAATGCCTCATCGGTCATGACACGAAGCGGACGCAAGGGGTGGTCTTGGGGTACTCGCTGCTCTGGGCCTACGTAGCTGAACACATCCAACTGCTGCTCGTCGTTTCCTCGCATGCCTTCTTCTTATCAGGTTGTGCTGTGGAAACAAGAGAGTTTCGTGGTACTGCGTCCCCTTCAAATCGAGTTTTTCCGCAACCTGCTAGAGAAAACGGTTAGCAGCCACTAGGCCAAACCTACGGTGCGCGGCGTCAGTCTTCGACGCGACCGTGGCACAACAATCACTCAATTAGGCGCATCTTCATCCAACCTGAAGAATTGTGGAAATTGGCAACTGCGCTACCTGGCGGCACCAATTCATCACACGCTGCTTGTACCGTTTCATTCAGCTTCATTTCCATTACCGGCAGTAGGTGCTCAAGCTGCTCGAGGTTGCGAGGACCGATTAATGGCGCACTAATGCCGGGCTGATCCTTAACCCACATCACCGCCAATTGGGATGGCGACATGCCGAACGATTGTGCCAATCGCACGAACTTGTTCCCGACGAGAATAGCACGAGCGGTGATGCGTTCCGCGTATATGCCACCGCGCAAATTTGCGCGCGAATCGACTGGACAGACAGAGTCTTCCTGGTAACGGCCGGCTAAGAGTCCCATAGCCAGCGGTGACCAAGGCAAGATGCCGAGGCCGTACGTTCGACAGAGCGGTACCAATTCGTTTTCGATCCGCCGGTCGAGGAGATTGTAAGGGGGCTGTTCCGACACGAAGCGCGCATATCCTTTCGCTTCACTGACCATCAAAGATTCCATTAGCTTCCAGGCGGGAGCAGTGGAGCTGCCGATGTACCGGACTTTACCTTGGCGCACCAAGTCCGTCAGCGCTCCCAAGGTTTCATCGACCGGAATATCAAATGACGGGCGATGGAGCTGATACAAATCAATATAGTCCGTTTTGAGCCGGCGAAGAGACTCTTCGCACGCTCTTATCAAATGCAGTCTAGAATTCCCTTGCTCGTTAGGGCCAGGCCCTGTTGGATAGTGGGCTTTGGTAGCAATGATCACCTGCTGACGTAGGCCGTTGAGTTCCAGAGCACGACCGATAATGCGTTCGCACTCTCCGTTGGCATAGCTATTGCTGGTATCGATCAGATTGATGCCTGCTTCAATGGCCCGATCGACGATCGAAATGGACTCAGGTGCCGGAGTTGGATTACCAAAATTATCCGTGCCCAAACAGAGTGGTGAGATCTTGACTCCGGTTCGACCTAAGGTACGATAGTCCATCCAGACTCACCTCGCGGTATAGCCGGCATCAACGGTTACCAATGTCCCGGTGATATAACTCGCCGAGTCCGATGCTAGGAACAAAACCACTCGCGCAATCTCCACTGGGTCCGCCAAGCGCCCAAGCGGAACTGTTGCGGCTAGTCGCTCCATCAGTTCAGCGGTGACCGGCTCAGCGCGTTCGGAGGCGATCATGGGGGTATTCACTTCGCCAGGGCACACCGCGTTAATTCGAATGCCGTCTCTGACGTGATCCAGCGCCATCGCTCGCGTAATTTGATGAACGGCACCTTTTGAGGCGCAATAAGCCACGACGCCTGTTGCTCCAACGCTACCCCAAATGGAACCGAAATTGACGATAACACCTCCTCCCAGCTTCTTCATTTGCGGTACCGCGGCCCGACTCATAAAAAACAAACCCTTGACATTCACATCCATGACGCGCTGCCACTGCTCATCAGAAGTGTTCACCGCATCGGCACGCACAATAATGCCGGCGGCATTTACCAAGACATCTAGGCGACCATGTCGGTTCAAGGCTGTTTCAACGACCCGCTCGCAGAAGGAGGCGTCGCTGACGTCGCCGACTAGCGGCGGCCCGCTATTGATGTCATTAACTACTCGGGCAGCCAGTGAACCATTGCAATCGACAATAACAACATCTCCCCCCGCAGCGGCAAGCTCGCGAGCAGTAGCTGCCCCCATCCCCGACGCCGCACCTGTTACTACCGCTACCTTTCCTGTAAACGTCATGGACTCTACTCCCCTTGTGCCCAACTCGGCAACAGATTCACATCATCCTCGACAATCTCTCCGCACACAAAACTCAAGCGGTCCGCGAGTTCCTCCAACAACATCCGCGAGTCCGGTTTCACTTCACGCCCACCTACTCCTCCTGGCTCAACCAGGTCGAGATCTGGTTTGCCGAGATCGAACGCGACATTATCGCCCGCGGCATCTTTACCTCGGTTTCCGATTTAGCTCGCAAGCTCCGCCGCTATATCAACGCCTACTCCGCCAACGCTCGGCCCATCCCAAGTACTCCAACCCCACCCGCCGCGTCCGCAGTAACGAAATCACTGCGACAGGCCACTAGTCTCCAGATACACGCGCCGGAAGATGCCCCTGTACTGCCGAGTTTCCTTTTTGACTTCGAAAACGTCCAGTCTTCTTGCATTCTTAGTTGGGGCGTTTTGTGCTTCGTCTGCTAAGTGCATTGAAGCCTCCTGCAGTGCAGAGTGACGACGGCTCACTCGTCGGCTCCGAACGTCGACTCAACGGCGTTGTTCTGTCCCTACAGGTCGCATGATTGATCGACTCCGTAGCTTGGGCTTAGAATATCGCCACGTACCCAGGAGTGTCCGCAATTTGTTTATTGCCTGTTCATCCGGGACAAAACGCAACAAGATGCACTTTTCTTTATCCTTATCCTTGAAAAACTGGCCAATCTGGTGCCGACATGGCTGCGTGTAAGCTACCACGTCGATTCTGGCTCTCATTTTCTGCACCGCCAGAGCGTCTGTGATCACTGCGTAAGGAATCGATCCTGGAGGTTGATCCCGGTAATATTCGAGAGTGCGAATGATGGCAGGCGGCGCGTCGGCAGGAGCAAACAGGGCTCCCAGTCGCATGCTGGGACGCAGGGAAACAATTTTGTAGAGGGAATCATTGTCTATTGTGTGGGTGAGAGCAATGACTCGCCCGCCCAGAAGAGCAAGCGCTTTGTTCACAGCGTCAAAGTGATACAGCGTGGTGGCAACATAATCTGCTTCGTTCAGGCTTTCACGCCGCGCATCTTCGGAGGCTCCAGTCAATTTGTCGACCAGCATCCCATGGATCTGCACGTTGAGGTCAGTGAGCTCTCGCTGTAACGCCGCAGCGTAGTCATCTACGTATTCCGAGTGACACTCAACGAATAGGAGTTTCCGAGTTGGGAAGCGTTGCTCGATGGACACTGCCCGTCGTACTGCAGTCTGGGCAATTGTCATTGGGTCGAAACCCTGATCGGCTGCGGAGGTGAGCATCTCATCAACAAACTTGGTAATATGAAGACGTTCGTGGCCTTCGCTGTTCGGACTGTTGACAGCTAAGTTGACTGCCCAGCCCACTCCACGGTGGCTCTTAAGAACACCCCGCGATTGCAGCCATCGGTAGGCCTTATCGACCGTCAGAAACGATATACCCAGATACTTTGAAAGCTTACGCAGAGACGGCGGTCTGTCGCCCCCCCGTAACACCCCTGTCTCCACCAGATACATCACCTCGTGTGCAATTTGAAGGTACAAAGGCAGCCCGCTTTGGCGGTTGAGAACGAATTCAGCCAACAGGCTGTCTGCAGTTTGCTGCATTTAAGACTCCTTGTTCGACCCGAAAAGATCTCGGATTGATTAAGTCTGCAATCCCTTTGTAACCGTTCCAGCGCCGTACGTGCAGTGAGACACCCAACTCGGGCGAAGACCTGCGAGCCGCCTCCCAGACGCCTGATGTGTTTTTATCAAAAATGCTTGACATTTAGGGTATCACAGTTGTATAAATGCATCCTGTTGTATAGAAGCATAACATCGAAAAGTGGATGTGTCGCAATGGACAAGCGCGATCGCCTGTGCTTTTTGTTTGCGCTGCTCGTGGGCGCGTGCGTCCTGCTGGGATCTGCCACTACACAAACTGTAGCCAGCGGAGCTGTGTCTTGCGCCGTTAAGGATCCCATGGGTGCTGTCATCCCGAACGCCATAGTTGTGGTGACAAGAAATCCGCTCCGACACCACGGGGCCGACGGGACTCTGTTGCAACGTGCGCAATCTGATTGGCGACGGCTGCTGTGAACGCACGCAGGCCTAAGGCTTTTCGGTGAGCGGGTGGTTGAGGAAGATCAACGAATTGCGAATGGCGCTCGATATTGGAGGGCACACAAGCGAGGCGACCTTTTGGGATGCTCTTCATGTGGCGAAAGGGCCTGTCATCTGTACCCATACAAACTGCCGCGCGCTCAGAAACAATCCGCGTTGTATGACCGACGATTTCATGCGAGCAATTGCCGCCATGGGTGGCGTGATTGGAATCACGTGCTATGGATACTTTGTTACCGACAAACCCACTGCGACGCTTGATCTCTTCTTGGATCACATAGATCATGCTGTAAGAACGGCCGGCGCTGATCATGTCGGAATAGCTCTGGATCAGATTGTGTACTCTCCCCCTCCTCCTGGTACCCCCGATGAGGAGGTGCAAGACGATCCGTACGTTACTCCTACGCCCCGCGCATACCCTAAGAGTTCGGATCAGTGGTACACAAAGGGTCTGGAAACCGTGGGAGAAACGCCCAAGATAACTGGAGGCTTGATGCGCCGGAGATACGGTCCTACTGACATCGGCAAGATTATGGGCGAGGACTGGTTGCGAGGGTATGAGCAGGTGTGGGGCGGCCAGCAGACCGCCTCGGCATAGTTCACTTAGATATTGCTGGGTTGCTCGACGTTCCATCGGTGTTTCTTACAAACGGAAAGGACGACGACTACGCAGATCGAAAGACTCATTTACGCAATAGATACTCATACTGGCGGGGAATGTACTCGGGTGGTCATGCATGGATATCCCGCACTACCACGGACGCATCCGCTGGATGTCCTGAAGTTGATGGCCAGTAAGTACGACAAGTTCCGTCGCATGCTGATGTGGGAGCCCCGGGGGCACCAGAACATGTTCGGCGCCTTGTTGCTTCCTCCGTCACGGCCAGACACGAGATTTGGTGTGGTCTTCATGGACTCCGGCAGTTATCTCAAAATGTGCGTTCACGGCCTCATTGGTGTGACCGTAGCGGCCGTAGAGACAGGCCACATTTCCGAATGCGAAGCCAATCAACCGCTAAGAGTGGAGACTCCGGCTGGCATCGTTTCCGTCCGTTTTGAGCGCAGGCCGGGTCTGGGCATTGAGGTTGCCGTCCGCAACGTGACCGCCTTTTGTGCTGACACCGATTTGACGGTCGAGGTGGATGGGAAACAGTTTCCTGTCGACGTTGTTTACAGTGGGAACTTCTTTGCCTTAGTCAAGGCAGCTGATCTACGACTCCACCTTGAACCGGGGGACCTCGCAGAAATCACTCGTGTGGGTCTTGCGATTCGAGATGCTATTAACCAGCATCGGCAGTTTGTCCACCCGGAACAGCCTGAGATTGCTGGTGTCGCTCTCGTTGAAGTCTATGAAGATTTACGCAACCCACCACCACACGCGCGCAATGTCGTAGTGTTCGGTTCTGGCCAGATTGATCGTTCTGCTTGTGGGACAGGAACTTGTGCGAAGATGGCATTGCTTCACAGCCGAGGCGCCTTGCAGCTCGGCGAAGAATTTGTGCATGAAGGAATCGTCGGAACTAGATTTCGCGGTCGATTGCTCGAACAAAAGCACGTAGGAGAGTTTTCTGGCGTAGTGCCCGAAGTGACAGGGGCCGCGTATGTTACCGGCATTCAGCAGTTTGTGGTAGATCCTTCGGACCCGTTGCGGGCAGGCTTCACATTGTGTGACGAACGCGTGCAGCTGCAGCGTGCTAGAGTTGCGCACAGAGACTCTGAAACAACTGCCTAGGTGATTCCTAACGCCTTATTTGCGGCGACTGCGCGTCAGAGTAGAACGGATCCAGTCGGTCAACTACATCCCGCGACACTTCTAGAAATTAGCGTCGATTCTCAATGGGGATGGAAAAGAAGATGCCAGTGACACCACCTTCCTTCAGCCGGGGAACGTCCACCGCGCCGTCGGGAAGACGCTTTGAAATATCCACACCTTCAATCACCATGCGGCTCGGGAGTGTCGTCGTCCGTGTCGATGACGATGGCGGATTCATACAACTTCCGCACCTCGGGAGAAATGGTCAAAGGTCCTGTCTCGGAAGGCGTGGGCTAAGGCGGCGAGTCCGGCGGCAATCAGAACGGTAACTGTGCAGGCACCAAAGGCTTGTTTCAAGCGCTTTCAATTCCTCAATTCCTCCCAATCGTTGTGAATGCAAAGTTCGTCCGCTTGGTCGTCAACCGTGAAACGAGTAGTAGGGCAAATCGGTCCGGCAATATCTGCTGGCTCTTCCATAATCGGGAGCGCGGTGCCAGTGCTTCGTTCATTTCCTCGCCTGAACGATCGGCAGGATGACGTAGGAAGGGTGTGTGGCGTCGTGATAGATCGTCTGCTGGGCTACGTTGATGTTTGCCGTCTTACCTAGTGGCTCCCCAGTATTCTGGTTCCGATCATACTTCGGGAACGCGCTAGAGGCGACCTCCACGCGAATGCGGTGTCCTTTGACAAATTCTTGGCAGGTATTCCACACATCGATGTCGAAGGCATAGATCTTCCCTGGCTCGAGCAGAGATGGTTTGTCTCCGCCTTCACGGTAGCGCGCGCGGACCATCCCGTCGGTCAGCCTCTGCGCGAAACCATCTGGCCACACATCGAGGAGTTTTACCATGAAATCTGTATCCGTCGCGGATGAGGAAGCATAGAGATGGGCGTGCACCGGGCCACAAATCACTTGTGGAGTTTCGAGAGTTTCTGACGTGTATACGAGTACGTCATCCCGCCGCTCCACGGGGCGATAATCATCTGGCCCGCCGAGTTGTGCATAAGTAGACTCCATTATGAACGGAACTGGGTTCGCGGGGTCGTAGCTATAATGGTCCGGAGGATCAGACTCAGCAGGCTGCGGACTAATAGCGCCACTTCCAAACAAGCTGTTCGCGCGTCCGCGGCTCTTGAGGTAATACTTTACAAACTCCGTCCCGGGCAGTGGCCAATCCTGCTGGTCCTGCCATTCATTTTTCCCCATTAAGAAGATGCGCACTGCCGACCCGGTCATAATTCCGTTCTCTGCGCCTTTCAGCCAATGATCAAACCAGCTTAGCTCGTAGCCCTCCAGATCGACCAGCGCCGTTGGACCGAAATCGACAGCTCCGAGCTTCCGCGTGCTATTCTCCCCATGTGGCCACGGACCCATCAACAGTTTCTGGCTATTTCGAACCGCTTCCGTTGGGCCTTGTTTCTTCATGCCGATGTAATTCATCAGCGCACCCGCTTGCTCGTCGTCATACCATCCGGAGATATGTAGAATCGGTGTCTGTACGAGGTTGTACTTGTTCTGGTAAATGAGCGGCTCCCACCACGAGTTAATCCCGGGATGGTCCAGAACATCCTGCCAATAGGGCGCGTGGAAGCCGGCGGCTTCATCCATGGTGGAAAGCGGCAGGTGCAGATAAATTGCGTTCCAGTCGACAGCGGCTAGATTATGTAGCGTATGCCCCAGCAGCAACTGATACCAGCTCATATAGGAAGGCGATTGCAGGCCCGTCGGCGACTCCACAAAAGGATCGGGCGGAGTGACGAGAACAACCATCGTCGTCAGATGCGGCGGGTGCTGCAACGCGGCGAGCCACTGATCGTAACCGAGGTACGACGCGCCGATCGTCCCCACTTTTCCGCTGGACCACCGCTGCTTCGCACACCATTCAATTGAATCGAAGCCGTCGGGCCCTTCGTTCCTGTACGGGACAAAAACACCGTCGGAATCGCCGCGCCCTCGTACATCCATGGCCACATAAACGTAACCGCGGGAGGCAAAATAGCGCCCTAGGCCCAGGTGATTACCACGCTCAGTGCTTTTGTTGTACGGCGTGCGCGCGAGGATAACGGGGAATTGTCCCACGGTGTCCGGACGGTAGACATCGGCGGACAGCTCGACACCATCGCGCATCAGGACGCGCTCGTTAAACTCGATCCTTACATCGTATATAGACTGGGCGGCAGCCGGCGTTTGGGCTAAGCAGGTCACAGACAACTCAAGAACCAGCGCGAAGAGCAGAACGACCCGGAGCCGAGACATAGAATTCATCGTGGTGCCTTGGAGGTCTGCATCAGGCGGAAAGGACTTGGGCACTGTAGCAGCTACGACGATGGGAGTTTGTCGGGAAGATGATTCGTTCTGGGAAACTGTGCGACTAGCTACGGAGTTGTCAACCAAAAGAAAATGGCCCAACGAAAGAAGAGGACTCAGCAAAGTTCCACGCGCAAGTGCTCTTGGTGTGGCTTTCGGGAATTCGATTTCTTCACGGCTCACTCGCACTTCCTTCGCCCAAGTCGGAACCGCGGGCAGTTTCTTGATCCTGGTCCCGCAGCCGAACCGTCAGAACTGCACAACAATGACCCTGCGAAACCGATAAAATTAAGCCTTGCGCAAACTGTTATACTGTTATATACACCTAGTATTAGACGCGGAACTCGCGCGTGTCAAGGAAAATTTAGTCCTGTCACACGCGTGGGCCGGCGCATTGCGAGGAACACTTATGCCAGACGTGAAGCGAAGAGACTTCATACGCGCAGTTGCCTTGGCGGGTACCGCAGGTGGATTGATGCATCTATCTGGAGCATGGAATACGTCATCGGCCGGTGTGATTCAGAATCCGCCAAGTTCCGAGCCCCAGCACCAAGAGGCAGACCGAAGTGCCGACCGTGATGCGTGGGCCATCGAGCGTTCTACCATCGTGGTAGATGGACTAGACCCTTCGAGCCTGGATGAGAAGTACCTGCAGATGCTGAAGGCCGGGGGGGTCAATTGCTGGCACAAGAGCATGGAAGATGTTCAGTCCTTTGCTGACGCCTACGATTTCCTGGACGGTCATCGCAGTCAGATTGTTGCAGCCACAACTGTCAAAGAAGTTCGGCAAGCTCATCAAGAGGGCAAGCTTGCTCTTCTTTTCGGCTGGCAGTCGGCCGATGTTTTGAGTCTAACCTCCGGCTCACCCCCGGTAACGCAGTTGCGAGCCTATTACCAACTCGGGTTAAGAATCTGCGGAATTGCCTACAATCTTGCGAATGCTTTCGGTGGCGGCAATTTGGATTCTAAAATTGGACTTACGCGCGAAGGTCGACGTTTAGTGGAAGAGATTCACAGGCTCAATATGGTTCTCGACGTAGGCGGACATACCGGTGAGCAAACTTCCCTCGATGCAATCGAAATGTCGGGTGGTGTGCCGATTATTTGTAGCCATTCCAATATCGGCGCCCTTAACGATAATCCACGTTGCATAAGTGACCGTCTGATTGAAGCCATTGCCAAGACCGGCGGCGTCATTGGCATAACGAGCTTTAGCGACTTTCATGTTCGTTCCCGAAAGGATGTGAATATTCGGCGCAGCCCTCAGGTCGGTTTGGATAAGCATCTCGACCAATATGACTACATTCGCAAGCTCGTAGGAGTCGAGCATGTTGGCCTGGGTCCTGATTTCATCGAAGACCGAAATTTCGACCACCCCGACCGGGAACAGCAGCCCCCGGAGGCGTACAGCGATCCACCTTGGTTCTATGTCAAAGGGTTCGAAAATATCTCTGAGCTGCCTAACGTTACTCAAGGGCTGAGCGAGCGGGGATGGTCGCCCGCCGAAATTCGTAAGATGCTCGGAGAAAACTGGCTTCGAGTCTATGAAAAAATATGGGGAAGCTGAAGCCCTGTCGCCTGAAGCTATACCCGATGAACGTAGGTCAATCCCAGAGAGAATATTTTCGCTGGGCATCGCAGGGCGCCCCTGCTTAGAGCGCTTTGGAAACCAATCTTGAGTCTCCAGCAGACGAAGAGTTGCCTCGTTGCTTGAACTCCGTTCGCGACGGGAGATTCTGGTTTCCCTGGTTCATAAGTCGACTCGCCGAGCGTCCTGTCAATATCCTCATCCTCTTTTTTCTGCTTCGGAATTTGTTTACGGGGTGACCTTGATCACTCGGGGGAGGAAGTGGCCTTGGCCGCAGCCTCCCGCAGCTTCAATTTCGCCGCCTAAAGGCCTAAAACCGCAGCGATGTTCATGATCGAGCCGCCCCGGGCTTACGTAGCTCCGGGAGCACCGGCCGCAAGACAAGAAATGTGCCGGTCAGGTTCGCTGACGGTAGCCGGTTCCAGTCCTGGTCCAAAGTTTCCTCCGCGGTTCCCGCAACGATAGCTCGGGCATAGTTGACCACTACATCCAATTGCCCGAACGCTGACCCGTTTCCTCGAAACTGCCCGTTCAACCCTATTTTCATGCTTCGTAGTGCGTAGGTGCCGCAACTCTTTGCAAAAACCGGCTCTCGCTTTACGGACACCGTGCCCAAACTTTCTCCCAAAATTTCAAAAATTTCTCAAAAATTTCTCTTGACATCCCTAGTGCTTACTGTTATAGACGACCATAACAGAGCGCTAAGGACAACTTGTAATGATCGGCTTTTGCCGCCGAGCCAAGCACCAAAAAGCGGGCCGGGATATCGTGGAGGAATTGCCCTTTGCTGCGCCCGTTAGAGGGCCTAGCGAGAATGGATGAATAGAAAAAAGACGGGCTAGTCATTCGAGTGAATCGATGGGAAGGGAGTATTCAATGAGAATTCTGCAGAAGGTCTCGGTTGCTGCGGTCTTGGCCATCCTCTTTTTTGGGACATCCGCCCCTGCCGTGTTCGCTCAGACGGCGGGTACGGGAGCCCTTGCAGGAACAATCAGCGACATGTCCGGGGCCGTCGTTGCCGATGTCCAGGTAACGGTCACCAACGAAGCGACCCGCGAAACCCGCATAGTGACTAGTGGACCGAACGGTAACTACCGTGTCGCACTTCTCCCCCCGGGCTCTTATAGCGTGGAGGCCAAGCGAACGGGATTTGAAGTGACAAAGCAATCAAACGTTAAGGTGAATGTGACCGAAATTACGACGCTGCCTGTGCTCCTCAAAATTGGTTCCGTGCAGCAAAGTGTAACGGTGACGGCAGCTCCGCAGCTCATTCAGACTGAATCGCACGCCCTTGGCCGGGTAACGGATACAATTGAACTGAACAGCCTTCCACTCGATAACCGAAACTTCACTGAGATCCTCGCTCTTTCTCCTGGCGTCGCAGCGAATGTGACTAATGCTGGCGAACTAGGTCATGGCAGCCAGGTGCTGATGTGGGTGGAGGGCGGGCGTTCCTACGATAATGACTATCAACTGAACGGAGTTGACATTAATGATGCTGAAAGTGGGGGCGCGGGGCTTCAAACTGGCACTGAGCCAGTTCCTTCACCGGATGCGATTGCAGAGTTCAAGGTCGTGACCAGCCAGGCCGATGCTTCTTATGGATACAACGGGGGTGGTCACATAAACGTGGTGACGAAGTCGGGCAGCAACGAGTTTCATGGGACAGCCTTCGACTTCTTTCGCAACACCGCGCTCGACGCCAATAGTTTCTTCAACAACTTGGTCGGGCAGCCGCGAGGTTTACTGAAGCAGAACCAGTTCGGCGGAACACTTGGCGGCCCTGTCAAACGGGACAAATTGATGTTCTTCGTCTCCTACCAAGGTACGCGGCAGACAAATGGTCTTGGAGCGACCTCCACGGCAAGCGTAGTTGGTCCTCCTCTCACCGATGACCGTTCAGCGGCGGCCTTGGGAGCATTGTTTGGGGGGCAGACGGGCTCGTTCGGCGGAGTCGCAATTGCACCGGATGGGTCCAATATCAATCCAGCAGCCCTGAACCTTCTGAATCTCAAGCTTCCGGATGGCTCGTATTACCTAAAGACGCCACAGATCATAACAAACGGCGAGGGATTGTCCACCTTTAGCATTCCC
>Ga0116217_10004466_pt1 | contig 12463 bp, 9 predicted proteins | sample Sb_taG_6_FD_89697 | JGI IMG/M metagenome (GOLD analysis project Ga0116217, IMG submission 89697) | Peat soil microbial communities from Weissenstadt, Germany - Sb_50d_4_PS metaG | ecosystem: Environmental > Terrestrial > Soil > Wetlands > Peat | place: Germany: Weissenstadt | collected 2010-09-21 | reverse complement strand
GGGATGCCTCCGGCGAGGCTGGCTGCCAGCCTGAAGATTCGCTGTTCCCCTCCTGAGCACGGCAGTTCGCCGGCTGTCAGCGCGGCGGTAGCGGCGTCCCAGTCGACTGCTGCCGTGCCGGTAGTGCCGTGGATGACAAAGCGGCTGGTGAAGTCGTCGCGGTGGAGGAAGGTGCCGTTGGCGATGAGCAGTCCGACGCCGGCTTCGAGCGGGTAGAGGCCGGCGGAGCAGGCGCGCAGCGCGGTGGCCAGGCTGGTCGTGGTCATGATGTCTCCTGGCTGGTGGCGGCGGTTTCGCCGGGGAGGCGTGGAATGAGGCTGCGGACGTTGCCGGCCGTCGCGGGGATCGCTTGCCGGCGAAGCCGGCTGATCTCGTCGTGCTGTGCGGCGAGCCTGGATATCGCCAGTGCCCTGAATTGTTCAAGGTCGCGGAGGGCTGCGTCACGGTCGGCGAGCTTCTGCCTGAGCTCTTCGTTGTGTGCCTTCAGCCGGGTTATCTGCGCGTCTCGCGGGTCGGGAGTCGTTCCGGTTGCGCGGAGCGCGGCGAGTCGCTGCTCGAATTCCTCCTTCAGGTGCGGGTAGGTGCGGTAGAGAGCGGCGCGGGAGACCCTGGCCTGGCGGGCGAGGGTGGTGATGTCACACTTCCGGTCTGGCGGAATGTCGCCGCGTAGCAGGGCGTCGGCGGCTGCACGGATCCGCTGCTCGGCCTGGCGTCGCTGTTCAGGGGTGGTCCGCATGGTCACCTGCCTTCGCCGCCGCGGCGTCGATGGAGTCCAGGACGCGCTGGGCGCGGTCAAGTTCGGCCTGGAGGCGGACCCGCTCGGCTGTCCTGGTCCGGCCGAGCATGCCGATGAAGGCGGTGGTGCTGGTGACGGCGTCTGCCCAGACGGGCCGGTGGCAGGGGTGGTGAGTGGCCTGGGGACAGCGGGTTCTTTCCGCTTTGTGACCGTGTCTCATTCCCTTGGTCCGTAGCTTCTCCCTGCGGTTTTGTATCTTGCGGTGTCCCGTGTCCCACGCGTAGGTTGCGCCGTCGTGCAGCTGATCTTCTTTTCGGGCAAGGGCTGGGAGTCATGGGCTGTCGAGCACAGGCCGGTGATCCCTGAGCGGATGCCGGTCCTGGTCGACGACGACCTGAGATTCGATGACGGCACGACTCCGCGGGCGACGGTGGCGGTGAACCGGTGGCTTCGGGAGCTGCCGGGCAGTGGTGCGCCGTCTCCGAGCACCTGGGCGGCCTACGCCAGGATCCTGCGGGACTGGATGGTGTTCCTGGCAGGGCACGGGATCGGCGTGTTCGATACCAGGGAGCGGCTGAAGGCCGGGCTGAGCGCTTACGCCGTGAATCGGGCGGCGGGGCCGCCGCCGGCCCGGTTCGCCGAGACGACCTGGAATCAGCATGTGAGCGTCTTGTCGTGCTTCTATCAGTGGGCCGTTGCGGAAGGGCATGCGAGCGCGGTGCCTTTCAGTTACGCCCAGGCGATCGTCTCCTATGCCGACAACGCCAGGACGGTGCAGGTGAACCTGGCCCGCCGGCGCGCTCCCAGGCCCCATGTGACGATCAAGTACCTGGAGAAGGAGTTCGCCGGGCTGTTCGTGAAAGGGCTGCGCGGGCTGACCCCCGACGGCTTGGAGGACCGGTCGTTTCGAGGCCGGGACCTGGTCCGCAACGCCGCAGTCGGCGGGCTCGCGCTGGCCACGGGGCTGCGGCTGCAGGAGTTCACCTATCTGCTGGTCTGGGAGATCCCCGCGCTACCGAGTCGTCCGACCTCGATGCCGATCCCGTTCCCGGTGCCCTCGGGGATCACTAAGGGCCGCAAATTCCGGCTGACGTGGATCTCCTATGAGGCATTGGCCGAGGTGCACCGCTACATCGAGCTGGAGCGGGCAGCGACCGCTGAGGCGGCTACGTGGCTGCCGCCGTCCCCGTGGGGAGATCCCTTCGCCGTCACCGAGCCGGACGAGCGGGGCGGGCGGATCAGCGGTGTCCGGACCCGCTGGGATTCCCTCGTCCCGGCCGAACGGCGTCGCCTTGTCGCGCCTGGCGGGGGTTCGTGCATGCTGGCGCTGAGGAACGCGGGAGGTCCGTTCACCGCCTGGAGCACGGTGTTCGAACGGACGGCGAACCGGATCCGGCAGCGGTGGGAACCGCGCTTCCCTCATGTTCATCCCCACCGCCTACGGCATTCCTTCTCGATCCAGACCCTGGAATGCCTGGTCAGCGGCTATTACCGGCAGGCCGCGAAGCTCGTCGCGGACACTGGCGCCGATGCGGCGCTGGCACTCTACCTGTCCAAGGCCGACCCGCTGATGGTGCTGCGGGATTTGCTCGGCCATTCGAGCGTGACGACCACGGAAGCGTATCTGCGTCGGCTCGACATGACGCGCATCTACCGGGATGCCTACGAGCGGGCCGGAGCGGCGGAGGACCTCTTCAATGACGACTCCGAGCGGGAAGCCGCCGGGGAGTTCGACGGAGAGGACGACCTGTGATGCCGGCCGAGGTCATTGAGGAGCCGCTGGGCATCGCCTGCATTTTCCCCAACGGCACCAGCACGAGGCGATTCGCCGGGGCGAAGGACTGCCCGCAGCTCGCTGGTGATCTGGTGGCAGGCCTGGCCGGACTGGTGCACCCGCATGGGCGGATCGGGTCACGAAGCTCGATCGACCGGGCCATGATCGCGATTCGCCGGCTGACAGCGATGCTGGGCGCCCAGGGCTTCAGGGAAGGCGCGTCCCAGCTGAGCCGAGCTCAGCTGGTCGGGTTCTTCATGGGTGCCTCGCACGCGGACGAGCGGGCGATCCGGGCGATGCTGCGCAGCTGGGACACGGGCACGGGGGGCCTGAGCTCCAAGGTCCGCGATCTGATGGGCGGCCGGTCGTTCAACGCCAAGCCGCGGGCGCGTCCGCTGGACCCCTACACCGAGCACGAATGGTCTCGTCTCATCGCCGCCTGCCAGAAGGAGATTGATGTCGCGTTCGCGGCGCACCGGGCGGCGCTGGCCGCCGCACGGCGAGGTGACGATCCAGGATCACCCGGCTGGACTCCGACGCCGGACAATGTCCGCCGGCTGCTTGCCGCCAGGGGGCCGATGCCGGCCCGCGACGTCGCTCAGAACCTGGGACTGTCCGAACAGTCCCGCCGGCTTCTGTCCAGGGGCTTCCGCGAGGCCCATCCGGAACTGTTCCCGCAGCCCGGAACGATGATCGCCTACCAGTTGCTGCTGGGCGCCCATACCGGGATCGTCCCGGACGGCATCGACGCGCTCGGCGTCGGTGACGTCGACTGGGCCGGAGACGCTTCGATACTGCTGAGCTACGTCAAGGGCCGCACCTCCCGGGAGAGCCTGGTCTTGTCCAAGCCGGCGGTGCGGCTGCTGGAGCAGTGGCTGGACCATTCAGCCCTGCTGCGGGGCTTCGCTGCAGCGGGGCTCCGCGAGGAGCTGTGGCTGCGGCACCGGCCGAACGCTGCGGGGCGAATGGAGGCGTGCCGGGTCTCCGACATCACGATCCGGGCCTGGGTGGCCCGGCACGGCCTGACCGACGACTCCGGGCAGCCTCTGGTCATCCACCGCCAGCGCATCCGCACGACCTTCCACGCCCGGCGCGACCGGCGGGCCTGGCACGGCAGCGGCCGCGCAACGATCGACCCGAACCACAGCCCGCAGGTTGAGGGGGACAACTACCTCACGGCGGCCACCGCCGCCCAGCGGCTCGCGGTCGAGGCGATCATCGAAGACGCCCAGGCCGATCTGCTCCGACGCGCACGCTCACCTGTGGTTCTCGCCCAGGAGGACGTCGTCTTGCTGGTGCGGGACTATCCCGAGACGATCTCGGCGCTGGCGCTGGACGACACCATCATCGCTGAGCTGGTCGGCGGGGAACGCGACGTGTTCACCGCCGCCTGCGCCGACCAGCTGTCGGGGCTGCACGGTCCCAGGGGCAAGCCGTGCCCGGCCCGGCCATGGGTGTGCCTGCTCTGCCCGCTGGCGGTGTTCGCTCCCCGTCACGCGACGAATCTGCTCAGGCTGAAGGCGTTCTTCGCCCGGCAATGGCGGCAGATGCCCGCCGGCCAGTTCATGGCGGTCTTCGGCCCCTATGCCGACCGCATCGGGCAGATTCTCGACCAGTTCGACCACACGGCCCTGGGCAAGGCCGCCGTGCAGGTCACCGACACCGATGACGAACTGCCGCTACGTCCTGAGGAGCGCACTCGTTGATCCCCGCTCACGATCTGGTTCCCGGTCCCGATGCCGATCAGCGGCTCTCACCGTTCACCGGCGCCGACATCTGCGCCCAGGCCGGGTTCACCGTCCAGCCAGGCCAGCGCGCGCCCCGGTTCGACGACGACGCCTGGGCCTTCCGCATGGTGGCCAACCTGCCGGTTCAGGTGGCCGGAAGGGACCGGTACTGGGACTTCACCCTGATCAGGAATCCGCGGTGGCGGCTGGTCGCCAAAGAGGTGATGTTCGCATTGCTGGTTCCGCGGCACGAGGCGGTCGCAGTCCTGCCGCACGCCTACCGCACCCCGATGGCGCTGCGCACATGCCTGCGCCGCCTCACCCTGCTCACCCGCTGGCTGAACTGGCTGACCGGGCAGGGCGTGACCGGCCTGGGCGAGGTGACCGAAGAACACTGTGAGCGCTTCCTCGCGTACTGCGGGCACGCCCGCGACAAGCAGGGCCGTCAGCTGCGGCAGGCGAGCGCTTCGCACCGACGGCAGGTGGTGGCCACGGTTCTGGACCTGGTGTCCTACCGCGAATTGTTCACCTCCGACCGGTATCAAGCCGGGCTTCGCCCTTGGAAGGGTGTCTCTTCCTCGGCTGTCGTCGGCATGCGGCCGGGCAGGGAGAACAAGACCCAGCCCGTGCCCGGCGACGTTCTGCAGCCACTGCTCGCCGGCAGCCTGCTGGTCGTGGACACGCTGGCCCCGCACCTGATCGAGCTGCGCGACTCGCTGCGCCTTCATCAGATCAGCAAGGTGAATGCTTCAAGCCGCCGCCGGCAGCCGACCCTGAAGGAGATGGCGGATGCGGTGGAGCAGCACGTCGCCGCCGGCGAACCATTGATCCAGATCCCGGATTACCAGATCCGCCGCAGGCTCTGCAGCGGGTGGAGCCCCGACGACCCGCTCCTTCCGGTGAACTTCAGCGCCCTCGCCCAGCGGATCGGCTGCGCGGACTACCGTCATGCCTGGACCGACGAGGCGCTGCGCCGGGTGGTCCTTGAAGGCCTCGAGGTGGTCGGTGTCGCCAGGCAATGGTGCCGCCGCGCGGCCCTGGCCGCCAACGCGGACACCGGCGAGCAGGTGCCATGGACACTGCCGCTGCACACACGAGAAGCGATCGACCTCATCGAGGTCGCCCGGGCCGCGTGCCTGACGATCACCGCAGCCGCGTCCGGAATGCGCTCCAGCGAACTGATGGAACTGCTGGTCGGATGCCGGCGACCGCCACAGGAGACAGCATCCGGGCTGCGGCGCTTCCGGATCGCCAGCAAGGTCATCAAAGGACAGCCGATCGGAGGCACTGACGACGAGTGGGTCGTCATCGAGGACGTCCACCGGGCCGTCGGACTCGCCGAGCAACTCCTGGACGACCACGAACCCGGCAGCCTGCTGTTCGGGCGGACATGTTTCGTCACCCGCTACCAACGGTCACTGCGCCCATGGGTAAACGGCCCGGCCGGCCAGCGGCTCGGACTCGCCCCTATCCCCGGCGGAAGGCTCAACCTGCGGATGCTGCGCCGCAGCCTGGCCATAGAGATGGCCTACCGCCCGGGAGGCGTCCTGGCAACGAAGATCGCGATGAAACACGTGACCGTGGCCACTACGGAGGGTTACGCAGCACGACCCGGCGGCGCCCAGGCCAGGCTGCTCGCCGAGGTCAGCCACCACGAGCAAGAGCGCAACCTCGGGCTCCTGCTCGAGGAGTTCCGCAACTACCAGCAGGGAATCATGCCATCAGGCCCCGGAGCCCGCCAGCTGACCGAGCTCTTCGCCAGCATCGACGGCAAGCTCATCCAAGTACCGGACTCTCCCGCGACGATCATGGCCAGTGACCAGGAGGTGCGAAGTCTCCTGACCCGACGGGCTCAGGCGCTGCACCTCGGAGTGGCCAACTACTGCTGGTTCACCGACCCGGCCAAAGCCCTGTGCCTGAAGCTCGCCGGCACCCCGGACGCAGACAAGCCCCTGGTGGGAATGTGCGATTCGGCTCGTTGTCCCCAGGCAACCCACCATCGTGGTCACCGAACGGTCTGGGCGGACACGGTGACGAAGAACAAGGTCTTCATCGGCGGTCTGACCCGTGGCCAGAAGCTTGAGCGGGTGCGTCTCGAAGCCGAGGTGATCCGCGCCGAGCACGTCCTGGCCGCCATCGACGCCGCTTCATCACAGAGCCCGGCCCCGCCCGCTGCGGATGCCGGCTGATGGGGCGCCTCAGCGATCAGGACCGTGAACGCAACGAAGCCAGCATCCGGGCGGCCATGGATCGCCTGCTCCGCGGCGAGATCCCTCCCGGCGGCAAATGCGACATCAAGACCCTGGCTGCCGCAGCGGGAGTAACCCGGACCGGCTTCTACCCCAAGGGCGATCGTCGCGGCCCCTATCAGCACCTCGCCGAAGAGCTCGAACTCCGTCTCAGCGGCTGCCACGCGGCCGGGAACATCCCCGATCCCCGCGATGCTCAGATCGCCCGGCTAAAGGACGAGAGCACCAAGCTCAAGGCGCGTCTCGCCGTGAGCCAGAGCACAGCAGAGGAGCTGTCCGGCTTCAAGACCCTGGCGATCTCACAGCTGGCCGCCCAGCACGACGAAATCCAGCGACTACGCAGGAGCCAGGCCAAGCCAGCGACAGTCCGCGATCTGCGTCCGGCCGGTTCTGGAGTGGTGATCGGGCCGTGCTGAAGTCCGTACGCCGTCCGGCCCCCCGACACCACCACGGACCACTCTGTGATCTCCGTCACACCACGGGCGTCATCCGGGCACGGGAAACGAGACACGGCATGTTCCCCCGCAGGGGCCGTAACCCGATTCCACCCCCCAGCTACAAACCGACACCGACAACCCGGGACACAGACTCTGCGCGAACAAAGCGGGCGGAGTCGCACATCCCGGTCAGCGGCGCGCCGGCGCCGGGCGTGCCGGCAAGGATGAGGCACAGCGCCCGGCTGGGGTCGGTGAACCAGCAGAAATTCGCGGCGCCGATGTGCAGGACCTTGGCCCGCTTGGACAGCAGGTTGAGCAGGTGCTGGTCGGTGGCGGTGACGTTCGGCGCGGCGGCGGCCATCTTGCCGTCGACGCTGTCGAAGAACGCGGTCAGCTCCCGTCCGCCCGGCCCGGCGGGCATGATCCCGCTCTGGTAGTTCCGGTATTCCTCTGCGACCAAGTTGAGGTTCCGTTCGGCCTCGTGCTGGCCGATCTCGGCGAGTAGCTTGGCCTGCGCACCGCCCGGCCGGGCACTGTAGCCCTCGGTGGTCACCGCGCTGACATGCTTCAAGTGGATCTTCGCGGCGAGCAGGCCGCCGGGCCGGTAGGCGATCTCCTGGGCGAGAGCCCTTCGCATCATCCGCAATGTCGCCGGACCGTCGGGGATCGGCGCGAGGCACAGGCGCTGCCCGGCCGGCCCGTTGACCCAGGCGCGGAATCTGGGGTAGCGGCTCCCGAAGGCGAAGGCGCCGAACACCGGGGCGCCGGGAGTGGTGTCATCGCATAGCAGCTCGGCGAGGGCCACCGCACGGTCGACTTCTTCGACGACGACCCATTCGTCGTCGGTGCCGCCCAGCCCCTGGCCTTTGATCAGCTTGCCGGCCAGCCGGTAGCGGGTCAGGCCGGGTCCGGTGACAGCACTGCGCCGGCAGCCGGTGCGCAGTTCCTTCAGCTCGCAGCTGCGCATCCCGGTGATCATCGCCGTGATGATCAGGCAGGCGGTATGCAGGTAGCAGCGCAGGTCGCGCACCTCGAGCACGCTCAGCGGGATGGTCCACGGGATCGCGGCCGACCCGTCGGCGGGCACGACGCCGGCGGCGTCGCGTGCCCACGGCTGGGCTATTCCGACCTGGCGGGCCGCATCGAGGATGGCCGGGCGGGCATCGTGGAGGACCCGCGGTCTGAGCCGTTGCGCGCCTGCTGCGCGGGCCAGCGCCGCGAAGCTGACGGGCAGCAGCGGGTCGCCGGGATCCCATCCGCCTGCCAGGCGGGCCTTGATCTTCCCGTTGCTGGTCGCCTCCAGCGGGTCGCCTGCGGTCAGGTGACCCTCCAGCACGGCGGTGAGCTGATCGGGGTCGGATAGGAAGTAGCGCAGGCCGGCGTCTTCCAGGTGCGGTTGGCGGATCGTGTGGTGCAGCGCCACGACGTGGGCGCCGAGGTGCTCGGTCACGTAGAACGCCGCGGCGAGCAGCGGCCGCAGGAGCTGCTGGTCCAGCGGCGGCGTCTTGTTCTCACCGCCGGAGCGGACGCCGAGCACCTGGGAGGAGGTCCGTCCCCGCCATGGGGTGAATCCGCGGGCGTAGCGGTCGGTGGTGAACAGCTCGCCATAATCGGCGAAGTCGATGACCACTGCGGCGGCGGTGCGCAGCGAGATGTCCTCCAGGGTGCCGGTGACCTGGCCGGCGGCGTTCTGGCGTCGGCCGCGTTCGATCAGGTAGCGGTCGCAATGGTCCTGGCTGACCTGTCCCAGTGATGCGATCTTCTGTCCGGTCAGCCAGTTCAGCCATCGGGCCGCCTCGGCCAGCCGCCTCCCGCAGGACTGCGGGGTCAGCGGGACCCGGTAGGCGCTGGGCAGCACCGCGACGACCGGGTCGGCGGGCGCCAGGCGGGCGTAAATGTACTCCTTGGCGACCAGCTTCCAGTGCCGGCCGGTGATGGCGGTGAAGTCGAGCCGGGTCTCGTTGGGGTGCAGGTGGACGGCCAGCCCGTCGACGTCGCCGAAGTCCCACACGTCCAGGTCGAACAGCACGGTGCGTCCGCCGGGGACGATCCGCAGGCCGGCGGCCGTGCACACATCCGATCCGGTGAACGGCGAGCGGCCGCCAGCGCCGTCGTGGCGGGTTGCGGGGCCGGGCCGGGTCATGAGGTGGTCTCCTCGGGTCGCAGCTGCAGGGCGCGATCGTCTTCGCGGATGGTGGCCGCAGCGGCGGCCAGCACCGGCGCGGGGTAGTGCTGCAGGACCTCGTCGATGCGGGCCGCATAGGGGCCGAAGGTGGCCATGAACTGGCCGGCGGGCAGCTGCCGCCACTGGCGGGACAGCCATCCCTTGAGGCGGAGCAGGTTGCCGGCATGCCGCGGCGCGAAGATCGCCAGCGGGCAGAGCAGGCACACCCACGGGCGGGCCGGGCACGGCTTGCCGGGCGGCCCGTGCAGGCCCGACAGCGGGTCGGTGCAGGCGGCCGTGAACACATCCTGGCCGCCGGAGACGATCTCGGCGGCGGCGGCCTCGTCCAGGCCCAGCGCGGCGATCGCGGCGGGCAGTCCGGCGGCCAGGTCGGCCAGCTGCCCGGCGGTGACCACCACCGGCGGCTGGGCGCGGCGGACCATGTCGCCCTGCGCCTGCTCGATGATGGTCTGCACCGCGTCCTGCTGGGCAGGCGTGGCCGCGGTCAGGTAATGGTCGGCCTCCACGCGGGCACTGTGGTTGGGGTCGATCAGCGACCGGGGCGAGCCGTGCCACGACCGGCGGTCCCGCAGGGACAAGAACGTGGTACGGATCCGTCGCCGGTCCACCTCGATGCCGTTCTTCTTGCCCCAGGCGCGGTGGGTCTCCGGATTAATCGTGGTCCGCCAGCGCGTGTCGCTGCGGTGGCCGCAGTGCAGCCACAGGTCACCGGTCAGCTCGGTCGGTGCGTAGCGGCGGGCCAGCGCCGAATGCTCCAGCCACTGCTCCAGCAGCCGGACCGCCCGGCGCGGCAACGTCACCGACTCGGCCGCACTTCGTCCTTTGACATAGCCGAGCAGGACCGCGGCGTCACCAGCCCAGTCGATGTCGTCGATGCCCAGATCCGCGATCCCGTCCGGGACGACGCCGCAGTAGGACCCCAGCAGCACCCGGCAGGCGATCACGATGCCGGCGTCGGGGAACAGGTCGGTGAGGGCGGTGCGGATGCCGCCGCGCTTGGCGACCCACGCGGGGGACACGCCCAGGTGCGCGGCGACCTGCACGGTGCTCAGCGGACCGCGGTGCACCAGCAGCCAGCGCAGGTTGTCTCCGCTCCACCCGGCCCGCCCCGGGTCCTGGCCGGCGGCCGCGGCCGCCAGCGCCCGCCGGTGGGCGGCGAGAGCGTCATCGGCGATCCGCCGGCAGGTATCCCGCAGCTGCCCCCACTGCTGCTGGTCATAGGGCACCAGCGGATTGTCAGACGGCCACGGGGAGTAACGCCGGCCGTTCACCAGGGCACGGACGCCCGGGTCCAGGGCGCCGGTGGCGGTGTCGTAGCCGGCGAGCATCGTCCGGGTGGTCGACTCCCGCATCCCGCCGGCCTGCATCCAGTACTCCGCCAGCACCGCCCGGGTCAACGCGATAGCGCCGCCGCGGACCCCGCGGCCGGTCATGAACACGGCGATGTCCCGCAGCCCGATCAGATACGAGTCGACGGTGCCCGGGGCGTTCACCGTCCCGTGCGGGTGGACCTGTCCGGCCAGCCCGGCCAGCAGATCGGCGACCAGCGCCGGGTCACCAGCCCCGTCGGACAGCCACCGCTTGTGGCGGCCGTCACCGAACTCGCACGCGATCCCCGGCGGATCGTTCAGCAGCTCCGCCGGCATCACGCACCCCCGCCTTCGGTGTCGCCCGTGTCGAACTCGGCGTCGGCCTCCCGGGCCGCCGCCGCCAGCGCACCCGCAGACGCGCCTATGACGGCCTGCTCGTAGGCGTCGGCATAGATCCGCGTCATGTCCAGCCGGCGCAGATACGCCTCAGTCGTCAAAGCAGAGGAGTGTCCCAGCAGGTCCCGCAGCACCATCAGCGGATCGGCTTTGGCCAGATACAACGCCAGCGCCGCATCCGGGCCCCCACCGGTGCCGGTGCCACTACCGGTGATCGCGAGCTGCGCGGCCTGGACGTAGAAGCCGCCCACCAGCCTCTCCAACGTCGCGATCGCCATCGAATGCCGCAGCCGGTGCGGATGAACCAGCGGGAACCGCGGCTCGAAACGTTCCCGGATCCGCTTTGACGCACGGGTGAACACGCTCTCCCAGGCGGTGAACGGCCCCCCGTCGGCGCGCACCGCCAGCAGGCAGCACCCGCCGCCGGGCGCGACCAGCCGCAGCCGCTCCTCAACGGTCAGCGACGCCCACTTCACCTTGCGGCCATTCACCCGCCCGCCATCGGGGCCGGGATCGGTCACCAGCAGCGGCTCACCCAGACGCGGCGGCGGCGACCACACCGACCCGGCCGTGCTCGCCGCCCGGTCCAAACCGACGTAGCCGTGCACCGCGTGCAAGGTGCCGGCGTCGATCCAGGCGGTCCGGTACTTGCCGCCCTTGGCCAGCGCCGCCGGCACCGGAAACAACACCGGCAGACCCGCCGGATGCGCAGCCGGCGGCGCCGGCGGGACCTCGAACACCAGCAAGAACGTGAACTCCCGGCGGCGCAGCCCCGTCGCCAGCGCCAACCGGGCGATTACCGTGTTGCGGGCCAGTTCCCGGCCCCGATACCCCGCATCCTCGGTGCCATCCGGCGCCAGCCCCGCCAGCGCGCTGAGGAACATCGCGGCGAAGTCTGCCTCCAGGTACTTGATCGTCACATGCGGCTTCGGGGCCCGCCGCCGAGCCAGGTTCGCCCGCACCTGGCGGACCTGGTCGCCATAGCGGGACAGGGCCTGGGAGTAGGTGAACGGCACCGCACCGGCGTGCCCTTCGGCTACCGCCCACTGGTAGAACGACGACAGCACCGAGATGTGCTGGTTCCACGTCGACGCGGCGAACCGGGCCTGCACCGGGCCGCTGGCCCGGTGCGCCGCATACGCACCCAGCGCCCGCTTCAAGCGGTCCCGGGTGTCGAACACCGCCACGCCCAGGCAGGCCAGGAACATCAGCCAGCTCCGCAGCGCCCGCGCATACACCGCCCACGTGCCCGGCGAGGGCGCACCGCTGATGGGCAGCTCCTGCAGCCAACGGTTCACCACCACGCTCGCCCGCAGCCCGCCCGCGTCCTCGAAGAGCAAGTCGTCGTCCACCAGCACGGGCATCCGATCCGGGAGCGCGGGCTCGGCCGCCACATCCCAGTCCTGCCAGCCGGTCCGCGAAAAGAAGGTCAGTTGCATGAGCGGCGACCCTACGGACGCGACACGCAGCCCTGCAAGCCGCAAACGTCCAGCCCATAGCACTACTGGCCGGTCGCTGAGACACGGTAGCTAAGCAATCGAAAATAAATAATTCAGGTCTTCCGTCGGCGTGTCGCCTGCTTCCGGGTTGGTATGGGCGTTTCGTGGGGTTCTGGCCGGATGGTGTAGTTCCAGTCCGGGTGGAAGCCG
>Ga0116217_10004465_pt1 | contig 12463 bp, 10 predicted proteins | sample Sb_taG_6_FD_89697 | JGI IMG/M metagenome (GOLD analysis project Ga0116217, IMG submission 89697) | Peat soil microbial communities from Weissenstadt, Germany - Sb_50d_4_PS metaG | ecosystem: Environmental > Terrestrial > Soil > Wetlands > Peat | place: Germany: Weissenstadt | collected 2010-09-21 | reverse complement strand
CTGCTCTGCCGTCAACGCGGCAGTCCATCTCTGCGCCCAAGCCAGAAAATTAGTGTCGCCTGTCAGCTCATAGATGTACCACATGGCACCGGGAAAGAAGCCGTTGACCCAGCCAGATTGGTCATCGCCCGCGGCGGTGGTCTTCCAGAGGCCGTTGGTCAAGGTGCTGCGGGGAAACCAGTTCGTGCTGATCAACTGGGTGACCGTGTTGCTGAGCTGATGGGCCGCGAATTGAACCAGGGGCGCCAGTTCGGCGTTGGTAAGAGTACCGTTGGTATTGATGACCACGGTGCCGTGGCTGGGCTGGGTGACCTGCAGGACGGCCAATTGGTTGCTTCCGGTGTCCTGGTCATTGGCCAAAACGGGGATGGTGACCGGAACGTCCTGTACTGTGGCCGCCTGATCGTCCTGCGCCACGGGGTCGGCATAGAGAGCGCAGCCAAGCCAGAGACCGGCCCCGAGCACGAAGAGACCGCCCAGCCCCGCACGGGAGCAAGCCCGATGACGCCGTTTCAATGGGGGTGGTGATTTCGTTTCCTGGTTGAGGTTTGAATATTCCCAAACTCACATGGCGCCCGCGGCCTCGATGATCTCAGCTTCGCCTCTGCTTGGAGACAAAGCAAGCACAATCGCATTGAGCGGTGAGCGCGACTGCCGATGCTTTTCCGGCTCGACGGGGACACCGCTGGTGTTTACCGTGACTCTATGCGCGAGGAACAACCGCTGGTCCTCCGGCCGCAGGTCCGGGACGCCTTGGCCGAGATCGTTGGCGAGCCGAACGTCATTTCTGGCGCCGAACGGCTGCTAGTTTATGAGTGCGATGCCTATACCCTGGAGAAACGCACTCCGGACGCGGTGGTGCTGCCTAGGACTACGCCAGAAGTTGCGCGGGTGGTAAGGCTCTGCGCCCAATACCAGCTTCCGATTATCCCACGTGGCGCCGGAACAAGCCTGAGCGGCTCAGTGCTGGCTGTCACGGGCGGGGTGATGATCGGGCTTTCGCGCATGAACAGCATTTTGGAGATCGACTACCGGAATCGGCGCGCGCTGGTGGAGGCTGGGTGTGTCAATGCCTGGATTACCCAGGCGGTGAAGGCGCGCGGGCTGCTCTTCGCACCGGATCCGTCCAGCCAGTCCGCTTGCACCATCGGGGGCAATGTCGCCATGAATGCGGGCGGCCCGCATACTTTGAAGTTGGGAGTGACGAGCAACCACGTGCTCGGGTTCGAACTGGTACTGCCCGATGGTGAGGTGGTCTGGCTGGGTGCGCCGCCCGATGGGGGGGAAGACGCGGAAGGATATGATCTCCGTGGGGCTGCCATCGGTTGCGAGGGGATGTTCGGGGTTGTCACCCGTGTGCTGGTCCGGCTCATCAAGGCGCCCCCGGCGTGCAAAACCTTGCTCGGCGTCTTTGAGAGCGTGGACGATGCCAGTCAGACGGTCAGCGACATTATCGCGGCGGGGATTATCCCCGCCGCGGTTGAGATGATGGACCAGATCATAACGCAGGCAGTCGAGGCGGCGTATCATTTTGGCTTCCCGCTGGATGCCGGCGCGGTGCTGATTGTCGAACTCGATGGCTTGGCCGCCTCGTTGGAGCGGCAGGCGGCGCGGGTGAGCGAGTTGTGCAGGAAGAATCGCGCCCGAGAGGTGCGCGTGGCCAAATCCGAGCAAGAGCGGGCGGACCTCTGGAAATCACGCAAACGAGCGTTCGGCGCGATTGGCCGGATCAGCCCGAATTTCCTTACCCAGGATGGGGTGGTTCCACGCTCAAAACTGCCCGAAATTATGCGCTTCATTGCGGCGACGAGCCAAAAGTACGGTTTGCGGATTCCCAATGTTTTTCACGCCGGCGACGGGAACATTCATCCGCTGGTGCTTTACGACGAGCGCCAGCCCGAGCAGGTGAATAAGGCGGTGTCGGCGGGAACGGAGATCTTGGAAAAGTGCATCGAACTGGGCGGCAGCGTCACTGGTGAACACGGCATCGGTGTCGAAAAAATCGATTTCATGCAAAAGCAGTTTTCGAGCGCCAGCCTCGAGGTGATGCAGGCGCTGCGGCGCGTTTTCGACCCGGAGACCCGCTGCAACCCGCACAAGATGTTTCCCGGTTCGAAACGTTGCGTCGATTTTGTTCCACGAAAACAAATCGCTGCCTGAGATTATGATTCTGCGTCCGGCGAATCTTCCAGAATTGCCCGGCCTCCTGGCCCGGGCCCGGGAGTGTGGCGAACGAATTTCATCCTTTGATTTGAGCGCCTTCAATCGCGTGATGGAACACAAAGCGGAGGATATGACCGCCACGGCGGAGGCAGGCGTGAGCCTCGCGGACTTGCAGGAGCGCCTGGCCGAGCGAGGCCAGTGGCTGCCGGTGGACCCGCCGCGCCCGGAGCGCCTTAGCCTGGGTGCCCTGTTGGGCGGCAATGAGAGCGGGCCGCATCGCTTTGGCTGTGGGACCGTGCGCGATTATCTTTTGGGTATCAAGGTCGTCCTGGCCGATGGCCGCATCGTTTCTTTCGGCGGCAAGGTGGTAAAGAATGTGGCCGGTTACGACTTGGGCAAGCTATTCATTGGAAGCAGGGGTAGCCTGGGGGTCATCGTCGAGGCAGTCTTTAAACTGTGTCCCCGACCGGAAGCGGAAATGTTCGTCGAGGCCAGATTCGCTGCGCTGGACGAAGCCGGAACGGCGATCGAAGCCGTATTGAACTCGGGACTGGCTCCGGCCGTGCTCGACCTTCACAAAGCCCTACCTGCGGCTGCGCAGTTTACGGTCGTGCTTGGCTTTGCGGGCCCGCGTGAGGACGTGCAATGGCAGTTAGGTTGCGCCGCCGATTTGGGATTCCGGCAAGCTTCTTCCCTCCAATATGAAGAGGAATTCTGGGATGGTAGGTCAGGTTCCGGAGAGGGCGAGGTGGTTCGGAAGGTCGCGGTGCTCCCTTCGAAGTTGATCGGAACGGTCCAGTCACTCGGCGTGCCGTTCGTCGCCCGCGCAGGCAATGGAATTATGTATTATCGCGGTCCGGCCGCTGGACAAAAATCGGAGCGCCCGCTCAAGCTGGCGCAGCGATTGAAGCAAACTTTCGATCCCTTGAATGTGCTGCCGGACGCGCCCGTGTGAAGGTGCAACATGCTGGAATGAGCCGGATGAAGATTAGGCGCAGAATCTAAGCGGACCGCTTTTTGTGAAGACCGAGGCTAAGTTGCCGGAACAGTTCCTGGATGAGACGAAATCGCTCGCGTGCATTCATTGCGGGCTGTGTCTTGGCGCCTGCCCCACCTACCTCGAGACGGGTGACGAAAACAACTCGCCTCGCGGGCGAATTTACCTAATGCGCGCGCTTCAGCAAGGACGCTTGGAGGCACAGGGCGCGGTGGTCCGCCATATCGACCTTTGTCTGGGGTGCCGCGCGTGCGAGGCGGTGTGTCCGAGTGGCGTGCAATACGGCCAGCTTCTCGAACACACACGCGACCATATCGAGAAGAAGTTTCACCGCTCCGCCTTCCAGACCTTCTTGCGGCGCCTGGTGATAGAAAAGGCCTTTCCCTTCCCCGGAAGGATGAAATTGGCGATGCTGCCGGCGCGAGTGGTTCGGGCACTGCACGTGGAGCGGTTTTTGCCGAAATACCTGCGCGATGCGGTCGCGCTAGCGCCCGAGCAGCCAAATGGAAGCCAGTTGCCCGAGTTCTCGCCGGCGCACGGAGCCTCGCGTGGGCGCGTAGCCATGATCAGCGGCTGCGTGATGAGCGCGCTCTTTGGGAAAACCAATGCGGCGACGGTGCGCCTGCTCAACTGCGGTGGATGGGACGTAGTGGTTCCACGCGGACAGGTTTGTTGCGGCGCCCTTTACGCCCACAGTGGTCGGCTGGAGCTGGCTCGGGAAAACGCGCGGCGAAACATCGAGACGTTCGAGCGCTACGGCGCCGAGGCGATCCTCACGAACGCCGCGGGGTGCGGCTCGACCCTCAAGGAGTACGGCGGCTTGCTCGCTGGCGACCAGTCCTGGAGCCAGCGTGCGGCACAATTCGCTGCCAAAGTCAAAGATCTGAGCGAGTGGCTCGTGCCCCAGGACTTTAAGGCTGCGAATGGCCACGCGGGGGCCGACCGTGGCGGAAACGGAGCGAGCAAAATCACGTATCACGACGCTTGCCATTTGGCCCACGCCCAGCGCATCACCAAAGCGCCGCGTGATTTGGTCAAAGCCGTGGCGGGCGACAGGTTTGTTGAATTGCCGGAAGGCGACCTGTGCTGCGGCAGTGCCGGGACTTATAATTTAACCGAACCAGAAATGGCCGAACGGTTGCAAAAACGGAAAATTGAAAATATCTTGCGCAGCGGCGCGCGGATCGTGGTGACCTCGAACCCTGGTTGCCTGCTACAGATCCAGGCTGGCCTGCGCCAGGCGGGACAGCCCATCGAGGTGGTACACATCGCCGATTTTCTCGACGAGGCCCGCGCGAATGCTTCGTAGCCACGCGCGTTTGACAAAGCCCGTTGCGCAGCTAGGATCCGTTTATCGTGAATCCTCTATCGAGTTCGTCTCGCGCTTTGGTTTGGCATCGAAGTCTGCCGATCCTATGTCTGTTCCTGAGTTGGTCTGCCGGAGGGCAGCCTACCGCTTCAGTTCGGTCGGCTCAGGAAGCGCATTCCTTTGCCGTCGAAAAACACGGCCAGGGCTCGCCGGTGATTCTCATCCCCGGCTTGGGTTGCTCCGGCGCAGTCTGGCGTCATACCGTCGAGAGTCTGCAGACTAACCACGAATGTCATGTGCTGACGTTGGCCGGGTTTGCCGGGCAACCGCCGACGGGGTCGCCCCTCTTGGACGTGGTACCCAAGGATCTTGCCAAATACATTACCGAGCAAAAGCTTCGGCAACCCGCCCTGCTTGGTCATAGCATGGGTGGGTTTCTGAGTTTGCGGACCGCAGCAGAATTTCCTCAGGCGGTCGGGCCCATTATCATCGTGGACAGCCTCCCCTTCTTCGGAGGATTGCAGCAGGGAGCGACGGCCAGCAACGTCCAGGCCACAGCCGAGATCATCGGCAAGGCCATGGCCAATCAGTCACGGGAACAGTTCCTCGACTACTCGAAGCAGGCGCTGAGCCGGATGGTAAACTCGGCAGCGGACCAGAAAGTGGCGCTGGAATGGATGAGCGCGAGCGATCAAAAGACCGTCGCAGTGGCTTTCCAGGGTCTCTTCGCGGCTGATTTGCAGCCAGAGTTGCCTCAGATCCGATCACGCGCGCTCGTCATCGAAGCCGGGGCCGAGCCTGGCGCCGTACCAGAGGGAATCTTCAAAGCCCAGTACCAGGGCCTGCGGGGCGTTAAACTTATTCGCGACCCACACGCTCGGCATTTTGTCATGCTGGACGATCCCGATTTCTTCCTCACCACGGTTAAGGAATTCCTGGACCGCTAGTCAGCCAGTAAGGTTGGGGGGCCGTCCCACTTGGGGAACTCCCAACCGAGAACGTCGCGCTAGAACTTAACGGCTCCGGCTCCGGCCGCTTCCGGGCGGGTTAATGGCCTCTCACCTAAAGACAACTTTCGCGTTTGCATCTTCCCGATAAGCCACCTCATGGCCCGGAACCCATTGCCCGTTCTTGAGATACTCTGATTTGACGTGGAAGGTGCCATCGGGCAGCAACTCGCTGGTGGCCTTGACTTCGCTTACGCCGCTGGTGTCCCCCTCGACGACTTCATGCGTAATAAACTTCCCGTCCTCCACGGTCAGTGTGCCGATAGTGTCGTGGCTGGCGGTGGTAAAATAATGGTAAACCAGGCTTTGTTTGCTCTTATCCCAGAAGATGAGGGTTTCGCCTCCGTAAACGCCGTCGTTAAACGAATGGAGGATACGGATGGCGCGTCCGTTGAGCGCGCGCTCCCAGCGGGCTACGTCCACAGCCGGGTGCTCAGGCTTGGAGTCCTTGAAGCTGCCTTTCCAGGTTTTTTCCAGGAGAGGCCGCAGCTTTTCGAGATGAGGATCGAGCGCCGGGGTGTCAGCCCGCGCAACCGTTCGACAGGTTCCTAACGCAACAGCGAGAACCAATGCAAAAGGCAACTTGTTCATAACGCAGTCCACAGGTTCGGTTGAATCGCGAGAACATATTCCCAAACCGGCGGTTTGTAAAGGGTGACCGCCGCCTCGCCGCCTGGGCGGGGAGTCTTTTGATCAGGCATCCAGCGCAGGCAGATCGTTTGGGACCCAAACCCTCGTTCATCCGCCCTGGCGCCGGACGGCAACGACCTGTCCCAAGGCAATGCCCCCGTCGTTAGGCGGCACTCGTTGATGCCAATAGGGTTGAAATTTTTCCTCGCGCAGCCGCGTCACCGTCCGTTGGGTCAGGTAGCGATTCTGAAAGCAGCCGCCGGAGAGCACGACGCGGCTTTGGCCGAGGCGCCGGGCGGTTTCGACGATCGCCTCCGTTAACGCAGCGTGAAAACGGGCAGAGATTTCTCCGACCGACGCTCCGCTCTTAAGGTCGCCGAGGATGGCGGCGATCGTCGGAGACCAATCCAGGAGCAGAGGCGGGTCTTCGTCTTGCGTGACCAGAGGAAACTCGTAGTGCCCGGCATCCTCAATTCCCTCGAGCATGAATTCCAGTGCCATGGCCGCCTGGCCTTCGAAGTGATTTTGCTGGCGCAGATTGACCAGCGATGCGACCGCGTCGAACAAGCGTCCGACGCTGGAACACCACGGGGAGTTTACTCCGCGCGCCAGCATCACTTTGAGGGGCGCTAGCTCCGCCGGCGAAAAGGCCGCGATGGGCGCCAAGTCCTGCCAACCCAAAGCCGGCGGACCGAACATCTCGTGGAGCAACCCCGCCGCGGCACGCCGGGGCTCTTTCACCGCCTTGTCTCCGCCGGGCAGCCGGAAGGGGAGCAACTGAGCCACTCGCTCGGCCTTTTCGTGCGTCACCAGAAAGAACTCGCCGCCCCAAATCGAACCGTCGAGGCCGTAGCCCGTGCCGTCCCACGCCACGCCGAGGACAGGAGGCGGCAGCTCGTTTTCCGCCATGCAGGACAGCACGTGCGCGAGATGATGTTGCACGCCGACGTGCTTAATGCCCGACTTTTGGGCAAATTGCGTTGAGAGATAATCCGGGTGCAGATCCGCCGCAATGATCTCAGGCTTGGTCTCATAGAGTTTTTCGAAATCCGCAATAACGCGCCGGAAGGCGGCGTGCGCCTGCTCGGTTTCCAAATCTCCGATATGTTGGCTGATGAAAACCTGATCTCCCACGCCCAGCGCGACAGCATTTTTCAAATGGGCGCCCACGCCCAAGACCTTTTGAGCTCCCGGCGCAGCGCCCCGGACAAGAACCGGCAAAGGCGCAAAGCCGCGGGCGCGCCGCAGCACCAATTCTCGATCGAGCATTACCCGGACGATGGAATCATCCACGTGGCGCACAATAGGTCGGTTGTGAGCCAGGAAGGCGTCGGCAATGCCCTGCAGCCGCTCGAGCGCTTCCTCCTCGCTGGTGCAAATCGGTTCGTCAGTCAAATTGCCGCTGGTGGCGACCACCGGAAAGTTCAGTTCGGCCAAGAGCAGATGCTGAAGCGGATTAGACGGCAGCATCACGCCGAGATTTGGGTTTCCAGGAGCAACGGAAGGGGTCACGTGCGCGTCGCAACTGGCGAGCTTCTTCAGCAAAACGATGGGCGCCTCCGGTGAACTCAGGAGCCGTTGCTCCAGCGGGGAAACCTCGCAAAGGGCTTGGACGCTCTCCAGCGAGGGGAAAAGAGTGGCCAAGGGCTTTTCTTCGCGGTGCTTGCGTTCGCGCAAGCGCCGGACGGCTTCCTCGCGGCGCGCGTCCACCATGAGATGAAATCCCCCAAGGCCTTTGACGGCCACGATGGAGCCGGCGCGGAGCAGGCGCGCTGTTTCCAGCAGGGCCTGGTGACCGCTGCACACGGCCTCGCCCTTGGGAGCGAGCAACTGGAGCCGAGGGCCGCAGACGGGGCAGGCATTTGGCTGGGCGTGGAAGCGGCGATCACCTGGGTCGTCGTACTCGGCCTGGCATTGCGGGCACATGACGAATGATTTCATCACGGTGTTCGCGCGGTCGTACGGCAGTGATTCGATAATGCTGAAGCGCGGGCCGCAGTGGGTACAATTGGTGAACGGATAGCGAAAACGGCGATTGGCTGGATCAAAGATTTCCCGCAAGCACTCGGAACAGGTGGCGACGTCCGGCAGAACCAATGCAGTTTTGTCGCCGTGCACCTCGCTGGCACGGATTTCAAACCCGGTAAAGCCGAGCGGGTCCAGCCAGGATGCTTCCAGGCTTTGAATGAAACTGCGGGGGGGGTTCTCGGCGGCGATTCGCAAAAGAAAGCTCTCCAATTGCGGGCGCGCTCCTTCCACCTCGATGCTCACGCCCTGCGGGCCGTTATTGACCCAGCCGGCGAGTTGAAGCTCGGCGGCCAAATGGTGAACGAAAGGGCGGAAGCCTACGCCCTGCACCGCACCACGGATTGCAAGCCTTAACCTAGCTGCCGGCGGCCGGTTCATGCGTTGGCTTAATGCTCGATCTCGAATCGTTCCTCCAGGTGAACTTCATGTATGGTTCAATTTCAGTTCTGTATCGGCTCGGACGTTGTGAAAACAGCAGCATCATAAACTATTAAGCCGCTGAGGCGCAGCCAAAAAGTGGGCGGTGCTGAACTCTGTGCTAATCACGGCTGTGGCCAAACTGCCGTGCATGCGCCCGAATTAACTCCAGAGCAACTTGGAATCCCGCTTCTGCGCGCGGGGAGACTCCCTCTCCAAAGCCAAGGTCAGCTACGGGAATACTCAGCGTCCAGGCAGGCGGCTGGCGGCCAAAAAGCTGCCCTGCCAACGCGAGCAGCGAACTTGGGTCGGCCGCATGGGCAAACACCTCGCCTTCGCCTCTGGCCATCACCTCGCGCAAGGCAATCTCCCCTTGGGCATTCACATCGGCATCGACAAAAATAACGGCGGCGGCATTCGCGACGGGTTCTGCCAGTTCCGGCACGAGTTGGTGCTGCGCCAGCGCCTGCACCCCGGGCAGGTTCATCGCGCCCACGGCGGCAGCCACGCGCGGGCCCACGCCGTCGTCCCGGCGCAGGGTGTTACCATATCCGATGACAAGCAGGTGTGGAGGTGGCGCGGCACTCACGAATAGCTACCCAATGCGTACAAGCCACAAGCCGAATGTGGCCACGGTCAGAAGTTGCATGCGGCGCAGTGTGACAAAGCTCGTCCGAAAGGCAATGCTTGAGTATCGGCCAAATCCCGCCTAGATTCGCAGGCTCATGAGCACACCTCTAAACGAACAGGTGCAGGCGACCGCCGGCTGGATCGGCAAGCTGCGCAGCGAAATCGGGCGGGTCATCGTTGGGCAAGACCAATTGGTGGATCGGCTGTTGGTGGGGCTGCTGGCCAACGGGCATGTGCTGCTCGAAGGGGTGCCGGGCCTGGCCAAAACCATGTCCGTCCGCACCTTGGCGGCCGCCATCCATGCCACGTTCCACCGCATCCAATTTACGCCTGACCTGCTCCCGGCCGACATTGTAGGAACCTTGATTTATAGTCCGCAGGACGGCAAGTACCATGCGACCAAAGGGCCGGTGTTCGCGAATTTTGTCCTGGCAGACGAAATTAACCGGGCGCCGGCGAAGGTGCAGTCGGCGCTACTCGAGACCATGCAGGAACGGCAAGTGACGCTGGGCGGCGAAACCATGCCGTTGCCCTCGCCCTTCCTGGTGCTGGCGACGGAAAACCCGATTGACCAGGAAGGCACATACCCCCTGCCGGAGGCGCAGGTGGACCGCTTCATGTTCAAGGTGCTTTTGGACTATCCGTCCTTCGCGGAGGAGCGAAAAATTCTGGACCGTATGGCTTTTACCACGCCCGAGACTCAGGTGGGGCCGGTCGTACCGCTGGAAGAAATCCTCCACACTCGCAAGTTGGTGGACCAGATCCACGTGGACGAAAAGGTGCGCGACTATGTGGTGCACCTGGTGTTCGCCACGCGCAAACCGGACCAGTACAAATTGGACATGAAGCACTTCATCCAGTTCGGGGCGTCGCCGCGCGCCACGATTTACCTGACCTTGGCGTCCAAGGCCTGGGCGCTGTTGCAAGGGCGCGCTTACGTGACACCGGAAGACGTTAAGAGCATCGGGCCGGACGTGCTCCGGCACCGGCTCATCCTGACCTACGAAGCGGAAGCCCAGGCCGTGACGACGGATGATCTCATCAAAAAGATTTTCAACGCCGTGCCTGTGCCCTGAGTCTAAGTCTGATTAACGCATGGCTCGAAACCAAAGGCTGACAGGCCGGATGCCTGTCCTACCCAGATGACCATCAACGAACTGCTCGAAACGGTGCGGCGGGTCGAGGTGCGCACCAACCGGCTGGTGAACGACACGATGGTGGGGGCCTACCTTAGCCACTTCAAGGGGCGCGGAATGGATTTCGAGGAATTGCGCGAGTACATTCCGGGCGACGAGGTGCGGGACATCGACTGGAACGTGACCTACCGCATGGGGCGTCCGTTTGTGAAACGCTACCGGGAGGAACGGGAGCTGGCGGTGGTGCTCGCCGTGGACGTTTCGGCTTCCTCAGCCTTTGGCTCGCTGCGCCGGACCAAGCGCGAGTTTGCGGCCGAAATTGCCGGCACGCTGGCCATCTCGGCCGCGCGCAGCAGCGACAAAGTGGCGCTGCTGCTGTTCTCGGACCAGGTCGAGTTATTCCTGCCCCCGCGCAAAGGGCGTCGGCATATTCTGCGCCTTTTGCGCGACGTGCTATTTTTTGAACCTAAGCACGCCGGCACAAATATCCCCGCCGCGCTGGCGTTTCTGAACCACGTGCTGCACCGTCGCTCCATTGTGTTTCTGCTAACCGATTTTCTGCACAACCTTGGGGCGGCTTCGGCAGCCACTGGCGCCGGCCGGGACACGCTCCAAGAACTGGGGCTGACGAATGCGCGGCATGACCTGGTGTGCCTGCACTTGCACGATCCGCGCGAAAGCCTTTTGCCGCCGGCCGGATTGCTTACCCTGGAGGATTCAGAAACGGGGGAACTGCTTGAGGTAGATTCCAATCGAGCGGTGGTGCGAGAGAAGTTTGCCCAGACTAATGCCGAGCGCCTTGGGGATCTGGATCGCGCGTTGCGCCGGGCGGGTGTGGATACGTTGCGTTTCAGCACGGCCGAGAGTTTTGCTCAGACACTCCAACATTTTTTCGAAACGCGGCGGGGAAGAAGGAGAGGTTGATCAAGTTGAGAGTGCAGAGCGCCGAGGGGAGAGCGAGGGTCACGCCGGGGAACGGTTCCGAATCGGACTCAGCCGAGTCCGGAACGCGGCTCGGCGAGCCGCCGCGCGTGAGAACGTCAGGATTTCCCAGGATTTCCCAGGATGCAGCGACTTGCGCGGCCGGGCGCATCACGAGCAAACATAAGAAGACCTTCTACGACGAATTAGAATTCCCGAAGTTGGGCCGCTGCCAACGCCTCGCGCCGTTGTGCGCGCTCCTGGCCTACGTTCTGTGGGTTTCGCCGGCCTTGCCAGCAGCCAGCAACTCGACGAACAAGGCGGAGGGCAAAGGCCCTGCGCCCGCGGCTCCGGGGGGCGATTCGGATCTGCTGGCCTCGAACGAGGTTCCGCGGCTGCGGCCCGTGCGCGGGGAGATACCGCCGACGTTTTGGGAGCAATACGGAGGATGGGTCGTGGCGGGAGCGGTCGTGTTCCTCGTCGGCGGGGGCACGCTGGCGTGGTACCTGGGCCGCCCAGCGCCGAGCACTCCCATTCCGCCCGAAGTTGCGGCCCGGCAGGCGCTGGAGGCGTTGCGCGCGCGAGCGGAGGATGGCAGGGTGTTGAGCCAGGTTTCGCAGGTGCTGCGCCGTTACCTGGCGGCGGTGTTCCGTCTGCCGCCGGCTGAACTGACGACGACGGAGTTTTGCCGCGAATTGGCCGGTAGCCAACCTGTCGGCCCAGAATTGGCCGGAGCCGTCAGCAGCTTCCTGCGTCGATGCGATGAGCGCAAGTTCGCGCCCTCCGCGCCGGGGGCGGCTTTGGACGCAGCCACGAGCGCCCTCGGGCTGGTTGGGCAAGCCGAGGAACGCCGCGCGCAGTTGGCGAAGGCGGCGCAGGACGCGGCGGCCATGGCCGGCAAAGGCGAGACAAGATGAGCGGGAATTTTCAGTTTCAATACCCGTGGTTGCTGGCGCTGTTGGGTTTGCTGCCCGTGTATGCGTTCCTGCAGGGGCGAATCGGCAAGCTGTCGGCGTTGCGCTTTCCCAGCGCGGACATCGCCCGGGCGGTAGGAGGCGCGGCGCGGGCGGCGGCCGGCCGGCTGTTGCTTTTCCTGCGGTTGCTGGCCGTGGGCTTGTGCATCGTGGCGTTGGCTGGTTCGTGTTTTGCCAATGACCACACCGAGACGCAGGCGAGCGGCGTCGAAATCATGCTCGTCCTGGATTTGTCGTGGTCGATGATGGCG
>Ga0116217_10004463_pt1 | contig 12463 bp, 9 predicted proteins | sample Sb_taG_6_FD_89697 | JGI IMG/M metagenome (GOLD analysis project Ga0116217, IMG submission 89697) | Peat soil microbial communities from Weissenstadt, Germany - Sb_50d_4_PS metaG | ecosystem: Environmental > Terrestrial > Soil > Wetlands > Peat | place: Germany: Weissenstadt | collected 2010-09-21 | reverse complement strand
TCGTGGGCCAGGTCGCCGTCCACCACCCACTCGGCCCAGACCGCGGAACCGAGCGACGCGTCGGCGGGATCGATGCCGGCGATGCCGGCGACCAGCCAGTAGGCCTTACGCAAATCGAAGCGGGGATCGAGTCCCAGCGCCATGGTGCTGGCGGCGGCCTTGGCCGTACCGATTCCGGCCAGTATTCCCAGAACCCCGTCGCGATTCATGCGCAGGTCGTGGTGGCCCTGGGGGAACGGAAAAACGCGATCGAGTTTGTTCCGCTCCACCCAATACTGAAACTCGCCGGGTTCATCGCCGGTGTCGGCGCCGCGTTCGAACATCGCGACGACCACCACTTTCACCGGAATCGGCCGTTCCGCAGGGGCGCAGGAGGACAGGATCAGGGCGGCGGCAAAACACGCCGTGGTTAAGGAACGCATTCCGGTATGGTAGCGAAGTGGCGACGGAAGCGCTTTACTCCTCGCGGAGCGCGTCGGCCGGATCGAGGCCGGCGGCGCGTTGCGCGGGCACCCACGACGCCAGCGCGGTGATGACCAGAAACAGCGCGGCAATGGAGGCGAAGGTGGGAAGGTCGGTGGGCTCGACGCCCACCAGCATGCTCTTCATGACGCGGGTGAGCGCGACGGCGGCGCCCAGTCCGAGGACGATCCCCACCGCACTGAGCCGCAAGCCGTGGCCCACCACCTGGGAGAAGATGCGGGCGGGCGCGGCGCCCAGGGCCATGCGGAGACCGATCTCCGGAGTGCGCTGCCGCACCACGGTGGAGAGCACGCCGTAAAGCCCGACACCGGCGAGCAGCGCGGCGATAACGGCGAACACTCCGATGAGGAGGAGCGAAAAGCGCGTTCCGGCCTGCGCCTCGACGACCAGCGCGTCCATGGGCTCGTTCTGGTTAACCAGGAGTTGCGCGCCGAACTTGCGGACCTCGTCGCGGACCTGGCCGGCATAGCGCGCGGGGTCGCCCGACGTGCGCAAGGCCCACCAGGCGGCCCGGCCGTGAGTCATGTACCCGTCGGTGACGTAAAGCTGCTCGCGTCCGGGTTCCGCCAGCGAGACGTCGCGCTGGTGCGCCACCACACCGACGATTTCACCCCATTGAGCGTCCGGGTGCGAACCCGGAAGAGGATGCGCTTGCCCACCGCGGACTCGTTGGGGAAGGCCTTGGCGGCCAGCGCCTGGTCGACGATGAGCATGTTGCGATCGGGCGTATTGTCGGCGTCGGTGAAGGTGCGGCCGGCTACCAGGGGCGTGTGCATGGCTTCGAAGTAGCCGGGGAGCACGATCTGCAAATCGGCCGCCTGGAACTTGGTGGTGTCGGTGAGCGCCTCGGCGCCGCCCCAACGAATAGGGCTGAAACCGCCGGCGAGCGGCAGGGGCGACGACGCGGTGACGCTGCGCACGCCGGGGATGGCGGCGAGGCGGTCGCGCAACTGGCGCATGAAGGCCTGGCGGGCCTCGGGCGTGTTGCCGGTATTGCCCAGCAGTTGAAAGGCGAGAAGGTTGTGCGGGTCGAAGCCCACATCGACTCTCTGGATGGCCAGGAAGGTGCGGAACATCAAACCCGATCCGATGAGGAGGACGAACGACAGGGCCACTTCCCCGACTACCACGCCGTTGCGCAGCAGCCCGCCGCCGAGTCCGGCACTGCGTCCGGCGGCCCGCAGGACGCTGCTGACATCGGGCCGCGCGGCGCGGAGAGCCGGCACGGCGCCGAAGAGGGCCGTGCACAGCAGCCCGGTCAGAGTGGAGAACGCGATCACCGCCGGATCGATGTGGACGGCGTTGAGGCGTGGCAGATTGGCGGGCGCGATCGCGATCAGCTCGCGGATGCCCGACCAGGCCAGAGCGAGGCCCAGGGCGGTTCCGAGGGCGGAAATCACCAGGGCTTCGGCCAGCATCTGCCGCATGAGCCGCCACCAGCTTCCGCCCAGCGCGGTGCGCACGGCCAACTCGCGCTCGCGCAGGGAGGAGCGCACCAGCATGAGGTTGGCCACATTGGCGCAGGCGATAAGCAGCAGGAAGATGACGGCGCCCATGAGCGCGAGGAGGGCGGGCTCGACTTCGCTGATAAGATGCTGCTTCATGGGCTCGATGCGGATATACTCGCCGGCGGTGCGCGAGATCGCATTGTCGCGGCGGATCTGCTCGGCGATGGTCTCGGCTTCGGCCTGCGCGCGCTCGACGGTAGTGCGCTGCTTCAATCTGCCGATGACGCGCCACTGGACGTTGTTGCGGTTGGGCGGATCGTACGGGATGCGCGCCGCGAACCAGACATCGGGGAACTGTTCCATGTTGGAGACGGGCGGGAACAGCAGCTCGAAACCGGGTGATAGCACGCCCACGACGATGGGGGCGTTCCCGGCGTTCCCGGGGGTCACCGGAAGGGGCCGGCCGACCACGGACGGGTCTCCGCCGAAGCGCCGCTGGAAGTATTCGTAGCTCAGCATGGCCATGACGGGCAGGCGCGGCGGGGGAGGCCCGCCCGGCGCGGCTCCGGGCGGCGGCTGGGGTTGCGGCGTGCCGTCGGCATCCTGGAAATCGCGCCCGGCGAGAATTCCCGCGCCCATCAGGCGAAAGAAATTGGTGGAGACGAGGGCGTCGCGGACCTGCTCCGGGGCGCCATCGGAGCGTTGGAGGATGCCGCGGAAGGTGACCACAGCGGCGAAGTCTTCGAACGCGCTTTTGGCCCCGTTCCGCAGGTCCAAGTAGTCGGCGTTGGAGAGCGGAAAATCCTTCACGTTGCGCCGGCGCATGTCGCTGCAAGCCAGCACCAGGCGGCCGGGATCCTTGTAAGGGAGCGAGCGCAGCAGCACGGCGTTGGTGACGCTGAAAATAGCGGTGCTGGCGCCGATGCCGAGCGCGATGGTGACCACGGCGGCGGCCGTGAATACGGGGCTCTTCCGCAGGGTGCGGAAAGCGTAGATCAGGTCTTTCGACAGCATACGGTTGTGTTTATCTTAGACGAACGACCGGGAAGAATGTCCGGGACAATTGTTAACGGATGGAGCGCGGCGGGGAGGTACCATGGACGCATGCTGGCCATGATTCGCGAGTTGTTCGATCACCTGGTGTGGGCCGATGCGGCGATTCTGAAGGCGGTTCGCGGGCACGCGGGCGCGGCGGACGACGACGAAATGCGGCGCGTGCTGCATCACATCGTGCTGGTGCAGCGGGTGTACCTGGCGATCCTCTGGAACCGGCCGTTCGACCTGGAGAAGGAGGCGCAGGCGCCCGCGACCTTCGACGCACTGGAAGCACTGTTCCGCGCGGCGCACGCGGAGGCGATTGCCGCGGTGGGGGCGCTGGAGGAGAGCGAACTGGCGCGCTCGGTGGAAATGCGTTTCATGCCAGGCCTGTGGTTTTCAATGGCCGAAGGGCTGATGCAGATGGTGATGCACAGCCAATCGCATCGGGGACAGTGCGCCACGCGGCTGCGGGTGCTGGGCGGAAAAGCTCCGATCACCGACTTCATCATGTGGGTGAAGGAGCGGGCGAAGCCGGAGTGAGTCAGATCTTCATGCCCAGCATCTTTTTGGCGCCGATCTTCGCCATCCCCCAAGGGCCGTAGCGATCCTCGAGCATCTTCATGTAGAGCGCCTTGGTGTCGTCAGGCGGGATCCTGGGCTTATCGTTCGGCTCGAGCCGGAGCGCGCCGGAGGGGCAGGTGGTCACGCACAGCGCGCAGCCGATGCAGCGCTCGAGATCCACCACGGCCTTGCCCTCGGGGCTCGAGATCGCTTCCATCTGGCACCGGACCTCGCAGGTCCCGCAGGACTGGCAGGTGTCGGAGTCCACGGCGGCGTGGAAATTGGAGCTGAAGTACTCGGCCGGGACGGGGAAGCGTTTGGCGGAGGTCAGCACGCCGCAGCAACATCCGCAGCAGCAGCAAACGAACATCGGGGCCTTGGTGTTTTCGGGCTCGAGGACGAGCCCTTCCCTGTCGGCCTGGTCGAGCAGGTCCAGCATCTCCTGGCGGCTGATGGCCCGCCCCGAGCCGGAGTCCGCCGCCCACTCGGCCGCCCGGCCGATCATGAGGCAATTGTCGCGGAGCTTGGTCTGCTTACAGCTCTCGCCCACCAGGTCCTTGCCGTGGCGGCAGATGCAGGTGATCACGCCAAAGGGCCCGGGTGACAATTCGACGTACGCGCGGAGCTGGTCGTAGGTGGTGACGCTGCGTTCCACGGCGATCTGGCGGTTGACCGGCACGATCCGCAGTTGCGTCGTTTTCCTGCTGTGGAAGGCCTGCCGAAAGGCTTCCTCCATGTACTGGCGGCTGTCGCGCTCAAACTCGGGCGTGAGCGCCTTGCCCTGGCGCTCGTACATGCCGATCGCATAGATGAGCTTGGCGTAGCGCGGCTTTCCCTCAACGGAGTACGCCAGGACGATGCCTTTTTCCGCCATGTGTTCGAGCTTTTGCTCGAGCTCGGGGAGAGTGAGTCGCGATTTGAAGCGCTTGTGGATGACGCCGGCGGGCTCGGGAATGGCGCTCAACTCGAGCGCGATTTCGGCCTCTTCGGGAGTGAACAGGCGCCGCAGGATCCGGATCTCCACACCGGATTTGGTGGCCGGAAACCCGACCGGCATGCGGTCCAGGTGCTGCTGCAACCGGCGGTACAGAGTTTCGGATGCGATAGTCTCCATTGCATCTGATTCTACCGCGCATGGTAACCTCGTGGTCAGGAGGCCGCCCGTGTCCACGCAGTCCAAGACGTTGATCACTCCCGAGCAGTACCTGGAGATCGAGCGCCGCGCGGAGTACAAAAGCGAATACTTCCAGGGTGAGATGTTCGCCATGGCTGGAGCGACCTGGCTGCACAACGTGGTCGTTGGGAACGTTGAGTTTCAGCTTCGCCTGCAACTCCGCCAGCGCCCGTGCGAAGTGCTTTCGAAGGATATGCGCGTGCGGATCACCGCCACTGAGCTCTACACGTATCCGGATGTGGTTGTCGTCTGCGACAAGCCGGAATTCCTGGACGGCGAGTTGGACACGCTGCTCAATCCGCTCGCGATTGTGGAGGTCCTGTCGCCCTCGACCGAATCTTACGACCGCGGCCTCAAGTTCGACCACTACCGTTCGATCGAGAGCTTGCGGCAATACCTGTTGGTGGCCTTCGACCGCGTGCATTGCGACCTGTTCACGCGACATGACGATGGACATTGGTATCTGACCGCGGCCGACGGACCAGAAGACTCGGTCGAGTTCGCCGGTTGCCGGCTCAAGCTGGCCGACATCTACGAGAAAGTGACGCTACCGCCGGCGCGGTAGTGACGACGGCGTCGCCGGATACGGCGTGTCGTAGCCTTTGGCATCCCACCAGAGAATGCGGTTCAAGGTGTCCTGCGGGGCGTCGTCTGGCTCGGAGAAATTCATGGCCATGGACTGGCGCGCGGCCCACAGCCGGCGGCCGTTGAGCGCTCTCAAGGGCGGGTTCATCTCGTCGAGCGGCACCTTGGGGACCAGGTGCTCGTAGGGCGCGGTGTCGGCTTGCGCGGTGAAGATGCTGGTCATGAGGCGCGCGCTCTTGAGGAATCGGGTGCGCGGGGGGATGTGGTAGATCGCCTGGATGGTGCGGATCATGCTGGTGTGGTTGTAATTGTTGGAGTCCACGGCGTTGCGCCTGATGGAGGGTCCGATGGCCAGGGCCACGGTGCGGTGGCCGTCAACGTGGTCAACGCCGTCCTGAGCGTCGTCCTCCACCACGAAGATCAGGCTCTTGGGCCAGAAACGGCTCTTGGAGAGGCCCTCGACGATGCGGCCCAGCGCCAGGTCGTCGTCCGCCACCATGGCGCGCGGGGTTGGGGTGGTGGGCCGCGTACCGTTGGTATGGTCGGTAGTCAGGGTCAGGATGACCAGGTTGGGCATCTGGCCGCTTTTCTCGCGTTCGGCCAGTTCGCGCAGGAACTCCTCGGCGCGGATCTGGTCGGGGATGATCAGCGAGTTGTTCGGGTAGGTCTGGCTGCAATAGGGCTGGAGAGCGGGGACTCCGCTGCGCGCGCCGACGGCATCCCGCCACTTGCCTTCCTTATATAACTGCCAGTACTGGCTCCAGGTCATGTTGGTAGCTTCGTTCATGTCCTGCATCTGGTGGGTTTCCGGGTTCAGGCGAGCGGGGAGCTGGAATTCACCGTAAATGCGCACGTCGAGCGGCTTGGGCGCGTTCTGCCAGAAGAAGCCGGTGGGGGCGACCGTCAGGGAGTCGGCCATGTTCCACGCGTAGCCGCGCGGAGAAGCCGAGAAGGCGCGCTCCACATAGTCGCTGACGAAGGCCTGCATGAGCCACTGGTGGCCGTCGAAGCTGATGGCGCCGCCGGTGTAAAAATTGTCGAGCACGACGAATTGCTCGGCCAGCGCGTGGTGGTTGGGAGTGACGTCGCGGCAATACATGCAGAGCTTGGGATCGCCGTTGGCCTTGGCGATATCGCCCAAAACCTGGTCGTAGGTGCGATTCTCCTTCACGATCAGGAAGACGTGCTGGATGCCGAGCGAGGAGAGATTGGCAATGCCTCCGGCCGGTTCGAGCACCGGGGCGTTGGCGGAGCGCACCTCGCGCGTACCGGCGACCACCTGGAGGGGCAGGGGGGCGGGAATTCTCTCGAGCGAGCCTTCGTACTGCCGGGAGTTGAAAGTGCCCTTCTTGTCGGCGGTGTTGCCCGTGCCTTTGATGCTGAGGACGCGCAGGGCGCCTTCGCGATCGATCGCCAGGGCGGAGGGGAACCAGGCGACCGGGACCGCGCCCTTCACCTGCCAGCGCCGCGAGGATTCCTCGATCACCGCCACGGCGTTGTTGCCGCCGCAAGCCACGTAGAGGGTCTTGCCGGCGGGCGCGAACGCCACCGCGATGGGTTGGCTGCCGAGGGTGTCTTCAGGGTAGGTGGGGATCTTGACGTCGGTGCGGGCCAGGGTGGCGGTATCCAGCAGGGAGACGGAATCCGAGTGGCCGTTGGCGACGGCGAGCAGCTTTTCGTCGGGGCTCAGGGCGAGTTGGGACGGAGCGAGCCCGACCGCGATTTCCTGCACGGCGAAGGTCTCGGCATCGACGGCACTCAGCGTACCCGTGGTGGAGGCTCCGGTCACCGGGTCGGTCACGACGGGCGAGCCGCTGGAAGGGGCGGTGGTGTCGCCGGCCCTCGGCCTGCGCCCGCCGCGGTTGGTCACGAAGATCTTGCCGTGCTGTTTGGAGACCGCGACGCCGAAGGGAGCGACGCCGACCTCGACCTCCTTTACCAGTTGCCGTGTCGCGGTGTCGATGACGGCCAGCGTGTTGTTGCGGCTGAAGGCCACGTAGGCGGTCTTGCCATCGGGCGAGAAGGCGATGCCGGTCGGGACCGGGTGGCCCTTCAGATCGATGCGCGCGGTATCGCCGGGCATGCCGAGATCCGAGAGCGCCGCGATGACGATGCTATCGGGGCCACTGCGGGTGGTTTCGCTGGCCCACAGCTCGCGGTCGCCGGGGCGGAAAGCGATTCCGGCGTAGGACGTGGATTTCGTCGCGACCTCCGCCACGCGCGTGCCGGTGGATCCGTCCAGCAGCAGGAGGCTGCGGGTGTTGAGCACGGCGAGCAGGCGCCGGCCGGAATCGAAAGTCATGTCTACCGGGCGGCCCGGAATCGTGGTCTGCTCGCCCCAGGGGTGGAGGAGCTGGTTGGTGGGCACCAGGTAGAAGCCGCCGGGCTGTTTGCCGAGGGCCACGGTGCTTTTCAAAATGGAAAAAACGGGCGTTCCGGCGGCGAGCAGGGCCCCGATCGCAAGGGTGGCGGCAAGGATGATCTTACGCATGGTGAACCAATAGCATAACCGGCTTTTGCTACAATTGGTTAGATGCGATTAATTTCGGGTGTCATTCTGCTCGTTTGCGCCGGTTGTGTCTTCGCGCAGGTCGATGACCCCGAGGTAGCGCGCGCCAAGGCCGGGATGGAGAACGTGCGTGCCCTGGTGGAGGCCGGCGCGGCTCCGCGAATTCAACTGCAAAAAGCGGAAGAACAGATTGCCGACGCCCAGGACGCCGCGCTGCTTCGAAAAACGGCGTACGGGCAGGACCTGACGGTGGAGCAATCGGACGCGATGATCGCCGCCTCGGCACGGCGGCTCGACCGGCGGCAGAAGGCCTTCGACGAGGCGCAGAAACTGGTGAATGCCGGTGTGGTTTCGAAGCTTTACCTGAGCACTTTTCTGGAGGAGCTGGACTCGGCGCGCAAGGAATTCGGCCTTATCGAATCGCGCGCCAAGCTGGTAGCCGAGCTGGCCGCGATGGCGAAGGCCGAGGAAGCGCTGGACACCAGGCTGGCCGAGCAGCCCTCGGAAGCGGCGGGAGCGCCGGACGTGGCCGAGCGCTTCGACGGCGACGCCGATTTCACCCCGAGCGCGTTCACCAAGGTTGAGGTGGCGTTCGCCGAGCATTTCGGCAAGCCGCTGCCGGTGAGCGCCATGGGAGACACCGCGGTCCATCGCGCGCTGGGGTTCGACCATCGGGGCCGCGTGGACGTGGCCGTCAATCCGGACCAACCGGAAGGCGTGTGGCTCCGCGGATACCTGACGGAGCACCGCATTTCGTACTTCGCGTTTCGCCAGGCGGTGCCGGGCAAGGCCACCGGGGCGCACATCCACCTGGGGCCCATGAGTACGCGGCTCAAGCTCGGCGGATAAGATTTCCATGACCAATCCGAAGCTGCGGGTGCTGATCTCCGCCGAGAAGATCCAGGCCCGGATCCGGGAACTGGGAGAGCAAATCTCCCGCGATTATCCCGATGGGAACCTGCACCTGATCTGCATCCTGAAGGGCGCCTGTTTCTTTCTGACCGACCTGGCCCGCGCCATGAAGCGCGACGTGTTTGTGGACTTCATGGGGATTTCGACTTACGGAAAGGGCAAGACCACTTCGGGCGAGGTGAAGGTCACCAAAGACCTGGACATTTCGCTCGAAGGAGCCAATGTCCTGATCGTGGAAGACATTGTCGACAGCGGCGTGACCCTGAACTATCTGGTGCACGTGCTGGAGCAGCGCAGGCCAAAGTCGCTGCGGATTGTGGCGCTGCTGGACAAGCCGGAGCGCCGCCTGCGGCCCGTGGTGGCGTCCTACGTGGGCTTCCAGATTCCGGACGAGTTCGTGGTGGGATACGGGCTGGATTACGCCGAGAAGTACCGCAACCTGGACGACATCTGCGTGTTGAGCACGGAGCCGGGGTAGGGCGCGGGCTTGTCCACGGCTGCGCCATGCGGTACTAACAGAACATGGCAACTCTTGGCGGCGATCTCCGTTATGCCCTTCGCTCTATGCGCGCCAATCCCGCGTTCACCGCGGTAGCGGTGGCGTCTCTGGCGCTGGGCATCGGCGTCAATACGGCCATTTTCAGCCTCGTGGACCAGCTTCTGCTGTGGTCCGTGCCGGCGCGCGAACCCGCCAGCCTGGTGAATGTCGAAGGCGGGCGCGCCGGGGCGTACGCGTTCTATCGCGAATACCGCGACCGCAACAGCGTGTTCAGCGGCCTGTTCGCCAGCAGCCACCCGCAGATCAGCGGCATGCGGCCGGAAGGCTCGGCGGCCGTCGAAGTCGGACGCGTCACCTACGTGAGCGGCAATTTCTTTCCCACGCTGGGCGTCGGGGCCGCGGCCGGGCGGGTCATCACTGCCGCGGATGATCTGCAGCCCGGAGGCTCGCCGATCATGGTGCTCTCGTACCCTTACTGGCAGCGGCGCTTCGCGGGCGATCCCGGCGTCATCGGGCGCAAGCTGGGCGTCAGCGGCGTCCTGTTCGAAATCGCCGGCGTGGCCGAGAAGGGCTTCACCGGGATCTTCAACGGGCAGGCGGCCGACGCATTCGCCCCCATCACCATGTACCCCATCACCAACCCCGCCGCGGCCACCGCCTGGAACAGCGGAAGCATGTACTGGCTCAGCCCCATGGCCCGGCTCAAACCGGGCGTCTCGCTGGCCCAGGCGCAAGCCGCCATGCGCGTGCTGTGGCCGCAGGCCGCCGATGCGGTGAACGATGCCGCAGTCAAAAGCGGAGGCCGGCGCCGCAAATTCAACGAGGAAAACATCATCCTGACACCCGGGGCGCGCGGCGGCCACAACGACATGGCCGATCCGCTTCAGGCGCTGGCCGTCGCGACCGGCCTGGTGCTGCTCATCGCCTGCGCCAACGTGGCCAACCTCCTGCTGGCGCGGGCCACCGGGCGCCGCCGCGAGATCGCCGTGCGGCTCGCCGTGGGCGCCACGCGCGGCCGCCTGGTGCGGCAACTCCTCACCGAGAGCCTGCTGTTGGCCTCGATCGGCGGCGCGCTGGGACTCGCGCTGGCCTGGTGGGGAGTGGCGGCGCTCGCGCGGCTCGACCTGGTGAATCCCGATCTCCGCTTCCACCCCAGCCCGGCGGTAGCCGCGTTTTCCGCGGCCGCCACGCTGCTGACCGGCATTCTCTTCGGACTCGCGCCCGCGTTCCGCACCACGCGCATCGGCCTGGCCGATGCCGTGAAGGACGGCGGATCCGCCGGCCGCAGCGCCGCTCGGCTCCGTCTAGGCAAGACCCTCATCGCCGCCCAGGTGGCCCTCTCGCTGGCGCTGCTGGTGGAGGCCGGCCTCTTCGTCCGAACGCTGCGCAATCTCCGGAACGTCGATATCGGCTTCCAGGCCGACAACGCCGTGATCCTCGATATCGATCCCACCAAACTCGGCTACCGCGGCCACCGGCTGCGCGAATTCTACGATCGCGTGCTGGAGCGCGCGCGCCGCGTGCCGGGCGTGCGATCGGCCGCGCTGTCCGTCATGACCCCCATGGGCGAGTTCGCTTTCAGCCGCTCCTTCTCGGCGGAAGGCTACCAGCCCAAGGCCGGCGAGGACCTCATCGCCTACAACAATCCCGTTACCGAAGGCTACTTCACTACCTTGGGAATTCCCATGCTGCTGGGCCGCGACTTCCGCCCGCAGGATGAGCCGGCCCTCACGCCCCGGGATAACTTCATGGCTGCCATCGGGCGTCAGAGCGGCGGCGGGAACTTCGAGCAGCAGGACGCTCCGGGAGTCTGTGTGGTGAACGAATCCCTGGCCCGCCACCTGTTCGGCGACGTCAACCCCGTGGGGCGCCACCTCAGCTTCAAGGACCGGTACAGCGCCGCCAGCGCGCTGGAGATCGTCGGCGTGGTCAAGGATGTCCACCACGGCGGATTTCGAACGGCCGACCGAATCGGGACGATCTACGTGCCAAGTTGGAGCAACGGCGCCGAAGCCCGCTGGCTGGAGGTGCGCTTTGCGGGAGACGCCGCGCCGGTGATCGCCGCCATCCGCGGCGAGCTTCGCGACATGGACCCTGACGTTCCGCTGCTGCGGAGCCGCAAACTGCGCGAGTATGTGGACGCCAGTCTGAGCAGCGAGCGCCTGATCGCCTGGCTGGCCGGCTTCTTCGGCCTGCTGGCCGTGGCGCTGGCGTCGGTGGGTCTCTACGGCGTGGTGGCGTATGCGGTGACCCAGCGGACGAGGGAAGTCGGCATTCGCATGGCACTCGGGGCGCAAGCCACCGACGTAGTCCGCATGATCGTGCGCGATTCGCTGGTGCCGGTGCTGGCCGGCGTGGCCATCGGCCTCGGCGCCGCATTGGCCCTGGCGCGCCTGGTTGCCGGCATGCTGTACGGCGTCGCCCCGCGCGATCCGATCTCGATGATCGTGGCCGCCGCCGGGATGCTCGCCGTGGCCCTGATTGCCGCCTCGATTCCGGCCCGCCGCGCGAGCCGCGTGGACCCGATGCGGGCGCTGAGATACGAGTGAGGTCACAAAGCGTTTCGACGCTTGTTTGTGGGTGTACAATGCTTCGCAATGGCAGACAACATTGAAGCTGCTGGGCCCGAGTGCCTCACGTGGAATTGTGGCGACGCCGTTGCCTCGCTTCAGGAACTCCTGAAGTATGTCGAACAGGAGGCCCAAAAATCCATCAATTGGTACTGGCGAAACAAGAGAGCGAAGTCGTTCTTCTCTCAGTGGACCCAGTTTCTTGCTGTCGTACTAACCTCCGCGGCAGCAATCGTCCCGATAATCGGTGTGCTTTTTTCGAGCTTCCCGACGTTGAGGAATCCCTTGTGGGCCTCTCTCCTGGTGGGCCTCGCGGCTGCCCTGCTTGCGTTGGACAAGGCCTTCGGCTTCTCGAGCGGATGGGCGCGATATGTTATGGCAGCGACGAACATCCGGAAATCGCTGGAGGAGTTTCGAATGGATTGGGCCGTGCTGATCGCGAACGCGTGCCCAAGCCCCACTCCGGAGCAGGTTGCGGCGCTCATCCAGCGCGCAAAGGAGTTTCGCGTCGCCGTGGAAGGTATGGTCCTCCAGGAGACGAAAGACTGGGTTTCAGAGTTTCAGAACAACATCGCACAGCTCGAGAAAGACGTGACGGCCCAACTCGCTGCACTGAAAGCCCAGAGCGAAAAAGCCGCTCAAGCCCGGGATGCGGCCAGCCAGCCCGGCTCAATCCAGTTGACC
>Ga0116217_10004461_pt1 | contig 12465 bp, 10 predicted proteins | sample Sb_taG_6_FD_89697 | JGI IMG/M metagenome (GOLD analysis project Ga0116217, IMG submission 89697) | Peat soil microbial communities from Weissenstadt, Germany - Sb_50d_4_PS metaG | ecosystem: Environmental > Terrestrial > Soil > Wetlands > Peat | place: Germany: Weissenstadt | collected 2010-09-21 | reverse complement strand
GACGACGCGCTCCGCCGCATGCTCAATTTCGAGCCGCGCGGCAACGGCATGATGTGCTCCGTTCTGCTGCTGCCGCCGGAGCAGGCGGATTCCGACTTCGCGGTCGTCATCATGGAGCAGGACGAGTACGTGCCGATGTGCGGTCACTGCATCATCGGCACCGCGACGACGGTGGTCGCAAACGGGATGGTGCCAGTAACGGAGCCGGTCACCACCGTGCGCTTCGACACGCCGGCCGGGGTGGTCGTCTGCGGCGTCGCGGTCCGCAACGGCGCAATCGGTGCGGTGAGCTTCGACAATGTCGAAAGCTTTCTCCTTAAGGAGCACGTGCCGCTTGACGTCGAGGAGTTCGGGCGGCTCGCAATCGACATCGCCTATGGCGGTGATTTCTATGCCTTCGTCGATGCCGACCGGCTCGATCTCGAGCTATCGCCGCACAACGACGCGCGGCTCATCGACGCGTGGCGCATGATCTCGGCTGCCGTCGCAAGGCAGGTGCGGGTGATCCATCCGGAGCGACCCGGCATCGACGCGTGCTATCAGGTGCTGTTCACCTCCGCGAGGGTCACGTCAGGCGACGTCAAGCAGACCATTCTCTGCCCTCCCGGATCGCTCGACCGGTCGCCCTGCGGCACCGGCACCAGCGCACGCGTCGCTCTCATGTATACGCGCGGGGAAATCGGCCTCGACACGCCCAAGCGCTTCGAGGGCGTGCTCGGCACCTGCTTCACCGGCGTGGCCGTCAGGGCGGAGCAGCGCAGCGGCATCACCTACGTGACGCCACGCGTCACCGGACGCGCCTTCATCACCGGGTTCCATCAGTTTGTCCTCGATCCGGACGACCCGATCCCGCAGGGGTTCCGCATTGGCCCGCGGCCCCGCCTCGACATGGATCTGCGATGATCACAGCCCTCTCGCGAAGGTCGCTACCATGAAGATCATCGGCATCGAAGCATTCCCGCACCATGCGAAAGTCATCAAGGAGGCGTAGGTCGATGACGAATATGGCTGGCCGAGCAGGATGCCGAGCTTTCTGATCAAGGTGACGGCGGCGGACGACGGCGCCTGGGGCATCAGCGAGGTGAGCAGCCAGACCTGTTATCTCGGCGCCTGAGAGAGCATTCGTCACAAGCGGGATAGAGGTGTCGCATGCGCTGGCAGAGGACGGTGACGGTCGTGGGCGCCCATGCCGAGGGGGAGATCGGCCGGGTCATCGTGGGCGGCGTTCTGCCGCCGCCGGGGAAGACGATGTTCGAGCGAATGAAACATCTCGAGACCAAGGCCGACGAGCTGCGGCAGATGCTCCTCTTCGATCCGCGCGGTGGCGTCACCGTCTCGATGAACCTGATTCTGCCGCCCTGCCATCCCGAGGCGGATGTCGGCCTCATCGTCATGGAATCGCAGTTTTACGTGCCGATGTCCGGGTCGAACACGATTTGCGCCGTGACGGTGCTGCTGGAGACCGGAATGGTGCCGATGACCGAGCCGGAGACCAGGCTGACGCTGGATACGCCCGGCGGCCTTGTCCGCGTCGTGGCGTCATGCCGCAACGGCAAGTGCGAGCGCGTCACCTTCCGCAACGTGCCGTGCTTCACGCTTCATCTCGACCGCCATGTCGAGGTTGCGGGCCTCGGCACGCTCAAGGTCGACGCGGCCTATGGCGGCATGATGTATGTGATCGTCGACGCCGCGGCGCTGGGCTTCGAGATCAAGCGTTCCGAGGCGCGCGAGCTTGTGGCCGTCGGCGAGCGCATCAAGGCGGCGGCGGCCAAGCAGCTTCCCTCGGTCCATCCGGAGAACCCGGAAATCCATACCATCAATCAGACGCTGTTCGCGGGGCCCCTCGCGGAGGCGCCAGGCGGCGGCAAGACGGCGCGCAGCGCCGTCGTCGTCTCACCCGGGCGGCTCGACCGCTCGCCTTGCGGCACCGGAACGTCGGCGCGGCTCGCCGTCCTCCACGCCAAGGGGCTCATCAAGGAAGGGGAGACGCTCGACCACGTGTCGATCATCGATTCCCACTTCATCGGATGCATCGTCGAGACGACCCGCGCGGGCAGCCTGCCGGCGATCATCACCACGATCTCGGGACGCGCCTGGCTCACCGGCGTCGCGCAATACGGTGTCGATCCCGACGATCCCTACCCCTGCGGCTACACGCTGTCGGATACGTGGTTCGCCTGACGCCCTATCGTACGGCCGGTTTGGTGGCATGGCGCTGCAAAGCGGGCGAATGGCAACGACATCGGGATCATCCTTGGCAGGCGCGGCGCAGCGCCGTGGTCGCATCGGCAAGTACGGCGCCAGTCGTAGGGTCCACTGCGACCGCGTACTCGCGCCGGGCATAGTCGACCGAGATCTTACCCTCGGCAACATCATGAGCGACGCGCTCGGGATCGCGCTCGAAGGGATCGCCCCAACCGCCCGCGCCGGCCAGGACATGGCGGAAGACGTCGCCTCGGTGGATGGTGAGCCGACACTTGCCGGGCAGGTCGCGCGCCTCGCCGTCGGGGTTGACGAGGTTGCGCGAGGGCGTTCCAGGCCGGCCGCCGCGCAAGCCGTAGGGCAGGTGCGTACGGCGGTCGCTGCGCAGCTGCAGCACGGCTTCCTCCTCGAGCAGGCGATAGTCGCGCACCAACGCAAGCCCGCCGCGGAACCTGCCGGGACCGCCGGTGTCGGGGAGGTAGCCGTAGCGCTCGATGCGGAGCGGCGATTCGGACTCGATGATCTCGATCGGGTTGTTGGAAAAATTGACCACGCTGCTCGCCGAGGCATCCTGGCCATCGTGCGTCGGGCAGCCGCCCCATGAGCCGAAGAGGAACTCGAGGAAGACGAAGGGGCGGCGCTTCCCGTCATAGCCGCCAAAGCTGACTCCCGTATCGCCGCCGACCTCGCACGCGAAGACGCGGTCGGGGGCGATCTGAGCCAGTGCGCCGAACACTGTATTGGCGATGCGAAAGCCGGTGAGGCCGCGCGCCGCCACGGCGGCCGGCATCACCGGGTTGACGATCGTGCCGGGCGGCGCCACGACCTCGATCGGCCGAAAATAACCCTCGTTGTTCGGGGGATCACCGCCGATGAGGTGGCGCACGCAGGCGTAGACGGCGGATTTCGTGAAGGGTATCGGCGAGTTGATCGCTCCTTTGACCTGCGGTGCCGAACCCGTGAAATCCGCGATGAGCCGGTCGCCCGTCACTGTGACCGCAACCCTGATCGGGATGACGTCGGGATCGATGCCGTCGTCATCGATGAAGTCCTCGAATACGTATGTGCCGTCGGGCATGTCGCGGATGGCATGGCGCGCGAGGCGCTCGGCCTGATCGAGCAGCGCATCCGTTACCGTGCCGAAGCGATCGGCGCCGTATTTCTCGATCAAGTGGAGGAGGCCTTTCTCGCCGGCGGCGCAGGCGGAAAGCTGCGCCCTGACATCGCCCAGCACCTGACGCGGCACGCGGACATTGCGGTCGATCAGCTCGAAAATGGCGTCGACCGGCCGCCCCTCGTCATAGAGCTTGAGCGGCGGGATGCGGAGCCCCTCCTGAAAGATCTCGGTCGCATCGCACCCGTTGCCGCCCGCCGTCATGCCTCCGACATCGAGCTGATGGCCGACGGTAGCGGCCCAGCCGGCCACCGCGCCGAGGCGGAAGACCGGCTTCAGGATGTAGAAATCCGGCAGGTGCGTGCCGCCCTCATAGGGATCGTTGAGGATGAAGACGTCGCCCGGCCTGGGCTGCGAGAATTTACGCCTGACCACGTCCATCGCGTCGGGGATGGAGCCGAGATGCAGGGGCAGCGTCAGGCCCTGCGCGATGAGACGCCCTCGCACGTCACACAGCGCACAGCTCATGTCCATCGAGTTCTTGAGGTTGTTCGAATAGGCCGTGCGGACGAGCGCGATCGCCATCTCGTCGACCACGGCGTCGAGCGCGTTCTTCATCAGCTCGAGCAAGATCGGGTCGCTGAGATCGCGCGGTTCCATCTCAATCCCCCACCGTGATGACGATATTGTCCAATGCGTCGATGCACGCGGTGCAGCCGAACGGCACGAGCGTCGTCGCATCGTATTCCTCGACGAGCAACGGGCCCGGCCGAGGCGTCCGATCGAGATCGCCACGGCCGATCACCGGGGTGGAGGCGAACCCTTGGCGCCGGCCGAAATAGGCCGGGCGGTTGCGACTCGCCTTGGACGCGCCGCTGCTGATCGTGACGGGCGGGCGCTTACCGCCCTCGACCCGAGCCGTAATGCGCAGGTTGACGATCTGGATGGGGTCGCCCGTGGCGCGATGACCGTAGGTGCGCTCGTGCTCGCTCTCGAAGCGTTCCGCGATCTCTCGCTCGATGCCGGGCGTTCCTGCCTCCGGCATCGCCACGATGAGCTCGAAGGACTGGCCGAGGTATTTGACGTCGATCGAGCGCAGGATGCTCGCCGCCGCGCGCCCTTCCTCGCGCAACATGGCGACCGCCTCGTCCTCGAGGAGGGCGAACCCGGCGCGAAGCTCCGCCTCGCCCGTCTCGGTCAGCATGCGATTGAAGGTACGGACGAGATGGTGCTCCATTTCGGCTTCGAGCAGGCCGACGGCGCTGAACACGCCAGGAGCCGGCGGCACGACCACCGTTCCGATCTCGAGCGAGCGCGCCATCTCGGCCGCAAAGAGCGGCCCGTTGCCGCCGAATGCCACGAGCGAGAATTCGCGCGGGTCGCGGCCGCGCTCGACGGTCACGGCGCGGACCGCCCGCGCGATACCGGCGCAGCCGACGAGATAGGTCCCGTACGCTGCCTCCTCGATGGAGAGGCCGAGCGGCTGCGCGACCTGTTCCGCGACGGCGCGTAGCGCCAGCTCGGGCGCCATGGCAAGGCCGCTCGGCAGCCGCGTCTGCGGCAGATACCCCAGGACGACATTGGCGTCGGTCAGGGTAGCGCCCGTGCCGCCGAGGCCGTAGCAGGCTGGGCCCGGAGCGGCGCCGGCGCTCAGCGGCCCGACGCGCAGAGCGCCGGATGACGCGACGGTGACGAGGCTTCCCCCGCCCGCCCCAACCTCGGCGATGTCGATCGCCGGCGTGCGCAGCAGGTAACCGCCGCCCTTGTTAAGGCGGCTGCCCTGCGAGATGGGGCCGCCGATCTCGAGCTCGTTCGACCGCGTGATTGCGTGACCCTCGATCACCGAGGCCTTGGCCGTCGTGCCGCCCATGTCGAGGCTGATGACGTTGGGCAGGCCTGCGCGGCGCGACAGCGCGGCGGCTGCGATGACGCCCGCAGCGGGACCCGACTCAATGAGCTGAACCGGCCGTCGGCGCGCCCGCCCGGCCGTCATGATTCCGCCATTGGATTGCATGACCGAGAGAGGCGCGGCGATGCCGAGTGCCCCCGTCTCCGCCTCGAGGCGCGACAGGTAACGGTCCATGACCGGCATCACATAGGCGTTGGCGACCGCGGTGCTGGTGCGCTCGAACTCACGGATCTCGGGCAGGACCTCGGAGGACAGCGTGACGTGGAGGTGCGGCGCCTTAGCTCGTATCGCCGCGCCAACCGCCTGCTCGTGCGCCGGATTGGCATAGGCGTGGATGAGGCAGACGGCAACCGCTTCCAGGTCCTCCTTGAGAAGCGTGCTAACTGCCGTCTCGACGCTTCCCGGATCGAGTGGGCGCACCACCCCGCCGCGGTGGTCGAGGCGCTCGCCGACCTCGAGGCGCCAGCGCCGCCGCACCAGTGGCGGCGGGCGGCGGTGATCCATATCGTAGAGCCGCGAGAGGCGCAGCCGGCCGATTTCGAGGAGGTCGCGGAACCCTTCAGTGGTGATAAGGCCGGTCCTGGCGCCGCGCCGCTCGAGGATGGCATTAGTCGCGACCGTCGTGCCGTGAATGATCTCCGCGATGTCGCCGCCGCCGACCGCAGCTTCCGCGAGGAGCTCCGCGATGCCTCGTACGACCGCCTCGGCGTAGTTGGCGGTGGTCGACAGCACCTTGCGGGTCGTCGCATGGCCACCGGGCGCGGCCAGGACCAGGTCGGTGAAGGTCCCGCCGACATCGGCACCGAGTCGCCAGCCGCCAGTCTTCCGATCGCGGCTCAGTGGAGTTGCTCCCGGCGCGCCCTCGTGTCGCCATAGCGATCGACGAAGCGCCGCCATGCGGCCTCCGCGCATCGCTGGGCTTCGTCGAAGAGCGCGCTTTCCTCGACCCGGCTAGACTTCCCGCCGGCGACCACCATCACGCCGTCGATCAGGACGGTGTCAACGTTACCCATATGGGCGTGGTAGACGACGCTCGGCACCGGGTCGAGCAGGGGAGTCATGCCTGGATACCGGCAATCGAGCAGGATGATATCCGCCTTGCGGCCTGCAGCCAGGACACCGACGTCGCTCAGGCCCAGGGCGCGAGCACCGTTGACGGTAGCCATCCGCAGGACTGTGCTCGGGCGCATCACAGTGCCTTCCTCGCCCTTGATGCGCGCGACGATGACCGCCGAGCGCAGCACCTCGAAGAAATCGGCGAAATAGTTGTCGATGCCGAGCGTGACGTTGAGGCCGCGGTCGCGGAAGGCCTGGGCTGGCGCGATGAGGCCGCGGACCGAGTTCATCTGCGGGCAGTGGGCGATGCTGGCCCTGGTTTCCTCTAGGATGTCGATGTCCGCAGGCGTGACATGGAAGCAATGAGCGGCGAGCACGTCGGGGCCGAGCAGCCCGAGGTCGCGGGCATAAGCGAAGGGTGACTTGCCGTGCAGTCGCATCGTTACGTCGGATTCCCCAGCGCCGATGCCGATATGGATCGAGAGCGGCACGCCGAGCCGGTCGGCGGCGCGACGCAGCGCGCGCAGCAGCTCGGGCGAGGAGGTCATCGTCGAGTTCGCCATCAACAGCGGTTTCAGCCGGCCGGCGGCGTTTCGCCAGGTTTCCGCGAAGCCGATCGCCTGCGCCAGCTGGGCACGGCACATTTCGGGACTGGTCGCGAAAGAACCGTCGAGGACTCGTGCTGGCTCGACATCCTGAATCATGACGCCGATGAAACTCCGGATCCCCAGCCGTTCGACAAAGTCCGGAAATACGTCGGCGTCCTCCTCGACCTGCACGACCGTCGTAACGCCGCTGCGCAGGAGCTCGAGATAGCCGAGTGAGCCGATTGCCAGCCGTTCGGCCGCCGTCATGATACCAGCCATCGGCACCAGCTGGGTCAGGAACGTCTCCCGGCCACCGTCCTCGACGCGGCCTCGGAAGAGCGCGTAGCCGACATGGGTGTGGGTGCACACGAAGCCCGGCATCACCAGCTTGCCGCGCCCGTCGATCACCCGATCCGGATTCGCGTGCCGCGCGCGCAGCGCCGCCGACGGCCCGACTTCGACGATCCGCTCGCCCTCGACGAAGACGGCGCCGTCGAGCAATACGGTGCCGCTGTCGTCGTTGGTGACTACGACCGCGTCCGCAATCAAGGTCCGCATCCCCCGCATCCTTACAGTTCGTTCTGACGCCCGAGACGGAGCATAACCGCCTGGACCTCGTAGACAAGGCGACCGCTCGCGCCCAAACTGGCGGCGCATCGCATCGGGGTGACGAGGACATGGCCGAAACGGGAAAGCCACTGCGCAGCGACAGCTGGTTCAAGCGCATCGACAATGCCGGCTTCGAGCATCGCACACATCTGAAGGCGCGCGGCCACCTCCCCGAGATGTTCGAGGGGCGGCCCGTCATCGGGATCGCCAGCTCCGGCTCGGATCTCGTGCCGTGCAACGCCCATCTCGGCGAGCTGGCCGACTGGGTCAGCCGCGGCGTGCTCGAGGCCGGCGGCTTTCCGCTGGTATTCTCCACCATGTCGATCGGCGATTCGCTGATCCGCCCGAGCGGCATGCTGTTCCGCAACCTCATGAGCATGGAGCTCGAGGAGACGCTGCGCGCGAACCCGATTGACGGCGTCGTGCTCCTGACGGGATGCGACAACACGGCGCCCGCCTACATGATGGGCGCAGCCAGCATCGACCTGCCGGCGATCCTCGTCCATGGCGGCCCCATGATCAGCGGCCGGGTAGAGGGCCGGGTGGTCGGCTCGGGCACCGACATCTTCCGCTTGGATGTCGACTATCGCGCCGGCCGCATCTCCAAGGCAGAGTTCATCGACGCCGAGGCCGGCATGTCGCGCAGCAACGGCCACTGCAACACCATGGGCACGGCCAGCACTATGGGCTGCATTGCCGAGGCGCTAGGCCTCAGCCTGCCTGGCTCGGCGGCGATTCCGGCGGTGGACGGACGGCGCAAGGCGAGCGCCCAGCTCGCCGGACGGCGCATTGTCGATTTGGTTCGGCAGGGCCTCGCCATGTCGAAGATCGTTGGCCGCGAGGCGCTGGAGAACGCGATCCGCGTCAACGCTGCTCTCGGCGGCAGCACGAACGCCGCGCTGCATTTCCTGGCGCTGGCCGGCCGGCTTGGTATCCCGCTGACGCTCGACGATCTCGACCGCAACAGCCGGGGCATTCCGCTGCTTGCCAATATCGTGCCCAACGGCACCTATCTCATGGAGGAATTTTTCGGTGCCGGCGGGCTGCCGGCCCTGATGAGCGGTATGCGAGACTTGCTCCATCTCGACATCCGGACCGTTTCGGGCGGCACGGTCGGCGAGAACATCGCCGAGGCGCGGATCGTCGACGAGACGGTGATTGGCACGCCGGCGCGACCGATCAAGAGCGAGAACGCGCTCGCCGTCCTGACGGGCAATCTCGCCCCCGACGGCGCGATCATCAAGCCGTCCGCTGCCAGTCCCGCGCTGCTCCGCCATCGCGGCCGCGCTGTCGTGTTCGAGAGCGTCGAGGATATGGACGCGCGGCTCGACAGCCCCGATCTCGCCGTCGACGAGACCTCGGTCCTCGTACTCAAGGAAATCGGGCCGCGCGGCTATCCCGGCATGCCCGAGCTCGGCAACATCAAGATCCCGAAGAAGCTGCTCGAGCGTGGCGTCACCGACATGGTGCGAATCTCCGACGGTCGCATGAGCGGCACGGCCTATGGCACGGTGGTCCTTCATGTCGCGCCCGAGGCCGCAGTCGGCGGCCCGCTGGCGCTGGTGCGCGACGGGGACATGATCGAGCTCGATGTCGCGGCGCGGCGTCTGCACCTCGATGTCGCCGAGGACGAGCTGGCGTCTCGGTGTCGCGCCTGGCAGCGGCCTCACCGGCCCGAGCCGCGCGGCTACGAGAAGCTCTTCGTCGAGCACGTGACCCAGGCCGACAAGGGTATCGATTTCGACTTCCTCGTCGGCAGCAGGGGCGGCGCGGTGCCGGCTCGGCGCCCCTACTGACTGCGCGATCTCTGTCCGCGGGCTCATGCGTCGATCTTTCGCAGCAGCCGCTGCTCGACGACGGTGACCGCCCTGGTCAGCGGAAAGGCGATCGCGAAATAGATGAAGGCGACCGTCGTCAGGATCTCGACGGGGTGGAAGGTGCGCGTCGCGATGTTCTGCCCGACGTAGAGAAGATCGGACATGCCGACAGCCGACACCAGCGAGCTCTCCTTGAACAAGCTGACCGTGTTGGAGAGCAGTGTCGGTATGGCGCGCAGAATGGTCTGCGGGAAGATGACGCGGGTGATCTTCGCGAGCGGGGCGAGGCCGAGCGCGACGCAGGCATCATGCTGTTCGCGCGAGATCGCCTTCATAGTGGCACGGAAGGTCTCGCTCGAGATGGCGGCCATGTAGAGGCTGAGCGCGATGATCGCCGATGACAGATTGCCGATCTCGACATGCAGAACGATCGGCAGGCAAAAGAAGATCCAGAAGATCTGGATCAGCACCGGGGTTCCGCGGAACAACTCTACATAGACCGAGCCGATCGCATAGATCAGCCGGCTCTCGGAAGTGCGCATCAAGCTCACCACAAAGCCGAGCAGCGCGCCGAGGACCACGCAGATGAGGGTGAGCTCGAGCGTCGTCGTCAAGCCGATGAGCAAGGCGCTCCAGTAGTCGAGCATGAAGCCGAATGAGAAGTGGTAGGTCATCGCTCGCGCTCCCGCTCACCCGCCCATTTGCCGGATGTTGCGTCGCTCGAAATATGTGACGAGCTGGCTGATCGGGAACGAGATCGCGAGATAGATGAGGGCAACAACCGTGAAGGTCTCGATCGGCCGGTAGGTCTGAGTCGACAAGGTCTTGGCTTGGTACATGAGGTCGCTGACCGCGACGAGCGCGACGAGCGCGCTTTGCTGGAAGCAGCCAATCGCGTTGGTGATAAGGACGGGGACGGCCATGCGCAGCGCCTGCGGGAACACGACATGCAGAATGCGCGCCCGCCAGCCGAGGCCGAGCGCGATGCTGGCGTCGAGATGGGCGCGCGGAATGGCCTGGATCGCCGCGCGGTAGGCCTCGGCGTTGAAGGCGGTGAGATTGAGACCGAGCGCCAGGAGGCCCATTGTCTCGGCGTCGAGAAAAACGTCGAAGAGGATGGGGACGCAGTAGAAGAACCACACGATCTGGATGAGCGCCGGCGTGCAGCGGAAGAATTCGACGAAGGCGGTCGCCGTCCAGCGGACGACGCGCACGGGGCTCCCCAGAAGGAGCGCTACGCCAAAGCCGAGTGAGAGGCCCATGGCATTCGCCAGGACCGTGAGCTTCAAGGTTACGACCAGGCCGTCAAGAAGCTTATCGAAGTCTCGAAGGACGAAGAAGAAATTGAGGTGGTAGTCCATCCCGCGGCCCGCTCCCTGTCCCCGGCGGCTACTTCGGATCGGCCCTCAAGCGGCGCGCAGAACATTGACAATGAAGTCCCGAGTCCGGCTCAGCTTGGGATTGGAGAAGAACTCGGCGGGCTCGCCTTGCTCGAGAATGACGCCGCCGGCGCAGAACGCGACGCGCGTCGCGATGTTCTTGGCGAACCACATGTCGTGTGTCACCACGATCATTGGCATGCCCTGCTCGGCGAGCTCGACCATCATGTGCTCGACATCGACGACCAGCTCGGGATCGAGCGCCGAGGTCACCTCGTCGAACATCATGAGGCGAGGCTCCAGCATCAGAGCGCGCGCGATGGCGACGCGCTGCTTTTGCCCGCCCGACAGTTGGGCTGGATAGGATCTCGCCTTGTCGGCTAGGCCGAAACGCTCGAGCAGTGCCGTCGCCCGCTGGGTCGCGCCCGCCTTCGCCTCGCCGCGCGACGTCACCGGCGCCAGAATCAGGTTACCGATCACGCTCAAATGGGGGAACAGGGTGTAGTGCTGGAACACCATGCCGACCTGCCGCTGGATCGCCCGGTCGATACGGTTCTTCTGGCTCCCCTCGCCGGCGGAAACGTATGGCTTACCGTCGATGCGAATCTCGCCCGCATCGATCGGGTCCAGCCCCATGATGCACCGGAGCAACGTGCTCTTGCCGCCGCCGCTCGGTCCGATGACCACGAGCCGGTCCTGTCGGCTCATCTCGAGATCGAGGCCTGTGAAGACCTGGACGGCGCCCTGCCCGAAGCTTTTGTGCAGCCCATTGATCCGGACGAAGCTCTGATCTCGCATCGAAAAGCGCCCCCGCTGCAGCTCTGCTCTCAGCCGCCGGTCTGAACTCGGCACTGCGGATGATGGCTCAGCAAAATGCGGACGGGAAGGAGCCGCCGCAGCGACCCTCCCCTGCCGCTGCTTGGGCTACTGCCCGCCGCTGATCACCTTGTTCACGTAGAATTCGCCGAGCTGCGCCACGTGGCCTTCGGCAACCGCTTCCTGGAGGAAGATGTTGAAGGCCTCGATCTGATCGAGCGGCACCGACTTGCGGAAACCGTAGGCGACACCCTGTTTGGCGAGCGACGGCTCCGGCTTGACGGTGGCGGACCAGTCCTTGTTGACCACGGCAAACAACATGTTGGTGTCGGCATCGTCGACCGAGATGTCGGCGCGCTTCGAGGAGACGGCGAGGCGCGCCGCGTCGACGTCGGGCAGACGCATGATCGTGGCGTGCTTGACCTGCTCGGTGATCGTGTGATCCTGCGCGGTGCCCGACATGACCGACAGAGTGATGCCGTCCTTGTCGAAGTCGGTGACCGATTTCCAGTCAGGCTTGATCTTCGGGTTCGACTTGTTGAAGACGAACGAAATCTCGTACTGCCACGGCGCAATCGAGTAGTTGATCGAGAGCGCGCGCTTGGCGGTGCGATTGAGGGCCAAGGCCACGTCCCATTTGCCCGCCTGCATGCCGGCGATGATGTTGTCCCAAGTGGTATCGACGAACTGCACCTTGACGCCCAGCACCTGCTCGCCGAATTCCTTGACGAGATCGACGAAGATGCCGCTGTACTCGCCGGTCTTCGGATCGCGCATGACGTGCGGCGGCGCGAGCGCCGCACCGGCACGCAGCACGCCCCGGTCCTGCACGTCCTTCCACAAGTTCTCCGTTTGTTGCGCCGCGGCGAGCTGTCCGACGGCCGACAGCGAAAGTGCGATGCCGATCGCGCCCAGCAACAAGCAGCAACGGGCCAGCATTGATCGAATGGCAGTGGTCATTTGCGTATCTCCCTGT
>Ga0116217_10004460_pt1 | contig 12466 bp, 10 predicted proteins | sample Sb_taG_6_FD_89697 | JGI IMG/M metagenome (GOLD analysis project Ga0116217, IMG submission 89697) | Peat soil microbial communities from Weissenstadt, Germany - Sb_50d_4_PS metaG | ecosystem: Environmental > Terrestrial > Soil > Wetlands > Peat | place: Germany: Weissenstadt | collected 2010-09-21 | reverse complement strand
TGTCGCGCCGCTGACCTTTGGTGGGCGGGCGAGGAGGATATGTTATGGAGGGTTTGTTTCAACCAACCCATTTGATTTTCATTTTGCTGATCGTCTTGATCCTGTTCGGTCCCGGAAAGTTGCCGGAGCTCGGCAAGGGCCTGGGAAAGGGAATTCGCGAGTTCAAGGATGCCATCAGAGGTGGCATGGACGGCAGTGCGGAAAAGAAGGACGATAAGAAAGACGAAGAGAAGAAAGCCTGATCGTCTCCCCCGCGGTTCCACTCCTTCTAAGCTCTATCTTCGCGCTTGTTCCTCATCGGCCGTCGACGAGTTTAGTATCTGCGAGAAGCAAAAGAGTGGTACAAACTGAATAATCCTCGGTAGCTCAATGGTAGAGCGTTCGGCTGTTAACCGAAGGGTTCCAGGTTCGAGTCCTGGCCGAGGAGCCAACACCTTCAGCATCTTGCAAGACTTCCCCCTCAAGCTGCACTAGCGATGGTGGGACTTTTGACGGGACACCTGTAGGTAGCTCGATTTTCCCCGCGTTGATCGTTTCGACCGCCGGGCGCAATTCCTCCAACGGATTTAGACAGATCAGCGCAGGTAACTCAACATCAAAATGGCGTGGAGCCGGCAGGCGCCGGCGCACACCGAAGATCAAGGCTTGGGCCGTTTGCGATATTGTTCGTACAGCCTCAAATGCTTGTTATCCGTTGAGGTCAACTGGCCATTGATGAACAGGTAGCGGACTTGCGTCGGGATCGCGAGCGGGTCGCCGTCGGTAACGATGAGGTCCGCTATTTTGCCGGCCTGGATGGTGCCCAACTCGTCCGCGAGGCCGAGGATTTGAGCCGGGTAAAGCGTCACGGCTTTCAAACCTTCTTCGTAAGGAAGTCCATAGGCAACGGCATTGGCTGCCTGGTAAGGGAGGCGCCGCGAAAAGGACGAGTCATCGAAGGTGGCAAAGGCGATTTTGATGCCGGCAGCTTGCAGTTGGCCGGGAGTGGCGTAGGACTGGTCGTAGGGTGCATCTTCGTCTTCGGGCAGAGCCTGGGTGGGCCCCAGAATCACCGGCACGTGCTTCGCGGCCAGCAACTCCTTGACCTTGTAGGATTCTGACCCGCCGCCCAGAATCATCTTGAGCTTTTGCTTCTCGCAGAAGTCGACCGCATCGCGAATGGCGCGTTTCTGTTCGGCCACCACGAGCACCGGCAGCTTGCCCTGCACGACGGGCACGAGGGCTTCGAGCTTCAGGTCGCGATCGAAGTTCTGGCTCGAGCCTTTTTCCATGGCTTGTGCGTAATGGCGTGCTCGCTCGAACAACTCGGCCAGTTCGAAGATTCGCTTGTCATATTCCTGCTTCACCTCAGTGAAAGGGCGGTCCCGGATGCTGAAAGTGCTGAAGTCAAACGACCGGGTCTGGAGGGTTGGCCATTCCACCACCATGGCGACGGAGCGGCGAATGAGCATCTCCTCGACTGTCCAGCCCGCAAGATGAATGGCGGACGCCTGGCCGGTGATTACCGACCCTCCGCCGCCGCGGAATCCGCCTCCGCCCAGGGGCGCGGCCAGAGCGTGGGTGATGCCGTTAGCGCGCGCCACCGGGATCAGTTCGCTGGCCGGATGAACCGCCGTCATGGCCACTAACTACGGGTTGTAGGTCCCCACGTCGGTCGAGTCCACCGAGGCAGGTACGGCTTCGATCTCCCGCAGGCCAAGCGTGGTGGCGGAGTCGAAGATGCCGGGATAGACTTCCAACCCCTTGGCATCAATCACCTCCGCATCGCCGGGAACTTCCACGCTGCGACCCACTGCGGCGATCTTGCCGTCGCGAATCACCACCGTGGCGTTCTCGAGCGGCGGTCCGGCCAGCGTGTACACCTTTGCGCCACGCACGGCATAAATGTGCGGGAGCGCAGCGGGCTCAGGCATGGCGTTAGTGCAAAGCCACGATGTGACAAGGGGCACGGTCACCAGGGCGGCCGTGAAGACGACCAGTATCCGTCGATGACTCATCTGCGTCGCTCTCCTTCTGTGACCTCAGAGGTTCGTTGTCATCCTGAGTCCTTCGCTTGTCATTCTGAGCGAAGCGAAGAATCTCCGTGGTTCGCTCAGGATAAACTCCGCGAAGGATCGCTGCAGTTTGCGTGGTCAAGAAACCGCGTAAATGCAGAGATCCTTCGCTACGCTCAGGATGACATTTGCGCTAGGTGTTGCTGCTCAACTCCCCTGGCGCTCGAGGTGCCTTCGGTGTTGCCGCAGGCGGTCCACCCGTCTTCGGAACGGCATTGGGGCTTGCACCCGGACGCCGCCGCCCTTTCCCGGCCTCGGCTGCCTTCGATTCCTTTTCGACCAACGCTTTCTTTTCTTTCTCCAGCGTCGCGCGGCGGGCGAGGTCCTGCTGGCGGTCGAAGTAAACCTGGCCGTCGATCAAGACCTTCTGCGGAACTGCATACACGCTGAGCGGGTCTTTGTTATAAATGGCCAGGTCCGCATCCTTGCCGGGTTCGATCGAGCCCACGCGGTCCGCGATGTGCAATTGGATGGCGGGGTTTATGGTCACCAGCTTCAACGCTTCGTCGTGCGAGAGGCCGCCCCATTTCATGCTCTTGGCCGCTTCTTGATTCAAGTGCCGGGCCTCCTCGCCGCTATCAGAGTTGATCGAAACCACGATGCCGCGCTCGGTCATGAGTGCGGCGTTATAGGGGATGGCGTCATAGGCCTCCACCTTGTAAGCCCACCAGTCGGAAAACGTGGAAGCGCCGGCGCCGCTCTTGGCGATTTCATCCGCCACCTTATATCCTTCGAGCACGTGCTGGAAAGTTGCGATTTTGAAGTGAAACTCCTCCGCCACGCGGATCAATTGCAGTATCTCATCCTCGCGGTAGCAGTGCATGTGCACCAATCGTTTGCCTTCGAGCACCTCCAGCAGCGGCTCGAGTTTCAGATCACGCCGAGGCGGAATCAAGTTCGCTTCCCCGGCAGCCTTCCGGCGGTTGTAGTCATCCCAGGCTTTCTTGTAATCCACCGCCTCTGAGAATGCCTCGCGGAAAACGTCCACCACGCCCATGCGCGAGGCAGGGTAGCGCGTTGCGGTTCCGGGGTTCGAGAGGAAGGAGCGCTTGGGGTTCTCTCCAAGGGCCCATTTGATGCCCGGCAGCGCGCCTTCGAACGGAAGGTCTTTGGCGGGCTTCCCCCAGCGCAGCTTGATCACCAGGGTTTGCCCGCCGATCGGATTGGCGCTGCCGTGCAGAATGTTGGCGGTGGTGACACCGCCCGCGAGGTCCCGATAGATATCGATGTCTTCGGGGTTCAAGACGTCGGCGATATTCACCATCTAGGATACGCTGATGCTGCCTTCGTTGACGCTGCCCGCCACGGCAATATGCGAATGGCAGTCGATGATCCCCGGCGTAACAAACAGGCCTGTGGCATCGATCACCTTCGCCCCTTCCGGCGCCTTCAGGCCCTTTCCCACTTCCGCAATTTTGCCGTCGCGGACCAGCACGTCGCCGTTTTCAATAGTCCCCTGGGTGACGGTAAGGACGGTGCCGGACTTGATTAAGGTGACCTCGGCAGCTTGGGCGCCGAGGGCGCAAACTGCCAGGAAGCTCAGCACGCTGATCAAACCAGATGCGCGTTTCATTTACTCAACCTCCTGGCTGGCATTTACAGTCGGAGCCGCGCCCCCGGCACGCGTGCCGGTAAAGTCCACCGACATACCGCCTCCGCTGGCCGTCCCTTTCATCTGCTCGCCCTCGAGGGTTCCGCTGAAGGTGGCTTCGATCGGGTTGCCTCCCAAGGTGAGGTTGAGCGTAAAGCTGAACTGGTTGCCGCTCACCCACCCCTCGCTGATCGAGACTGTTCCCATGGACCCGAGCATCGGACCGGACACGCCGGTGAGCGATCCCGAGAGCGTGCCATCGGTCGCCATGCTGAGGTCCGCCGTAGCCTCTTCCGGCGCTTGCGGGCTTGTCAGGCTGATCTTCCATTTCCCGGTGAGTTTAACGGTCGGTGGCGCCGTGGGCCGGCCGGGCTCGTGCACTTCGTAGCGGCGGCCGTCCACAAAGGTCATTTTCACTTTGGTCTTTTCATTGAACGGGTCTCCATCCGTCACCACAAGGTTGGCAATCTTGCCCGGCTCGATGGAACCCAACCGGTCGCCCACTCCGAAAATCTCCGCTGCGTTCAGAGTGAATGCGCGAAGGGCGGCATCGACTGGCAGGCCCGCGTCGATCGCCTTCTTCGCGTTCTTGAGTGCGTCCTTCGGAACTCCGGTCCCTTCAAAATAGAAAGCGAACTTCACACCGGCCTTCTGGAGTGCGGCTGGAGCGGAGGGCGCGCGATCCCGGAGGCGGAGCACGCGCAATGGCTCCTCCGCCTCCGGGTCGGCGTCTTTCTCCCTCTCTGGCCACTTCAGGTTCACCAGCACCGGTACCTTTGCGGCCGCGAGTTCATCAGCATCGTCGTAGCCTTGTTGGCCACCGTAAATCACCGTCCGCCCGCCAACGTCATGCGCCATAGCGAGCGCCCGGTGCATTTCCTGCGCGGTGTTTCCCGGCAAAAGGATTGGACGGCCGGAGACCAGCGTGTCGTTCACGGCCATTTCGGTCCGGTCATAGGCGGGCCGCTCCAGACCTTGCGGATGGGCTCGATAAATGGGCTCCGATTGGTTGTACCAGTTGGCATCCAGAATAACCTGGCGGACGTAGGCGATCACGCCCATCAATGAGTCGGGGAAATTTGCGAAGCCTCGCGCCGGCTGGAGGGTAATCAGAAGAGCGCTCGGAGCGGCCACCACCATTTCGCCGGGCCGCTCTCCGGCAAGGTTGACGACCGCACCTTGGCCTGGAAATATGCCAGTCATCGGCGCGGCCAGAGTGGAAGTGAATCCGCCGTTGCGCCAGGTTTCGATCCGCTTGTCGTCCGGCTTGAGTTCGTCTGCGGCGTTGATCCAGGGCGTGCTCGCCGGACGGTCCTCAGGCCCGCGAGAGACCTGCTGCGCCTGCTGCGGTTGACCCCTGCCGGCGCCTCCGCCGCCTCCGGGTGCTGCCGGGGCGGGCGGGCCGAGTCCCAGGTCGCTGAGGGCGTTGATGAAACCGGGATAAACCGTCAGTCCCTTGCCTTCAATCACCCAGGCTTCCGGCGGAATGCTCACGTTCTCGCCTACCGCCACAATCAGGCCCTTGGCGATCACCACCGTTCCGTTCTTAATCTCAGGCCCGGAAACCGGCACGATGCGCGCATGACGAATGGCGAAGTAGCGTGGCTCTTCCGCGCCAGCGCTAAGCGCCATGCCGAGCGCGAATGCCACCAGCACTAACTTCCCCTGGAAAGTCGCATTTAAGACCCTGCCCGCCCATTTCGCCATGACGCACGCCCCCCTGTCGCTCTGCGCCGCTCTTACAGCCAATGTTTGTGTCTCGCGAAGATGGGCATCTTACGTCAGGCGATTCTTCGATTCAAGCGATTTGTTCCGTACTACTGAGGGCAAGTTTCTTCGCGGCGCGCGAAGAAAAGCAGATCCTTCACTTCGCTCAGGATGACATGTCATTCTGAGCGAAGTGAAGAATCTGCATTTGGTTGCGGCTTTACCGCGCTGTGAGAAATGGGAGAACACGGCTTGGAAGGTGTGGACGAACTCGGAGTGCGTCATCCCGGGCGCAGCGAAGGCACCGTGGAGTGCGGTAGCGCCAGCTACCGCCGTTTGCTCGCATTCCAGGGCGGCAGTTCGGCTGCCACACTCCACGACCCGCTTCGGATTTTCAATGGTTTCTGCGAGCCCAACGACCCCAAGGACGCAACGATCTTGATCGTTTTTCCTTCGCGACCTTTGCGTACGTTGCGTTTCTCGCTTTGCGCGAGACCGGCGCACCTATGCCAGTCGAATGCCCAGGAATCGCAGCCGGCGCCGCACCCTGAGGCAGTTGAGCCACGAACACTTCCGCCCTGAGCAATTGAAATTACTGAAATGGGGTTAAGCCCAATCCCGGTCGCGTGCGACGCCTTTGGCCAACATCTCCTGAACATGCGCGACGTCTTCGCGAATCTGCCAATCGAACATGCCGACGGCGAGAAAATCCCCGCCGTGCTCAAACGCCATGCGAAAGCCCTCTTGAGGTTTCACTCGCCCCGCGCCCAGCACTTTGAAGGCAATCCAGGGCTTCTTGATCGAGCGCATGAAGATCCCAACCTCAGCGGCTTCGCTCGAATAGTAGTTCACGCGGTTGATGGTGACCATATAGAAGTCCGGATCGACTTTGTTCTGAACGCAGGCGCGCGCGGTATCGAGCTGGTGCGCGCCGACGCCCGCCATGATTCCAAGCTTCTTGAAGCCTGCCACGATCTCGCCGACTTCCTCAGCCTTGCCGTGTTTCATCAGGTCGTCCGCGACCCCGCCGTGCAGGTAAACCGCGATTGCGCCGTTGTCGCGAGCGCGCTTGGCGTTTTCCACCGGATCGCCCTGCTCCGGGGCGGAGGTGGCTATCCACTGCAGCGTGCCGCCCCGCTCCTTTTTGTACGTATTGTAATGGCTGATAATACGATCATCGGCACGCATCAGCAAGGTGTTAATACCGTTCTGTTCCGCCAGCGTCAGCGTTTCCAGGATTTTCTGGGTATTGAAGTACTGCTTCATGAAATCGGCTTGATAGACAAGTTCGCCCGCGTGGGCGATGCCCGAAACCGGGTCGCCGCCAATGATCAGCCGTGAAACTTCGTATTGGCCGAACTTCCCGCGCTGCAGCCCCTTCACCGGCTCCTTGGCCATCGTTTCCTGTGTGGGGTCGCCCATATGCGCCATGAGCGCGCGATGCTCGAAACTGATTCCGCCCACCAGAGCGGCCGATGCTCCAATAGAATTCTTCAGCAATTCGCGGCGGCAGAATTTCCTCATGACTCAGATCCTTTCACTTCGGATGGGCGGTCGTTCATCGAGCGCCATTGGAGGTGCATGTGAATAGCCGTGTCATTCCGAGCGAAGCGAGGAATCTCGCTCTGCTTCGGCCCGGATCGAAGACGAATAACCAGGGCGAGATTCCTCGCTTCGCTCGGAATGACAAGACAACGTCAGAGTACAGCATCAAACCTTCGGCGTTTCGTACGGTTTGCGGTGCTCGCGGGTCAAATAGGCGTTGGCCTCTTTATCGTGGCCGAAGGTCTCTGTCTTGGGATCGAATGTTACGTCCCTCCGGAGATGCGTCACGATGTTTCCCAGATGGCAGACGGTGGTGGAGATGCGCCCGATCTCAATATCGGCGTTGGGCGTTTGGCGGCTGCGCACACAATCCAGAAAGTTCTTCTCGTGCAAGCCGCTCTCGCGTTCGTCGTTGGCCTTTTCGCTAGGCCCGAGGCTGCCATCCGCGAAGAAGACCTCCCAACCGTCGTGAGTCAGCACCAGCGTCGCGTCGCTGCCAACAAACGCAATGCCTTCGCGATGTCCGTAAACGGGATGCTGCTTGGCAAAACTGCGAAGTTCCCAGGTCAGCATGAAGTCGCCGTATTCGTAGGTCAGCATCTGGGTGTCCGGAACTTCTTTCGCATCCTTAAGCCAGTAGATTCCGGAATTGCCGCTTACATGGGTGGGCAGCGAATTTGCGATACCACCGCGCAACGCCTGAATTCCCCAAAGCGCCACGTCGAGCATGTGAACGCCCTGGTTTCCCAGTTCGCTGTTCCCGTAATCCCAGAAAAACCGCCAGTTGTAATGGAAGCGATTAATATTGAACGGCCGCTTCGGCGCCGGGCCCAGCCAGACGTCGTAGTCTACGGTCGAGGGTGGATCGCTGTCGGGCGGATTTCCGATGCTGGGCCGCAATTGGCACTCCCACGTATTGATCTCGCAGAGTTTGCCGAGTTTGCCCGTCTTGAGATATTCGATGGCGCTTTGGAAGTGTGGCGCGCTTCGATTCTGGGTGCCCACTTGGCCAACGCGCTTGTACTTTCGCACCGCGTCGCGAACCTCGTGACCATCGTGGATCGTTTGAGTCAGCGGCTTCTCGATGTAAATGTCTTTTCCCGCCTGGCATGCCAGAATGCCGATCCGCGCATGCCAATGATCCGGCACGGCAATGATGACTCCATCAATTTCCTTGTCATCCAGAACTTGCCGGAATTCCCGGGTAGTGCCGGGCGCCTTGCCCTGCGCCTTCTCGAAGTCCGGGTTGACTTTATCGAGGATTGCCTGGTCGATGTCACAGAAAGTCTTTAGCTCCGCTCCCGCACCGATGGCCCGCAGGGCGTCCCCCCGCCCCTGGTTTCGGCCTCCAATGAGAGCGAGTATCACCTTGTCGTTGGCGCCAAGGGATCGCGGGTTCCAGTTCAACAACCCGCCAGCCGCCAGGGCTGACGCCACGCCGAATCTCTTCACGAACTGCCTGCGCGTTTCTTCTGCCATGGTCACCCCTGCGTCTTCCTCACCACCTCAAAGTAATCCGGAGAATACTGAGCATGCGAGCAGCCATTCTGTTGTTCTCGACGCTCATTTTAGAAACTGCTCGATGTAGGCGTCGTCTTGAGCGTCGGCAAGTTCCGTGGTATCGCCGAGAATGTACCGGTACAGGTAGGGTCCGCGGAGGTCGGCAATCCGGTTCATCCAATTCGCGGGGTCGGTCCACATTACCGGACGATTTCCCATCGCCTTCACCAGATCGTCAATGTCCCAATGGAGCGCAAAGCCGGGAATAACCACGTCAAACAAGTCCATGTTCAGAGTGTTCTCGAGAGCGGCGCGGAGACTGGTGGGGGTGCGGTCTAGCCAGACCTTCGTGATTCGGGGGTCCGCCGCCGCAGCCAGCAGCAACCAAATTCCTTTAACGCCGCGCCCTACGGCGCGAATCGATGTAGGGTCCACGTCACTGCGCGCCGCCAGAAGATCAACTCCGGCCAGAATATCGTGTGCCCGCATCGCCGGCAGATTCATCCCAATCTGGTTGGCGCGCGAATCGGTGATAAAGTTTCCAATGAAGGGCTCGTGTCTGTTTTCTCCGGGAGAGTCGCGCGGCTCGAGCGTCAAAACCACCCGCCCCTTCGCCGCCATCCAGTTCGCCCAGGAGTCAATCGAGGCGGCCTGGAAATAAGGCCCGCTATCCTCAAGCATCAGCACCGCCGGCTTCCGACCCGCCGGAGTAGGAGGAACGTAGAGGTGGCCTTCGATCTCGATTCCAGGCTCGGTTTCGAACCGGACGTGCTGCCGGCGGGTGTCCCCGGCATTCGATTCATCGAGCACGGTCGATTGCGGGGACGCGCCGCTGGTCGGAACTCCCAACCGCCGCAGTTCCGCCCCGAGTTCGGGAATGCCTTGCGGCTGCAATTTGGCGCGAAAATCATCGAGAATCAGTTGATAGACTTTGCGACTGCCAGGGAGGTCGTCCACATGTCCCGTCGGCGTGACCAGCAGTTCGAAGTTGTTGAACATCCTGACGGGTTGCTCGTGAAAATCTCCCTTGCCGTCTTTGAGCCAGCGGATCATCCATTGATAAACCGCTTCCCTGCTCACTAGGGGAGTTCCGTGCGGGCCCGGCCCGACGAAGAAGCCGATCTTGTCCTCCGCCCCGTAAATGCTGTACCAATGGCGCGCTTCCTCGTAAACCATGCGAGCGCCGGCGGGTGTGAAATAGTCATCCTGCGTCTCTTGAATCAGCCAGGGCGTGGGCGCAGTCACTTCCACAAAATCCGCCACATCCAGGCCGTTCACCAGAAACTCCGGAAACGACATCTCCGTATCGGGATCCGGGCCCGCAAAGAGCAATTGGTAAGAATTTGGATAACAGGCGGGCACCACCGCTTTCAGCCTCGGGTCGAGCGCTCCGATCATGGTGGTCAGCGCACCGCCCCCCGAGCAGCCTGCCGCGCCCAGATGCGCGGCGTCCACATCCGGGCGGCTGACGAGGTAATCGATCGCACGCTTCGCATCCCAGATGAAGAAGCGCGCGGCGCTCTCGCCGATCAGGATGCACTGCGCGCCGGACTGAATATGCTCGGGGACCGACCAGCCCGCCAGCGCGCCCGAAAGGTGCGGATCGTAGGTTTGCTCCCGCTCGCCTTGGCCGATGGGATCGGTGGCGAACACCACGAAGCCCTTCAAGGCGAGGTTCGCGGCTGCGCGCTGCGGCTCAGGCTTTCCTTCTTGCGTGTGGCCGGATTGGTAGAGAATGGCAGGGTAGCGGCCCGGCTGGTTGGGCCGGTAGAGGTCGCCCGTCACATAAAAATTGGGCAGACTCTGGAACAGGACTTTCTCAATTGTGTAACCATCCGCCTTGATTTCGCCCGTGATTTTGGCGTTCAGCGGGCCGCTGTAATCCGGCAGGCCACCCAGGAGCTTCAGCAGCTTTTCGTGCACTGTCTTTTTTCGCTGCTCCGCTTCGGCCACAGTGTGGATCTGGTCGATCTCCCGCTGCCGCTGCTGAAGTTGCTGCTGCGCAATGTGATTCATCCATCGCAGCAGTGGGTCGTGTATGGCTTCCTGCGCGAAGAGACAGCAGGGAGTCAGGAAAAATACAAAAGAGAGTACGAGTTTATTTGGTCTCATGATTCGATTACCTACTCAGGACTGCAGAATTAAGTGACATCACCCCCTCACCCCCCGACCCCTCTCCCCCAAGGGGGCGAGGGGAGAAATAACCCAAGTTTATGCCCTCGCCCCCTTGGGGGAGAGGGTGGCGCGCAGCGCCGGGTGAGGGGGGTTGGTCCGTCACCATATTACATAACCCTCGGTAGGGCGGGACCCCCGCGCTATGCAAATGCCATCAGCCGGCGCGCATTCTCGACGCAAATGGCCTTTTGAGAAGCGTCGTCGAGCCCGGATTCCTGCATTTTCAGGATGGCCGATTCAAAATAAAAGAACGGGTAGTACGAGCCGAAGAGCACGCGGGACAGTGGAACCTGACGCACCAGCCGCGCTAGTCCGGCCACTCCTTCCACCATGCTGATATCCATTGCAACATCGCCGGAGGCAAGCGCCGCCGCATAATCTTCTCGTTCGATTTGCGAGGTGCAGTTCAGAAGCTCCAACCGCAGTCCGGCCGTCCTTTTCACCACATTCGCCAGCGGAGAGAGATCTACGGCAGGGACCCGCATGAGCGGCGACTGGGTGCGCGGATCTTCCATCGAGAGCGCCAACTGCACTATCAGCCGGCGCTCCGCCGCCAGTTTCAAAAGGTCCGCGAAAACCGGATCGTCCAGCTTGTACCCATGATAATTGGGGTAAAGTCGGATGCCCAGCATCGTGTGCTCTTCATGGCAGCGCCGCACGTCTTCCTGCCAATCGGGCAGCATTGGATTCACGGTTCCAAATGGAATCAGCATGCCCTCCCCGAACCGGTGGCACGCCTCAGCCAGACGAGTATTCACTCCGGCAATATCACGCTCCAGAAGACCTTCGAAGCTTCCAGCCCAGGCTTGCTCAACTTTTGCGTCAATTAGCTTCGCGACGAGCCACGCCGGCTCATCGCCATTGAGCCGGCGGAAGGGCCAGCGGGAAAGATATACGTTGGTATCGATGATCAAATCTTATAACCTTTTTTCCGCAGCACGGGCTCCAATAATCGACGAAGATTGCCGCCCAGGATCAGCTTCTTGTCGGCGTCAGAGATCGCGGCGCCTTCCACCTTGGCAATCTGCGAAGCAAAGCTTCGTCCGCCGACATCGCTGCCGTAGATCACCCGCTCTGCGCCCAACTCGCGCACGGCCATTTCGACATATCCGTTTGTGGGGTCCGAGCCGGCCAGCCCGCAGCAAACGTTTTTAGTGGAACGAATGGCGCGAATTCCCAGTTCCCAGTTTCCGCCGGTATGCGCGCACACGATTCGCAGCTTGGGGTGGCGCCGGGCGAGTTCGACTACGTCAAACGGAGTGGATTCGGTTGGGTGGTTTCCGAGTGCGTTCAACCATTCGTGCTGAAGAATGACGACGTCATTGGCGACCGCCCATTCGGCAATCGGGTCCATCGCCGGAATATTGCAGCGCGCGTCGGCTTCGATCTCGCCAATCATCACCATGGGGCCGTCTCGGATGCAGCGATCGAGTTCCTGAATGCTGAATTCAGGCAGCGCGGGCGAGATATACACCGAGCCGTAAGCCCGCTCGGGGAACGCCTTCACGGCGCGCATGACGCGGTCGTTCTCGAGGCGAAATTGCTCGGGCGGGTTCGGATGCCGATCGGCTGAATAACCTTGCGAGAGAATCAGGCGCTCCACGCCCACACGGTCCATGCACTTCACCATGAACCCCATCCGTTCCTCGGGAGTATCGCCCGGAACCGCGCCGAGGTGAGCGTGTTGATCCCAGATCCGCATGTCTCCGCTAGGAGCGCGATCTTCCGACACGCTGGCCCTGGCGAGCGCCAACGCCCCGCTCGCGCCCAGAGTTTTTATGAATGTCCGGCGGTTCAACATATTCATTGTGCCGAAGGCGCCATGGAGTGCGGTAGCGTCAGGTACCGCCGTTTTCGTTAAATTCCACGGCGGCAGCTTCGCTGCCGCGCTCCA
>Ga0116217_10004459_pt1 | contig 12467 bp, 11 predicted proteins | sample Sb_taG_6_FD_89697 | JGI IMG/M metagenome (GOLD analysis project Ga0116217, IMG submission 89697) | Peat soil microbial communities from Weissenstadt, Germany - Sb_50d_4_PS metaG | ecosystem: Environmental > Terrestrial > Soil > Wetlands > Peat | place: Germany: Weissenstadt | collected 2010-09-21 | reverse complement strand
TTGGGCTTATCCCCCGGGAGGTAGCGCCAGTCATAGAACAGCACCTTGCCATAGCCCTGCTTGGTCTGGAGCTTCAGGAATTGCTTCGGCACCATTTGGTCGGTGTCGACGTTGACGCGGTCCAGGGGAAGAACTAATCCAGTATGTTTTGAAAATGGCTGCATTCCTACTCCGTTTCTGGTAGCGCATGCTTCAGCTTGCGGATTTTGGGCCTTGCGTGGACGAAACCCCGCAAGCTGAAGCGTGCGCTACTCCGGCGCTTCCACATTCCAATCGCGGACATCCACAAAATGGCCGGCAATCGCCGCTGCCGCGGCCATGATCGGGCTGACCAGGTGCGTGCGGCTGTCCTTGCCCTGGCGTCCTTCGAAATTCCGATTCGAAGTACTGGCGGCCCGTTCTCCGGGAAGCAGCACATCCGGATTCATGCCGAGGCACATGCTGCATCCCGCATCGCGCCATTCGAATCCGGCGTCCTTGAAAATTTTGTCGAGCCCTTCGGCCTCCGCCTCCGCTTTGATTGTCATTGAGCCGGGGACGATCAGGGCTCCCTTGAGAGTTTTCGAAATGTGTTTTCCGGCAACCACGCGGGCGGCGGCGCGCAAATCGTTTATGCGAGAATTCGTGCAGGACCCGATGAACACGCGGTCCACGGGAACGTCGACGATCGCCGTGCCGGGTTTCAGATCCATGTACGCCAGAGCGCGCGCGACCGCCTTCTGATCGTCGGGATCGCGGAACGAACCCGGATCGGGCACCCGGCCCGTTACACCCGTGACCATTCCCGGGTTTGTCCCCCAGGTGACTTGCGGCGCGATCGCCGACGCATCGAGCTCAACCGTGGCGTCAAATTTCGCGCCAGAATCGCTAGCCAGCGCCTTCCAAGTTTTCACGGCTTCTTGAAACTCTTTTCCGCGCGGGACGTAGGGACGCCCCTCGAGGTAGGCAAACGTGGTGTCGTCCGGAGCGATCATTCCGGCTCGGGCGCCGCCTTCGATGGACATGTTGCAGACGGTCATGCGGCCGTCCATGGACAGGGCGCGAATCGCTTCGCCGGCATACTCGAAGACCTGGCCCGCGCCACCTCCTATCCCAATCTTTCCGATCAGGGCGAGAATGATGTCCTTGGCGGAAACGCCTTTGGCGCGCTTTCCGTTGACGACGATGTGCAGGGTCTTGGATTCAAATTGCAGCATGCACTGCGTGGCCAGCACATGTTCGACCTCGCTCGTGCCGATGCCAAACGCCAGAGTGCCGAACGCGCCGTGCGTGGAGGTGTGGCTGTCGCCGCAAACAATGGTCTGCCCGGGCTGAGTCAGGCCCAGTTCCGGTCCGATTACGTGCACGATGCCCTGGTTGTGGCTGAACATATCGAACAGCGTGATGCCGGCCTCCCGGCAACTGCGTTCGAGGGCGTCAAATTGGCCGCCCGCGGCTTTATCCAGGATCGGCAGATTCCGGTCCTTGGTGGGAACCGAGTGGTCCATGACGGCGAAAGTCAAGTCGGGCCGCCGCACCTTGCGGCCGGCGGCTTTCAGGCCCGCAAACGCTTGCGGGGAAGTCACTTCATGAATGAGGTGACGGTCGATGTAAATGAGAGAAGGTTCCCCGGGCGCCTCGCGGACAACGTGAGACTCCCAAATTTTACGGTACATCGTACGCGGATTCATATTTGTGCATCCTAATCTAGCAGGCCTGGGCGCGACAGGCGGGTTTTTTGTCCATGGTCATGATGTACTCGCGCAGGGTCCATTTGATCCGAGATGAGGGTGTAGATCAAATTTATAATGATTGTGAGAGCCATAAACTCCAGTTATAGGGGGAATCTCAAGCATGTGCGGCGGGTACGCATCCATTGCTTGCGGGAAAAAATATCTCACGATGTCATTCCGAGCGAAGCGAGGAATCTCTCTTTGGTTTAAACCCAAGGAAAGAGAGATTCCTCGGCACGCAGCGTGCCTCGGAATGACAGTCTTTTAATCTTTCAGCAAACCGTCAACGCGCGGTTGCTCCCTGGAAAACCGCGCGCAGGTCAGAGGGTGCGCGCAGGGATGGAGTGAGTGGTATAATCTCTGGCGGATCGATCGGGGAGAAGAGCGGAAGGCGAATGGCTGAAGAGGAGTGAAGATTATGGGATTGCAGCTTAGAGAATTTGCCACGTGGGTGCGGAATCGAAAGATTCTGGCAACCCTGTTGATCACCTTGACGCTGGCGATCGGCATGGTCATCGGCACGGTGATTTCCGGCCATGTCGGTGCCGCGCATCCCTCGCTGGCCGTGGGCGGAACGCCGCTGGCGATTCCAGACCCTGTGCAGCTGTCGAGCGCCTTTGCCACGATTGTCAAACAGGTGCAGCCGGCGGTCGTGAATATTTCGACCACGCAGGTGATCCAACAGCGTGGAAAAGGGCGCGGAGCGCCTGGGCAACGCAATCGCGGCGGCGAGTTGGGTCCTCCGGACGATCAAGATCAAGACCAGCAGCCGTTTCAGGACTTTTTCAACCGCTTCTTCGATTTTCCGGATCAAGGCCCGCAGGCCGAGAGAAGCCTGGGCTCGGGCGTGATCGTCGACAAGAAGGGTTTTGTCCTGACGAACAACCATGTTGTGGATGGGGCTACTAAGGTTCAAGTCACGCTGAACGGGGAACAGACGCAATACACCGCCAAGGTCATTGGCGTTGACGAAGAGACCGATCTGGCGATCTTGAAAATCGAAGTGGGTCACGACCTGCCTTTTGCAAAACTGGGCAATTCCGAATCCGTTCAAGTGGGGGACTGGGTCCTCGCCATCGGCAATCCATTTGGGTTCCTGCAAGGCAGCGTCACCGCGGGAATCGTCAGCGCCAAGGACCGCGGCAATGTGGGGCAGCAGTTCCAAAGATTCCTTCAGACCGACGCGGCGATCAATCCCGGAAATTCCGGCGGGCCGCTCGTGGACATGGCCGGCCAGGTGATCGGCATCAACACCGCGATTATTACCGGCGGGCACGGGAATGAAGGCGTGGGATTTGCTCTGCCCTCCAATACCGCCATCGGCGTCTACAACCAGATTATCAGCAACGGCAAAGTGACGCGCGGCTCCATCGGCGTGAGCTTCACGGAAACACAGGGCGCTAATCCAATCGTTTTGAAGGAACTGGGCGCGACGTATGGAATCGTATTGCAGCGCGTGGAAGCCGGCAGCCCCGCGGAAAAGGCGGGCCTGCAATCGGGCGACGTGATTACCAGTGTGAACGGGAAACCGGTCCACACGGGAAGCGACCTGGTGAATCCGATTGCCTCCACGCCCATCGGCAATTCCGTACGCGTGACCTACGTGCGCGACAAGAAAGAGCACGAGGCTTCGATCACCGTCGCCGATCGCACCAAGATTTTCCCGGATCGCACGGCAAACGGAGGCGGCAATGACAACGGTCCGACGCCTGCCGAGTTCGGTCTGCGCCTGGAAGATCTCGGGACCGACCGCGCGCGGCGCGCCGGATACGAGAACATGAAGGGCGCGCTGGTCACGGCCGTCGACCCGGCGAGCTTCGCCGAAGATATCGGCTTCGCCCGCGGCGACGTCATTGCGGAGGTCAACCATACCGCGGTTAATTCCGTGGCCGAATATCGGCGAGCCGTTTCGGGCTTGAAGGCAGGACAAGATGTCTTGTTCAAGGTCCAGCGGCGATCGGGCAGCGACCAGTTCGACACGGTTTACCTGGCTGGCGTCGTTCCGGCTCCCGAGCAATAAGTTGCCCCGATGAAACAACGATGAGCAAACGAACCTGGCTTTTCATCTTTGGGGCCGTGCTCCTGGTGAGCGCGGCCTCCGCTTTGTCCGGAGCAGGCCGACCGGGCGCGGCGCAGACTTCCTCTACGACCACCAAGAAGAAGAAAGCTTCTTCAAAATCCAAGAGGAATCCAAAGGTCAAAGGGCAAACCGCGCCCACTCCCGACCGCATCAGGGAAATTCAGACCGCCCTCCGAAAAGATGGCTCCTACGAAGGCGAGCCCACAGGGAAGTGGGACGCCGCAACCACGGACGCAATGAGAAAGTATCAGGACAAGATCGGCGTCAGTCCGACAGGGAAGATCGACGCAGTGTCGCTCAGCAAGCTTGGATTGGGTTCTGAAACCGCAGGCAAGGGAGCACCCGTGCCGGCTGCGTCTACTTCGGCCGCGCCCGCCGATCCTCCGGCACAGTAATAACAATCCGCTCGCCCACGGTTTATGGCATGGCGCGTGAAGGCGAAGGCCATGCACCTTCCTGTATCGAGAGAAACAAAAAGTGCGAGAACGAAAAAATGCGCGATGGGTTTTGCGCGATCGCTTGGCGTGTCCTATTTGGAGAAACCTTTGCCGCTAATCAGGCTGCTCATGTTAACGCCTATCTTCCAAGAAAACGTGTTGAAGGCGAAACTGATGCTGCGCGTGTATCCCGCAGCCAGATTCAAATAGGGCTTCGGACGGAACGTGAGTCCCAGGGTGAAGCCGTCGTCGTGGTTGATGGGAGCGGGGCCTGTCGTCAAGTGATTGACCTCGAAGACTCGTCCGTTCTGGCCTCCCGAGCCCGTGGCGCCGGCGATCACATCGCGGCTGTAGATCGTTTGCGTTCCCCACGGGGCAATATCATATCCGGAGACGAGCAAAGTGAAAGCGTGGGTCAGGTCGACATCCGCCCCGGCTTCCACGTGCGCCAGGTAGCCGAACGAAGTGAATGGGCGGTGAAAGAATTCCGTGTCGGAAATGCTGTTGGCCACGCCGGCGTCTACGAAAGGCACCAGGATGGTAAAGTCGTGATCGATGCGGTTGTTCCAATCAAATGTCGCATGCCCGGTGCCGAAACCTTTGGCGGGGTCGCCGGTCGGCGCGGCGCCGGTCAGCACGGTATTGTAATTGAACAGGAGGCCGTTCCAGGATGCGCCTAGCTTGACGAAGGCGTCGCCGATGCCATCGCTGATTGTCGCCTGGCTAGGAAAAATAGACCGGTTCAGATAAACCGGCAATCCCGCGCCCACGCTGAAGCGCCCGAAATGCAACGTCGCCGAGGAATTTAGCACCATCTCCTGGCCGCTGGAGCCGGTGCTCCCTTCGAAGGATTCGTTCCAGTCAAGAACGTTGTTGGCCCTTCCGGTTGGAACGCTCGAACCTTGTGCGGCAGCCGTCAGGGCACCGGCAAGAATCAGAATGGCTGTATGCAGGAATTTCATCGTTTTATTTATTTTCATCTGTCGAGACCGCTCTCCAAGAGATTTCATACCTGGTTTGCCGAGAATCATTAATAAGTAGCTTATCAAGGAGGGGGATTTGCCACGGCAAATTGATTGAATCCCTATAGTCAAGTAGTAATGAGATTCCCCGCGTCCCTGCGGATCGTTGGCCGATTGGCGGCCGGCACGAAGTTGCGAAGCTAGCGGGAGATCACGGGAAGTGCCGGCTAAACCGCGACAGTCCACTCATGCATCGGGTGCGCTCGTCCACAATCCAGACATCCTGTCGTTGTAAACTGGGCCGAGCAGTGCGGGCAGACAGCCTGCGATTGAAACGTGTCGAATGGTTTCGTGCACTTCGAGCAGCGCTAGTACTCACCCACGGGCGGCGACGTCCTGCAGGACGGACAAAAATATCCGCCGTGACGCGGCAACTTTGAGAGACGCAGCAAGGCTCGCGCCTGCTGCAACCCGCGCCAGCAATTCATCAAAATGAACGCGGCCAGAATTCCAAACCAGGCGGATTGCATCCGCAGCGCGAGCAGGATGAGCCCAGCCACGCCGAGGAAACCGACGACCGTGGCCGCCATCAAACTGCGGGCCCGGCCCATTACAAACCAAAGCAGGGATCGAAGAATTTGGCCGCCGTCCAATGGATAGATGGGAAGCATATTGAAGATCAACAGACCCAGGTTAATCAACGCGACGGTCCGGAGCAGCAGGAAGGCGTCGGGCATCTGCTGCGCCAATCCCTGCGATCGCATCAGGGTTCCTAGGATCTTCAGGATCGGAACGAGAGCCACGTTTACTAGCGGCCCGGCGGCGATGCTCCAAAGTGTGGCCCCCGGCCGTTGCGGCGGATTCACATACGCGACTCCGCCGAGGGGCCAGAGCACAATTTGGTTCGCTACTCCGCCAACCTGCCGGCAAGCCAGCGCGTGGCCGAATTCATGAATCATAACGATGAGAAACAGCGCAAGGTACTCCATCACGTTCCAGGTAATCGAAGAATACGCCCTCTGCCGGCCGCCGATCTCGTACGCCGCCACCAAAAACCACGACCAGTGCAAAGACAAATCAATTCCGTTGAAGCGGAATAGACGAATCGCGTTTTGGCGGATGCCATTCATTCGATAGCCCTCTGAGACACTAGCCTGTTACTCCAGACGATTCTGGCCGGTCTCGTCGCGGTGCTTCTTCAGATACTCCATGAACGGCGTCCCGCCGGTTCCGACGGCATGCGGGTTCTTCGCATCGGTCTGGGCCTGCTGGAAAATATAGGTCGCGGCATATTCGAAGTGCAAAGAACGAAAGTTTTCGAGAGCTTCCACGCACGCATTGTAGGCGGAGGTCAATGCGCGCCGTCCTGCCCGTTGGGCAAACGGCCGCACCGATGCTCGTTTTTCCAGCGCCTCGATGAAGGCACGATGCGCCGGAGGCATGTAGTTGCGCATCTCCTTGAGGTATGTGCTGAGCATATCTTCCTTGTGTCCCACGCCAAGCATCGCATCGAGGGCTGGGACGATCGAGCTCTGGGCCCCGGTTTCGCCGCGGAACTGCTGGGGACGCCCTCCATAAGCTTCGACGCCTTCATAGATGACGCCTTCAGGGAGATCGGGATGGTTCTTCCACCCGTGAATGTAAGGTCGAACCCGGTGGTAATAGATAAACGGTTCGCACCATTCCGGCATTCTGCGGAGCGTGGCGTGCATGGCGCGCAGCGACGAATCCACTTGCGCGAGCAGAGCTTCCAGCCGCTCTGCGTCGCTCTCTTCGGCGGCGTCGAGACAGGCGCTCAAGGCGGCCATTGCGGGACCGGCTTTCCGCTCGATCTCAACGTGAATCAGGATGAACCATTCCTCGTCAATGCCGCCTAGAAAATTTTGGATGAGAGCGAGGTTGCCGCATTCGATCTCGCGTGAGGCATCGAAGCGGAAGTAATTGTGAAGCGCGTAGCTGCTGTAGCTGAGGACCGGAGGCCGGCCCAGGCTCTCGGCAATGTGGTACCAGGGCGCCGCAAGCACGGCCGGCAAGATCAACGCGGGCCGAGGACCTCCCCAGACGTAGGCGTGTCCCAGATAGCTTAGGAGGAGCATGGCTCGCTCGCGTTCGCGAGAGTCGTTGATCGCCGTAACCGGGAAGGGAGGAAGGTCTGCGATCGCGCCGCGAACTCGATCCGATACGAGGAGCTTTGGCAAACGCAGAGCCAGTTCTTCCCAATCGTCGAAAGCCCTGGGAAGACGCTTCAGCGGATCTTGCAGGGGTAGAAAACCGCGCTCGTCATTAAGCTCCGGTACGGAGATTGAGGTCGACATTCATGATATTCCTAATCCCGCTTGGTGGCCGAGCGGTCGTGCTGGAGGCACTCGACTCTTGGGTTCTAACAGAATACAGAGATTCCGTCGCGGCGAATAATGACATCTTCGGCATCGGTGCCGTGGCAGGCAACAAGACGGTTGGATGCCGATCACAAACCTTTAATCGCTAAAAAGGGCCATTATCATAGGGACACACAGACTACTTACAATTGGTTCGACTTGTTTGACGGGCTCTGGACCCTCTGTTAAATTGAGTTGCCACGCGGAAATTTTTCCGCCGCGACGCGGTTTGTGCGATCTGCCAACCTTTGCCAGGCCCCAATCGTCCGCAGGAGGCAACATGACAACCAGCGCCGTTACGAGGAGTCACAAGAACTTTATTAACGGGGAGTGGGTCGGAGCGCGCCGCGGGAGCACCTTTGAGAACCGCAATCCGGCGAACACGGGCGAGCTCGTTGGGATCTTTCCCTCTTCCACGCATGAAGACGTGAATGACGCGGTGGACGCCGCGAAGGCCGCGTTCAAGCACTGGCGCCTCGTTCCCGCGCCGCGGCGCGCGGAAATTCTATATCGCACCGCCGAAGCTCTCGTGAAGCGCAAGGAAGACTTGTCCCGCGACATGACGCGCGAAATGGGCAAGCCGCTGTCGGAAACGCGCGGCGACGTGCAGGAAGCCATCGATATGACGTATTACATGGCCGGGGAAGGGCGCAGACTCTTCGGCCAGACCGTTCCGTCGGAACTTCCCAACAAATTTGCGATGTCGGTGCGCGATCCGCTGGGCGTCGTGGGAATGATCACGCCGTGGAATTTTCCCATGGCGATTCCCTCGTGGAAAATCATGCCCGCGCTGATTTGCGGAAACACGGTGGTCATCAAGCCGGCCGAGGATACGCCGCTTTCCACCTACAATCTCGTTCAAATTCTGATTGAATCGGGCTTGCCTGCCGGCGTCCTGAATATCGTAACGGGCATGGGGCCGGATGCCGGCGCTCCACTCGTTACGCATCCTGGGGTGGCGGCCATGAGCTTCACGGGGTCGTCGGAAACGGGGCGGATTGTGAGCACGGCGTGCGCGCCATTGTTCAAACCGTGCCACCTCGAAATGGGCGGCAAGAACATCATGATCGTCATGGACGACGCCAACCTGGAACTGGCGGTGGAAGGCGCAGTTTGGGGCGGCTTTGGCACGAGCGGGCAGCGTTGCACGGCTGCCAGCCGCGTTGCGGTGCACACGAAAGTTTACCGGGAATTTCTGAATCTTTTTGCGGAGCGGACACGGGCGCTCAAGCTCGGCGATGGCCTCGATCCGGATACGGATGTGGGGCCCGTGGTGAATAAGACGCAACTGGAAATCGTGATGAAGTACGTCGAAATCGGAAAAAGCGAGGGCGCGCGATTGGTAGTCGGCGGGCACCGCGCGGAATCGGGCGATTTGGCGCGCGGGTGGTTTCACGAACCTACGATCTTTGCGGATGCGGATCCGAAAATGACCATCGCGCAAGAGGAGATCTTCGGTCCGGTCGTGGCCATGATTCCGTTTTCCTCGATGGACGAAGCGATCGAGATCGCCAACAATGTGAAATATGGACTCTCCGCGTCCATCTACACGCGCAACGTGAATCAGGCGTTCCGTGCGATGCGCGATCTCGAAACCGGAATCGTTTACGTGAACGCGCCGACCATCGGAGCGGAAATTCAGCTTCCGTTCGGGGGAACGAAAGGGACCGGCAATGGTCATCGGGAAGCTGGAACTGCCGCTATCGATTTTTATTCGGAATGGAAAACGCTCTACGTGGATTATTCCGACCGCTTGCAGCGCGCGCAAATTGATAGCGCGTAGGGAGTGGCATAGGCTTCAGCCTGTGAGTTTTAGTTGTAGCAAGGTTGACTGCGGCCGGACCAAATGCCACAGGCTTGAAGCCTGCGCCACGAAAACCTACTCCGCATTGGCACACACCGTACCTGTCCAATTTGACGGCGGCGTCTACAACGCATAAAATCATTGCAGCGGTGTACCATTCGTGAGTCGTGTAGCCAATGTCCGAATCAGCGCCAAATAACGAACGCAACCGGCAGATTTTATCCGCCATCGTCCGCGCGTACATTGAAACCGGGGAACCTGTGTCTTCCCGTTCGATTTCGCGGCGGCACGTGGAATCGCTGAGTTCGGCGACGATTCGGAATGTGATGTCCGATCTGGAAGAGCAAGGCTTTTTGTATCAGCCGCATACGTCGGCGGGCCGGGTCCCGACGGCTTCGGCGTATCGATTTTTCGCGCAGCAGATTGTGGCGAGGGCCACGCTAAGCCCTGAAGATGAGGAAAGGATTCGCGGCGAGTTCGCTGCGGCGGCGTCGGGCGAGGAAATAGCTGAGCGGGCCGGGCACGTGCTCGCGGAAATCTCCAAAGGGCTTGGGATCGTGGTCTCGCCACCCATCTCGAAGACCGTGCTGGAGCACATCCGTTTCGTCCTGCTGCCGGATGGGCGCATTGTCGTGGTGTTGGTTTCGACGGGCGGGAACACGCGTGACAAAGTGATTCGTCCCGAACAGGTGTTCAGCCAGCAAGACCTCGATTACACCGCGGAGTATTTGAACCACCATTACACAGGGTTTTTGCTCGAGGCGATTCGCGCCGATCTTCTCACGAGGCTGGCTAAGGAAGAGGAGCAATACGCTTTGCTTGCGCGCAATGCGCTGGTCTTGTGCGATCCGGGAATGCTCGGGCAGGGCTCGGCGCAGCGCGTGTATATTGAAGGCGCGGCGCAAATGGCCGCCGCTCCGGAATTCACCGATCAATCGCAATTGCGGGACGTCCTCGCGGCGATCGAGGAAAAGCACAGGATCATCGCCTTGCTCGCGAACTGCATCGATACGCCCGATCCGGTGCACGTGCAGATTGGGGTCAAGGGAATGGACCGCGCGGGTGAACATTTGGCATTGATCAGCGCGCCGTATTCATTTCAGGATCAATCGCAGGGCACGGTGGGCGTACTCGGTCCCATGCGCATGCAGTATGAACGGGCGATTACGGCAGTGGCGTTTGTCGCTCGCGCCTTCAGCGAGACTTTGGATCGGAGCTAGTCATCGTGGCAGAAGCGAAACGAGAGGAAGAAAAGGTGATTCCCATCGACGGCGTTCGCGGCGAGCGCGAGGACGATCCGCGGAACGCTTCGGAGGATCCACCGGCAAGCGGCGAAACTTCTTTGGCTGAGGAACTCCAGAAGGTGAAGGCCGAGAAGGAAGAATTGCAGCAGACGATGATCCGCCGCCAGGCCGATTTCGAGAATTTCCGAAAGAGGACCGAACGCGATCGGCTCGAAGAAGGCCGCCGCGGCGTCGAGCGGTTGATCGCCGATCTCATTCCCGTGCTGGTTGCGTTCGATCGCGCGCTACAGGCGCACGACGATCCGGCTTATGAGGAATACCGCAAGGGAATCACGTTGATCCGCAAGCAGCTCTGGGATGCCATCGCAAAACACGGCGTTCAGCGCATCGATGCGGCGGCGAAAATATTCGACCCGCACCAGCATCAGGCGATTGAGCGCGTGGAAACTCTTGATTATCCCGACGGTTTTATCGTCGCCGTATTTCAGGACGGGTACACGTTTAACGGGCGCGTTCTGCGGCCCGCGATTGTCCGCGTTGCAGTCAATTCCGAAGAAGGCGGGAACTCCAACACAAATGAAAATTAGGCCAATCGGGCGGCACAGCCGATGAGTGAAAAACGCGACTGTTATGAAATCCTTGGTGTGGGTCGCACCGCCAACGCCGAGGAAGTGAAGTCCGCTTATCGCAAAGCGGCGTTGAAGTGGCATCCCGACCGCAACCCGCACGCCAAGCAGGAAGCCGAAGAAAAATTCCGCGAAGCGACGGAAGCTTATTCGATTCTCTCCGATCCGCAAAAACGCGTCACGTATGACCGCTTCGGCTATGCCGGCCTGTCGCGCGGCGGATTCGATGGCAGCGTCAATCAAACCATCTTCGACGAATTCCAGGATATTTTTGGGGACTTTTTCGGATTCGAGGATATTTTCGGAGGCCGGCGCGGCCGAAATCGCTCGCAACGCGGCGCGGATCTTCGCTACGACATGAAATTGAGCTTCGAGGAAGCCGCGTCCGGCGTGAACACGAAGATCCGCATTCCGCGGCTGGAATTTTGCGAAGCATGCAACGGCACGGGCGCGAAAGCGGGCACGGGCGTTGTGGCGTGCGTAACGTGCGGCGGCCGCGGACAGGTTCATTACCAGCAGGGATTTTTTACGATTTCGCGCACCTGCCCGGATTGCCGCGGGGCGGGACAAATCGTGCGGGAAATCTGCCCCGGTTGCCGGGGAAAAGGCCGCATCGAGCGCAACCGCACAATCGATCTGAGGATTCCGCCGGGCGTCGATTCGAATACGCGCCTCCGCATTCCGGGCGAAGGCGAGCCCGGCGGCAATAGCGGTCCCGCCGGCGACCTGTACGTCGTGCTGGACGTGAAGCCCCATCCGTACTTCGAGCGCAGAGACGCGGACTTGTACTGCACCGTGCCGGTCTCGATCGTTCAGGCGGCGCTCGGGACGGAAATTGTCGTGCCCGGACTGAACGGCGAAGAGACGGTCAAAATCCCCGAAGGAACGCAGACTGGGGAGATCATTCGACTAAAAGGGAAGGGCATGCCCGATCCGCACGGCGGCGGCAAGGGCGACCTTTACGTGAACATTCACGTCGAGATCCCCACGAAACTGACTCGCGAGCAGCGGCGCTTGTTCGAACAGCTTGGAGCCACGCTGCCCGTTGAAAACCAGCCCGCTCATCGCGATTCCTCGCTCTTCGAAAAAGTAAAAGATATTTTTGGGTAAGAACTGTAGCGCCCGCCTTCAGTGTAAAGTGCCAAGACATCATTTACAGTCGTTGCCAGGACATCCTTTACACTGGGTCTTTCGATTCCTTGGGTGTTTCTTGCGCAGAGGACG
>Ga0116217_10004455_pt1 | contig 12472 bp, 11 predicted proteins | sample Sb_taG_6_FD_89697 | JGI IMG/M metagenome (GOLD analysis project Ga0116217, IMG submission 89697) | Peat soil microbial communities from Weissenstadt, Germany - Sb_50d_4_PS metaG | ecosystem: Environmental > Terrestrial > Soil > Wetlands > Peat | place: Germany: Weissenstadt | collected 2010-09-21 | reverse complement strand
GTAGGCATAGTCCTCTCTCAGTCCAAATTGCTGTCATTCCTCAGTCCAAATTGCTGTCGTTCTTCAGTCCAAATTGCTGTCGTTCCTCAGTCCAAATTGCTGTCATTCTGAGCGCAGCGAAGAATCTCTGCATTGGCCTTGGCCCTTGGACCGCACCGATTCTTCGCTGCGCTCAGAATGGAGGGCGTTTTGATGGGGCTGGTGCGTGCCCGAGCGATAGGTCGGTCGGCTTGGCAGAAGGGCTCGGAAGAGAATCGGCTCATAGCGATGTATTCACTTTTGAACGTCCAATCTGTTCTATATTCTCCCACGGAGCTTCGCCCAGCCCAGGCCCAGGTACTCGTAAACGGCTCGTTGCGAGCCGCGGAGTTCCTCGGCGTCAGGGAACAGTTCGGGAGGCGAAAAGGGTTGCCCAGGTCGGGAGTAATAGCCCATGGGATCCGGAATCGGATGTGTGCCTTGTTTCCTGAAGAGAGCCATCGCGCGAGGCATGTGGGAAGCTTCCGTCACCAGGATGAATGGCTGCTTCCCGACGACGGACGAGACGTTGAGCGCCTCGCTTTCCGTATCATTGGATTGATCCTCGAGAACCATGTCTCGACGGTCGACGCCAAGCTCCTCGGCGACTTGGGCCATGACCTGAGCGATCAAGGAGAGGCCGTCCGGCGCCGGCCCTCCCGAAAGAACGAGCTTGCAGCCGTGCAACACTTTGCTTACCCTGACGCCTTCCACAAGCCGCGCCATCGAATCGTCGTCGAGCCGGAGCTCCACCGGGCGGCTGGCATTGCCGGTGAAACCCGCCGCCAGAACAACGATAAACTTCACATCCTTCAATTCCGCAGACGGGGCCGCTCCAGGCTGTATGACAAGGGGTGGATATCTCCCCTCCAGCGGTGTTAGAAGCAGAGTGGAGACGGAGTGGCTGGCGAAAAGGAAGAGTAGCACTCCGGCTAGCCCAACCAACGTTTTCCCCGTCTTCTGTCTCCGCGTGAAGCAGAGGAGCAAGCCAATCGCCAGGACCTCCAGACACAATGGAATAGGGAAGAGAAAACGGGAGGCGATTTTCTTGAGGGCCCACATAGGTCCGGGAACTCCGTCGTTGGAGGCGGGAACCAGCCCGCGGGATAGCGCCTGAATACTCTACACCCGCAGGGGAAGGTCCCGACGGACTGGTGTCATGCTTCGCGATCCTCGGCAAGGATACCGGGTGGCACGGCCGGACCTCGCAGCACGCCGCGTTTGTCGGTCAGGGCTTTTTCCTGCGCCTCATAACAGCGCTGAAGTTGGTTCTCCAAGGGCGGTATCAACGTATCCAGCAGCGAGGAGAATTGGAAGAGCAGGCGCCCCTTGGCGAGTTCGCGATAAAGCTGCAACTGCCCCACCACCCTTTCACCAGCGTGGAGCGGGATGGAAACGTGCCAGCGATCCTCAGAGCGGTCCTCGCCCGGGCGCGACCATCCGGGAAGCGACGGCGCACACTCATTCGGCCACTTGGGAAGGTCAGACGAGACCTCGTCGAAGTCGAGAGCCTCGAGAGTACTGACCAGAACCCGCCAGCTCTCCTCCAACTTTGCGGCCGCTTCCAATTGCCGCGATGCCTTGCGAATCAGAATTTGATTGGCCAGCACCTGCCGCTGTGACTGTACGGCTCGCGCCACGTACACGTTCAGCTCCGACAACTCCTCGTATTGAATCCGGCTCGTCAGAAACCACCCTGAGGCGCCCGCTAAGATAGCCACCAGCGCGATCAGGTTTCCGGTTGAATGAACGATCAGGAGTGATCCGAGTGAAAACAACGCCGCCAGCGCATAGAGCAGCAGGACGGCCACTCTCGGTGACAGCCTCTGTTGCAGGAGCCGGTGGTGGATGTGATCCTGATCGGCGGTGAACAAGGGGCGCCTGCTCAGGAAACGGCGCACCACGGCGAGTGTCGTGTCCATCAGGGGGAGGCCGAAGGCCACAAAGGGGACCACCAACGCCAAGAGCGTCGAGCTCTTCTGCGAACTGTGAATGGCCAGAGTGGCCAAAAAGAAACCCAAGAACAGGCTGCCGCTATCTCCCAAGTAAATCGTGGCAGGGGCGAAATTGAATCGCAAGAACCCGAGCAAGGCGCCCGCCAGGGTGATGGCCAAAATGCAACCGAAGTGGTTACCTTGGATCAGAGAGACTACAAAGACGCAGATGGCGACGAAGAACGCGATTCCGGCAGCCAGCCCGTCAAGGCCATCAATCAGGTTAAAGGCGTTGGTGACCGCAACAATCCACACGAGGGTGAGCAGGAGGCTCAAAACGGGGCTCTGGATCTGATGCCAGATAATGGGCAGGCTAACGATGCGAAAGCCCGCCCACCACACCATCCCCGCGGCTATGACTTCAATCGCCAGCTTTTGCCTTGGCGTTGCGCCCCTCACATCGTCGTAGGCGCCCGCCAGCAGCACAAGCGTCCCTGGAACCAGCAAGGTCAATACCGTGCGCCACTCGGAGAGGAAGCGAGCTCGCACGTCGTTCGGCACCAGGAGCAGAACGCCCCAAGCCGCTAGCGTGGCCAGGAAAATCGAGAGACCCCCTAAGCGCGGGATCTGCGCCTGCTGCCGGTCGCCGTGCGGCTTGCCGAAGGCACGCAGCCGGTGGCCCAATTTCCTCACTTGGATGGTGATCAGCCAACTGAACAGCGCCGAAAGAAAAAGAAGTCCGAGATAAGTTCTCATGCCTGCTCCCCCGGTGACGCAGGGATAGCGATCAAGCGATCGCTCACTGCGTCGCCGGTTCGAATTCCCGTGACCAATCCGGTCATTCTCGGGATAAGTTCTTCCTGTCGAAACCGCCTGGCGATTTGCGTTTCCGCTTCCGAGCGTGTGGGGCCGCGCCGAGAGGCCGCCAGGATTCGCTCCACGACGCTTTCCACCTCGCCGTTCCTAGCCACGTAGGCCCACGCCGCGGACGAGCCGGGGTGCAGCAAGTCGGCGATAGGGCTCTCGGCAGGGCCGATGTAAAGCACGGGAATTCCCACGCTCATGATGTTGTAGATCTTACAAGGGTGAACGATGCCCACGAAGGGATTACCCATCACCACCACGTGCAAGTCGGCGGCCGAGAGGGCGGCGGAGAGGTGGCTGAGCGGCTGGTAGGGAAGGCACAGGACGCTTTCGAGTCCCTGCGCTTGGGCGAATTCCTTCACCTTTTGAAACTCACTGCCGCCGCCCACAAAGCAAAAAGCTATTTGAGTGTTTTGCGCAAGACGCTCCACCGCCTGGAGCAGAGTATCGAGGGGATGGCAGGGGCTGTGGTTCCCAGCGTACATGACCACAAACTTCCCACCCAGGCCGTGCCGTTCACGAAAGGCCTTGCGTCCTTCGGGGTCATAGCGCACCGCCGAGTTGTGCGCCCAGGGAGGAATCACCTCGATCTTCCCCTGAGGCACCCCCTTGCCTACCAGCCGGTCGCGCACGAAGCGGTCAAGCACGGCAATGCGGTCCGCGCGCCGCAGACTTTTCAGGAGCAGGCCTTCCAGCAGCCGCGCCGCCAAGGAGCCTTGGCGCAGCCAACCTGCCGCCACCGCCTGATCGGGGTTCAAATCCATCACCCAGACAATTAGTCGGCCGCCCCGCAAGCGCACGAAGACGGTGGCCAACCAGGAAATCAGCGGTGGGGTCGTCATGGCCACCACGGCATCGAAAGACCCCAGCCAGAGCAAGCGCCAGGCCAGGGTGATGAGCAAGCTGGCAAAATGCAGGGCGCGCTGCCAGCGGGCGGTCTTGGCGAGCCCCACACTGGCGACTCTCCAGATGCGCACGCCTTGCCAGAACTCCGTTTTGGGCAGGAGCTGCTCGCCGCCATCGTAGACGCGCCGGCCGGTAAGTACCGTGACGTCATGACCTTGGCGCGCCAGTGCGAGCGCCAGTTCGGCGCTGTGTTGGGCGGTGGAAGCCACGTCAGGATGAAAATACTCGTTGAGGAGCAGGATGCGCATTAGACAAAAAGTACCTTGGGGCCAATATATGCAGATTTCTGCATATATGTGTCAAATAGGGACAGTGGAAGGGCCTTTTTTCACATTGTGGAAGTTTTTCAAAACTTTATTGCCTTTAGATGCAAGAAGATAAGAAATATCTTATCAGTTTTTGCACCGTTTCCCATCTTCTCATTTCCACGTGGTAGGCTACTGTTATGGAGCAAGAGACGCAAGCTGCGAAGGTATACGCTTCGAACAGCGTACTCTCCTGCGACGCAGCCGGCCCTGACGGCGCCGGCGGGCCGGGCAATTGCACGGTCCTCATCGACCAGATCGTGGCGCCTCTGTGCCCTGTTGAAATGAGCGGTGCGATCCGGACTCAGACTCGAAGCAGCGATGGTGTTAATCTCAACCTTGTGGCCTCCGCCGCGGCCACATTGGCGCGGTCCAGCCGCCGAACGGCAGGAGAAGGCAAAAGAGATCCCGTTGGGAGGTGAAATTCCGATGGCAGATCCGAATTGGGCCATGACAGTGGCTCGCAGATTCAGGGCGCGAAAGACGAGTGAGGGGCTAGAGGCGGTCCGGCCCAGGCGCCGCGCCCAGGCCGAAGGTGCAGCGTTTGGCTTAAGCATCTGGACGGACATCAGGGACGCCTTCGCGCGGGGCGCAATACGACTCAATGCCGCTCTCGGCGAAGAAGTTCTCCAGTCGGAGTTCAGTTCGTCCTGTGCGTTCGGTCTGGCTGTCAAGGACAGCGACGCACGCCTCAAGGTAAACTTCCAAGAAGCTCGCAACGAGATAGACCTCGATGTGGCGGGAAGAGCGGTCCCCCTCAAGGTGGACCTCGACCATCGGTCGGGCGATTGGGGTCTTGTCGGGGCGGGCGTAGGGCTTTGTACTCCTGACCAGCTCGCGGAGAACGCGCTAGCGGAGCTCCTCGATAAGCCGTAGCAGCCGCTCTTCTGCTTTGATGAACCAGTTATGGTCCTAACCAACGGGAGAATAGAGGCCAAATCTTATGTCAAAAAAACGAGGTTTCAGGTTCGAGGTACTGAGTCCCAAGTTATTACTTTCAGGACTCGTGCTGCTCGCGGTAACGGGTAACTGGCGCCCAGAGGCTGGCTTGGCCCAGCTCCCCGCGGGCACGCCCAACTACAACGTGAACGCGAAGTGGGTGACCGACCGTGGCAGCCAGGTCTACAACGTCGAAGCCTACGGCGCTACCTGCAATGGCACGGGGACCGGCGACACGGCAGGCATTGCGGCGGCCATAACCGCTGCGGGCAACTACGGCGTGACCCTCTTCCCCTCGGGCGCCAATTGCATCACCACGGCCCAGATTTCTCTTGTTGGGACAGGGCAAGTTATCTCGGGCTACGGAGCGAAACTTACCTGTAACCTCGCCAGCGCGACCGACTGCATCATGTTTGGCACGCCGGGAGGTACGACGAATCTTGAAGGCTTTAGGGATTCCATCTTTGGCTTGCAGATTATCCCAGGGACCAACACCTCGGCCAACGCCGCCATCCGAGACAATGGCTGGTGGGTGAGGATTCAGGACGTGCAGGGCGGCTCCAACTCCGGCTATGGCTTTGGGCACTTCATCGAGAATGACAACGACCAGGGCGAGACGATTGACCATATTTTCGGGTTCACCGGCACAGTATCTTGCAACGCGACGGCCTGCGGCAGCATCCTTTACGGAGCGCCAAATAGCTCGATAAACGCGGGCATCACTTGGGTCCAAAACAGCGACTTCAGCTCGAACTGCACCTCGAATGACATCGACTGGCAGGGCTCGAATCACCTGACCATTTCGCATTCGATCCTACAGGCGTGGAAGCAATTCGCGCTGCGCACCACCAGTGCCGTGGACATTGATGGTCTGACTCACATCGAAGATAGCCCTAGTTGCGTGAACCCTCTGAATGACGGCAGCGGTCATGCGCTGGGGAGTGCAAGCGTAATCGCCGTAGGCGGAAGCGTCTCGGCTGAAGGTGGTGGCGTAGGCGGCGCTTACGGGACGGTCTTTTCCACCAACGCCAGCGGGGGAAGCACGGAATACGCCTATTACGTGGTTGGGCACAATGCAGGTGGCAGCGTCACTGCGCCCTTGCTGGCGGGATACCTCACCAACGGCCCGGCAACGATCAGTGGTAGTGCTGAGGTTTTTCTGGTTTGGCCCGCGCTCTCTAACACAGGCGTCACGACTTGGGACATCCTGAGAACCACCGGCAATCCGCCCTACGGAACTGGGAATTACGCTGTCACAACTGCTTTAGCAGCTAGCTCTGCCTGCACCGCGAGCAGCGGACTTGTGTGTGCTTACACCGATAGCGTGGGTACGCCATCAAGTTATACCGTAGCGACGGAGAATTTGTTGCCCATCGACACCTTCTGGCCAGGGAACCTTGTGCTGTTCTCTAACAATGCCACGAATAGTCTTAATGTGGCGAGCTACTCTGGCCCCACAGTTCCGAGCCTGCTGGTCAACTCCTCGCCTAACGATAACGTGGTGACGCACGCAAAGTTCACGGGAATTGGGAATTATTACACCGGAGGCGTGCCGACTGGTCCTGGTTTTGTCTCGCAAGCCAGTGGGTATTCACCCTACTCCGCGCCCGCTCCCGCCCAACTGATTTTGCCCGGAGGGGTAAACTATCCTACCAAGGGCGCAATCAACTTCGGGTCGTATAACCTCGGGGCATTCGATGCGATCACTCTCAAGGACTCCAACTACCCTAAAACGCTGGCCGACCTGATGAAGCATCCAACATCGGACGCAGCCGACACAGCCTTGTGCATTGATAACTACACCGGGGCGTGTTTGCGAGGCCCCACGATTTCACAGTACATCGGCACCTTGCCTGATAACTCACACTTTGCTACGCGCACCACTTCAACGGGCATAGCCGACGCGGTGCCGCATTTCGGGTTCTCCACTATTAGTACCGGAGCACCTAGCTACCCAGTATTGGTGGATGTGTCCGCTCTAACCACCTGCCAAACGTCAACCGTTTATGCGTTTGGCAGCGTTTGCTTTGACGGGACGAATTTCCAGATGGTGCAATGGCCAGCGACCGGCAACGCCATCACTAGTGGTGCGACGGCTCCGACTTGGGCGACAACTCCAGGGCAGACTACGGTGTGGGGCAATATAACACTGATCTGCCTGGGCGCGGGCTCCTTTGCGGCCAACACCCAGTACTATTTCAAGGTCGCAGGTTGCACAATCGGAGGGTGCAGCACGGCGAGTATAGAAGAATCTATCACAACGGCCAACGACGGTGCGGCCCACATGGTGATCGCCAGTGGGTATGGAGGCATTGCATTACTTGGAGCCACCTCGTACAAGGTTTATTGCTCCACTACCACGGGCACCGAGGCTTCCCTGACCGCACCTTATACCGGAGCCTACACCGGCAACGGCTATTACCTTCCTGCGATGAACTGTTCGGGCTCGGGCAGCCCTCCTGCCAGCGATCAAACCGGCTACGCGAGCGTCGCCGGCCTCTGCTTTAACGGCGCAAATTGCAACACCTCCTGGCCAGTGACCGGCTATGCCACGGTGGATGCCAATGGGACTGCGCAGACCCAGCGCAATACACTGAATCTTATCGGCAGCGGCGCGACCAGCGTTGCCTGCGCAGACAATAGCGGGTCGAGCCGGACTGACTGCACAGTCTCCTCCTCTGCCGCTGCGCTTCCGACAAGCGCCGGATACAGGGCAACCACCACTGGCGCGCTCGGCGTCGATACCAACACGAACACCTGGTACATGGACGTGAACGGCCTTTCCTGGCCGCTTTGTTCGCCTGCCGACTTCACTTGCGTCTCCTGGACTGAGAACTGGGTGGAAATTGAAAACCAGGGATGGACTAACAGCTATACTCCCATGGGGTTCAAGAACTACCAAATTGCCTCAAACGCCTCAAGTCCCAGCGTGGGTGCTTTGAGCGTGGGGTACTTTGACACGACCCACGACGGCGTAAGTATCGGAGTCACAACTACCACCGGAACTTCCGGCAAGGGCGAGGCTCTTGGCGGCGTAGGAACAGCAATCCCTATGCCAGCCACCAATTTTCTGTTCAGAATTCGATTTAATCAGCCCCAGGCTTCCACAGACGAAACGAATGGGGAGATTTTTCAAGTCGGGTTGATGTATTACTTAAACTTAGGCACCGCCAGTTCCACTCCTGAGATGCTTGGGCTCGTGCTGGATACCACCCAAGGCGACACCACCTGGAACTTCATCACTGGAAATGGGGGAGCCTCACGGACGGTTCACAGCGCCGCAGTTTCACTCGACAACAACTTCCACACGCTGACGATTTTCTCCACCGTGGCGGGCGAGTACGTCATGTTCCTGGACACAGGCACAGCCTATTGCTTCACGGCTGCGGCGAGTGGCGGATGCACAGCGGCCTCGGAAGGAACGGTTACGGTGGTTAATTCTGCGCACCTTCCAGGCAGCAATTCAGTTTCTCCCGCTATCTCGGACACGATGGAGAGCACTACGAGTGTGCTGTACAACCTTGGCAGGGTGTTTCTGCAAAGGCGTAACCTGACGGCTAGCCCGTAGCGGTGGCTCAACCGCCGCCGTGATTTCCCCCTGCTCGGCGGAACCCACACCATCGATAATGGTCAGAGGGTCCTGCACAGACCCAAAGGCCAGGTAGGAGGCCAAGCCGGCAGTCGACGGGCGGCGCGGCACCAGGCCCGTGGCGAGCAGGGAGCGAGCTTCAGAGGCGAAGATGAAGAGGCCGGGACCCTCGTAATAACAGAGCGGCTTTTCTCCCAAGCGGTCGCGGGCCAGGAAAAGGCGCTCCTGGCGGGAATTCCAGACGGCGAAGGTGAACATGCCCACCAGTCGCTCCAGGCAAGCCTCGCCCCATTGCCCGTAGGCTTTAAGCAACACTTCGGTGTCGCCGCTGGAGGCGAAGCCATGGCCAAGCTTTTCGAGTTCGCACCGAATGCGCTGAAAATTGTAAATCTCGCCGTTGAAGATCAGCCAGTTCCCCGTGGCCGGATCGTGCATGGGCTGGTGGCCGGCGGGGGAAAGGTCGAGGATCGCGAGGCGCCGCGAACCTAAGCCCACGCGCGTGTCGGGATCAGAAGCCGGTGAAATCAGCTCCGTCCCTTCGTCATCAGGCCCGCGATGAGCCAGGGCACGTGTGCCCACGCAGAGGGCTCGGTTATTGTCGAGGGCGCGTTTACCGATTAATCCGAAAATTCCGCACATAGCTCCAACCTAGTGCTTAGTTGTGTTAGTAAGGGCAATTATTCTGAGGCCTAGAAGGGCGGCCTGTTCTCTGCGGCGGTGCCGAAGCCCCGCCCTTCCGACGCCAAACGAATAAGAACGCTTACTTCTGCAAGTAAGCACCTGCGTGCTTGGGCTTAGCCAGAACGTGAGCGCTTTCGCCGAGTCCGTCGAGCCGCGACACCGTGTACTGTGCCCCCCTGAGCTTCAGCAGGGCGGGGTGCTCTTCGGTGCAGGCTTCAGCTCCATGCAGTTCGATGAGCAGGCACGGACCGTCCTCCTGGAGGATGCGGGACATCCCTTGGAGGGCAAGTGTTTCTGCGCCCTCGATGTCGACTTTCACAAATCCAATCGGTCTGCCCGCCGAATTGAAAAAGTCGTCAAGGCTCACGGCCTCGACTTCAATCCGAGGACCGGGCCCAGGGTCTGCGACGATGGAATCAATCCCGTCGAACGGCGACCCGGCGCTGATCCTGAGCTCCACCTGTCCCGGCCGGTCTGCGACGGCCTTATTCTCCAACACCACATTACGATAGCCGTTAAGGGCTACGTTCTCCTGTAAGATCTGGAATATTCTGGGATTTGGCTCGAAGGCGACGACCTTGCCGGACGGTCCCACCTGCTTGGCCAGCAGCAGCGTAAAGTACCCAACGTGGGCACCCACGTCGACGACGAGCTGCCCAGGTCGCACGACACGGCGTATTGTCTCGACCACCGCCGGCTCTTTTGTGCCGAAGACGAATTTCTTCTGCGACCTCCATTCCAGCCGCATTCGGTGTCCTTCAAGGGGCTTGGCGAGCGTGAACACCTCGACTCGATCCGGGGACAGCCGGTTTGCGAGTGTGCGGATGCCCGGAACCCTCCCGACAGCTCGGGCGCACGAGAGGGGAACTCTCTGAAAGAGCCAAACCACTGCAGCTAGAACCGAGTTCATTATCCTCACTGGTTCACTACCGGTATTCTCGGAGCGACGTGAAACCTTCCAGGAAAGATCTGGGCTAAGACCCAACGCGCAATGAGAACCAAGGCACGGGGATGCCGCACGCGGCGGTGGAGCCGGAGTGTCTCGCCTGTCTTTCCCGACTTGATGTAGGGAATCGCTCGCAGACACCCGACCATCGCAAGGGCCGCGGTGAGCGGCGGCGGCTTCAAGCTGGGGTCGATACATTCGAGTTCTCTTCTGAGTACGATCGGGTATTCCGCCTCAAGCTGTCTGGCCCCACCCGACGCGGCTATCAGTGCCGACCGCCATTTGGGAGCAGAATGCGGAGCATCAGGTGATCCCGAGACTGAAGGGGTTACCATGGTCATACCATGAGCGAGGGGAAAAATCCTGAATTCATACCCCCCCTTCGGGGGAGAGGGTGGCGCGCAGCGCCAGGTGACGGGGTGGTCCGTCACCTCATGACGTAGTCCTCACTCGTCCTTGTCGCTCTGATCCGAGTGGCTGCATTTGCGCATATCGTATCGTTTGGCGTCGCCGCCCAAGGCGCCCACGAGGGGCGCCCCAACGTCTCTGTTTTTCCGCATTTCGTAAAGTTTGGCGTCGATGAGGAATCTGTACCAAAAACCCTGTAGGAAGTGATAGATCATCCCCTCTTTGCCGTCCAGGAAACCAAGCCTGAAAAAATAGCGATAGAGCCAATAGATGAAGGCTCGATAGAAGGGCGGCAGGCGGAGGTAGAGGCGTTTGTTCAGCTTCCTCGTGAGATGGGGCTGCGGCGCCGCGGCCTCCGCGATGAGGTCTTTGCACTCGCGCGCCGCATATCCGTCGTGCTTCAGCGTCCACTCCGAGAGGGAATTGGGAATTTCGTGGATAAGGTCGCCGTGGAGGTTCAGCACCGCGCCCCGCGTGAGCACAATGTGCTCGTCCATCCACGCCTCCTCATAATTCCCCAGGCCGTTTCTCCACACCCTGAGCAGCCAAACCGGATAGCTATCGCCGTGGCGCATGGTTCTGCCGAGAAAATCTATGCGGAGGGGGAGCATGAGCCCCGCCACTCGAGGCTCCAGGCCGGGCAGGCGTTCCGCCAACTCCCGCCGCAGTTCCGGGCTGAGCCGCTCGTCGGCGTCCATGCGCAGGATCCAACCCGCCTTGGTCTCGACATTGGCAAGCGCCCAGTTGAACTGGTCCGCCTGGTTAACGAAGGGATGGGCCAGGACGCGGGCGCCGTGTCGCCGGGCGATCTCCACGGTCCGGTCCGTGCTGAGCGAGTCGATGACAAAAACCTCGGAAGCAACGCCGGCAAGGCTCTCCAGGCAGGCGGGCAAGCGAAGTTCTTCGTTCTTGGTGAGGATGATTGCCGCCAGGTCGCATGCAGTCATAATCCGTTGCTCAGAAAAGGTGTACGGGTAGGGCTTGCCCTACCCCCTTCGAAAGGGGACGGCAAGCCGCCCCCCTACGACCTCGCTGCCGGGGTTCCGCCCATTACCCGCGGCTTGATGACTTTGGCCGGATTGCCGCCCACCACGGTCCACTTCGGAACGTCATGGTAAACCGAGGCGGTCGCACCCACCACGGCGCCTTCGCCCACGGTGACGCCTGGCGCAATGAAGGCTCTCGCTCCGATCCAGGCGTAATCCCCGATCTCGATCGGTTCGGTCATCAGCCGAAATTCGGGATCCTCGTAATCGTGGGTGGCGGTGCAAAGAAACGCGTACTGCGATACGGTAACATGCGCGCCGAGTTTGACGGGCGCCACGCTGTAGCAATCCACGTCATTGGCGAGGCAACTGTACTTCCCCATGGTCAGATTCCAGGGAGCCCAGATTCGGCAGCGCGCGCCGGGCTGGGCGCCCTCCTCCACCACCGCACCGAACAGACGCAAGAGCGCTCGCCGCCAAGCGCCGCAGAACCACGGAGAGGGGCGGTAGAGCAGAAACCAGGCGATAATCCACAAGGCGCGCGCCATGCGATTCCGCAGGCTCAGCCGGTTTTGGTAAACGTTTAACATCGAGGGTAAGGGGGGCGAGTGCCGGGTCGGCTTAACGGGCGCAATTTCAACTGACCGTCGGAAGGGCGGGGCTTTAGCTCCGCCTCCTAGGGGCACTCGGTTGACTGGGCCTTTAGGCCCTGAAATCACTTTACTTCAGGGGCTAAAGCCCCTATGAAGAACCCCCGATCAGCGGCGGGGCTAAAGCCCAATACTGTTCACTTAAGTAAATTTGTGGTATTCTCCTCTCACTCTCTTGAGAGGAGGACCGCAGATGGCTCGTACGATGGCTGAACTTCCAAAAGGAAGCCGTATTAGCGACTACAT
>Ga0116217_10004446_pt1 | contig 12484 bp, 15 predicted proteins | sample Sb_taG_6_FD_89697 | JGI IMG/M metagenome (GOLD analysis project Ga0116217, IMG submission 89697) | Peat soil microbial communities from Weissenstadt, Germany - Sb_50d_4_PS metaG | ecosystem: Environmental > Terrestrial > Soil > Wetlands > Peat | place: Germany: Weissenstadt | collected 2010-09-21 | reverse complement strand
TGGGTCACGACCCGGTTGAAACTCCGGACCTGGTCCACGAGGACGCTGCCGGCCATTCTCTGATTTTAGTCAGAGATCGGCGAGGGTGTGGTCCTCGAGCGGCTTGGTCAGCCGGTGCGGGCGCTCGTCGAAGCCTGCGGCGCGATAGAACGCCAGCGCGTCCGCCCGTTCGTGTCTGGTCGTCACCTCGAGCCGGAAGCAGCCGAGGTCGCGGGCCGACTCCTCGATCGTGTGCAGGAGCGCGTACGCCACGCCCCGGCGCCGGTAGCGATCGTCGACGACCAGCGCCGTGATCCGGCACTGCGGATCGGGCCGTTCGAGCAGGTCGATCAGCTGGTACGCGGCGACGCCGACGACCTCGCCGTCGAGCTCGGCGACCAGCACCTCCGCGTCGGGGTGATCGGTCAGCCGCTCGAGTCGCTCACCCAGCTCGAGCGCGGACGCGGGATACCCGAGCTGGCCGAGCAGCGACGCGATCACCTCCGTGTCGCGCTGGTTGGCGACCCTGATCGTGACGCGATGCTCGGGGGTCGAGTGCTCCGGCGACGAGGTCATGCGAGCCGCTTCTCGAACCAGTAGGCCGCCACGGGGTTCCCGTTGTAGTCGGGGATCTGCTCGTACCCGACCTTACCGAACAGCGCCACCGACGCGGGTTGGCGGGCCCCGGTATCCATGCGAATCGTGGTGTAGCCGACGTCGCGAGCGATCTGCTCGAGTCGCGCGAGCAGTGCGCGCGCGACGCCGCGTCCGCGAGCCTCCGGTGCGACGTACACCCGTTTTATCTCCGCCGTGGTGGGATCCAGGCGCTTGAGCGCGGCGCACCCGACCGGCTCGCCGTCGCGGTAAGCGACGAGCCAGCGGCCCGCCGGCGGCTCAATGTCTTCGGGGGTGAGGCGCGGTGGGACGTCCGGTGTCCAATCCGGGTACATCGCGCGGATCTCGGCGACGTAGTCGGGGACGAGGACCTTGCCGGCGGGACCGTCGTACGGCTCCTCGACGAGGCGGATGTCGGCGCCGAGGTCCGCCACGAACTGTGCGATCGCATTGACTGTTTCCTCTGGCATTTCGGTCGGCGGCGAGTGCTGGCAGTCGAGGTGGACGCGCCGCGCCGGACCGGCGGCCAGCCGCTCGATCGTGTCGAGCTGCGCCATCGTCCCGTACTGATCGCGCTCGCCCTGGATCAACAGCAGAGGGCAGGCGACCCGCTCGAGCTCATCGGTGATGCTCCAGTTCGGAAACGCCGGATCGAGCCACACGTCGTTCCAGCCGAAGAACGCGGCGTCGGGGTCCCGGTGGTGGCGCGCGATCTTCTCGCGGAGCTCGGTCTCCAGGTAGGCGTCGCGCGCTCGCCGGATCTCCCCGAGGCAGACCTCCTCGACGAACACGTGCGGCGCGATCGCGACGACGCCGGCGACCGCGTGATGGGCGGCGTAGATCAGCGCGATCGAAGCACCGTCGCTGTGGCCGACCAGCACCGGGTCTGTGAGGCCGAGGCGGGCGAGAAGCTCCGGGAGGACCTCGAGCGCCTCCTCGTGCATGAACGCCGGGGTCCGGGGCTTGGCCGGCGGGTCCGACTGTCCGTGCCCGAACCGCGAGAAGGCGACCGTCCGCCGGCCGGTGGCCTCCGCGAGTCGCTCAGGAAAGCCCCGCCACAATCCGACCGATCCAAGCCCCTCGTGCAGGAGCACGAGGGCGGGCTCATCGGGATCGCCCGGGATCTCGACAAGCTCGAGCTCGCCGGTGGGAAGGCTGAGGGTCGTGGACGGCACCGCATCGCGAGCCTACCGTCCGTGCAGATGCAAACGGCGCCGGGCTGGTGGCCCGGCGCCGCTCGCTGCGTCGTGTGGCGATGGTTCAGTCGCCGCCGTCACCGCCGCCGGCGTCGCCACCGTCGAACCCGCCGCTGTCTAGCGATCCGGCATCGGGGAGCCGGAGTCGAGGCTGCCGCTGTCGTCCAGGGAGCCGCTGTCAAGCGAGCCGGTGGCGCGTGGCGACTCAGGCCGCCTGAGCCGCGCGCGGGGACCGGCCGGCTTCGAGCGACTCGAAGTACGAACGCGCCGCGCCCTGCCACCGGTCGTGCCGCCCCGTGAAGAGCTCATACGCCTGCCGGCGCGGCCACCCGGCGGGCAGCAGCTCGGCGGGCAGGTCCGGATCCAGGAACGGGAACTTCCGCCACGCGTGCACCAGAAGCGTCTGCATGCGGAAGAACGCTCCGTCCGACGACGGTCGGATCGCCACAAAATCCGAAATGAATGCCTCGTACTGCTCGCGCACCTCGTCGAGATCCCAGGCGGCCGCCACCACATTCTCCGGCCGCCCGAGCGCGCCGAGCGAGGCGACGAACGAGGTGGCTTCCGCAGCCGGCGCCCCCAACACGACCTCGCGCAGCTCGGCTTCGCGCTCGACGTGCGGCGTCAGCCACACGCCACCGCCCATCGACCCCAGCCCCGCCCAGGCCAGGCGGGTCCGGACCTGATGGCGGACCTCGCGGCGCGCCTCGGGCACGCGCAACACCAGTACGAGCCACCGGCGGTCCCAATCCCACGGCTGCCCGAACGCATAGATCCGCCGAGCGCCGGTCCGGAGCAGGGCCGCCGTCCCAGCGTTCAGGGACACCCGGGCACGACGACCGTGGCGCGAAGTCTCGAGCCAGCCGTCGCGCACGCTCCGCGCCAGCGCTTGACGCGCGGCCTGCTGCGTGTAGCCGACCGACACGAGCGCGCCGACGAGCGTCTCCTGCCACACGGCGTCGCCGCGCGGCAGCACGTATTCACCGAGGATCGTCAGCAGCAGCGAGCGCGCGGCTGGCGCGCCTACCGATCGTCTGCGGAGCTGGTCGTCCACGAAGGGGTCGCCTCGGACTCGCCCGGGACGGCGTTGAACTCCTCCCGGATCGCTTCGAAGTAGGTGTTGCAGGCCCGGCAGCGCATCTGGCTCGTGATGATCTGCCCGCCCCAAGGCGCCACGAGCTCGACGTCCGCCGAGTCGCAGAACGGGCAGGTCATTGCCGGCGCTGCGGATCCCAATCCGACCAGTCCGTTGGCTCGTCGAGTGAGACGCCGCCGACCTGCGGGTAGAGCCAGTCGCGCACGCGATCGCGGATGGCAAGCGGCCCCCCGCTGACCATTCCGGCCGCTATCGCCTCGCAGTACCCAGGGTCCGAATCGGGGCCGGGCCAGCGCGCGGCCTGCGCCCACATCTCGTCCACCCGCCGTACCAGCAGCTCCAAGTCGGACCCGCCGGCGCGCGCGATCCGTCGGGCCCACGCCTCGGCGTGCACCCGGTGTGCGCCCTCTTCCTGGAGGATCTTGCGCGCCCGGTGCGCGAGCGGCTCGATCGAGCTCTCCCACGCGGTGGCCACGAACGTCGTCAGCACCCCGTCGACGACCAGGTTGGCAGCGATGACCGAGGCCCAGTCGGGCAACTCCTCCGCGATCACGAACATCGGATGACCGGCATCCAAACCAGGCTCCTCTGAGCGCTCGACGCCCAGCTTGGCGAGCACCGGGTAGGTCGAGCGCGCGTGGCCGAGCTCGTCCTGGGCCATCGCGGCCGCCGCGACCGCCGACTCGATCGTCGGCGCGCTCACCGCCCACTCGCCGTAGCGGCGCCCCAGCGCGCTCTTGTTGTCGGCAAGCGAGCCGATCAGCGAGATCATGGTGGCGGTCGGCGGATCCAAGCGAACCGTGCTCATGCGCTGATCGCCTCCCGGATCGACGCCCGGGGCACGATGATCATGTGAATCCAGGGCTGCTCGTCGTAGATCGCGCGCGCGGAGACCACCGCCAGGTCCTCATCGTCCTCGGTGACCGTTCCCACGTGATGCAGCGGCTCCGAATACTCCTTGCGCGCGAACACCTCCCACACGGTCTCGCCGGCGCGGCTCATACCGCGATCCCGAGCTCGCGCATCCTCGAGCGCGCGTCGTCCCGCAGCCGGGCCTTGGTCCAGACCGGATCCCAGACCACCTCGATGTTCACCACATCGACATCCGGATCACACAACAGCGCGTCCCGGATGTCCTCCTCGATGAACTCCATCGCGGGGCAGCCCATCGATGTGTAGGTGATCTGCAAATCGGCGGCCCGCTCCTCAGCGCGATACGCCACCGACACGATCAACCCCATGCCCACGACGGACACCGGAATCTCCGGGTCCTCGACCCCCCGCAGCGCCTCCCACAGCCGGGCTTCCACGCAAGCCGGGGTCATGCCGCTTTCCGCAACGACGTCGTCTGATATCCGCGCTGCAAAGTCCGCACGTAGTCGTCGTTCATCGGCCCCCGCGCCCGCCACCGCGCCTGCACGTCATCCCACGAAATCGCGCCGTCCTCGAGCAACCACGAGCGTCTCTCCTCGTCGAACGCCGCCGGGAAGGGACAGTCAATCACGTACCCATCTCGCTCGATGGCGTCATTTGGTTGGTCGGCGGCGCCTGACGCCGGCGCCTTATGGGCCGGCACGCGGATCCCTACCTCCTCCATAAAGGGCACAACCTCCGACATCCACCACTGACGTAGCTGGTCGTTCGACTTGCCCTTGAAGCCGTAGTCGAGCTGCTCCGAGTGATGCTTCAGCTCGTCCGGGAGGCCGAACCACTCCAACGTCAGGATGAACATCCAGTCGATCGCGGCCTGAACCTCCGCCTTGCCGGATGGATCCTTCACCAGCTTGCGAATCCAGGTGCGGCCGTGGCGCAGGTGGAACGTCTCCTCCTTGTCGACCTTCGCGAGCGCCCGCTTCCAAGGCCCGAACGTGCTCGAGTGAAAAACGTCGGACAAGAGCACGAACCCGGCCTGGTCGTACAGCGCGTTCGCGCACACCAGCTCGACCCACGAGTTCAGCGGAACATCGAAGGCGTACGGGTACTTGAACGCGCGCGCGGGGCGCTCGTAGATCAGCTCGTCCATGTCGACGCCGAGATCCCCGAGCAGCCGGTAGCCGATGTGGGCGTGCGCGAGCTCGTCCTGGATGATCGACATCGCCGACCCGAAGTTGTTCAGCGCCGGCGCGTGCTGCGCGGCCCGCAGGTACGACGGGGCGCTGACGAGCTCGGTGTCGGCCGACACCGTCAGGATCCGCCGCATCCCCTCGAGATACTTCGGCGACATGTGTTGGATCCCCTCGACGAGCTTGCCGGCAGCGAGGTGCTGCTGCACTTGCTCTTCGGTCCGGGGGGCGAGTTGTTCGGGAGCGATGTGTGACACTTGACTAACGCTCGCCATCGTATAGTCTCTCCCCGATGAGGTCAAGTGGCCACGATCGTTGAGCTCGACGGCGTCGCCCCGACGATCGGGGACGGCGTGTTCCTCGCCCCGACCGCGGTCCTGGTCGGCGACGTCCGCGTCGGCGACCGGTGCAACATCTGGTTCGGGACCGTGCTGCGCGGGGACGTCACGCACATCGAGATCGGCGCCGGCTGCTCGATCCAGGACACCGCCGTGATCCATTGCGCGCACGACCTGCCGACCCTCATCGGCGCCGACGTGGTCGTCGGCCACGGCGCGATGCTCGAGGGTTGCACGATCGGCGACGGCGCGCTGATCGGGATGGGCGCGATCGTGTTGCAGCGCGCCCAGATCGGCGCCGGCGCGATGGTCGCCGCGGGCGCGGTGGTGTCCGAGCGCGCCGAGATCGCCCCGGGAGTCCTCGCCGCGGGCGTCCCCGCGCGCGTAAAGAAGGAAATGTCCGGTTCAGCGCTCGCCTGGACCCAGCGCGCCGCGGAGCACTACCAGGAGTTGCGCGAACATTATCTGAAGACGAGTCGCGTTCGCCTCATCGAGGACGAGCGCGTCCCCTGAAACTGACACAGGAGGCAGCGTGCTCGAGATGCTGATCGGAGGCGAGTGGCGCCAGGCGGCCGCTCACGAGGAGCTCGAGGTGGTCAACCCGGCCACCGAGGACACGGTGGACAGCGTCCCCGCGGGTAAGCCCGAGGACGTCGAGCTGGCGGTCGCGACCGCCAAGCGCGCGTTCGCCGAGTGGTCCAAGACCGACGTCGAGAAGCGCGCGGCGATCCTCACCAAAGCAGCGGACCTCATACAAGCCAACGCCAAGGAGCTCGCCGCAACGCTGACCTCCGAGCAGGGCAAACCGATCGCGGAGGCGATGGGCGAGGTGACCCACCTGGCGCACGGCGTCCACTACTACGCCGAGGCCGCGACCAAGGTGCGTGGCGCCTACCAGGATCTGCCATCAACGCTCGGCCCCGCCTACGGGATGGTGATCCGCCGCCCGATGGGCGTGTGCGCCGCGATCACGCCGTACAACTTCCCGCTGACGCTGCTCGGGACGAAGGTCGCGCCGGCGGTCGCGTCCGGGAACACCGTCGTGGCCAAGCCGGCGTCGACGACGCCGCTGGCGACGCTGCAAGTCGCTCGGCTGTTCTCCGAGGCCGGACTCCCCGACGGCGTCCTCAATGTGGTGACCGGACGCGGAAGCGACATCGGCGACGCCCTGATAACTCACCCGGACGTCAAGCGCGTGGCCTTCACCGGATCGACCGCGGTCGGGCGCCACGTGGCACAACTCGCCGCCCCCGACCTGAAACGCCTAACCCTCGAGCTGGGTGGCAGCGACCCCGTGATCATCTGCGCCGACGCCGACGTCGACGCCGCCGTGAAGGCGGTGATCATCGGGCGCTACTGGAATGCCGGTCAGGCTTGCCTGGGGTGCAAGCGCGTGTTCGTCCACGACTCGGTCTACGACGGCTTCGTCTCACAGCTCGTCGAAAGAGTCGGGCGCTATGAACCCGGCGACGGCACCGTCAAGGCCGAGAAGCCGAAGCTGCGGATGGGGCCGATCCACACGAAGGCCGGCCGGGACGAGCTGCTCGAGCAGATCGAGGACGGCGTGGCGAATGGTGGCGAGCTCCTGATCGGCGGCGGAACGGGGTCGAGCGACAAGGGCTGGTTCCTCGCGCCGGTCGTGATCGCCGAGCCCTCCGAAACCTCACGCCTCACAACAGAGGAGGTGTTCGGCCCAGTGCTGCCGGTATTCCGCTTCACCGACTTCGACGACGCGATCACTCGCGCGAACGACACGCAATACGGGCTCGGGTCCTCGATCTGGACCCACGACGCACGTCTCATCCATCGAGCGGCACAGGAGATCGAATCGGGCATGACCTGGGTCAACCAGATCCACTACGGCTACGACGAGCTTCCGTTTGGCGGGGTCAAGGCGTCCGGCTACGGCAAGGAGCACGGGATCGAGGCGCTCGACTCGTACGTGGAGATCAAGTCGGTCGTGGTGGGAGGTCTCGCATAAATGGCTGTCACGTTCACATCCGAGGGTCCGCTCGGCTTCATCACGCTCGACAAGCCGCCGGCCAACTCGTATGACCTCGAGTTCATGAGCGAGTTCTCGAGCGCGGTAGACGAGGCGGTCGCCGGCGCCACCCGCGTCGTCATCGTCCAGAGCGCCAGCGAGAAGTTCTTCAGCGCCGGCGCCGACATCAAGAAGTTCCTCGAAGGCGACGTCTCCTCGAACATGGAGATGATCAAGGTCAGCCAGGCCGCGTTCAGGCGGATGGCGGCCGCGCCGCAGGTGTTTATCGCGTACATCGCCGGCCACGCGCTCGGGGGTGGGCTCGAGATCGCGCTCGCGTGCGACATCCGCCTCGCCGGTGCCGGTCGGTACAAGATGGGTCTGCCGGAGGTCACGCTCGGTCTGCTCCCCGGCAACGGGGGCACTCAGCGGCTGACGCGCCTCATCGGTCCGAGTCGCGCACTCGAGCTGCTGCTCACCGGCCGTACCTACACCGTCGAGGAGGCACGCGAGATGGGGCTCGTCGCCGATGTGTACAACACCGACGAGAGCGCCGATCGCGTGCGCGAGTACGCGTCGAAGCTCGCCGGCGGCCCGGGACTCGCGATCGCCGCGATCAAGCGCTGCGTCCACGAGGGCGGCGAGCTGGCGCTGGCCGACGGACTCGCGCTCGAGGGCGAGCTGATGGCGACGCTGTTCCGCTCCAAGGACGCGTCCGAAGGTTTGAACGCGTTCGTCGAGAAGCGCAAGCCGGAGTTCGTGGGCGCATGAGCACGCTGACGACCCACCCGGGTTCGTTCATTGCCGGCGCCGAGCATCGCAACGCCGGCGACCCGCTCGATGTGGTGAATCCCGCCGACGGTCGCCCGTTCACCGAAGTCGCGGCCGCTACCGAGGCCGACGTCGATGCTGCCGTACAGGCGGCCGGCAACGCGTTCGCAGCATGGTCCGCGCTCGCTGTGTCGAAGCGCGGCGAGATCCTCGGCCGCGCGGCGCACCACGTCGAGGAGCACCTCGACGAGCTGATCCCGCTCCTCACCCGCGAGCAGGGCAAGACGCTGCGCGATAGCCGGATCGAGGTCACCAAGGCGATCGACACGCTCATGCACTACGTCGGGCTGTCGAAGGCCCTGCGCGGCGCCCACACGCCGAACCTCGACCCCGGCGTCGACGGGTTCGTGCTCCGCCGGCCGCTCGGCGTCGTCGGGGCGATCGTGCCGTGGAACTTTCCGACCACGCTGCTCTGCAACAAGCTCGCGCCGGCGCTGGTCGCGGGCAATACCGTAGTTGCCAAGCCGGCGGCGACGACGCCGCTGACCACGCTGCGGTTTTCCGAGCTGCTGGCCGAGGGCGGCCTCCCCGAGGGCGTCTTCAACGTGATCACCGGCCGCGGCTCGGAGGCGGGCGAGGTGCTCGTGACGCATCCGCTCGTCCGCAAGATCGCGTTCACCGGCTCGACGCCTGTAGGCGAGCACATCATGGCGCTCGCGGCCCGCGGAACCAAGCGGGTCACGCTCGAGCTCGGCGGCTCGGACCCGATGATCATCTGCGACGACGCGGATCTGGCGGCCGCGGCGAGCGCGGCGTCGATGGGCCGCTTCTATAACTGCGGCCAGGCGTGCCTGGCGATCAAGCGCGTGTACGTGTTCGAGTCGGTGGCGGACGAGGTCATCGAGTCGATCGTCGAGAAGGCGAAGCGACTCAAGGTCGGTCGAGGCGACGTCAAGGGCACGCAGATGGGGCCGATGCACACCGCCGGCGGTCGCGACGAGATGGCGTCGCAGGTGACGCGCACTCTCGACGCGGGTGGCGAGCTCCGAGCCGGCGGCGGACCGCCCGAGGACTCCGAGCTAGCCGACGGGTTCTTCTACGAGCCGACGGTGGTCGCCGACCCGCTCCACGACGCGCCGATGGCGACCGAGGAGGTGTTCGGGCCGGCGCTCCCGATCTGGCGGGTGACGGACCTCGATGAGGCGATCGAGCGCGCCAATGCCTCGCCGTTCGGGCTCGGGTCCTCGGTCTGGACGAGGGACCTGCAACGCGCCCGCCAAGCGGCGGAACGCATCGAGGCCGGCTACACCTGGGTCAACTCGCGCACGAAGGTCTACGACGAGCTCCCGTTCGGCGGCTGGAAGTCGAGCGGCTACGGCAAGGAGCACGGCGAGGAGGCGTTCGACTTCTACACGGAGACCAAGTCGGTAGTGCTCGGCGCGGGATGAACGACCCGCCACCGTGGGACCGCGCAACGCTCCCGTCGCCGGTGATTCCGCTTGAATGCACGTTCGAGGGCTTCCTCGGGCTCGAATGGCTCGAGCTCACGCTCACCTCGGCGCACGTCCGCTTCGAGGTCCGCGAGAACCTCAAGCAGCCGCTCGGGCTCATGCACGGGGGCATCTACTCGGCGGTGGCGGAGACGGTGGCGTCGGTCGCCACGGTCAACAACGTCTGGCGCGACGGTTACATCGCAGCAGGGCTCAGCAACTACGCGAGCTTCCTGCGCCCGATCACCGAGGGCACCGTCGATGTCACCGCGGCCCTGCGGGGCCACGACGAGCGCGAGTGGACGTGGGGCCACGAGTTCCGCGACGAGCGCGAGAACCTGTGTGCGCTCGTCGACGTGACGATCGCGGTCAGGCCGGCGCCGCCCCGCCCGGAGTGATGATCGCCGCGTCCGGCACGTCCGCGTATAGCCGGGCGACGTCGGCGGCGCGGCGATCGCGGCACGCGCTCTGGTTCAGATAACCCTTGTCGGTGATCTCGCCGGCGTCGAGGCTCGGTGGCTCTGAGAGCAGCAGCAGCCGCTCGACCCGCGACGCCGATCCGGCTCCCTCGTTCAGCCGCCCGAGCGCTAGCGCCAGGTGATCGAGCAGGCGCGGGTCGTCGAGCGGAACATCGGCCTCCTCACCAAAGCGCTTCCGGGCCTCCGCCTGGTTGACCCACGCGAGCGCGGCCACGTACTCCGTGTCGTGGCCGCAGATCACCGCGTCGCCGAGCACGCCGGCGCTGCTGATCAGCCGCGTGCGAAGCGTCCCCGCCGCGACCCAGGTCCCGGTCACCAGCTTGAAGTTCTCCGCGATCCGGCCATCGAACGACACGCCCTTGTTCGGGTCGTGCTCGTCGATCAACTTGACGACGTCGCCGGACCGGTAGAAACCGTCCTCGTCGAACGTGGCCGCCGTGAGCTCGGGGTGCCGGTAATACCCGGGGGTGACGATCGGCCCGCTGACCCGAATCTCGAACTTGCCGGCGACGGGCGCGAGCTTGATCGTGGTTCCGGGGTAGGGGACGCCGATGCAGCCGGTGGGCGGATTGGGGAAATGCGCGGTGGTAGCGGCGGGGGAGGTCTCGGTCGTGCCCCAGCTCGAGGTCAGTGGAACGTCGTGGTCCGCGTGTCGGGCGGACAGCTCGCGCAGCCGCACCGCCAGCGCGTCCGGCAGCGCGGCCGCGGCGTAGAACATGAACCTAAGGCGACTGAAGAACCGCTCGGCGAGGTCCGCGTCGTTTTCGAGGGCGGGCGCGAGCAGTGCGTACCCCGCCGGCACGTTGAAGTACAGCGTGGGCGGGACGTCGCGCAGCGCCGCCAGCGTCCGGGGGAACAGCGGCGGGACCGGCCGGCCGTCGTCGATGTTGATCGTGCCTCCGTTGAACAGCGCCAGGTTCAGGTTGTGGTTGCCCCCGAACGTGTGACTCCAGGGCAGCCAGTCGACAAGGACCGGGGACTCGTCGGACAGGAACGGCCAGTTCGCCTTGAGCATGGCCTGGTTCGAGCACAGCATCCGGTGCGTGTTGATGACCCCCTTGGGGGTCCCGGTCGATCCTGATGTGAAGAGGAGTTTGGCGATCGCGTTCGGACCGGGATCGCCATCGAGCGGACTGTCGTCGCGGGCGAGTAACTCGTCGAGGCGAAGCGCGCCGTCGCGCTCGCCGCGGGCCACGAGTGTTCGGGGAACTTGGTTCGCGAGCGCGTCGAGAGCCGCTCGGAACGGCCCGGCGTCGTCGGCGAACACGAGGCCCGGCTCGGTCAGCTCCGCGATTGCCCCGATCCGCGCGTGATCCTTGCTCATCAGCGAGTAGGCGACGCTGATCGGCATCACCGGCACGCGCGCGGCGTAGGCGCCGAGGCTTACCAAAAGGTGCTCGAGCGAATTGCCCGACAGGATCATCAGCGGCTTGTCGGGCCCGAGGCCGAGTTCGACGAACGCTCCCGCCAGCGCATCCGCCTTCCGCTGCGCCTCGCCGTAGGTGAGCGTGATCCAGCGATCGTCGGCATCTCGCTGGGCGGCGAGCGGGCGGTCCGGATGCTGCGCCGCCCGCGTGCGCAGGACTGCCGTGATCGACGGCTCGCACTTACCGAGCGCGCGGCGCGATCTGAGAATGATGACGCCGTCCGGGCGACGGTCCATCTCGATATCCGGTGAAGCGAAGGTCTGAAGGTCCAGTAGCGGTGTCATTGCTGCCTCACGGCCGATCGAGCAGGGTCGAGAGCACGATCAGCGTACGGGTCCTGACGATGTTGGGGTCTCGCCGGAGCCGCTCGACGAGCCGCTCGAGGTGCTCGATGCTGTCCACCCGCACGCGGATCACCGCGTCGGCCTCGCCGGAGACCGTGAACGCCGAGACGATCTCGTCGACCTTCGCCAGCGAGCGTCCGACGTCCGCCGGCGAGGTCCGGTCGGCGCAGTAGATCTCGATCAGCGACTCGATCGCGTCGCCGAGCGCTCGCCAGTTGATCCGGGCGCCGTAGCCGGTGATCACGCCGTCGCTCTCCAGGCGGTCGACGCGCCGTTTTATCGCGGTCGCGGAGAGGCCTACGACCGCGCCGATGTCGGCGAACGTGCGCTTCGCGCTTTCCTGCAATAACGCAACAATTTTGCGGTCGATGCCGTCCAAAGGGCGGCTGAGATGCATCTGAATACCGATCGAGTGCGTGTTAGTTGCGTCGAGCCTATCACCGCGAAATAGTTTGTCGATGGCGGTCACGACACCGACGACGCAGGGACGTTCCGGTCGGACGGCGCTCGAGCTAGACGGTTCCTCTCTCACCGTTCGCGACGCGCTCGAGGTCTCACGACGTGACCGCATGGTGCAGTTGTCCGAGCACGCAGCCCGGGCCGTCAGCGCGAGCAAGCGGCTCAAGGATGAGCTGATCGCCAAGGAGATACCGATCTACGGGGTCACGACCGGTTTCGGCGACAGTGCGCACCGCCAGATCTCCC
>Ga0116217_10004445_pt1 | contig 12485 bp, 13 predicted proteins | sample Sb_taG_6_FD_89697 | JGI IMG/M metagenome (GOLD analysis project Ga0116217, IMG submission 89697) | Peat soil microbial communities from Weissenstadt, Germany - Sb_50d_4_PS metaG | ecosystem: Environmental > Terrestrial > Soil > Wetlands > Peat | place: Germany: Weissenstadt | collected 2010-09-21 | reverse complement strand
CAGCAGTCCGAGCGTCAGGTCGCCGGGCGGGTGGCGGAGCTCATCGAGCTGATGAACCTCCAGGCCTATCGGGACAAGTTCGTCTCCGAGCTGTCCACCGGTGTGCGGCGCCTCGTCGACCTGACCATGGCCATCGCTCACAACCCGACGGTCCTGCTTCTCGACGAGCCGTCATCGGGTGTCGCCCAGCGAGAGACCGAGGCACTGGGCCCCCTGCTGAAGGACATGCAGCGAGCCACCCAGTGCTCGATCGTGATCATCGAGCACGACATGCCGCTGATCAGCGCCGTGTCCGACGAGATCATCGCTCTGGACCTCGGTCGCGTGGTCACGCGGGGAACGCCGTCCGCCGTCCTGTCCGATGCACGAGTCGTGGCCTCGTATCTCGGCGACGACGTGGGCGTCATCCAACGATCGGACAGCGTGCGGACAGCTCAGGGGCACGATGCCAGCTCCCATTACGGGCAACGGACACCGGTCGATCAGGTGATTCCTCACGGGTGACGATTGCGCAGGTCGCCGGATCCCATCCGATCCGCGATTGTTCTGACATCCAGCACTGTGCGAACACCGGCCCGCTAGGCAGGTGGGAGCGCCCAGCGTTGACCATCGGCGGCCGCACTACGGGATGTCAACACACAGCTCTCCATCCGAGTCGTACACCATCACCCGCACGATGTCGTAGCTCTTGCGTGACGGGGTTGTCCCGGTCACGCGATGGACTTCGTTGCGGAACTCCTCCGAGATTGCCTCGGAGTCCTCGAGGCCAGCGTCCCACATCGAGATTCCAACAACCTCAGGTCGATTACCTGTCTCGGACCGAAGGCCGACGAAGCCGAGAAAATGCGGTAGAGCTGAAAAACGTGGCAATACCTCGTGGTCGATGGTGGTAACGATCCTGGGGATGTTCTCCGCCTCTGTGAAGAACGCGATCACTCTGCTCTTTGCAAGTCGCATCGTTGGCCTCCAAAGTGGGAGCTACGTCGGTTCCAGAAGCCTTGGAACTCGAGCCATTGGCCGGAGGGGCGCACAAGCGAGCTTGTCGTCCTCCACCCGTTGCCCGAGACTGTAGCCACAAGTGTTGTGGTCTGTGTCGTTGGTCGCACGTGGCATCGTCGGCTGGCCCGTTCCCCTGTGCGCGTCGAAAAGCCACCCACCCCGCCCGCATGAGATGCTCGGCACGCACCGCATCCCTGCCCCATCGTCACGCCACCGTGCCCTCCTCGATGAGGGAGGACCACTCGGCATCCCCGACACCCGCCAATGCGCGGAGAACCAGCTCCGTGTGTTCACCCAGCGCGGGGCCGACGTCGGCGACGCCCCCCGGGGTGCGGGAGAACTTTGGCACCACTCCGGGCATTGGAACTTCGTAGCCCGCGCGGGATGCCGCTCGGACCACCATGGCGCGGGCCGCGTAGTGGGGGTCGGCCAGCATGTCAGGCGCGGCGTAGACGCGGCCAGCAGGCACACCATGCGACGAGAGGTGAGCCAGCAGTGCGTTGGTCTCCTGGTGTTGCGTCCAGCCGGCGATGAGATCGTCCAGCTCCGCCATGTGGCGACCACGAGCGGCGTGGTCGCCGAAGCGCGGATCGCCGGCCAGTTCCGGCCGGCCCATGGCCGCGCACAGCCGCATGAAGACCGAGTCAGCGTTGCCTGCGATCAGCACGTCGGATCCGTCGGCCGTTGGATAGGCGTTCGCCGGGGCGACTCCCGGAAGGACGCCCCCGGTGCGGCGCCGGGTGACGCCGGCGACCTCGAAATCGGCCAGGGTGGACTCCATGAGTGCGGCGACCGCTTCGTAGATCGCCACGTCGACCTCCTGTCCCTGACCACTGGCGTGACGTTCGGCCACCGCTGCCAGCGTGCCCACCACGGCGAAGAGGCCCGCCAGCGCGTCTCCCAGACTTATGCCGCACCGGGCCGGCGGCCGGTCCGGGTCGCCGGTCGTGGTCCGGATGCCGCCCATCGCCTCGCCAATCGACCCGAAGCCAGCATCGGCGGCACGGGGGCCGGTCTGCCCGAACCCCGACACGTGGACCATGATGATGCCCGGGTTGAGGCGCCGGAGTGCGTCGTAGCCCAGCTCCCACTCGTCGAGCCGCCCGGGCCGGAAGTTCTCGAGGACGACGTCGACCCGGGCGGCCAGTCGCCGCACCAGATCCCTCCCGGCGGCACGACGCATGTCGATGGCCACGGAGCGCTTGTTGCGGGCGATGGCCGGCCACCACAGACCCTGCCCGTCATGGGTGATGCCCCAGGTGCGCATAGGGTCTCCTTGGCCCGGGGTCTCGACCTTGATGACCTCAGCGCCGTAGTCGCCGAGCAGCTGGCCGGCAAAGGGTCCGGCGATGAAGTTGCCCAGTTCCAGGACACGCATCCCGACCAGGGGACCTATCCGCTCTGTCGTGGTCATGGCGCCGAGTGTAGGGAGCCCGTCCCTCCGACTGTCGGGGACGAAGCCTTGGGCGGTGAGCGATTACCGTTGGACGCGGTGTCGAGCGGCCGACCGGAGAGGCCGGTGCGGCCCGCGCACTGTCGGAGCATCGGCTCCGCGACGGGAGCTGGCGCCATCGGGGGGTCGCCTCGAATGGGCGAGCGAGCAGTGGGGGAGGAGAGCATGGCTGCGCAGCACGGATTCGAGGTCCGCGGGATCAACCACCTTGCGCTGGTGTGCAGTGACATGGCCCGGACGGTGGACTTCTACACCAACGTGCTCGGGATGCCCCTGGTCAAGACCATCGAGTTGCCAGCCGGCATGGGTCAGCACTTCTTCTTCGATTGTGGCGGCGGTGATGCCTTGGCGTTCTTCTGGTTCCCCGACGCGCCTCCGCCGGCACCGGGCATCGCCGGCCCGACCGGGCGACCCGACCAGGGCAGTATCACCAGCGCAAGGGGCTCGATGAACCATGTCGCCTTGGCTGTCCCCCCCGAACGGATCGACGAGTACCGCGATCGCCTGCGGGCGGCCGGCGTGGACTGCACCGACGTGGCTAATCACGACGACAGTGAGTGGGGCATCAGCGACGACCTCCACCCCGGGGTCTTTATCCGCTCGATCTACTTCCAGGATCCCGACGGCATCCTCCTGGAGTTCGCCTGCTGGACGCGCGCGCTCACCTCGAAGGACGTCGGTCACCGACCGGCCCGGGCTGCCGACCGGGCCCCGGCCTGACCCCGGTGATGCCTCGCCTGCGTCAGGTATCCAAGGCCGAAGCCGAGGCCCCCATCGTCCAGGTGATGTACGAGCACCTCTTCGAGGGACGCGATCCGGTGGCCGAGCCGGGGACCGCCACCGGGTCACCGGGCGACTGGTGGACGGTGTTTGCCCTCGTTCCCGACGTCCTCGAGCACGCGGTCCAAGGGTTCGGCCTGTACCAGAGCCCCAATCGGCACATCGACCCGACGCTCCGTGAGCTGGCCCAGGCCCGAGCGGGCTGGGCCGCCGGGAGCCAGTTCGTCTTCTCCCAGCACTGCAAGTCGCTGCGTGCCCAGGGGGTGGACGAAGTAATCATCGAGGCGATCCCTCATTGGGCGGCCGCCCCTTGCTACGACGAGACCCAGCGCCTCGTTCTCGCCTACACCGACTGCCTGGTGCTCGACCGGGGACGGGTACCCGACGGGCTCTTCGCCGCCCTCCGCGCCCACCTGGGGGACGAGGAGATCCTCGAGCTGACCTACATCGCCGCCCTCTACCTCCAGCACGCGGTGATGTCGCGGGCACTGCGCACCGAGTTCGACGACCGTCCCGAGCCGGTGGTCGAGGTGCCGGGGGCCGAGGGAGCGGCGGGGCGCGACGTGGGCCGCGACATCAGCCTCCCCGCCACGTGAGCGCAGAGCGCGGGAGTGCCTCGCCTCAGGCGGTGGAGCTGATCGAAGTGTCGCCACGCGACGGGCTCCAGGACGAGCCGGTCCACCTGTCCACCGAGGCCAAGGTCGCCCTCATCGAGCGCGCTCTGGGAGCCGGCGTGACCCGGGTGGAAGCGGTCAGCTTCGCCCGACCCGACCGGGTTCCGGCCATGGCCGACGCCGAGGAGGTGATGGCCAGGGTCTCCCGCCCGACCGGCTCACGCTTGGCTGGCCTCGTCCTCAACGAGCGAGGCCTCGAGCGGGCGTTGTCCGCCGGAGTCGACGAGGTCAACGTGGTGGTGCCGGTAACCGAGACCTTCTCCCGGCGTAACCAGGGAATGGGAGTGGAGGAGGCCCTGTCCATGTGGAATCGCGTGGCGTCGGAGGCGACGGCGGCCGGCGTCGCTGCGTCGGTCACGTTGTCGGCGGCCTTCGGTTGCCCCTACGAAGGGGTGGTCGAGTCGGACCGGGTTCGGGAGCTGGCCCGGCGGGTGGCCGCAGCCGGGGCCTTCGAGATCGGCCTGGCTGACACGATTGGTTGCGCCGTCCCTCCCGAGGTCGAGGTGCTGGTGCTCGCCGTAGCCAACGACACAGGCCTGCCGGTGAGGGTCCATCTGCACAACAGCCGAAATACCGGGTACGCCAACGCGGTGGCCGCCGTAGGAGCCGGAGTGGCGGCACTCGATGCCAGCATCGGGGGGATCGGCGGCTGCCCATTCGCCCCGGGTGCCGCAGGCAACATCGCCAGTGAAGACCTGGTCCATCTTCTGGACCGGATGGGTATTGCCACCGGGGTCAGGCTCGAGGGGCTGCTCGAAGCCTCGCGCTGGCTGGCGGACGCATTGGGCCACCCGCTGCCCGGCCAGGTGGCCCGATCGGGCGCGTTTCCCCTCCAGGCGACACCAGCGTGACCACAAGGTCGATCCGGCGGCACCTCGCGGACCGGTGGCACAGAGCTGTTACGGAGGAGCTACGGCACGGGAAGGGACCAGGTGGGGAGTCCGCACCGATTGGCTGCAGCCACAGGTCCGCGGCGCGGCCCACTGTGGTGCTAGCACGCGCATTTCACACCGGCTGGCCACCTTGGTACCCGGCTCAAGGTACGCCACACTGCCAGCACCGGTCGCCGGACCGGGCTCTGGAAGCTGAGGCGGCAAGGTACTTGGAAATTCGAGGGTCCGCGACAGGGCCACGTGTTCCTGGGGGTTGGCGAGATGCGGAAGATGTTCTTGAATGGCGGGGCCGTCATGGCCCTCGGGATGGCGGCGGGAATCGCCGGCTGCAGCAGCAGCGCTCCGAGTTCGGCTGCAATTGCGGCCTCTCGAAAGACCGCCTTCTGCGAAGGGAACATCAGGATCGACAAGGCCAGCGCCAATGTCAACTCAGCCGCCGAGTTCTTGACCGTGCTCAAGGACCACGAGTCTGCCCTCTCCGCCATGGACAAGAATCTGCCCTCTGGCTCGCTCGGCACCGAGGCTCGGCAAGAGATTGACGCCGCTCATGAAGCCATCAGCGCCGGAAATGCCAACCCCCTCAACAACGCACCCTCAAACGCCGGGGGGGACATCGACACGTACTGTGGAGTCGACGGAAACGGCAACCCTCTGCCCTCGTACTTCGCGACCGGCAAGGGAAGCACTTTCTGCTCAGGCTTCCTTCCTATTTATGAAGCAGTTGGAAACGCCACATCGACTTCTGGGGTTCTGGCAGCTCTCGATGCCAACAAGGCGCAAGTGGCCCAACTCGCTACTGAAGTTTCCGGATTGCCCAGTTCGATCAAGGCTCAAGCCACCGCCACGGTAAACAAGGCTCAAACCGCCATAGCGGAGAACAGCGCCGCATCGTTGAGGGGGAATGGGAGCGGTCCCGCTGCATCGGTCGCACTCTTTTGCGGACAGAACGAGTAGTTCATCTGGGAGGCTCCCGTGGACGACCCACCATCCGGTAATGGGTGAGACGCGCTGTGGCTTTCGTCGAGAACCTACGGCGCGATGGGAAGGCGTTTGATCCAACCAGATCTGGTCGGGCATGCACCGGACCAGCCTGCGATGCCAGGACGACGCGATTTCTATCGTCCCAAGAGCCACGTCGCTGTCGCCGCGCCTCGTCGCCAAGTGGTCAAAGCGAGACGATGCGCTTTGCCCATCCACCGCGAGGAAGCGGCGAGCAAGCGCCGGTCGGAATCCGCAAAGCCGGAGTACCAGAAGGTCCGGTCGTCGTCGGCGGACTCCGAGGATGCGCCTCCGGGATCGATGAATAGAACGACAACGATCATGCCAATGGTGATGAGGATTCCGACCAGCGTGACAGGGAGCGCGATACTCGAGCTTGAGGCATCACTCGCCGATGCAAGCCGGCCAGAGGCGGATTGCGAGCTGCTGCCCCCCGATCCGTTTCCGAGGGCTGTGCTCGGTAACGCGGCGTTCCCCGAACGTGGCACCAGCGGTGTAACCCTGGTCGGAACAGTGGTGCTGGGTGCAACGGCCGCCTGTGTTCCGGCACTGGCGGCCTGGACCGCATCACCCACGGATTTCGAAGTCGAAGTCTGATCAGTTGCGGCAGGCTGTGATGCTGTCGCTCCGGGAATGTGCTTGCCCGCCACCGTCGTTGAAGTCGCGTCGCCTCTTGACGAAGATGCAAGAGCGATGGAGCTTGGGCTCGTGGCTCCCGGTATGACCGGGCCCGACGTTGGTGCACTCCCTGATGGAGAAGGGACGGGAGCCGGCCCCACCGGTGACGACGATGGTGTGGTCGACACTGGTGCGGTCGACGTCCGGGCCGGTTCCGTCGAAGATGCAGGAGCGGAGCTTGGGTTGGTGGTTCCGGGTGTGGCCGGGCCCGACGATGGCGCATTCCCTGATGGGGAGGAGACGGGAGCCGGCCCCACCGGTGACGACGATGGTGTGGTCGACGATGGTGTGGTCGACGTCTGGGTCGGTTCCAGTGGGGATGCGGTAGGGGTCGAGCTCACGTTCGTGGTTCTGGGTGTGGCCGGGCCCGACGATGGCGCATTCCCTGATGGGGAGGAGACAGGAGCCGGCCCCACCGGCGTCGAGGTTGGTGCGGTCGACGTGTGGATCGGTTCCACTGGGGACGCGACAGGGGTCGGAAGTCCGGTGGGCGGTGCAGAAGTGGGCTGCTGCGAGGAGACGGGCGTCGGTGTGGGAATCGGTGGTTGAGCTGCAGCAGGAGCCTGGACAACGCCAAAGAGGAACGCGTTCCCGTTACTGTCGACAGCCGCACAGGACGAACCGGAGAAGCATGAGACTGCTTTCAATTTGCCTAGGAGGTCGAGCAGGGTAGGTGTCGACCACGCGGAGCCGTCGTAGGTCAAGTAGTTGCCGTAGTGGTCCACCGCGGTGCAAGACGCCGCCACACACGCAACAGCCGTCAACCCCCCAAGGGGGTCAACAAGAGTCAATGTGGACCACGCCGACCCGTCGTAACTGATCTCGTCTCCGTAAGAGTTCACGGCGACACAAAAGACGCTTGACGTGCACGAGACCGAAGAGAAGGGGAGGCCGAAGGGGTCCATCGATTGCGGCGGTGACCAGTTTGTCCCGTTGAACATGATCGCATGGCCCGCGTAGTCGACGGCCACGCAGAACGAGCCCGTCGTGCATGAGACCGAACCGAGTAAGCCCGAGGAGTCGACGAGCACCGGAACTGACCAGGTTGTCCCATCAAACGTGATCGCATGGCCCGCGTAGTCGACGGCCACGCAGAACGAGCTCGTGGTGCATGAGACCGAACTGAGGAAGCCCGAGGAGTCGACGAGCACTGGAGCCGACCAGGATGTCCCATCAAACGTGATGGCTTGGCCCGCAGTGTCGACGGCCACGCAGAACGAAGGGCTGGCGCACGAGACCGAACTCAGCGTCCCTGAGGAGTCGACGGGTGTGGCCGATGACCAGGCCGAGCCGTTGTAGGACCACCCTTGTCCACCCGCGCCCAAGGCGATGCAGGTAGACATCGAAGTGCAGGAAACTGAGGTCGGCAGGCTTGATCCGGAAACAGCGTCGCTGGCGCTGGCCTTCGCGGGCGTTGTCAACGTCCAAGCGGTGATCAGGCCGGCGATGAGGAGAACTCCCGCCAGTGTCCGTGGGGTACGCGCTCGGGCTCCGAGAAGTTGCCGGCTGCTCGATCTCCCCCTGATCTGCATTTGGACTCCAGTTGGCATCCCTGTGACCGTTCGCGGCACGGTCCAGAGTGTTGCCCCTCCTGATTCTTCAAGACCTGGAGCTACTGTCAAGTGGTACCACCCAGGGTCCAATGGCCACCTCTCTCAGCGCGCACTTCGAGAGGCAGGACGTGTGCCTATCCCCCTGAATGTCGTGGGAACGGGCCTTGGCTAGCGGAACCCAGGGTCAGAAACACTTCGATTACGTGGTCGCGGACGGCGGAAGACTTCGCTACACCCACACGATCCAACACGGATCGCATCCCCGCCAACTGCGCTTGCACGACGAAGACAGGGGTTCTCACCGGGAAGCCCGAGGCAAGTGCCACCCTCGCCACCTCGCACTACTCCGGTGTTCAGCGCTCCTCTGGGCCCGCCGTGCTTGCTCCGGTCGGACGTCCTGGACCATCAGTACCGACGGGTTAGAGCGTCATGAGCGGTGGCGCTGATTGAGGAATACCGACTGGGTGTGTTGGACTCCCGGCACCCCTTGGTGGGCGTCCAGAGGCTAGAGGCTGCTTTTCAGAGACTCTGTGACGTCGCCGTCGGCTCAATCTACGCTCTAGGGCAGTCTGAAGGCGGGGGTCAGGGCGTGCCGAGCACCAAGACGGTCACCATTCTCTTCACCGACATGGTGGGCTCCACCGAGTTGTCCCAGCGCTTGGATCCAAAGGCGGCCGATGAGCTGCGTCAACGCCACTTCTCTCTGCTGTGCCAGGCCCTGGCCGCCAGCGAAGGCCAGGAGGTGAAGAACCTCGGCGACGGGATCATGGCCGTCTTCTCCAGCCCGTCCGCGGCCGTGGTGTGTTCGGTGGCCATGCAGCAAGCAGTGGAGCGGGACAATCGCCGTTCGGTGAACCCCGTCGGACTGCGGGTCGCCATGAGCGGCGGGGAGGTGACCACCGAAGACGACGATTACTTCGGCGACCCGGTGGTGGAAGCGGCTCGGCTGTGTGCGGTCTGTCGGGGCGGCCAGATTCTGACCACCGATACGGTCCGCGGGATGGCCGGAAGGCGGAGCCCCCACTCGTTCGTCTCCCTGGGTGGGCGGGGTCTGAAGGGAATCACCGAGCCCGTGGTCGTCTATGAAGTGCAGTGGGAACCGTCGTCGCATCCGGACCCTGGAATACCCTTGATCACCTTGCGGACACCGAGACATCCGCGCTCTTCGGCTTCTTTGGACGCCAGCGCGAACGGGCGCTGCTGGACGACACCCTCAAAAACACCACCGCGGCGGGACACCACGTGGCATTTGTCTGAGGGGAGCGAGGCGTCGGAAAGAGTGCCTTATGTCGACAGGTGGCCCAAGGTGCCCATCGGGGTGGAGTCTGCGTCCTCAACGGGCGTTGTGATGAGGACCTCGGCGTCGCCTACCAACCCTTTGCCGAGGCATTGACGCATCTGATCGTCCACGCCGACGACGTCCTCCTCGAGACCCATGTCCGGACATACGGGGGGGCGTTGGTCAAGCTCGTCCCGGCATTGTCGACGCGTCTACCCGAAGTGCCTGTCGCCCAGCACGCGGATCCGGACACCGAGCGGTTGCAGCTCTTTACGGCTGTGGTCGGCCTTCTGTCTGCGGCCTCTGACGATGATGGACTCCTCCTCGTCATTGAGGACCTCCACTGGGCCGACAAGGCCAGCCTCCAGTTGCTCCGCCACATTGTGGGCTCCAACCAGCTGTCGAAGGTCATGGTGCTCGCCACCTATCGGGATTCCGAGCTGTCGATTGGCGACCCGCTTTCTGACACGCTGGCCAGTCTGCGACACGAGGTCGAGGCCGTCCGTATCGACCTGGCGGGTCTGGGGGACGCCGAGATCCTTGGGATGATCGAGAGGGTGGCAGGCCATGAGCTAGACGAAACCGAAGTGGAGCTGGCTCACGCCGTGTGGCGAGAGACCGAAGGGAACCCCTTCTTCACCACCGAGATGCTCCTCCACATGGGCGAGGTCGGACTCGTCCACCAAGACGAGAGCGGTCGATGGGTGCCCAGCAAGGACCTCTATGAGAAGGGCCTCCCTCAAAGCGTGCGCGAGGTCGTCGGCCAACGAGTCGCTCGCCTGGGCGAGGAGGGCGGGCGGGTGTTGTCACTGGCGGCGGTCATCGGCCGCGAATTCGACCTGGACCTGCTCGCTGCCGTCGCTGAGGTGGATGAGAACGGTCTCCTCGATCTCATAGACCGGGCCACTGAAGCGTCCCTTGTGATCGAGGTCGAGGGCGTGATCGAACGCTTCAGCTTCACTCACGCCCTGACCCAGCACACGCTTTACGAGGACCTCGGAGCCACGCGCCGGGCGCGGACCCACCGCAAGATCGCCGAGGTCCTGGAGGAGTTGTGCGGCGACACCCCGGGTCCCCGGGCCGGGGAATTGGCCCGGCACTTCGTCGGGGCCACGAAGGCGAGCGACGCCATGAAGGCACTGACCTACACGCAGATGGCTGGGGACGAAGCCCTCACCCGGTTGGCACCGGATGATGCTCTGGGATGGTTCGCACAGGCACTCGAGCTCTACGGACAGGTCCCGCCTGACGAGAAGCGCCATTTCGACCTCCTTCTCGGTCTCGGCATCGCCCAGCGACAGAACGGCGACCCCGCTCACCGCGAGACGCTGCTGCAGGCGGCCGCGATCGCCAAGATGCTCGATGACACCGAACGTGCCGTACGCGCCGCTCTGGCCAACAACACCGGAGGTCCCAGCGTGGCCGGGCAGGTGGATGCCGACAGAGTGTCCGCCTTGAACCATGCCCTCGAGGTACTGGGAGAATCCGACAGCGGCGATCATGCCCTCCTCCTCGCCACCCTCGCCGTCGAGCTCAGCTTCAGTGGAGAACGGGACCGAATTGCGCGCCTCGCCGACGAAGCTGTGTCGATGGCGCGGCGTCTTGGCGATCCGCTCGTCCTCCTTCGGGTCATCGGCATCGTCTATTGCACCTTCTTCTTGCCCGACAACCTCGACGATCGGCTGTCTGCACTCGACGATGCGGTATCGATCTCCCGGACGATCGGTGATCGGAGCGCCAGCTTTCTCGTCACATCGGGCCTAGCCCTAGCGTGTTTGCAGGCAGGGGACCGGTCAGGTTTCGACACGCACGTCGATGCCTACTGCACTCTGGCCGACGAGATCGGCGAGCACGCAAGGCGCTGGGTTGCCCTCATTCTCCGATCGATGCGTTGCATGTTGGAAGGCAATCCCGAAGGCGCAGAGGAGTACGCCAATGCCGCGTTGGCTCTCGGGGCCGACAGCGAGCCCGATGCGCTGGAGCTGTTTGGTTCTCAACTCGTCTTGATTCGCCATGCCCAGGGACGCCTGGACGAAGTGGTCGACCTTTTTGCTCAGGCGGTTGCTGACAACCCGGGGCTTCCCGTGTTCCGTGGCGCACTGGCCTGGATGTACTGCGAGCTGGATCGTTACGAGGACGCGTTCAGCACCATCAAAGAAGATATCGCCGACGGGTTTTCCCGATTCCCTTATGACATGACCTGGCTCATTGCTATGAGCGGATTAGCCGAAGTGTGTGCTCGGCTGGGAGAGCGCGATGCCGCTCGCCTTCTCTACGACCGGCTGCTTCCCTGGCTTGCCCAGGTCGCGTGTGTCATCCCCAACACCGTTGGACCGGTGGCGATGTACCTGGGCATGCTGGCTGCCGCACTCGGATCTCACGAGGTCGCCGAGGATCACTTTGCCGAGGCTTTGCGCGTCAGTAGGAAACTTGATGCCCCTTACTGGGTTGCCCGGACCGAGTTCGAGTGGTCGACGATGTTGGTTCAGCAAGATCAGTCGGACGACAGTCACCATGCGTATGAGATGATGGCGAGGGTCCTGGACGTAGCGAAGAGATACGGGTTCGGCGCGCTGGAAACGAGAGCGGCGACGCATCTGAAGATGCCACCCGGCAGATAAGCGCCAGTGCAGGACAGCTCATGTGTCGAACGGCTCCTAGGCGGCACCTGCCAATGCCGGTAACGCAACGAAGACTCGGAGCCGACGGCACGGTATTCGCGGTTCGGTGTATGGCGCGCCCTGAGCCGGCGTAATGGGACAGGGGTCTGCCTACTCGAACACTCTGACGACCTATTCATAGATACGCTCCAGCAACGGTCCTACTCGGTACTGATCTTCTCGAGCCTCTCCAGGCTGGCCGTCATGGACTCAAGCACCGGATTGGTCCCGTTGATCCACGCCCCGCCATCACGTAGGAGGTCCTCCGGCAAGGGGCCGTAGTCAAAGACCTCGGTGACGACGGTGGCGTCGTCACCGTCGGGAGTGAGGATGTAGCCCCAGCGGTAGCCCGCAGGAATGCCGACTTTGGACGGATCATCACCCTCAGCCCGAGACGGGTCTCCGGGAGCCGGTTCCCAGAATATGCGCCGATCTGGCTCGAACTCCACCACATAGTTGAGCATGAGGTAGTCGTCTCCGAGCCGATGCATCTTCATGGTGAAGGTGTCGCCCACGT
>Ga0116217_10004436_pt1 | contig 12509 bp, 10 predicted proteins | sample Sb_taG_6_FD_89697 | JGI IMG/M metagenome (GOLD analysis project Ga0116217, IMG submission 89697) | Peat soil microbial communities from Weissenstadt, Germany - Sb_50d_4_PS metaG | ecosystem: Environmental > Terrestrial > Soil > Wetlands > Peat | place: Germany: Weissenstadt | collected 2010-09-21 | reverse complement strand
GTGGCCGACGGCATCGCGCGCCTGCACGGCCTGGAGAACTGCATGTCCTTCGAGATGCTCGAGCTGCCCCACGGCGTCACCGGCCTCGCGCTCAACCTCGAGTCCGACAACGTCGGCGCCGTGCTCTTCGGCGAGTGGCAGCGCATCTCCGAGAGCGACACCGTCAAGCGCACCGGCCACCTCCTGGAGATCCCCGTGGGCGAGGCCCTTCTGGGCCGCATCGTGGACCCGCTCGGACGGCCCCTGGATGGCAAGGGCGAGATCGCCACCAGCGAGCTGCGCCCAGCGGAGTTCAAGGCGCCCGGCGTGGTCCAGCGCCAGCCCGTCGTCGAACCGATGCAGATCGGGCTGAAGGCGATCGACGCCATGATCCCCATCGGCCGCGGCCAGCGCGAGCTCATCATCGGCGACCGCCAGACCGGCAAGACCGCCATCGCCATCGACGCCATCATCAACAACCGCGACACCGGCGTGGTGTCGGTGTACGTCGCCATCGGCCAGCGCATGTCCACGGTCGTGGCGCTCGCGCAGATCCTCGACGAGAACAACGCCCTGGACAACACCATCATCGTCGCCGCCGCCGCGGACGAGGCCGCGCCGATCAAGTTCATGGCCCCCTACGCGGGCTGCGCCATGGGCGAGCACTTCCTCTACAACGGCCGCCACGCGCTGTGCGTCTACGACGATTTGACAAAGCACGCCTACGCCTACCGCCAGATGTCCCTGCTCCTGCGCCGCCCCCCCGGCCGCGAGGCCTACCCCGGGGACGTCTTCTACCTGCACTCGCGCCTTTTGGAGCGCGCGGTCAAGCTCAACGAGCACCTCGGCGGGGGCTCGCTCACCGCGCTGCCCATCATCGAGACGCAGGCGGGCGACGTCTCGGCCTACATCCCCACCAACGTCATCTCCATCACCGACGGGCAGATCTTCCTCGAGCCCAAGCTCTTCTACTCCGGCGTGCGCCCCGCCATCAACGTCGGCATCTCCGTCTCGCGCGTGGGCGGCAACGCGCAGATCGGCCCCATGAAGAAGGTCGCCGGGCGCATCAAGCTCGAGCTCTCGCAGTACCGCGACCTGGAGGCCTTCGCGCAGTTCGGCTCGGACCTCGACGCCGACACCCAGCGCACGCTCGCGCGCGGCGAGCGCCTCGTGAAGACCCTCAACCAGGGCGAGCGCCAGCCGCTGGCCGTGCAGGATCAGGTGGCGCAGATCTACGCCGCCACCAACGGCTTCGTCGATCGCATCCTCGTCGAGCGCGTGCCGGAGTTCATGCGCGAGCTGGTCGAACGCATGCACGCCCAGCACGAGGACATTCGCGCCAAGATCGCCGCCGGGGACTGGTCGGAGGGGACCCAGAAGGACATTCACGACGCCGTCGCGCAGTTCGCCTCGGACTTCGGCTACGACCTCGACGAGGAGGGACAGCCGCTGGATGAGGACGCCCCGCCGCCTCCCGCCGGGGATGACGGTGCGCCCGCCGCCGGGGACGGTGCGTCCGCGTCCGAGGAGACCAGGGAGCCCGCGCCCCAGGCCGTCTGAGGCCGCGAGGCCCCCGGCACGGAACCCATCCCATGGCCAGCCAGCGCGACGTCAAGAATCGCATCTCCTCGGTGAAGAACATCCAGAAGATCACCCGCGCCATGGAGATGGTCGCCGCCGCGCGCCTGCGCCGCGCCGAGCAGCGCATCGCCGCCCTGCGCCCCTACGCGAAGGCGCTGCGCCGCATGACCCACCAGGCCGCCGCCGCGGCCGGCGCGGAGGTCGCCTCCCTGCCGCTGCTCCAGGAGCACGACCCGCAGCGCAACGTCGGCCTTTTGCTCGTCACCGGCGATCGCGGCCTCGCGGGGGGCTTCAACTCGCAGGTCATCCGCGCCGGCATCCGCGCCGGCACCGACCTGGCCGAGAGCGGCCTGCAGCCCATGTGGTTCGCCACCGGCCGCCGCGGCGTCTCCTCGCTCACCTTCCGCGGGCGCGATCTCGCGGGCAGCTACACCGGCTTCACCGACCGCCCCGCCTACGCCGACGCGCGCATCATCGCCCAGGACCTCATGGAGGGCTTCGTCGCCGGGCACCTCGATCGCGTGGACGTCCTCTACAACGCCTACGTCTCCCCGCTCACCCAGCTCCTCACGCGCGAGACCCTCCTGCCGCTCTCCCAGGCCGTGTTCGAGGGGGAGGACGAGGAGGCCGCCGACGCCACCCCATCCGGCCCCAAGGCGCTGGTCGAATATGAGCCCGAGCCCGAGGAGCTGCTTCATCACCTTGTGCCCAACTACGTCGAGATCTCCATCTACCGCGCCCTCATCGAGTCCGCCGCGGGCTTCTTCGGCGCGCAGATGACGGCCATGCGCAACGCCTCCGAGAACGCCGGTACGCTGATCGAGGAATACACCCTCCAGATGAATCGCGCCCGCCAGGCCGAGATCACCCAGGAGATCATGGAGGTCGTCGCCGGCGCGGAGGGGCTGAGCTGATGCGCGGACTGCTCTGAGCTGATGCCCCGACTGCTTTTTCAAATGCCTTAAAAACAAGGAGACCCAGGAATCAAAATGCCACCCAGCACCATCACCCAGCACGCCGCAGGCGATCCCAGTCCCGCCGCCCCCGGCGGCGCCTCCTCCACGCGCAACGTGGGGCGCATCGAGGAGATACAGGGCGTCGTCATCGAGGCCGTCTTCCCCGAGCGCCTGCCCGAGATCAATCACGCCATCACCATCGTTCGGCCCTCGGCGGCCGCCGAGGAGGAGCCCCCCGACGTCAGTCCCGTGGCCGGCGACGGCCTGCTCGTGTGCGAGGTCCAGCAGCACCTCGGCGACGACCGCGTGCGCGCCGTGGCCATGGACACCACCGATGGACTCGCGCGCGGAACCGAGGTGCTCGACACCGGCGGTCCGATCACGGTGCCCGTGGGCGAGGCCACGCTGGGGCGCATCTTCAACCTCCTCGGCGAGCCCATCGACCTCGGCGAGGACCTTCCCAAGGACACGCCCCGCCGCGGCATCCATCAGCCCGCCCCGCAGGTCGAGGATCTCACGCCCACCACCGAGATGTTCGAGACCGGCATCAAGGTCGTCGATCTGCTCGCTCCCTACGCCAAGGGCGGCAAGGTGGGGCTCTTCGGCGGCGCCGGCGTGGGCAAGACCGTGCTCATCCAGGAGCTCATCCACAATCTCGCCAAGGAGCACGGCGGGCTCTCCGCCTTCTGCGGCGTCGGCGAGCGCTCGCGCGAGGGCAACGACCTGTGGCTTGAGATGAAGGAGTCGGGGGTGCTGGAGAAGACCATGCTCGTCTTCGGCCAGATGAACGAGCCGCCCGGCGCGCGCATGCGCGTGGCGCTCTCGGGGCTCACCATGGCCGAGCACTTCCGCGATCAGGGGCAGGACGTGCTGCTCTTCATCGACAACATCTTCCGCTTCGTCCAGGCCGGCTCCGAGGTCTCCGCGCTGTTGGGGCGCATGCCCTCGCAGGTGGGCTACCAGCCGACGCTCGAGACCGAGATGGGGCAGCTGCAGGAGCGCATCACCTCCACGCGCACCGGCTCGGTCACGTCGGTGCAGGCCATCTACGTGCCCGCCGACGACCTCACGGACCCCGCGCCGGCCTCGGTGTTCGCGCACCTGAATGCGACGACCGTGCTCTCGCGGGCTATCTCCGAGAAGGGCATCTATCCCGCCGTCGATCCGCTCGATTCGACCTCGACCATTTTGAAGCCCGACATCCTCGGCGACGACCACTTCCGCGTGGCCAATAGGGTCAAGGAGATACTGCAGCGTTACAAGGAGCTCCAGGACATCATCGCCATCCTCGGCATCGACGAGCTCTCCGACGAGGACAAGGTGATCGTGCAGCGCGCGCGCAAGGTCGAGCGCTTTCTCTCCCAGCCCTTCTTCGTGGCCGAACAGTTCACCGGCACACCGGGCGCGTACGTGCCCATCGCCGACACCATCAGGGGCTTCCAGGAGATCATCGAGGGCAAGCACGACGAGGTGCCCGAGCGCGCCTTCTTCCTCAAGGGGACCATCGAGCAGGTCCTCGAGGACGCGAAGTAGCCATGGCGCGCGCCACATTCCCGGTCGAAGTGCTCACCCCCGAGGGGGAGCTGTTCAGCGGGGACGTCGAGATGCTCTCCACGCGCACCTCCGTCGGCTCCATCGGCATCCTCGCGCAGCACGAGCCGGTGCTCGCCATGCTCGCGCCCGCGGAGTTGCGGTTGTATCGCTCGGAGAGCGACATCCTGCGCTTCGCTCAGGACGAGGGCTATCTGCAGTTCGTCGACAATCGCGCTCTGCTGCTGCTCAAAGAAGCCACACCAGTAGATGGCTGAGCGCGAGCCCATCGGTGTCATCGGCACCGGCTACGTGGGCCTCGTCACCGCCGCCGGCTTCGCCGAGCTGGGCAGCGAGGTGTGGTGCGTGGACATCGACGCGGAGAAGATCGAACGCCTGCGGCGCGGCGAGGTGCCGATCTGGGAGCCCGATCTGGGGGAGCTTCTGGCCAAGCACTCCCAGCGCCTGCGCTTCTCCACGGACCTGGGGGAGGCGCTGGAGCACTGCCGGCTGCTGTTCGTGGCCGTGGGCACCCCGCCCACCTACTCGGGCGACGCCGATCTGTCGTCGGTGCACGCCGTGGTAGACGCCATCCCCGCCTCCGATCGTCACGCCCTGGTGATGAAGTCCACCGTGCCCAGCGGCACCGGCGCCGCCATTCAGCGGCGCTTTCGCGAGCAGCGCAAGCAGGGGCTCAGCTACGTCTCCTGCCCCGAGTTCCTGAAGGAGGGATCGGCGGTCCACGACTTCCTGCACCCCGATCGCGTCGTCGTCGGCGACAACGGCGATTGGGCGGGCGACGCGGTGGTCGAGCTCTACGCGCCGCTCCGAGCGCCGCTGGTGCGCACCGACGTCGCCAGCGCTGAGATGGTCAAGCTGGCCTCCAACGCCTTCCTCGCCACCAAGATCTCCTTCATCAACGAGATCGCCAACGTCTGCGAGGGCACCGGCGCCGACGTCGTCGAGGTCGCGCGCGGCATGGGGCTGGACGAGCGCATCGGCTCCAAGTTCCTCCAGGCCGGCATCGGCTACGGCGGCTCCTGCTTTCCCAAGGACGTCGACGCGCTCAAGCAGCTCGCCGGCAACTCGGGCTACCACTTTCAGCTGCTCACGGCGGTCATCGAGGTCAACGAGCTCCAGAAGCGCCGCGTCATCGCCAAGCTCCACAAGCACCTCGGGGGGCTCGTGGGCAAGCGCGTCACATTGCTGGGGCTGGCCTTCAAGCCCAACACCGACGACATGCGCGAGGCTTCCTCGCTGGTGCTCTCCGCGCGGCTCAACGCGGATGGGGCTCACGTCAGCGCCTACGATCCCGTGGCCGAGGCGCAGGCGCGCGAGCTCGTCTCGGGGCTGAGCTTTGCGGACTCCGCCATGGACGCCATCCGCGACGCCGACGCCATCGTGCTCGTCACCGAGTGGCCCGAGTTCCTGGAGCTCGATTGGCATAAGGTCTCGCAGGCGATGAGCGGCAAGCTCGTCATCGACGGGCGCAACGCCCTCGATCCCGGCCCCGTGCGCGCCGCGGGGCTCGTCTATGAGGGGATCGGGAGAGGGTGATGGCCGCGCGCTGTGAAAGGTCTCGCCGGGGCGAGGACAGGAGGTGGGTTTGACGTGCAGGCCGTGATCCTGGTCGGCGGCGAGGGCACGCGCCTGCGGCCATTGACCTCCACCGTGCCCAAGCCCGTCGTGCCATTGGTGGACCGGCCCTTCATCGTCTTCATGCTCGAATGGCTGCGCCAGCACGGCATCGACGACGTGATCATGTCCTGCGGCTTTCTCGCCTCCGGCGTGCGCAACGTGCTCGGCGACGGCTCCGGGGTGGGAGTCAAATTGCGCTTCGTCGAGGAGCCCGACCCGCGCGGCACCGCGGGGGCGCTCAAGTACGCCGAGTCGATGCTCGACGAGCGCTTTCTCATGCTCAACGGCGATGTGCTCACGGACATCGATCTGTCTGCGAAGATCGCCCAGCACGAGCGCACGGGGGCCCAGGCCACGCTCGCCCTGGTGCCGGTGGCCGATCCCACCGCCTACGGCCTCGTGCACCTCGCGCAGGACAACTCCGTCAGGGACTTCGTCGAGAAGCCCTCATCCGATCAGATCGACACAAACATGATCAGCGCCGGGGCCTACGTTTTGGAGCGCGACGTGCTGGAGCTGGTCCCGCCCGACCGCAACGTCTCGATCGAGCGCGAGGTGTGGCCGCTGTTGATCGGCAACGGCCTCTACGGCTATCCCTCCGAGAGCTACTGGCTGGACATCGGCACGCCCGCGCGCTACCTCCAGGGCACCTTCGACATCATCGAGGGCAACGTGCAGACCGCCGTGCAGGAGCGCCTTGGCGGCGGCTATCTCGCCATCGCCGACAGGGAGGGGATCGCGGGCCGCGTGATCCCGCCCGCGGTGATCGAGCGCGGCGTGAAGATCGCTCGCGGCGCGCATGTGGGCAGCCTGGTGGTGCTCGGGCAGGGCGTACAGATCGGCGCTCACACCCGCGTCGAGCGCGCGGTGGTGTGGAGGGGCTCGGAGATCGGCACGAACTGCACGCTGCGCGACTGCATCGTCGCCGCCGGCTGCCACGTGGGCGAGGGCACGCAGATCCTCGGCGGAGCCGTCCTCGGCGAGGGGGTCACGGTGGGCTCTGAGAACATCATCGACCACGGTGCGCGTATCTTTCCTGGCGTGAGCCTGCCCGACGGAGCGCTGCGCTTCTGATGCCCGAGGATGTGATGACCCTCTCGCGCGAGGCCATCGCCCAGGTCGACCCCTCGGGGCAGCTGGAGGAGGTCCTGGGCCTGCCCGAACACCTGCGCGACGCGCTCTGGCGCGTGGAGTCGGCGATCATGAACGAGTGGGACACGCCCGGCGGCCTCGTCGTGGCCGGCATGGGCGGCTCGGCGATCGGCGGCGCCCTCGCGCGCGCGGCGCTGGGCGATCACTCCTCGCGGCCCATCTTCGTCACGCGCGCCTACGGCCTGCCGCCGTGGACCACTCCCGACACGACAGTGCTCTGCGCCTCCTACTCGGGCAACACCGAGGAGACGCTGGCCTGCTACGAGTCCGCCGGCGCGCTCGGCGCGCAGCGCATGGTGGTCACCACCGGCGGGCGCCTGGCGGAGATGGCGCGCGAGGACGGCGTGCCCGTGATCCCGCTCCCCGGCGGCTTTCAACCGCGCGCCGCCGTGGCCTACATGACCGTGGCCGCGCTGGAGGTCGCCGCGCTGTGCGGCTCCGGGCCGCGCCTGACGTCGGAGATCGACGTGGCCGCCTCGCACACCGAGCAGCTGGTGGCCGAGTGGGGGCCCGACGCCCCCGAAGACTCGCTCGCCAAGGAGATCGCGCGGGGCCTGTTGGGCACCGCCCCGGTGATCGCCGGCGCCGGTCTCACCGTGCCGATCGCCTATCGCTGGAAGACGCAGATCAACGAGAACGCCAAGCAGCCCTGCTTCTTCCACGAGCTGCCCGAGCTCGACCACAACGAACTCGTGGGCTGGGAGGGCGCCCCCGACGTCGGGCGCTTCTCCGCGGTGTTCCTCGACGACTGCGACGCGCACCCGCGCGTGAAGGCGCGCATGGAGCTCACCGAGCGCCTCATCGCCGACTCCGCCGCCGCCAGCTTCCGGTTGGAGACACGCGGGGAGACCACGGTCGAGCGGGTCTTCTCGCTGGTTCTGCTCGGGGATCTCGTGTCGATCTACCTCGCCGCGCTGCGCGGGGTGGACCCGGGGCCCGTCAGGCTCCTCGAGCAGCTCAAGGCGGAACTGGCCGCGCGATAGACTGGGCAAGCCCTCGATCCCTCGGAGACCACCAGAGATGACGCCAACCGCCACCGCCACCAAAGACGACTTCAAGGTCGCCGACCTCTCGCTCGCCGGCTTCGGGCGCAAGGAGATCGCGCTCGCCGAGCACGAGATGCCCGGCCTGATGTCGATCCGCGCCGAGTACGCCGCGCGGCAGCCGCTCCAGGGCGCGCGCATCACCGGCTCGCTGCACATGACCATCCAGACCGCCGTGCTCATAGAGACCCTGACGTCGCTGGGGGCGCAGGTGCGCTGGTGCAGCTGCAACATCTTCTCCACCCAGGATCACGCCGCCGCGGCGGTCGCCGTCGGGCCTGACGGCACCCCCGAGGAACCGCGGGGGGTGCCGGTGTATGCCTGGAAGGGGGAGACCCTGGAGGAGTACTGGTGGTGCACCGACCAGGCGCTGCGCTGGCCGGGGGAGGATGGGACGCCTGGAGCGGCGGGTCCGAACATGATCCTCGACGACGGCGGCGACGCCACGCTGCTCGTGCACAAGGGCACCGAGTACGAGGCCGCGGGCGTGGTGCCCGAGGTGGACGAAGACGGGATGGACGAAGACGGTCTCATCCACTCCGAGGAGTTCCAGGTCGTCCTCGCGCTGCTGCGCCGCTCGCTCGGCGAGGATCCCCAGCGCTGGACGCGCATCGGCCAGGGCATCATGGGCGTCACCGAGGAGACCACCACGGGCGTGCACCGCCTCTACGAGATGACCGAGGCGGGCACGCTGCTCTTTCCCGCCATCAACGTCAACGACTCCGTCACGAAGTCCAAGTTCGACAACCTCTACGGCTGCCGCCACTCGCTCGTGGACGGCATCAACCGCGCCACCGACGTCATGATCGCCGGCAAGCTGGCCGTCATCTGCGGCTTCGGCGACGTCGGCAAGGGCTGCGCCGAGTCCCTTCGCGGCCAGGGCGCGCGCGTGGTCATCACCGAGATCGACCCCATCTGCGCATTGCAGGCCGCGATGCAGGGCTACAGCGTGCGCACGCTCGAGGAAGTGGTCGCCGACGCCGACATCTTCGTCACCTGCACGGGCAACCGCGACATCATCCGCGCCGAGCACATGGCGCGCATGAAGCACCAGGCGATCGTCGGCAACATCGGCCACTTCGACAACGAGATCGACATCGCCGGTCTGGCCAAGACCCCGGGGATCGAGAGGATCAACATCAAGCCGCAGGTGGACGAGTGGGTGTTCCCCGACGGCCACGCCATCATCCTGCTCTCCGAGGGGCGCCTGTTGAACCTCGGCAACGCCACCGGGCACCCCTCGTTCGTGATGAGCAACTCCTTCACCAACCAGACCATCGCCCAGATCGAGCTCTTCAGCAAGAACGACGAGTACGAGAAGCGCGTCTACGTGCTCCCCAAGCACCTCGACGAGAAGGTCGCGCGCCTGCACCTCGACGCGTTGCAGGTCAGGCTCACCACGCTCTCGCAGGAGCAGGCCGCCTACATCGGCGTCCCCGTACAGGGCCCGTACAAGCCCGATCACTACCGCTACTGAGCCATGACGGAGACCGCATGAAGGCGATGGTCCTCGCGGCCGGCCTCGGCACGCGCCTGCGCCCGCTCACCTACGAGATCACCAAACCGATGGTGCCGGTGCTCGACCGGCCGGTGATGGCGCACATCCTCGATCTGCTCGACCGCCACGGCTTCGCGGACGTTATCGCCAACCTGCACTACTTCCCCGACTCGATCCGCGAGCACTTCGGCGAGCGCCTGGAGTACCGCTACGAGGAGGAGCTTCTGGGCACCGCCGGGGGCGTGCGCGCCTGCCGCGACTTCTTCGGCGACGAGGCATTCCTGATCATCTCCGGCGACGCGCTCACCGACATCGATCTGGGAGCCTTCGTCGCGCGCCACCGCGTGGCCGGGGGAATCGCCACGCTGGCGGTCAAGCAGGTCGCCGACACGCGCGAGTACGGCGTCGTCCTGCACGACCACGAGGGGCGCATCACCGGCTTCCAGGAGAAGCCCGAGCCCGACGAAGCGCTCTCGGACCTGGGCAACTGCGGCATCTACATCTTCGAGCCCGCCATCTTCGACTGGTTCCCCGATCGCCCCTTCGCCGACTGGGCACAGGACGTCTTCCCGGCGCTTCTGGCCAACGACGTCCCCTTCCACATCCACCAGATCCGCGACTACTGGAACGACGTCGGCTCGCTGGCCGAGCTGCGCCAGGGCACCTTCGACGCGCTGCGCGGAGAGCTGCACCTGCAGGTCGATGGGCAGGAGGTGCGCCCGGGTGTGATCCTCGCCGAGCAGGGGGCTCTGCCGGAGGACCTGGAGATCGACGGGCAGGCTTGGATCGGCCACGACGTGCAGATCGGCAAGGGCGTGCGCCTCATGGGTCCGCTCGTGCTCGGCGACGGGGCCCGCGTCGGCGACGGCGCGCAGCTGCGCGACTCGATCGTCTTTCCCGGCACCGACGTCGCCCCCGGGGCCATCCTGATCGGGGCCATAGCCGGGCACGCGGGGATCCTTCAGAGCCTGCGGGCGCGTCAGGGGTAGAAAGTGGAGGGCCCGCCGAAGCGGGCCCTGAGCAGTCCTCCGACGATTGTCATAGTAGCCGTTGCTCAGGCGGCTTCCAAGCGCTCTCTGCGCTGCTGCTCGCGCTCGGACTCGGCGAGCATCTTCATGAAGAGGATGGCGAGGGCGAGGCCCATCACGATCGACTGCTCGACGGCCATGATCACGCCGGCGATCGCCTGGTCGTCGTGGGCGGAGAGACCCCATACGCGGGCGTGGTGGATGTAGTAGGGGTAGAGGGCGGCGGGGGCGAAGGCCAGGCCCATGCCCAGGGCGCCCACCAGCAGCTTCGTGCTGCCCATGTAGACGACGGGGCCCATGCCGCCCAGGCGCATGCGCGCGCGGATCGGCGAGAGCAGGTGCCACCAGTACAGCGAGCCCACGGCGAGGAAGCTCACGTGCTCCAGCACGTGCACCACGGGGTGGCGCAGGGCCAGGTCGTAGGCGGCGGGGACGTGCCACGTCCAGATCACCGCCACGTATGCCGCCACCGCGAAGGCGGGGTGCGCCAGGGGGCCGGCGCGGCGCTCTAGGTCCGAGACCGCGCGGGTCACGGGGCGCAGGATCACCTTGCTCAGGCCCAGGATCGCCAGGATCGGGACGAGGTCGAGCAGCAGCATGTGCTGGACCATGTGCATCGAGAAGAGATCGTCCGCGAGCGAGTCCACGGGGGAGACCAGCGCGATCAGCGCCACCAGCAGCGAGGCCATGAAGCAGCACAGCCGCCACGCCGGGGCGTCCCTCGCGGGGTGGTCGGAAACACGCCGCACCTGCAGCCAGCGGCGCAGGTAGACCCCGCCGGCGAGCGTCGCTCCGATCAGCGCACCGGGCTCCAGCGTCCACACGATGCGGGGGGTCATCCGCCGAGAAGGGTAGACAACCGCCGGGGGGAGGCGTAGGATCGCAGGAGCCTGAGAGGGGTGGGGGAAGTCATATGACCACGAAAGGAGTGTCCTGATGCAGATCGACATCAAGGGCCGCAACGTCCCGGTCAGCGACGATTTCAGGAGCCATGCCGTGCGGCGCCTGGGAAAGGTCTCACGCCAGGTATCGCCCTTGGCCCGTCTGGAGCTGGAGATCTTCGCCGAGCGCAACCCGCGCGTCGCCGACTCGCAGGTGGCCGAGGCCACGCTCTACCTCAAGGGGATCACGCTGCGCGCGCGCGACGCCTCCCCGGACATGCTCCACTCGCTGAACCTCGTCGTCGAGGAGCTCTCCAGGCAGGTCAAGCGCCACCGCGACAAGCGGCGCAGGCGGCGCGAGGCGCGTGCCGCGGCCGCCAAGACCCTGCCGCGGTCCTCGCCGGGGCTGTCGGCGACGGGCTGAGGTCTTCCGCGCGATGGGTTGAGGTCTTCTGCGGTCACAGCGAGGTTGCCGTCGATTCCTCCTCAGGCGGTACCCTGAGGGAATGTCCCTCCTGGATCGCGCGCTCAACGTCGGCGAGGCGAAGAAGTTCAAGTCCTATGAGAAGCGCGTCGCGCTGATCGGGGCCTTCGAGGCCGAGCTCGAACACGACAGCGACGCGGAGCTGGGCGAGCGCATGGACGCGCTGCGCGAACGCGCGCGGCAGGGGGAGTCGCTGGACGCGCTCCTGCCGGAGTGCTTTGCGATCGTGCGCGAGACCGGCAAGCGCACCATGGGCATGCGCCACTTCGACGTGCAGCTGATCGGTGGCATGGCGCTCAACGACGGCTGCATCGCCGAGATGAAGACGGGCGAGGGCAAGACGCTCACGGCGACCCTCGCGGTCGTGCTCAACTCGCTCGCGGTGCGCGACAAAAACACCGGCGAACGCAAGGGCGTGCACCTGGTCACCGTCAACGACTACCTCGCCCGCCGCGACGCGGAATGGATGAGCCCCATCTACAAAGCCCTGGGCGTCTCCGTGGGGGTGCTCCAGAACATGCAGCCCTACGAGGACAAGCAGCAGGCCTACGCCTGCGACGTGGTCTACGGGACCAACTCCGAGTTCGGCTTCGACTACCTGCGCGACAACATGGCCAAGGAGCTCTCCGAAAAAGTCCAGCGCGGGCATCCCTTCGCGGTCGTGGACGAGGTCGACAACATCCTCATCGACGAGGCGCGCACGCCGCTGATCATCTCCGGCGCGCCCGAACAGGCGGCC
>Ga0116217_10004430_pt1 | contig 12515 bp, 12 predicted proteins | sample Sb_taG_6_FD_89697 | JGI IMG/M metagenome (GOLD analysis project Ga0116217, IMG submission 89697) | Peat soil microbial communities from Weissenstadt, Germany - Sb_50d_4_PS metaG | ecosystem: Environmental > Terrestrial > Soil > Wetlands > Peat | place: Germany: Weissenstadt | collected 2010-09-21 | reverse complement strand
TGGTAGTCGATGACCGCCTGCACGAGTTCGTTCTTGTCGGGAAAGTAGTGGTACATCTGAGAGCCGCTGACTTCCGCCGCCACCCTGACGTCTTCCAAGGTGGTGCCCGCCACCCCGCGCTCATGGATCAGGACGGCGGCCTCCTCCACTATTCGTGCCCGGGTGCGTGCTCCCTTGGGGGTGAGCCTCGGCCGGTCACTCGTCTCGTTGACCATGCACCAATGTTAGCGAGATTTTTGAGTTTGACAACCCAGTTCGCAACTGTCAAAGTGGGTCACACAACCCATTTTGGAGGGCGAGGACGAGAGATCGCATGGCTGCCTACGGGGCAAGAGCTGTCGCGCCTGACTAGGCCCACAGAAACGAGAGGAAATACCAATGAGCACACTCCCAGGAAAGACGGTACTCATCACTGGCGCCAACGCCGGGATCGGCAAGGATGTGGCCCGGCAACTGGCGTTACGTCCCGGGATCAAGCGGATCTACTTGGCGTGCCGGAACCAAGGTCGGGCGACGACGGCAAAGGCCGAACTCGAAGCCGCGACTGGTCGGTCCATCTTCGACATCATTGTCATGGACGTCGCCGATCTCGCTTCGGTTCGAGCCGGCCTAGCGGCCATTAACGGATCCCTCGACGCGCTGGTCATGAACGCTGGTGTCATTGGCCCGCAGTCGATGGGCTTGACCGCTGACGGGGTCACCAACGTGTTTGCGACGAACGTCCTTGGCCACGTCGTCCTCCTCGAAGGGCTCCTGGCCGATGACCGGCTTGGCGAGGTTGCGGTCCTCGCCGGAAGTGAAGCGGCCCGGGGACTTCCGAAGTTGCGCATGAAACGGCCGTCCTTTGTCTCAACCTCAGCCGATGAACTCGCCACTGTCATCGACGGTAGCTACTTCGCCGGCAAAAAAGCTGACTTCAACCTGGCCTTCGGGCAGGCCAAGTACCTCGGGGCCCTCTGGATGGCCTACCTGGCCCGCCAATACCCCGACCGCCGCTTCATCACCGTGAGCCCCGGCGCCACCACCGGCACCCAAGCCTCCAACGGCGTTGCCCTACCGCTGCGTGTAGCGGCCAAGTACGTCATGCCCGCTCTACGGATCTCGCACAAACTTGAGGCTGGCGCAAAGCGACTGGTCGACGGTGTCACCGACCCGAACCTTTCGAGTGGCGTGTTCTACGCCAGCGCGGCCCACAAGTTGAAGGGTCCCTTGGTCAACCAAGCGGACATCTTCCCCGACTTGGCCAACCCAACCTTTCAGGACCACGCCAACGAGGCCATCCACCGCTTCATTTCATAACGGCGCCTTGGCCGGGGAACGCGAACGGATGTTCGTTCCCAGCAGAACTACACCTATGTAGTTTGTGGAGCAAGTTGAAGCTCTCTCGAACCTTCTTTCCGATCCTGGCACAAGGCAAGAGATCGAGTCGCTCCACAGGAAATTGACCATCCAACCTGGGACTATGTCATTGGACGAGCCCGAATGCGACTGTCCGGCCCAGATCCCACAGCAGATCCAACACCGGCTCGACGAAGACGAACAGGCGAGGCTGGTAACTGCCTATCTGGCCGGTGACACAGTCCGGAGCTTGGCGAGCACGTACCACCTCCATCGTGGAACGGTGAGCGAGATTCTGTCTAGGCATGGGGTGACCAACCGCCCATACGGACCTCGCCCAAGAATCGGGCCTGGCTAGTGGTCTGTCGCCGAAATGACGTAGGCGATCGGCAGCGGCAAGCAGCGGATGACCGCTAGGCCTCGACCTCAACCACTTGGACCCCACTACCAATCACAGGGGGGCCTCCGTCAGGCGTCAGTGGCCCGACTGCCGACTTGGCGTTGTCTTCGGTGTCGAACACGACGACGCATGTACCGGTTCCGGCACCGTCATTCAACCATGTACCTTTTTGAAAGCCGGGCAGCGCCTTTGCTGCGGGAATCACGACGTCGTTCAGGATTCCGTGCCGGTGCTCAATGTCCGAGTTCGGATCGATCTCCACTTGTATCACGACAGCATGTGCCATACCACTCCCTTTAGGCTAAATGGGGTTACCGCCGCCAACGATAGTACGACGTTGATTTCCGGCGATCCCCTTCACGCAGCGACGCAACGGCGTTCGCTCAAGGATGACAATCGACGCAAAGCCAGCCGCAAGCCTATTAACCCTTGGGGACGTAGTCGAAAAACCGGAAAGTGGCATCGTCCCGGGTCCACAGTGATCGGAGACGCGTCCGGCGTTCGGCCCTCCGAAGAGCAGAAAGGAGCGCTCGGTTTAGATCCCTTGCGCTCTCCCCAACCATGGTGCCTTCGATGTGGAAGCCTTCCGGCAGAGGCGTAACCTTCAAGCCCGTAATCGCCCGCAGGACAGGCTCAACCGCCGTTGGATCATCGGAACTCACATCAGCGACCAATTGGAAGGGCTGCTCGGGCATGATTACGTTTCAGCTTCGCTTCGTCACGCAAGCTGGTAGTCGATGTCGTATGTCGCCTCCGGACCGTGCACTGCGCCAAAGGTGCCCGCCCCTTGCAGCCCGGTGAGCTCGTCGGTTCCCGATCCGGTGATCACGGTTGCTTTCCAGCGGGCCATCTGCCCGTCGAAATCACCCGCCGTCTCCAGCACGAAGGACCCGCGCCGGCCCCCGACCGTGCCTTCGACCCGTTGCATACCAACGAAGCGTGCCGTGCCATCATCTCGGTACGTCATCAGCCAGCGCACAGCTCCATCGCCCGTTATGTCCCCAGAGAAAGTCTGCGTGACTGAAGCCATCGTCATCTTGCTGCCACTGGCCTCGTAGTAGGTCTCCTCGTTCCATGACGACAGCTGGAAAGAACCGGTGGCTTTGTCCATCACAAGACCTCCTACTCGACGTTCCCTTAGCACAGACCAGCTCCATCGTGGAACGGTCAGCGAAATTCTGTCCCGCCATGGGTTGGCCAACCGTCCCCATGGGCCTCGCTCAAGAAACGGACCCAGTTAGGGCGTATATCGCAACAACTGTTGTTCACGTTTCTTCCCTTGCCGGCTCGTAGGTTCCGATCACGATGCCGGTATCCGTGATGACACTGTCGGTGAGACGCAGCGTTGCAAACACGTTCTCCGGAAAGAGTCGCCGTCCGCTGCCGAGTACTAACGGGTGGATCATCAGCAAGTACTCGTCGATCAGGCCCGCTGCCATCAGTGAGCCGATCAGTTCCCCACTGCCCATGATCGCAAGGACACCGTCGGATTGCTCTTTGAGCGCCCCAACGGCGTCAGCGACATCGCCGTGCAGCAGCGTCGAGTTAGGCCACGGCAGCGGTTCGGTGAGCGTGGTCGATGCGACGTACTTCGGCGTGTTGTTCAGCGCTTCCTTAAACGGGCCACCCGTGGCGTTCCAGTGTTCTAGCAGCCCCTCATAGGTGCGCCGACCGAACAGCCATCCCGACAGGCCACCCCCTGCCGCCATCCTGTCGCCCATCGCCTTGCCTGCTGCGTCGCCAGCCGTTGCGGACCGCTGTCCCCAGCCGCCCTGCGTGAACCCCCCACGGGTGTCTTCTTCGGGGCGCCCCGGTCCCTGCATTACTCCATCCAGGGTCACATGGTTCATAACGACAATTCGACCCAACGTCAGGTCCTCCTCTTGAATCGTGGCGGCGAAACCTTGCAGCCACACCGACGGATTCTGAACTCTGGCACTGTCCGTGGTCATTCCCCCGTCGTCGGTTGGACTGCGGAATCTTATTAGAAGGAGTCCGCCGGGGACCTGATGGCGGGCGAAGCGAAAACGCGAACGGATGTTCGTTTCTACCGAACTAACAGTGCTGTAGTTTGTGGAGGTGAGCGGACTCGAACCGCCGACTTCTACGTTGCGAACGTAGCGCTCTACCAGCTGAGCTACACCCCCGGACCGAATCAGAATAGCGCCGTCGGCTGGCCCGATGTTTCTCCTGATCAGCCCCACTTGCCCATCTCGTCTTCTCGCCAGCTGGAAGGCGGCTGCGGCGGTCAGCGTCCTCACCGCCACATCACGGCATAAATCCCCGCCGCAGGCTCATCAACTCGACCTCGCCGGTCGCGTGCCTCCGTTCCAGCTTCGCTGTCTTGCCGACCCGATCGATCAGAGGGACGACAAGAAGACTACGGGGGCATCGGACCGAGGATCAGTTGCAACACTTGGACGTGGCTCACGAGACTCCCATTCCCTGATGTGGACGACAACGAATGGGCAGTCGTGCAAACAGGTCCCAGCGGTGGCTCCGGCGCTATTGTCGCCTGCGACACGAGGGAAGGACTCACGGAGTGGTCGTGGACGATTCAGAAGCGGGGGGTCACCAAAGCGCAACCGCTGCTATCTCCCCCGACGTGCACGATGGCGTCGGCCGCTACGTGCATCTGCTCAGCGTCACTTGGCTCGTGGCGATGGTGGCAGCGGTGCTGGGCCCCGCCCTGGCCCACGGTTCTTCGTTCGGTTCCTACGACATACTGTCGCAGTTCGGGCTGCTGCAACGACACGGCATTATGGTTCACAACTTTCAAGCCGGCGACCAGGTCGATGCGGCAATCCCGTGGTCGACACTGGCCTGGACCCAAATCCACCATGGCCATTTCCCACTGTGGGACCCCTACGCAGCCTTGGGCTTGCCACTGGCCCTGAACTGGCAGTCGGCGGCATTTGGCCTGCCGGCCCTGGTCAGTTACCTCTTCCCGCTCAGCCTCGCGTTTACCGTCCAGGTGTTTCTCACCCTGGTCATCGCCGGCACGGGAGTATACGTGTTAGGTCGCGTGCTCCGACTGAGCGTGCTGGCGTGCGTCTTCGCCGGCACGGTGTTCGAGTTGAGCGGTCCGATGTTGGGTTGGCTGGGTTCGCCTCTGGTCTCCGTTGCTTCGTGCGCGGGATGGCTCTTCGCTGTTGCCATCCTTCTTCTGCGTGGCGAGCATCGGATTCGCCATATCTCCCTGCTTGCCTTGGTTGTCGCGGCCACGATCTATGCGGGGCAACCGCAGGCGCTTTTGCTTCTCGGTCTGGCCCTCGTCGTGTTCATGGTTGTGGTGCTCGCCTTTCGGATACCGCGACTCGGTGGTTCAGGACCGATACGACTCCCGGTCCTCGACGCGGGGCTTGCCGCCGTCGCCGGAGCGGCGCTCGGAGCGCCACTGCTCTTGCCCGGCCTCCAGATCCTCTCGATCGCTCAGCGTCAGGTTCAAGGACAATATCCCCCGCTCCCTGTACATGACCTTGTGCACCTGATCACGCAGTCCTTCGACGGGCTACCACTTGCGGGCAGCCACTGGTTCGGTGATTCGTTCTATGCAGAGACGGCTGCCTACGTCGGAGTGATAACCCTGGTGCTGGCAGTGGTGGGTGTAGCGGTTCGTTGGCGTCGTCCCGAAGTCATCGCGTTGGGCACCGTCGCCGTCATCATGGCGGCCATCACATTCGTCCCAGCGGTGGACTCGCTTCTGAACCGAGTGCTGCGTCATGGCCAAGTTGAATGGCGCCGGGCCTTGCTCTTCCTGGCGTTCGCCCTCGCCCTGTTGGCTGGAGTGGGAATGGATGCCGTCATCCGGGCTCACAACCAACGGAACGTGCGCCGTTGGACGGGGATTGGCTTCGTTGTGTCCGGAGTCGTCCTGGTGGCTCTGTGGAAATTTGGACGGGGTCATCTCACGTCAGCCGAGGCCAGCATCCGAGACCGAAGCTTTATCTGGCCCACGGTCGACACGGTGGTGGGTCTCGTTGTGGGGGCGCTCGTCTTGGCGCACAGGCGATCGGTCGCAACCGAGGGGGGCCGTACACCGGGAAGAATCGGCATCGGGCAATTGGCCGCGGTTGCCTTCCTTGCTTGTGAAACTGTGTTTCTGGCGGCGGCAGGGTCCCAGTTGTGGAGCTCGAGCAATGCCCCCTTTGCCCCTACGCCAGCGGTAAGGACACTACAACGGGCGGCCGGATCATCATTGGTGGCACTGGGCTCGCCCAACTGCTTCTTTCCCCCGGGGCTCGGGATCCCGCAGAATACGCAGCTCATCTATGGCGTGCAGGAGCTCGCATTTTATGACCCCTCGGCTCCTGAATCGTACTTCTCCTCGTGGTCGGCCCTCACCGGTGCAAGGGCGGGCTATCCCAACTATTGGATCTATTGTCCCGGGATCACCTCCCTCTCCGAGGCTCGGCTGTACGGAGTGAGCTTCGTCCTCGAATACCTCCAAGCCCCCGCGCCGAAGGGTGCGGTTTTCGATGTCCGGGTTGGGAAGGAGGCCCTCTATCGCATCCCGGGCTCGGCTTCCGCGACGCTCACCGCGCTACCGGCGGCGGGAGGCCTACCTGCCGTTGAAGCCCCGGGGACGCCCGTGCCGGTTACCCATCCGGATCCCTCGTCGTGGAAGCTCGTCACCAGGGCAACCACACCGCAGATGCTTCGCCTTCGCCTCACGGACGTCCCCGGCTGGCATGCCACCATTGATGGGCAGCCGTTGCAGCTCGTTCCCTTCTCCGGAGTCATGCTGCAAGCGCGCGTCCCGGCAGGAACCCACACCGTCAAGTTGTGGTATTGGCCGGCAGCATTGTCCACCGGAATCACCATCGCGCTCTGCAGTGTAGGCGGGCTGTCGATCGCCGTCGTGATCGGAGCACTCCGACTTCGTCAGAAGCGACCTGGCTAGCGGGCCACACCGATCACTCGTGGTGACATTGCTCGACGCGCCCCCTCGAAGCATGGATCCGGGGATCAGCCCGAGATTCGGACAGCCGTCACCGCTTCACCAATGAATTGTAGAGCTTGAACACAGTCCTTGGCGCTTCACCTGGGACTTGCAACGGCCGGTAGTCGTGGCAGATCGTTGGACCAACGTAGAGAGTGACGTAGGGCACGGTTACCAACCATTTCGTCGGATTCTTGCGTAAGTAGGCACAACCCGCCCGGTGGGCAGCGGGACTGAGTTGGAAGTCACTCGGGTCGTCGTACAGGATGCGAGGAGTTACCCCGGTCGACAGCTTCAGATAATTCGCGCTGGAGCCGAAGTACCCAACTGACCCGCCCCCATGGCTCTTGATGTACGTCAAAGCAACTCTGACGTTCTGGGTGGGAACTGTGGCGAGAAATCCGATTGACGGGGGGGGATGCTCCAACGCATCCAATGAGGTGGAGGGGGAAGGTGTCTGCAAGATCGCCGCGAATCCCACGACGATTGGCACCGTCACTGGCAAGACCCACAGGGCCCCATGCCTGAGTGGTGAGAGAACACTCGATCCAGGACCGTCGCTCCCCGAAGCGATCGCTGATCGACAAAGGGAAAACAGAGCACAAGCGCATACGCCCACCGGCAACAAGAAAAGCTGAAGCTGGCCGGATGCGTATGACCGATCGAGGTAGTAGACGAACCCGATGGTGGACCAGGTGCCGACAAACGCCAGCGTCACCACCGCATGGTCCAGGGCCTTCGAAGTAGTGGTGGCTTGCTCAACGATCTTCCAAAGAAGGCTGCCACCGACGGCGACACTCCCAAGAATGACGGGCAGCACGAACATCACAGGCCCCGGAATTTGAATCGGAGACGACGCGAATCCCGCCGAAAACGACCTCGCGGTGAGGGCAAAATACCTAAAGTTGATGGGATGCCCGATGACCGCAGCACCCACGGGATAAAGGAGCAATCCCGGAGCAAGGCCGTAGAGCCAGAGGATCGTGGCGCGTTTGCGAAAAGAACCGCGCGCGGCGACCTGGAGCACCAACGCGTAGGCCAGTGCGACCGCAATGCCAAAGTCCTGCGAGTTCCACGCCATCAAGCCGGCCAGCATGCCAAGAGCGATGATCGAAGATCTGCGAACCGAGTGGCGCATGAGGGCGACCAATGATTCCACGGCAATCACCGAGTAGAGCATGGCTGGGAACATTCGGACGGGGAGATCCTGAAGGATCGAGCCAATGGAACTCGTGACGGCATTGTGAATGGCGGTCACAGTTACCAGGGGTACGATCAATCCCAGAGCCAACCACAGAGAACGTTTGGGCAAGCAGCGTCGGCCCAGAACCACGGCGAGCACTACAGAGAGAATGCTTAGACAACTGAGCATGATTATGGCCAGATCTGCCAACGCATTTGTCCCCACGACATGCCGAAATGGAAGGATTCCCCATCCAAATAGCGTCGTGTACTGCGGGATGAAGTTTGCCCCCGGGACACGACCTGCAGCTGGTGCGAGTACTTCATTCAGGACGAAGGTGTTATTGGCTGCCACCGAGAAGTTGCTCAAATCCCGGAAGAAACTCAACAGATCCACCGTGGCGAGTGCGAGCAAGGGGACGGCAACCGCTCTGCTCCGAAATCGCGAGCGCCCCACCCAAGTTGACACGGGGATGATCAAGAATGCGAGCGGAAGAGACAGAAGCGCAACTGAGGTGCCGAACCCCTCCCAGTATGGGGGGGTCATAGGGTGGTGCTCAATCCGTGCAATACCCCAAATGATGCCGCCAACACTCATGAGCGACGCCAGACGACTCGGCGGAACCGTTGACTTGCGGAGAAAGCGGATGGCGAGGAATGCCGTGCCGGCAACACAGGTAACAAATGCCACTCGGTCCCACACCTTCGAACCCGCACTGCCACGTATGGAGAGCATCGCTACCAGGACCAGCAAGGCCAGCGCCGTCACCCGTGGGAACAGAGAGAGAATGGCGCCCCGCGCTAGTGGCAAGAACTCTGCGAAGGGTGCTTTGGCGCCTTCGTCTGCGGTTTGCGTAGACGTCACCCCAAGTCCCTTGCTGAAAGTCACGGAACCCCGAGCCTAACCCACTCGATGAAATGCAATGGGCTATCTGTTGCTGGGTAGAAGATCGGCGTCTGGCGGTAAAGGTGCGGCACCTTTGCTCCAGTTGCCACCGAAGGCGACGACGGTTCAACCCTCAGGTGTTTATATCCGCCCGGACCTCTCCCTGGGGCTGCGATCGCGGGAGCGAATCAGGTGCTGGGGCGAGCAGGGAAAGATCTCGTCGGTCAGGGGAGGACATACCGATCTCCAATGGCCATTCACGCCAGACGATCATCCCCGATGCAACCACGATCACAGTGCAACACAGGGCGGCCATGATGAGCCAAAACGCCCATCCCAGCTGAGGGCTCCACATGCTCGACCGAAAGAACCACAAGGGCCCGCTCGGGCCCACGGCATACCGTCGCCCATTCTGGTAGAGAGCCAGGAACTGAACCGCACCAACGGCCGCAGCAATCCAGACTCCCACATTGCGAGCTGAGGCCGAGCCGGGCCGAAGACTGCGCCCGATGATCACGCCCGAGAGCAAGGGCATTGCAACTGCCACGGGCAAGAGCCACCTACCCTGGACTCCACTTTTCACAGGCGCTGCAAAGAATGCATTGAATACCGGAACGAGGAGGATATTGGCGGCGATGAGAAGGCCTAACGCCCATTTCTCCCGACGAGATCCGAGAAAGAGGGCAATCGTTGCCAAGCCGACGAACAAGCCACCCCAGATCACGTAGCTCAGTCCGGCCTGAGTTGTATCGAGCCATCCGAATATTCCGATCTCCTGCTGAAGAACGCTGGGGATCTGTTGGAACCCGTGGACAAAAGCCAGACCGAGCGCCTTCCCACTGAATGGTGGACGTGGCTGGACCACGAGTTGCCAGGTGATGCCGGCGGCGCACCCCAAGATGAGGGCCCCGGCTGCGGCCGTTGACCTGGGCCTTGCCTGACGAACGATGTCCATGGCGCGGCGCCGACCCACAAGCACGACCCCGAGCACAAGGGCCATAGCCACCCACCCTGGGCCTAGTGAGCGGGTGCAGCCCAGTAGGGCGCCACCGATCCCCAGCACGGTCCAGGCGAGACGTGGTCGCGAACCCCCGTACGCAAGATGGAGCACGGCTCCGAACACGGCGATGCCGCTCGCGATCTCGGTGCTGCTCGACGAGACCATCGCGGAGGTGAACATCACCATTGGCGTCAGGCACGTGAGCACTCCGAGGAGTCCCCCTAGTCCCGGACCGACCAGCATGGCAAGGAAACACCCGGCAGCAACAAGCAGAACGGCAATCACGAGAAACGTCAGGCGTCCAAGGAGAAAAGCTTCTCTTGGGCTGCTTGCGTTGATCATCACGAGACCGGGTACCACGTAGACGTAGGGCTGGTACGTCGAAAAGTCGCTATACGCGACCCTGCCGTGACCCCATCTGCCGTGAGCCACATCATCGATGCAGTTCGCAGTCACGGGTTGGCCGGCGGTACAGCCCGCACCGTTCGGCTGCAACCTGTAGGGAATGGTGAAGCCTTGATCGATCACATCCGTCAGTGGGGCAACCCTGAGCCAGAACTGAATCTGCGGGACGCCGTAGGAACTGAACGCAACCCTTTCTGAAGTTGTGAGTGGATGACCGAAGAACTCTCCCTGCGCCGCCGCCAACGCTTTGATGTATTGATCAGGTTCATCCGGCGACGAGCCGAGGGGGTTGGTGACGGCCCAGCACACCCCTAGGCCCGAAAATCCCAAGATGAGCAGGAATACCCCCATCCGGACCCGACGACGAGGTCGAGCATCCCGGGTCTTGACGGTACGCACTAGGGCACCGGGAGAACGTACAGACATCGAGGCGTAAGGGTGACCATGTGCGCCTTCTGTCCGCGGTCCACAAGAAACTCGGCGGGAGCGAGCTCTGTCATGACGACTCCATTTCTACCAGGTGTCGCCGCCATGCCAGCGTGCTCAGATCGGGTCACGCATCGCCGAGACAAACAGGGACTGAGCGAGGTGCTTGACTCCCGGGGTCCGTTCTGCAACCCGTCCGCCATACACGAGAGGTCGGACAAGCCAAGCCGGGACGCCCGGAATCAGAAAATCCCGGTACTCGACCTCAACTTCGCCAAAGCCAGTCCTCTTCAGATGTTGAATCGCAAAGCGCCGGGAAAAGGCCATCTCGTCCGGCTCCAAGCGGGCCAGCCGGCGCAACTGGGGTCGCGTGAAGATCAGGTACACGTACGGGTTGTGGAGATTCGGTTCCAAGAAGATGATCTTGCCCTTCTCGGTGAGAAGGTTCCGCATCGCCAGAAGTGCTGCGTCCAGATCGTTGTAGAGATGGTGGAGTATCCCGTTCCCGACGATGTAGTCGAATCGCTCATCCGCAAAGCGATCTTCTGCGTGCATGACGTCCACGACCTCAAAGCGAACCGAGTCCTCGACCGCGTCGTCTTGAGCCTGCTGTACGAAGCGTTCCGACCGGTCGACTCCCAGAACCTGCATCCCGGTCCGGGCGGCCAGGCGCCGCGCGATCTCACCCCTGCCACAGCCGATCTCCAGCACCTTCCGCGAAGGCAGTGAGTCCATCTTGCTGATCAAGAGCTCGCAGCGTCGCTCGCTCCGGATCTGTGTGGACAGCCCGCCAGTCCAACCTTGGTTGTATCCGCTCTCGTCTCGGACGCCTCGCATCTCGCTCAATCCACGTTCATTTGGTCAGTATGACGGTGTAGCCAAGCGGGTCGTCGGTCGATCCCGTGCCGGAAAGTGTACAGACGTGGGCAGCCACGAGAGCGAGGAGCATGATGGGACTGGCGATCAACCACAGTGGAGCGAATACGAGCCGCCACCGATCTGTTGGTGCGAGATTCCGAACCCAAAGAACAACGATCTTGGAGCCAATGACGGAGATGTCGGTCCCACGAGGAGTGACGGTCACCTCTCGAAAGCGGTCGAATATCTTGCGAAGGCTCGAAGGCGTGTAGCGGAAGAAATCAAATGGAACATAATGAAACCGCGCTGACCATGGCACGGTTACGATCGCCTCTCCCCCATCCTTCAAGACACGATGGATCTCGTCGGCAAGACCCTGAAAGTTCGAGACGTGCTCCAGCACCTCCGTGCAAATGACGGCATCAAAGTGATCGTTCGGGAACGGGATGTGCTCCCCGTCGAAAGGGACGACCTCCGAATTCCGATAGTCGAACTTGTCTGCGTCGGAGATATCGATACCGACGTATTCGGTCTTTCCGCTGTCGAGGAGGAACTGATACGGGCTCTGGCCGCAACCGACATCGAGCACATTGCCGCGGTATCTCGGCAAATGCTTCCGCAGATCTCGGTACACCGTCATGACCTGCAGATCGACCAGCATTCGGCCGTAGAATTTCATCTTGCCCAGGAGGGTCGTCGGCGGCGTGTTCGACACCGGACGGAAGGACTCGGTCTTCACGCCGAGGTCTCCGATCTCCACAATGCGCCGATCCGAGCCGCCATGGCGGAGGGCGAGAGCCCGTGGAGCTCGTGGAGGTACTCTTCGCTTCCACCCTTTGATCCGTACGGACGCTCAACACCAATACGCAATAGGCGGCAGTTTGCGCCGTTGTCGGCGATGGTCTCCGCTAGCAGAGAACCGAGACCCCCCATCGTGACGTGGGCTTCAACGGTAACCGCGATCCGATACGTCGACACAAGCTCGACAATGTCGTCCACCGGCTGCGGGTAAATGCTCGAGACGATCACCACAGCGGCCGAGATGCCCTCTGATTGAAGCTGTTCGGCCGCCTGCACC
>Ga0116217_10004429_pt1 | contig 12516 bp, 7 predicted proteins | sample Sb_taG_6_FD_89697 | JGI IMG/M metagenome (GOLD analysis project Ga0116217, IMG submission 89697) | Peat soil microbial communities from Weissenstadt, Germany - Sb_50d_4_PS metaG | ecosystem: Environmental > Terrestrial > Soil > Wetlands > Peat | place: Germany: Weissenstadt | collected 2010-09-21 | reverse complement strand
TTAATGTCGGGGTGGCGCGGGAGAGTGTAGCTGTCCAGGTAAATTCGGTTGGAGGAACGCTTTACAACGGAGCATACGTCTGCGGCAAGTCAAGCCCCTGCCTGTCCGATAGCTCAGATCAGATTAATCAGATCGAAAACCAAATGATATGGGCGCCCGAAACGGTGCTACAAGGGCCTGGATGGTATTCGTGGTTTAACAGTCCAGCCCACAACGGCTTCCATATGCGTTACCCGACTGAAACGATCAACGGGATCGCAAGCTATGGCGTCTTGACCGTCACGTCGTATGACAACGGATCGGCGATAGCCGCGCCTATGGGCATCAATGACGGCGGGGTTCATATCCCGGCGACGAGCTATGTGTGGGAATGCATCTCGCTTTGCGGGCAGGTTGGCGCGCAATGGATCGTGAATAATGCTGCGACGGTATCGAAGCCTGAGACGTTGAACCTGACGTCGGTTCAAGTCACCGTTCGCTGGCACAGCCGCACCAACGGCGCGACGACCTGGGGGTATTTCGATGTCCAGCAGACTGGAGCAGCGCAACCAATTGGCGTCAACACGATAGGATACGCCACCGGCTCCGCCGCGAAAATTCTCGGCTTAAGCGAAGGTTCGCCGGAATATCCGGGCGTCCTTTATTCGGGAGCCTTCGCATCGAGCCCTGGAAATACGGTCACATCTATCGGAGCGTGGCTGGATGAATTTCGGGCTTCCGTAGACTCAAGCTGGACGTCATGCGAGATCGACTATCCGTCCGCGGTCGTTCCGGACACATTGCCGAATGAGATTCAGGATTGGGCGATCAAGCACCCTCCAATTCAATGTCCCGCAAGTTGGGTCAGTACCCCGCCCAGCACGCCGTCGCTGCTCAGTTGCGTTGACGGCGAACCCTCCTGCCTGCGCCAATAAGGCATTCCGTTGTCTCGGGGCAACGTGCGGAAGCTTCAGCCGGCGATCGCGAGCGCTTCGCCAATGGCGCGCCAAGCCTGGTCGATCGCCACGTCGGTATAAGCGCCCGCGCCGGAATCCGAATTCGCGATCACGATTCGGCCGAACGGCGCGCGGCCGACGACGTGGGGCTGGTCGGGCTCGTCCCAGTCCGGATCGAACAATGGATTGTATTCGTAGGCGTAGCCGTGCGGCCAGCGATTGACCGTGACGCCTAAGATGTCGGCCGCAGGATCGAACCCTCCGGGAGCGAGGATGCGTGCGAGCTGGTCGCGAATGTTGCGCTCGAACGTCTCGAAGCCGGTGGCAAGCAACTCCGCTTGTCCCGCGCGAAACTGCGATCTCGGGTCGAGGCCGGGGCTGCACGGCACGCGGGTCATGCGCACCAGGATCGGCTCGCCGGGCGAGCGCACGCTCGTATAGCCGCCAATGTCGACGACCGAGTTCAGGTGGACGGAATCGTGATAGGAGCCGGGCGCGTAGACCTCAGCGACGGCGAGCGCTTTGAAGGCGCGCCAGTTACGAAGCGCGACCGTCGTGTAGACGAGCGGCGTCTTGACCAGCGAATGCAGGGCGTCGCGCTGCCGGGCGGGCATTCCCGGGCAGAGATAGGGGATCATGCAGTTCCAGCAGGCGAGCACGGCGGCCGTCGCGCGCGCCGTGTGCAGGGTTCCGCCGCGCTCATAGGTCACCTCGACCTCGCGAGCCGTCGCGGGGTCGCCGACATTGCGCACCTTGAGAGCCGTGCTGCTGAGCCGGATGCGCACCGGAGCGTCCGGGCGATCAAGCTCGCTGTAGTCGGCGCGCGCCGTGACGACGTCCTCCGCGCCGGCGCCCGGCATCGCCGCGGGCGCCAGGAGGCGCACCAAGAGCCGCGCGATCGAGGCGTTGCCATCCGGGAAATGAAACTCGGCTGAGCCCCCGGTCTGCGCATAGCCCGCCGCGGTGAAGCCCATGTGCGGGGCCGCGCCGGGCTCGAGGTTGAGCCCCTGAAATCCCGGGCAATCGAACGGCCAGACCTCGAGCGCGCCGACCGCCTCGATCCCGACCCCCCATTCTTCATGCGTCATTTTCTGGAAATAGGGCAGGACGCCCGGATCGGCCTTGATCGTCTTGGTCAGGTAGTCTGCATAGCTCGTCCGGGCGAGCCGGGCCTTCTTCTCATCGGAGGAGAGCCCGGGCAGGTAATCGATCCGCGCCTCGTAGATCCTGGCGATGTCGTCCTTCACCCTGGAGGCGAGCGGGGCGTCTTTCAGCAGCTCCCGCCAAGGCTTCGCCGCCACCCCGACGACGAGCCGGTCGGCCCCGAAGGTCTCGCGATCGAAGAACACGCCGCGCCCGAGTCCGAGCGAATCGTAAAAGTATTTCTTGGCGCAGCGCGCCTCGAGCGCGACCGGGTCGACGCCGAGCTGCCGCAAGAGCCCGCTGGCGACGACGCTATAAGGCCTGGGACTGTCAATCGCCCACGTCCCGCCGTTCACCAGTTCTGTCCGACCTTGAAGCGAGAATTCGTTACGCTTGGCGTGGCCGCCAAAATCGTCGTGATTGTCGAGGATCAGCACGCGGGCCTCAGGCTTCGCCGCGCGATAGAACGCGGCGGCAGCGAGTCCGCTGATTCCCCCGCCGACGATGACGAGGTCATAGCGTTCGAACGGGGCCTTCCGCCTGGCTGAGCGGCGCGCCGTCGCGCAGTCGGTGCGCGGCCTCGAACGAGCCGGGGTGGCTGCCGCGCATTCCTGTCAGCGAGGGTGGGTAGTAGCCCGGCTGGTCCTGCGGCGCCGGCGCCGCGCCGAATGCGGGACCCGCCAGCGCGGCGCCGAGCGCAATGGCTGCGCCGTTGAGAAAATCGCGCCGGTCGATGGCGCGACCCATTCCCAGTTCCCGGTCGCGAGCCTCGCCGCGTTTCCCCTGTCGCATGCCTCGTTTCCCTATCCAGGCCTGGCTTAAAGGATTGCTTTGCGAAACCGAGACGCTCCCGCCGGAAAACGAGAGCCGGAAATGACCGCGGTAGTCGGAGACCGCCGCCGCGGTCCTTAGCGGATAGGCAGTGATAGGGGGATCGGCAAGGTTGCCGCAACCCGCAGCCTCATCGAAACTCGGATAGGGCGGCGCACTCGACACCGGCGCTTGAAAAGCGCATTTTCACGCCGCCGCGCGGACGGAGATTGGGTTGAGCCAGGAGCCGGAGAGCCTCGTTCTCGAACTGTTGCGCAACATCCGCGCCGATGTCGCGCGGGTCGATGGCAAGGTCGACGCAGTGAAGGTGGAATTGCGGTCCGAAATGCAGTCCCTCCGCGCCGACGTCGCCGCCGATTTTGTCACGGTCCGCAGAGAGATGGGTGAGCAGATCGCCGGGCTGCGCCGGGCGGTGGTCGAATATCACTCCGCCGTGCTCGGTCACGGCGTGCTCATCAGCGAACTCGAGGCGCGCGTGCGCCGCATCGAGCGGCATCTAGACCTTCCCGGCATGGACGCGAGCTGAACCTGAGGCGTAAGCGGGCGAAATCTCGATGACGCGCGTCGAGGCGGGCGGCGGCTCCTCACTTCGTCGGCGGCCCGGCGCTCCACGCGCTCCAATCGCCAACGATCGCGTGGGCGAGCTTGGCGGCGACGCGGTAGGCGTTGGTCACGGAGGGCAGATAGCCGCCGGAGCGGGCTCTCAGCGATTCGGCGGCGCTCTGGCCGGGCGCCTCGCGGTCGAAATTCGAGGCGGTGCGCAAAACCGCGATCCGGTTGAAGTCAAGAAGGCCCGCCTCGGCGCCGCGATTCAGTGCAGTCAAGGTTGCGTTGTCCTCCTGTTGCGTCGTGCACGGGTTGGCCTCGCCGTCGGTGACGAGCTTGGCGTAGGCCTCCATCGCCGCGCCGAGCCGCGCGCCGTGCCACCAGGTGTCCGAGGAGATCGTGTCGCAGATCGAGACTTGCGGCGGCGCGGTCGCCGCGGCCTCGGCATAATTCGCCCGATAGGCCTTGGCCGCGTCGCTGTCGGCGAGTTCGACGTCTTTGGTCAGGCGGAAGGCTGCCTGCAGCAGGTCTTCGTTGAGGCGATAGACTTCGTCGCCGTAGCGCGGCTCGGCTTTCCGTCCCGGCGCCGAGGCGCCGATCGCCAGATAGCCGGCGCTCCAGTCGGCCGGCGCCTCGCGCGCGTCGATCTCGTTCTGTAAGCCGCCATCGACGGCGAAGCGCGCCCAATGGGCGGAGCCGAGCGTGCCCATGGCGGGGTCGACGCCCGCGATGCCGGCAATGAGAAAATAGGTCTTGGTGAGGTCGAACCGGTTGCTGAAGACGAGCGCCGCGATCGAACTCGCCGCGTTGGCGTAGCCCATGCCCGTCGTCATCATGCAGAGGCCATCGTCCGAGCATGCGACCTCGGGATAGGCCTTTGAGAGGCCGGGCAAGGCGAGCTTCTGGGTCAGCGCCTCGCCGTCGAGCCACGGTTTCGCCTCGCCGCCGAACATGGTCATGACCAGAACCCTCGGCGCGGTCGCCGAACTGTCTGCGCCCGCCGGCCGAGAAAGGGTTGCGATAAACAGGGCGGCGGCAAGGACGGACGAGCGCGAAACCATAGCGGGCTCCATGGGCGACTTCAGCGAATCGGTGGGAGACAGTCAAGAGTTGGAACACGTTCCACTAAGCCGTGTAACCGAGACCGGCCGAGTTTCACGTCAGAAACCCCCATCTAAAATCTTTTCGGCGCCCCCTTGGCAAGACTGCGCGAAAACGCTATGAGGCCCGGCTGGGGTTGGCGGCGCGATGCGACCCCAAATGATCAATCATGGCTACCGCCCTGCGAAGATGGAACCGGTGACGGCTGATCGGAGCGGGAGCGGCGGATGGGCCGGAGGACGGAAAGGGTAGACCTTTGCGTCCGTTCCGGCCGTGTCCTGTCCGAGACTGCCGGCGCGTAACTCCTTCGGGGGAAACGCTTAATTCCCCAAAACCCGGTGAGGGGCGGGGGCCAGCATAGACGGGGAAGACCGAGTTTTATGAATCCGTCTGGGGATCCAGGCGGACCTGCGGTTCGAACCTTCTGTCCGGCGCCGGGCGTTCTGGCCCGCCTCCGGGGACAGGCGCAAGTCGTCGCGGCGCTCGATTCGGCTTTGAGAATCGGCGGCGCGGCATGTGCAACAGGTGGGTTTTGAGAATTTGAAGCCCGCCGACCGGAGAAAAAGCACCCGTGGATAGAGCGGAAAAGAAAGAAGCTGTCGCGGCTCTGCACGACGTCTTTTCGAAGACGTCTGTGGTGGTCGTAGCGCACTATTCCGGCTTGACGGTCGTCCAGATGCAGCGTCTGCGCAAGCAGATGCGGCAGGCGGGCGCACACGTTCGAGTCGCCAAGAATCGCCTCGCCCAGATCGCTCTCAAAGGTACGGACGTCGCTTCGATCAGTCCCCTGCTGAAGGGGCCGACCCTGTTCGCTCACTCGAGCGATCCAGTGGCGGCGGCCAAGGCAGCGGTGGCTTTCGCCAAGGATCACGAGAGGTTCGTGCTCCTGGGGGGCGCCATGGGCAAGACCGCCCTCGACGTCGAAGGGGTCAAGGCGCTCGCGACCTTGCCGTCCCTCGACGAGCTGCGCGCGAGGCTCCTGGGGCTCATCACCGCCCCGGCGACCAAGCTCGCCCAGCTCGCGAACGCGCCGGCCGCCAAGCTCGCGCGCGTCGTCGGGGCCTACGGCGCCAAAGACGCAGCCTGAAGGCTTGTTAAAGAGGCCCTTCACAAACATTCGGTTCGAACTAGATATAGGAACACCAACAATGGCCAATCTGGAAAAAATCGTCGACGAACTCTCGAGCCTCACGGTCCTGGAGGCCGCCGAGCTCGCCAAACTGCTTGAAGCCAAATGGGGCGTCTCGGCCGCCGCCGCGGTGGCGGTCGCCGCGGCGCCGGCCGGCGCAGGCGCGGCGGCGGCGCCGGTCGAGGAGAAGACCGAGTTTACGGTCGTCCTCGCCGCCATCGGCGACAAGAAGATCGAAGTGATCAAGGAAGTGCGCGCCATCACCGCGCTCGGCCTCAAGGAGGCGAAGGACCTGGTCGAAGGCGCGCCGAAGCCGATCAAGGAAGGCATCGGCAAGGAAGAGGCCGAGAAGATCAAGGCCGCTTTGGAAAAGGCGGGGGCGAAGGTCGAGCTCAAGTAATGGGCAACCTGCCCTCGCAGGTTCCGTTCTTAAAAGAGGAACGGTCCCGGCCATCGGCCTGGGGCCGTTCCGGCGTTTTAAAGATGGCCCACGCGGTGGGCGCCCGGGGGCGAGAGCGTTCAATGCCGTCGGGCGCGGCGTTTGAGTAACGAGGGGCGTCGGCGACGCCAGATGGGGTCAGCTGAGAGTCCTTGCGCGGTCTTTAGCGCGCGTAAGGGGGAACATCGGCGGGCAAGCGAGCATTGAGGAGCGATATGGCGCAGACATTCACTGGCCGCAAGCGTGTTCGCAAGGTCTTCGGGCACATCAAGGAAGTCGGCGAGATGCCGAATCTGATCGAGGTGCAGAAGGCCTCCTACGATCAGTTTCTTCTCATGGACCCGCCCAAAGGCGGCCGTCCGAACGAGGGGCTGCAGGCGGTCTTCAAGTCGGTGTTCCCGATCAAGGACTTCGCCGACACCGCCCATCTCGAATTCGTCAAGTACGAGTACGAGGCGCCGAAGTACGACGTCGACGAATGCCGCCAGCGCGGCATGACGTACGCCGCCCCGCTTAAGGTCACTCTGCGCCTCATCGTATTCGACGTCGATCCCGAGACGCAGGCCAAATCCGTCAAGGACATCAAGGAGCAGGACGTCTACATGGGCGACATGCCGCTCATGACCGCGAACGGCACCTTCATCGTCAACGGCACCGAGCGGGTTATCGTCTCGCAGATGCACCGTAGCCCCGGCGTGTTCTTCGATCACGACAAGGGCAAGAGCCATTCCTCGGGCAAGCTTCTGTTCGCCGCCCGCATCATCCCCTATCGCGGGTCGTGGCTCGACATCGAGTTCGACGCCAAGGACATCGTCTATGCGCGCATTGATCGGCGCCGCAAGATTCCGGTGACGTCGCTCCTATACGCGCTCGGCCTCGACGGCGAGGAAATCCTGGCGACGTTCTATCGCCGGATCGTTTACAGCCGTCTAAAGGACGGCTGGCGCGTGCCTTTTGACGCTGAACGCATGAAGGGGATGAAGGCCTCCGCCGACATCTTCGACGCCGACACCGGCGCGGTGGCGATCGAGGCCGGCAAGAAGCTCACGGTGCGCGCGGCGCGTCAGCTCGCCGAGAAGGGACTGAAGGCCCTGCGCGCAACCGACGCGGACCTCTACGGCCAGTATATCGCCGAGGACCTGTACAACCCGGGGACCGGCGAAATCTACGCCGAGGCCGGCGACGAGATCACCGAGAAATCGCTCGCTCAATTGCTCGAGGCCGGCTTCGACGAGCTGCCGATCCTTGACATCGACCACGTCAATGTCGGCGCATACATCCGTAACACGTTGAAAGTCGACAAGAACTCCTCCCGCGAGGACGCCCTGTTCGACATCTATCGCGTCATGCGTCCGGGCGAGCCGCCGACGATCGAAAGCGCCGAGGCGATGTTCCAATCGCTGTTTTTCGACTCCGAGCGCTACGACCTCTCGGCGGTGGGCCGGGTGAAGATGAACATGCGCCTCGACCTCGACGCGCCCGACACCCAGCGCACTTTGCGCAAGGAGGATATCCTTGCGGTGGTCAAGGCGCTGGTGAACCTGCGCGACGGGCGCGGCGAGATCGATGACATCGACCATCTGGGCAACCGGCGCGTGCGCTCGGTCGGCGAATTGATGGAAAATCAGTATCGCATCGGCTTGCTGCGCATGGAGCGGGCGATCAAGGAGCGGATGTCGTCAGTCGAGATCGACACCATCATGCCGCAGGACCTCATCAACGCCAAGCCGGCGGCGGCGGCGGTGCGCGAGTTCTTCGGCTCGTCGCAATTGTCGCAGTTCATGGACCAGACCAATCCCTTGAGCGAAATCACCCACAAGCGCCTGCTCTCGGCGCTGGGAGCTGGCGGCCTCACCCGCGAGCGCGCCGGATTCGAGGTGCGCGACGTGCATCCGACGCATTATGGCCGCATCTGCCCGATCGAAACGCCGGAGGGGCCCAATATCGGGCTCATCAATTCTCTGGCGACCTTCGCGCGCGTCAACAAGTATGGCTTCATCGAATCGCCCTACCGCAAGGTGCACGAGGGCAAGGTGACCGACGAAGTCGCCTACCTGTCGGCGATGGAGGAACAGAAGCATTCCGTCGCTCAGGCCGACACGGCCATCGACTCGAGCGGCCGGCTGACCGGAGACCTTATCGTCTGCCGTCATGCAGGCGATACGGTTCTTCTGCCGGCTGACCGCGTCGACTACATGGACGTTTCGCCCAAGCAACTCGTCTCGGTGGCGGCGGCGCTCATCCCGTTCCTCGAGAATGACGACGCCAATCGCGCGCTGATGGGCTCGAACATGCAGCGTCAGGCCGTGCCGCTGGTGCGCTCGGACGCGCCGCTGGTCGGCACCGGCATGGAGGCGATCGTGGCGCGCGATTCGGGCGCGGCGATCGTCGCGCGCCGCGCGGGCGTCGTCGACCAGATCGACGCGACCCGAATCGTGGTGCGTGCGACCGAGGAGACCGACGCGACCAAACCCGGCGTCGACATCTACCGGCTGATGAAGTTCCAGCGGTCGAACCAGTCGACCTGCATCAACCAGAAGCCGCTGGTGAGGGTGGGGGATCGCGTCGAGAAGGGCGACATCATCGCCGACGGGCCGTCGACCGATCTCGGCGATCTGGCGCTTGGCCGGAACGTCCTCGTCGCCTTCATGCCGTGGAACGGCTACAACTTCGAGGATTCGATCCTGCTCTCCGAGCGCATCGTCAAGGACGACGTCTTCACCTCGATCCACATTGAGGAATTCGAGGCGATGGCCCGCGACACCAAGCTCGGCCCCGAGGAAATCACGCGCGACATCCCGAACGTTTCGGAAGAGGCGCTGAAGAACCTCGACGAGGCGGGCATTGTTTACATCGGGGCGGAGGTCGTGGCCGGCGATATCCTGGTCGGCAAGATCACGCCGAAAGGCGAAAGCCCGATGACCCCGGAAGAGAAACTGTTGCGCGCCATCTTCGGGGAGAAGGCCTCCGACGTGCGCGACACGTCGTTGCGCGTTCCGCCGGGCGTGCAGGGCACGATCGTCGAGGTGCGCGTCTTCAACCGGCACGGCGTCGACAAGGACGAGCGCGCGCAGGCGATCGAGCGCGAGGAAATCGAACGCCTCGCCAAGGACCGTGACGATGAGCAGGCGATCCTCGATCGCAACGTCTATGCGCGTCTGGCCGAAACGCTCGAGGGCAAGCGCGCGCTTTCCGGGCCCAAAGGCTTTAAGAAGGATCAGGTGCTGACCCGCGCGCTTCTCGAAGAGCAGCCGCGCTCGCAGTGGTGGAGCTTTGCGCTCGAGTCCGACCAGACGATGTCGGAGATCGAGGCGATGCGCAAGCAATACGACGAGTCGAAGAAGTCGCTGGAAAGCCGCTTCCTCGACAAGGTCGAGAAGCTGCAGCGCGGCGACGAACTGCCGCCGGGCGTCATGAAGATGGCCAAGGTGTTCATCGCCGTGAAGCGCAAGATCCAGCCCGGCGACAAGATGGCGGGGCGCCATGGCAACAAGGGCGTCGTGTCGCGCATCGTGCCGCAGGAGGACATGCCTTTCCTCGGCGACGGCACGCCGGTCGACATCGTGCTCAATCCGCTCGGCGTGCCGAGCCGAATGAACGTCGGGCAGATTCTCGAGACCCATCTTGGCTGGGCCTGCGCCGGCCTCGGCAGGCAGGTCGGCGAGGCGGTGGACGCCTATTTGCGCACCGACAACATCGGTCCTTTGCGCGGCAAGCTCAAGCAGGTCTACGGCGAGGACGAGACGATCAACGCGCTGGACGACGAGAGCCTCGCCGAGCTCGGCGAGAACCTGCGCCGAGGGGTGCCGGTCTCGACGCCGGTGTTTGACGGCGCGCGCGAAAAGGACATTGTCGAGATGCTCAAGCTCGCCAATTACGATTCGTCGGGGCAGGTGACGCTCTATGACGGGCGGACAGGAGACGCGTTCGACCGTAAGGTTACGGTCGGCTACATTTACATGCTGAAGCTGCACCACCTCGTGGACGACAAGATCCACGCCCGCTCGATCGGCCCCTACAGCCTGGTCACGCAGCAGCCGCTCGGCGGCAAGGCGCAGTTCGGCGGTCAGCGCTTCGGCGAGATGGAAGTGTGGGCGCTCGAAGCCTATGGCGCCGCCTACACGCTGCAAGAGATGTTGACCGTCAAATCGGACGACGTCGCCGGCCGCACGAAAGTCTACGAGTCGATCGTGCGTGGCGACGACACGTTCGAATCGGGCATTCCGGAGAGCTTCAACGTGCTGGTCAAGGAAATGCGCTCGCTCGGCCTCAACGTCGAACTGGCGTCGCTCAAACGTCCGCCGGACGAGACGCCGACGGCCGAGGCGGCCGAGTGAGCATCGGGGCGCGCTCGTGCGCTTGACGAGCGCGGCAAATTCTTAGCGTTCGCGCCACGGCTCTTTGGGCCACGGCGTCGTTCCACCAAAGCGAGTCCGATGCGATTTGCGCCGGACTTCGCAGGAGACCTCAATGAATCAAGAAATCGCCAATCCGTTTGCGCCGGTCGCTCCCCCCCAGGCGTTCGACCAGATCCAGATCGCAATCGCGAGCCCGGAAAAGATTCTCTCGTGGTCGTTCGGCGAGATCAAGAAGCCCGAGACGATCAACTACCGCACGTTCAAGCCCGAGCGCGACGGCCTCTTCTGCGCGCGCATCTTCGGGCCGATCAAGGACTACGAGTGCCTCTGCGGAAAATACAAGCGGATGAAGTATAAGGGGGTGATCTGTGAGAAGTGCGGCGTCGAAGTGACCCTCTCGCGCGTCCGGCGCGAACGCATGGGCCACATCTCGCTCGCGGCGCCCGTCGCGCACATCTGGTTCTTGAAGTCGCTGCCCTCGCGCATCGGGCTTCTGCTCGACATGACGCTGAAGGACCTCGAGCGCATCCTCTACTTCGAATCCTGCATCGTGCTCGATCCGGGGCTCACGCCGCTCAAGGATCGTCAGCTCTTGAGCGAGGACGACTATCTGCGAGCGATTAGCGAATACGGTCAGGACAGCTTCACCGCGATGATCGGGGCGGAGGCGATCCGCGAGATTCTCAAGGGCATGAATCTGCAAAAGATCGCCGACGGCCTCAAGGTCGAGATCGCCGAATCGAAGAGCGAGCTGAAGCCCAAGCGCCTGGCCAAGCGCCTGAAGATCATCGAGGCGTTCATCCACTCCGGCAACAAGCCCGAATGGATGATCCTGACCGAGGTGCCGGTCATTCCGCCGGACTTGAGGCCGCTGGTGCCGCTCGACGGCGGGCGCTTCGCGACCTCCGACCTCAACGACCTCTACCGCCGCGTCATCAACCGCAACAATCGCCTGAAGCGGCTGATGGAGCTGCGCGCGCCGGACATCATCATCCGCAACGAAAAGCGCATGTTGCAGGAGTCGGTCGACGCATTGTTCGACAATGGCCGGCGCGGGCGCGTCATTACCGGCGCCAACAAGCGGCCGCTCAAGTCGCTCGCCGACATGCTCAAGGGCAAGCAGGGCCGCTTCCGCCAGAACCTTTTGGGCAAGCGCGTCGACTATTCCGGCCGCTCGGTGATCGTGGTCGGCCCCGAGCTCAAGCTGCATCAGTGCGGCCTGCCGAAGAAGATGGCGCTCGAACTGTTCAAGCCGTTCATCTATTCGCGCCTCGACGCGAAGGGTCTGTCGGCGACGGTCAAACAGGCCAAGAAGCTGGTCGAGAAGGAGAAGCCGGAAGTCTGGGACATCCTCGACGAGGTGATCCGAGAGCATCCTGTCATGCTCAATCGCGCCCCGACCCTGCACCGCTTGGGGATTCAGGCCTTCGAGCCGGTGCTGATTGAGGGCAAGGCGATCCAGCTGCATCCGCTGGTTTGCTCGGCCTTCAACGCCGACTTCGACGGCGATCAGATGGCCGTCCACGTGCCGCTGTCGCTCGAAGCGCAGCTCGAGGCGCGCGTGCTGATGATGTCGACCAACAACATCCTGCACCCCGCCAACGGCCAGCCGATCATCGTGCCGAGCCAGGACATCGTTCTGGGCCTCTACTACGTTTCGCTGATGCGCGACGGGGAGCCCGGCCAGTACGAGGAGGATCCGAAGACCAAGCGCCCGCTGCGCGGCTTCTATAGCGATATGGGCGAGATCGAGCACGCGCTCGCGGCCAACACGATCACGCTGCACACCAGGATCAAGGGCCGCGCTTGGACCTACAACGACGCGGGCGAGCGCGCGGCGAAGATCTACGACACGACCCCGGGGCGCCTGTTCCTGGGCCAGCTCCTGCCCGAGCACGTGAAGATTCCCTTCGACATCGTCAACAAGCTGATGACGAAGAAGGAAATCTCGAACATGATCGACATCGTCTACCGCAACTGCGGTCAGAAGGAGACGGTCATCTTCTGCGACCGCATCATGTCGCTCGGTTTCCG
>Ga0116217_10004427_pt1 | contig 12519 bp, 11 predicted proteins | sample Sb_taG_6_FD_89697 | JGI IMG/M metagenome (GOLD analysis project Ga0116217, IMG submission 89697) | Peat soil microbial communities from Weissenstadt, Germany - Sb_50d_4_PS metaG | ecosystem: Environmental > Terrestrial > Soil > Wetlands > Peat | place: Germany: Weissenstadt | collected 2010-09-21 | reverse complement strand
GCCGGACTCTGCCCCACCAGATCGCCAGGGCGCGTGATTTCGGCAACGGTTTCGCGCAGCTGGACGTTTTCCTTTTCCGCGCGCCGGTGGGCCAGCGCCTTCTTCACCAGATGCGCGATCTCGTCCGGATCGAGCGGCTTGCTCACGTAATCGTACGCGCCATTCTTCAGCGCCGTGACCGCCGTCTCCACCGAGGCGTACCCAGTCATCATGATGACGACTAAGTCAGGGTCCATCTCGTGCAGGCGGCGCTGTAGTTCGATGCCGTCTGTGCCCCGCATCTTGATGTCGAGCAGAGCCAGGTCCCACTTGTTCTCCGCCATGCGGGTGAGGGCGTCGCTGGCGCTTTCGGCGGTTCCAATCTCGTAACCTTCTTCGCGAAACCATTTCCCCAGGGAATCGCGGACGCTCAGTTCATCGTCGACGATCAGCAGCTTGCCTTGCGTTTCCATGTGTTCCTCACCTCCCGCTAGCAGTGACGGCGTTTTCGGTGCCCGGACGCGGAGCGGCTTTTTCAGCATCCGCGTCCCAAGGCAGAGTTACGGTAAAAGTGGTGCCGCGTCCCACCTCAGACTGAACTTCGATGTTTCCGTTGTGGCGCTCCAGAATGCTGTGGCTGATGGCCAGGCCGAGCCCCACGCCGCGTCCCGTCTCTTTGGTCGTGAGAAACGGTTCAAAGATGCGGGGCAGAATTTCCGGCGGAATTCCGCAGCCGTCGTCGCGCACTACCACGCGTGCCTGGTCGGGCTCACGGCTGAAACTCGTTGTGATCCACAGGTTGCCGCCCTGCGGCAGGGCATCCAGCGCATTCATCACCAGAGCCAGCAGCACCTGCTCGATCTGTGCCGCGTCGCAAAGCACTTGGGGCAGCTCAGGATCGAGTTGGGGTTGAACTTGAATTCCAGCCAGATCCAATTGGTGTTGCACCAGGCGCAGCGACCGCTCGACCACCTGATTCAAGTTCGTGGGCTGCAGGTTCATCGGGGTAGTGCGCGAGAAGGTGAGCAGATTTTTCACCAGATCGCCGCAGCGGCGGCTCTCGGAGGCGATCAGGTCGAGCGAGTCGCAGATCTCCTTCCGCCGGCTGCGTCCGCTGTCGTCGCGGGGCATTTCCTCGCGGTCCGTCCATTTGCGCAGCAGCTTGGCGTAGGTCAGGATGCCCGAGAGCGGATTGTTGATCTCATGCGCCAGCACGGCGGCCATCTTGCCGATGGAGGCCATCTTCTCGGTGTGCAGCGCATGTTCGTGGGCGCGTTTGAGTTCGCGCGTCTTTTGCTCGACGCGCTCTTCCAGCGTGCGAGTCCAGGAAAGGTTCTCAGCGTGCTCCGCCTGCAACTGGCGGCTCATGCCGTTGAAAGAATTGGCGAGTTCGCCGATTTCATCGTTGGACTGCACTTCAATCTGATAGCCGAGGTCGCCGGCAGCCAGCCGTTCGGTGCCGCGTTCGAGCGCTTTCACCGGACGGCCAACCACTTGCCAAACAAAGAACCAGCTCAGCAGGGCGATTAACAGCAAGGCACAACCGGTGTAGGCAATCATCCGGTGGCTGCTCTCCGCCACCTGGACATCGGTCTTGGCCAGAGAGAGATTAGTATCGAGCACGCCCAGGATTTGCTGCTCCGCGGGATGGGCATGGCAGGCGGCGTTCGAGCAGGCTGGCTGATTCTCGATGGGAGTGATGATGCCCAGCACCCGCGCTCCCGCAACGTTGCGATAAATGCGGAAGCGGTCGGGACGATTCAGGCGCGCCAGCGGTTGCGACTGCGCATGGCAGGCATAGCAAGCCTCGGCAGTCTTATCGACCACGTGGTTCTGCTCGGCCGAGTCGGTGGTGTAGGTGATTCTGCCTTCCTGGTCGAAGATGCGAATCTTCTCCATCCCAGGTTCGCTGGCCATCATCTTGATCGAGTGGTGTAGACCCTCGCGGTCGTTGCGCAGCATGTAATCGGTGGTGCTGTGCTTGATGATGTCGCTGACCCGCTCCGCGCTCAGCAAAGTGTTCTGCTCCAGATGCTGGCGGTGCAGGCGCACGTTGAGATAGCCCAGCAGCGCGAAGATCACGATCATGGCGCCGAGCAAAAGAACGTTCAGCTTGGCGCTGAGACTAAACGTCAGACGCAACCTGCGACCGCGAGTTGGCTCAGTCTCCTGCATGCTCCATGACCGGCGAAACCTCGGTCGAAACTCCGGCCGGCGAAACTTCCATCTCTCCCGCGTCGATCTCTGTTAGCTCGTGAGCAGCCTCTTCCCTGGGGAAGATGGGCAAGTACTTCACCGCCATTCCGAACAGAGCGAAGCCTACAGCGATGATCATGCCGGTCACCGCCAGTTCGGTCCACTTGGGAAAGTAGCGAACCCCCGTGGAGCCTTCGAAACCCGTAATACTCACGTTCATCCGGTTGGTGATGAAGCCGAGAACCACGAGCACGGCGGCGAGGTAGAGCCCGTTGGCGCTCGACCGTACTTTGCGCTGCACCAGCAACGCCAGCGGAAGAATGAGGGCCAGAGAGATCTCAAGCCAGAACAGGTACATCTCGTATCCCGGCCGCAGCGCCAGCCTGAGGACTCCGCGATTGGCCAGGTCTTCGAAGCGGAGAATCGCATAGACTCCGAGCACCACCACCAGAACGCGGCCGAGTTCCTGCAGAACCGGCAGTTCCAGTTGCAATCCGAAATGCTTCGAGCTCATCGACGATTCGAAGATCGTCATGGCCAGCCCCACCGCGATGGCCGAAAGAAAGAAGAACACGGGCAGCAGCGGCGTGTACCACAAGGGATACAGCTTCTCGGGAACGATCAAATAGAGCGTGCCCAAAGACGATTGATGCAAAGTGGAAAGAATCACTCCACAAATCACCAGCGGAATCAGAATGGCGCGAACCACCTTTAACGGTTTCTGCAGGTTGAAGCGTTCCAGCACGATGGGCGAAAACTCCAGCGCCAGCACTGTGGTGTAGAGCATCACGCAATACGCCACTTCGAACATGACGGAATGCGGATTCCGCATGATCAGCGGATGCCATATGTTGTAGGGCTTGCCCAGATCGAACATCAGCGCAGCGCTCACCAGGATGTATCCCAGAAAGGCAGTCAGAATCGTCGGCCGGATGATGGAGTGCAGGCGCTTGATATTCAGGATATGGACCGCGGCGGTGAGCGTGAATCCGCCCGCGGCCAGCATCACGCCGCACAAAACGTCGAAGCTGATCCAGATGCCCCAGGGGAACTGATCGCTAAGGTGCGTCGACGCTCCCAGACCCTGCGTGAAGCGCACGAACGTGGCGTAGAGGCCGGCGGCCATCAAGAACAGAAAGACCACCTTCCAAAAAGTGAACTTGAAACTGGTGCGGACTGTCGTCGCTCGCGCCATTATGGCTTCCTCCCATTCTTGTTGGCGGTCTTCAAATCAGCCGACTTACCAAGCGCCACGCGTCCCTCGGCTAGCGCCACTTCTTCCCGGCGATGCGTGATCCACCACACTCCTCCCAGCACCATTCCACCCAGAGGAATGAAATCCGGAATGTGCGACAGCACCCGGTAGGTGAGCATGGGCATGGGATCTTTGGAAAGGCCGGTCTGATAGCCGAAGGTTTCAAACGGAACGGAGGAGAGCAGCAACACTGCCGTGCCGCCGACTTCCTCGAGCCCGTAAATGTGCTCCACATACTTGCCCGGGTTCTCGTGGATGCGCTTCTGCGCCTCGGCGATCAACTCGTCGCGCTCGCCGAACTTGGTAGCGCCGGTAGGACATATTTCCGCGCACGCGGTCTGCTTGCCCGCCGCCACGCGGTCGGGACACATGGTGCACTTCTGCACCTTGGGTACAAGCTTGCCCCATTCATATTTCGGAACGCTGAACGGACACGCCACCATGCAGTAGCGGCAGCCCATGCACTTCGACGCGTCGTAGGTGACAGGACCAAGCGCCGTCTTCTGGATCGCCCCCACGGGACAGACCGAAGCGCACGAAGGATCGTTGCAATTCATGCATAGGCGGCGCATAAACTTGTCGCCGCGGGTGAGCACGGCCGTCATCTTATGTGCAGACTGAATTTCTTCGGCGGCAATGGTGTCGTCGTAGGGAAGTTTGTTCTGTGTGGCGCAAGCCTGTTCGCATTGCTTGCACCCGATGCAGACGGTGGAATCGTATAAGATTGCTTTGCTCATGAAGTATTCTTCCGGACGCGCATAGTTCGAGCCAAAGACTCGAGCCAGACCGCTCGGAAATCCTTTCGACCGACGCCTGAGCTGAATGAGGAGAAAAGGAGCGATTACCGGCGTAACCGCAGACGGGAATCGGACCGCTTACAAGCTGCTTACCTCATCCGATCAGAGGCTGTCGCGAAATTCAGCAGCTTCAGACAGCTAAGATTCTCATCAATTACCAATTCCTCAGCCGTGACCTGCATCACTTCTATACGTGACGCTGGTCAACAGGGTTTTGCATCGCCTAGAAGCAGGGTTTCGCGTTGTTTTTTGCAGCAGTGTTGTGATGCACATCGCATCAGTCCCATCAGTCGGGCTAAGTAACTGATGGCATGCCAGTTCCATCGCGTGCGCGCCGCGATTCCCGGCAGATGCGCCGCGTTCCGTGTTGTGATGTTCATCATGAGTCGGTGCGGTGATTCTATGCAGCGTCGCACCGACGGAATCGTGCATTCTCGCTATCCCACTCACGGCGCAGGGGATGTGAGCGAAGCTCGGGGTCTTCCGCATGCGCGTTTCAGTTTGGCGTGGCGATTGCCTTTAGAAATGCGTGAGTGACCCAGTAGTGAAAGGGAACTCCGGGCGAGGTGGTTTATGACAGTCATCCTGGTACTTCTTACATTCGCATTCTTTCTAGCAATCGATTATGTGCATGGACAAATGCAACTGGCGAAGCAGCCCGTTCTTCAGACAGCTCCACGGGAAACGGCGCCCCGTATGGTGCCTTCGATCGTCTCTGGCTTCAAGGTTCCCGAAAATGTCCGCTATCACACCGGGCATACCTGGGCGCTGAGCGAGAGCCGCGAGCTGGTGCGTGTGGGCCTGGACGATTTCGCCTCGAAACTGGTGGGCAAGATTGACAGCATCGCACTGCCGCAGCGCGGACGCTGGGTTCGCCAGGGCCAGAAGATCTGGACGATTTTCCGCGACGGCAAGTCGGTCGACATGGTTTCGCCGATCGAAGGCACCGTCACCGCCATCAATGAAGCTGTGATCAAAGATCCGGAACTGGCGCGCAAAGATCCCTACGGCGAAGGCTGGCTGCTGACCGTGCAGGCTCCCGACTCCAAGATCAACTTCCGCAACCTGATGGGCGGCACGCTGGCCCGCCTGTGGACCGAATCCTCCGCTCTGCAGCTGCGCAACCGCATGCCGATGCTGGCTGGCGCCCTGGCCCAGGATGGCGGCGAGGCAGTCGATGACCTGACAGCAAACATGCCCGGCGAAGACTGGGCCACCGTGACCAGAGAATTCTTCCTGTCGTAAGCACAGTTCGTAATAGCACGGTCGAGAGAGACTCGCCCGATATAAAGCCGCCCGGGATCGATTCCGGGCGGCTTTCTTTTGCACTTCTATTGCACTCGGGGGAGAGCCTCAATCAGACAAAACGTTTTCGCTCGCAGGCCGCGAGAAGGAACGAAGAATCCAGCCGCCAACCATTACCGCGGAAGTCAGCATGATCACGCGCAGATACTGCGCTGCAGGAATGGTGGCATCGCCGAAAATCGTGCGCAGCAGGCCAAAAGTCGCGCTGCTCGCGCACAACGCAAAATACACGCGCTCTTTCGCGCACCGCGCAATACTCACAAGCCAGGCCAGGATCGATGCCACGATGAGGTAAATCCCAATCAGAACGAAGTCGCCCGTTGCGCCCGATCCAGGCAGCAGCACTCCGGCCTTGGGCGAAGCAAACCCGTGCATCGTAATCCCCAGAAAAACCAGGGAGTGAATCAGGGCGATCAATGCCCGCTTGCGATTGGTGAGAACCCCAAAGTCGTTCATAAATGGCTGATTCAGTTTCGCCTGCCGACCTCAAAAAGCGTGTGACCCGTCTTACTCCAGCCTGTGATTTCAGTCACAGAAACACAAGAGTAGCGCCGGGACGGCGGCGCTACTTCCTAACGCTCTGGCATCGCGCCATTCGGCAGTGGTACCATCGCGGGCCATGGCAACCCGAAGCATCGCTATCCCCTCGGCATTTCTATCTCTGCTGTTGGCGCTCGTCGCGAATGCCGCAGGTCAGTCTCAGCCCGCGCCCTCCCACCCGGTCGTGCTGCACGCAGCGCGCCTGCTCGACGTGAAAACTGGCCGCATTCTCAAGCCGGGAGAAATCCTGGTCGAGGGCGACCGCATCGCCGAGGTGGGGACTTCGGTCAAACACCCGGCTGGCGCCGAAGTCATCGACCTGGGCGATCGCACTCTTCTTCCGGGTTTGATCGATGCCCACGTCCATCTATTTCTCCATCCCGGCGCGGAAGATCTGCAGACCGTGCAGGAATCGGTGCCACAGCGCACCATCACCGCGACCCTCGCCGCTCGCGACGATCTGATGGCCGGCTTCACCGCGGAGCGCGATATGGGCACCGAAGGCGCTGGCTCGGCCGACACTGCCGTCCGCAATGCCATTGATGAAGGCCGCATTCCCGGCCCCCGGCTGCGCATCAGCGGCAACGCCATCAACATTCTCGGCGGCCACGAAGACGCCATCGGCTACAACCCCGAGCAGCGCGTTCTGCCCAATGCGGACTATGCGAACAACGCCGACGAACTCGTCGCGGTGATGCGCCACCAGTTCAAGGAAGGCGCCGACTTCTTCAAGATCTATGAAACGGGCGCAGATTCGGTTCGCGACGGAAAATTTACGACCCCTTACCAGTACACCGAGCCGCAACTGGAAGCGGCAGTGAAAGAAGCGGCGCGCCTGGGCCGCCGCGTGGCCGTGCACGCCACCGGGGAGCCGGGAACGCTGTTCGCCGCGCAGGCTGGCGTGGCCTCCATTGACCATGCCGATCAGCTCAGCGACGAGACCATGCGTCTCATGAAGGAGAAGCAAATCTTCGCCGTGCCCACATTTACCATCTTCGAATACTTTGCCGAGCATGCTCCTACGCCCCAGCAAGCCGCGCACGAGCATCAGGTGCTCGACATCAAAGTGCAGGAATTCAAGAAGCAGATCGCAGCGGGCGTGCCTATGGCAGTTGGCTCCGATGTAGGCCCGTTTCCCCACGGCACGCAGGCTCGCGAGTTCGTGCTGATGGTGCAATACGGCATGTCACCCCAAGCCGTGCTGCAGGCCGACCTGCCGAATGGTGCGAAATTGCTGGGATGGGAGGGCCAGATCGGTTCGCTCGAGGCAGGTTATTTCGCCGACGTGATCGCTGTGCCCGGCGATCCGACGCAAGACATCAGCGTGCTCCAGAACGTCGGCTTCGTGATGAAAGGCGGCATCGTCTACAAGAAATAACCGTCCCCGATTCTGTGGGAACGGGTCTTCGAAGAAAGTAGCGCCGGCATCCCTGCCGGCTGTCGCGAGGGCGTCTCGCTCGCAAGTGGCGGCGAGACGCGGATAAACGGCGGGCACGATCTGCAAAACATTGCACAACCGCGCGCAACTCTCATGATAGACGGATGCTAACTAGTTAATTGTAAGCAACTTGTCGCGCTTCTAACGTTGGGCACGTGGCTGCCCGATTGCCCCTTCCTGAGTGCCGCGCCAGTCATCGGCGGGCACCTATGACGAGCCCCAGATTCTCTAAGTTCTTCCGACTATTCTTCTGCTCGGCCGCCCTGTTGGTGGTCAGCTCTGCCCTCTGTCCAGCATTGCATGCGCAGACACTGCTGGCGTCCGCACCGCTTCCGGACGCACCGCGACCGTCGATGGAAAGCGCGGGCGCTCCACCAGCCGCGATCGGGCCCGTGTTCGTCACGCCGGCCGTGGCTGCACGGTCAAGCGCGCCCACGGAACACAAGTTCTGGGATACGCAGAATCGCGTGCTGCTGTTCGCGGCAGCCGCCTTGAACGGCGCCGATTTCGCCGTGACTCGCGCCAACCTGCAGTCTGGGGGACAGGAATTGAATCCCGTGGTTCGCGTCTTCGGACGCTCCACCGCCGGGCTGGCCGTGAATTTTGCCGGCGAAACCGCGGGCGTGGTCAGCCTCAGCTACTTCTTTCACAAGATCGGCCATCACAAACTGGAGCGGGCCGTCTCCCTGGTCAACATCACAGGCTCCGCCGTCGCCGTCGCTTACGATCTGGCGCACCGCTAAACGCGAGTCTGAGCCCACCCGGCCGCGCCTTTCAGCGGGGCCTTTCATTTTGCGCCGTCGCCCGTTCGCCGAACATCTAAATTCACCACGAAATTACGGCACCCCCGCTCAGTTGGTAGTATTGAAGAGCGAGTTCTCAGCTCCTTTGTTCTCGATTCTCAGTTAAGCCCCTTCGGCTTTTGCTGAGAACAGAGAACAGAGAACTACAAGGTCCTGAACCCCGTGTCCCATGCTGGAGGATGATCTCAGATGAAAATCGCAAAAGACGTCACCGAATTGATTGGCCACACTCCCCTGGTTCGGTTGAACAAAGTCACCGAAGGCTGCTTCGCCGAAGTGGTGGCCAAACTCGAGAGCCAGAATCCGCTGGGCAGCGTGAAAGACCGCATCGGCGTCAGCATGATTACGGAGGCCGAGCGTGCGGGGAAAATCCATCCCGGCAAAACCGTCCTCATCGAGCCCACCAGCGGCAATACTGGCATTGGTCTGGCGTTCGTCGCCGCAGTCAAGGGCTACAAGCTGATCCTCACCATGCCCGACACCATGAGCCTGGAGCGCCGCGTGCTTCTGCTCGCCTTTGGCGCGGAAATTGTGCTCACGCCCGGCCCGCGCGGCATGACCGGCGCCATTCTCAAAGCCAAGGAAATCCTCGCCAACACTCCCGACTCCTACATGCTGCAGCAGTTCGACAATCCGGCCAATCCTAAGATTCACTTCGAAACCAGCGGCCCTGAAATCTGGGACGACACCGATGGCCGCGTCGACATTCTGGTTTCAGGCGTGGGCACCGGCGGCACCATCACCGGAATCTCCGAGTACATCAAGCCGAAGAAGCCTTCGTTCAAGGCGATTGCCGTCGAACCCGCCGACAGCCCCGTTCTCTCCGGCGGCAAACCGTCTCCCCACAAGATTCAGGGGATCGGCGCCGGATTCGTTCCCAGCATCCTGCGCCGCGACTACCTCGACGAAGTCATCACTGTGACCAACGACGAGGCCATCGCGATGGCTCGCCGGCTTCCGCTCGAGGAAGGGCTCTTCGTCGGCATCTCTTCCGGAGCCGCGGTGGTTGCGGCGCTGAAAGTGGCGCGGCGCGCCGAAAATGCCGGTAAGCTGATCGTGGTCATTCTGCCGTCTTTCGGCGAACGCTATTTGAGCAGTATTCTGTTTCAGGAATTGCGGGAGAAGGCGTTGCAGATTCCCACGGCGGCGCTCCCGGCCTGATCCAGATCGGCTCACTTATCCATGCCGCACCTGCTGGCGCTAATTCGCGAAGACGTGGCCAACGTGATGGAGCACGATCCGGCGGCCAAGTCCCGCCTGGAAGTGTTCCTGTGCTACGCCGGACTGCATGCGGTCTGGTTCTACCGCATGAATCACTGGCTGTGGAACCACGGTCTCTTCCTGGCGGCGCGGTGGCTGTCGCAAGTTGCGCGCCTTCTGACCGGAATCGAAATTCATCCCGGAGCCAAGATCGGACGCCGCTTGTTTATCGATCATGGTATGGGCGTCGTGATCGGCGAGACTGCCATCGTCGGCGATGACGTCACTCTCTATCAGGGCGTGACCCTGGGAGGCACTGGCAAGGAGCACGGCAAGCGCCATCCCACCCTCGAAGACAGCGTGGTCGTCGGAGGGGGCGCGAAGATTCTGGGCAACATCACGGTCGGGAAGAACTGCCGCATCGGCGCCGGATCCGTCGTGCTGCGCAACGTGCCGGAAAATTCCACTGTCGTCGGCGTGCCCGGTCACATCATTTTCCGCGAAGGCAAGCGCGTGGTCATTACCGATCCCAAGCAAATCAACGACCCGCTCTCCGAAGCCCTGGCGTCGGTCATGACCGAAGTCAACCGGCTGCGCGAACGCGTGCAGCAACTCGAAGGTAGCGAAGCACAGGGCGAGCCGCTGGCCGAGGCGCTGCAGCGGATCATGGAAGATGTCGACTACCAGATATAGCCTTCGGCAATCGTGGAAGAGCCGCCGCGTTCTACACCAAGGCCACGCCGAGGCATGGATCTAGCCCGACTCGAAGCGGCCGCTTCTTGCCGAAATCAATTGGTGGGCGTCTCCGGCTTTGCGGGCTCGGTTGGCTTCGACCCCTTCAGCTTGGCAAAGGACTCTTCCACGCGCGTCCGGAAGTCACCACTGTCGTTGTGCTCGAATCCGCTATAGTTCGACTTGACTTGTAACTCACACCCTGTACCCTGCGATACCAAGGCGACATGGTTAGCGCGTTGCAGCACCGCTCCCGTAACGGTGACATGAGCAGCGTGCTTCACCTTGTAGGTAGCCGTCATTAGGGTGTCGTTACTCTCCTCGACGTTGTAGTTCTCTGGATTGCTAAGGACGTCTTTGACCGCGCCCCACAACTCGCTGCAAGGAGCGGCATACGTGTTCTTGGAGGTCTTGCCGAACGCCGGCAGGGCGAGAGCAAGCGATATTAAACTCACAACCAGGGTTCTGGTTTTCATCATTGCCTCTCTCTTCAGAACGGATGTGCTTCTCAGAATGTCAAACCGAACAGTGATGGCGGACAAAGGAAAGATAGCCCCTCAAAACATTTTGTCAGTGCGCCAAGTCACGTTCGACGCTGGTCCGCCTCCATGCCCCAAGGCAGCCTTTGACAAAGGCAGGCGCCTCCATTTAATGTCGGTTGCGTAAACGTTTACGAAAAACGGTTTTGCCGCTTGATTTCTGAGCGTTGAGACTCCTCATTTCCCCCCCATGCTGGTGAAGACATTGCGCGAAGAGGTACTGGAGGCGAACCTGGAGTTGGTTCGCCGCGGCCTTGTGCTCTACACTTTCGGCAATGCCAGCGGCATCGATCGCAGCCAGGGGCTCGTCGCCATCAAGCCCAGCGGTGTTCCCTATGAAGAGCTCAAGCCGGAGCACATGGTGATTACCGATCTCGCTGGAAAAATCGTCGACGGAACTCTGCGTCCATCCTCCGACCTGGCGACTCATCTCGAGCTGTACAAATGTTTCCCGGCCATCGGCGGAGTGGCGCACACGCACTCCGAATTTGCCACCGCCTGGGCTCAGGCCGAGAAGCCAATTCCGTGCTTCGGCACCACGCATGCCGATTCTTTTCACGGCCCCATTCCCGTCACCGCGCGGCTGAGTCCATCGGAGATTGAAGGAGACTACGAACTCGAAACTGGCGCAGCCATCTGCCGCACTTTTTCCGAGCTCGATCCCCTAGCAATTCCCGCCGTGCTGGTGGCCGGGCACGCTCCCTTCTGCTGGGGCGCAAGCGCCGCGGAAGCCGCCCACCACGCGGTCATTCTGGAATACGTGGCACGCATGGCGTGTCACACGCTCTCGATCAACGCTGAATCCCGGCCGCTGGCGCGCGAACTCCACGACAAACATTTTCTGCGCAAGCACGGCCGCAATGCCTACTACGGACAGGTAAAAACGCAATGAATCCTGCTCTGCTGGTGCTGAGCTCATCCACCCTGGTGCATCTCTCGCCAGTCGACCTGGTCATCATCGTTTTCTATTTTGTCCTGGTGCTGGCCATCGGCCTCTACCTGAAGGGACAGGCCAACACCGGCGAAGACTTTTTCATGGCCGGCCGCGAAATGACGGCGTGGGTCGCGGGCCTCGCGTTCCTCTCGGCGAATCTGGGATCGCTCGAACTGATGGGCTGGGCCGGCAACTCTTATAAATACGGCATCCTCGCCGCGCACTGGTACTGGATCGGCGCCATCCCCGCGATGTTGTTCCTGGCGCTGATCATGATGCCGTTCTATTACGTCTGCAAGACCCATTCGGTGCCGGGTTACTTGAAGCTGCGTTTCGGTCAGGACAGCCAGGCCCTTTCCTCGATTTCCTTCGCGCTGATGACGGTTCTGATGAGCGGCATCAACATGTACGCCATGGCCGTCGTGATGAAGGTCGTTTTGGGCTGGGATCTCAACTTCAGCATCATCGTGTCGTCGGTAACTGTGGCCATCTATGTCGCCCTTGGCGGCTTGCGCTCCGCCATCTTCAATGAAGTTCTCCAGTTTTTTCTCATCTGGGCAGGTGCCCTGCTCATACCGATCCTCGGCCTGATCGAAGCCGGAGGGTGGAGCGGACTCAAGCTGAAGATTCTGCATAATCTGACCGAGCAACATGCCGCCAATCCCGGCGCGTACACCCACCTGTGGTCGACCTTGGGGAACTTTAGCGATAACCCGATGGGAATCAATTGGGCCGGCATCGTGTTCGGACTGGGCGCTGTGATCGCGATGGGCTATTGGACCACCGACTTCCTCGTCGTGC
>Ga0116217_10004426_pt1 | contig 12519 bp, 8 predicted proteins | sample Sb_taG_6_FD_89697 | JGI IMG/M metagenome (GOLD analysis project Ga0116217, IMG submission 89697) | Peat soil microbial communities from Weissenstadt, Germany - Sb_50d_4_PS metaG | ecosystem: Environmental > Terrestrial > Soil > Wetlands > Peat | place: Germany: Weissenstadt | collected 2010-09-21 | reverse complement strand
CCGATCAGCAGCAGCTTGACCCGCGGCAGCAGCGCCGCCAGGCGATGGATCGCGCGCAGAATCGTCTCGTGATCCTTCTCCGCTCGCAGAACCGCCACCACCGCAACGACTCGATCGCGCTCATCGAGGCCCAGGTCGCCCCGCCGGCCGGCGAGCTTCTCCGCGCTCGCGCTCGAATAGCGCTGCGCGTCGATGGAGTTGTGAATGATCCGCACCTTCCCCGGCGCAAGCCGCAGATAGCCGTACAGATAGGGCAGCTGCCCATGCGCCACGCCTATGTAGCGCGTGCACAGCGAGCCGAACAGGCGCTCGGACCAGCGCTCGAGCAGGCCGTGATGGCTCAGGTGACCACAGTTGTGCTTCCAGGTGATCCGCACCGGAACCCGCGCGATCGCCGCGGCCAGGCGCCCCAGGACGTTCGCGCTGAGACCGTGCGTGACCACCGCCTCGGTGCGCCCCCGGCGCATCTGGAGGGCAAGCCGGAGCAGGGCCTTCGGCAGCGCCAGACTCCGCTCCCCGGCGCCGAGCGAGATCACCTCGATGCCCTCCTCGGCGAGATCTTGATGCAGTGGGCCGAGGCCCTTGACGCAGACCACCGTGGCCGAGAAGCGCGTGCGGTCCAGCGCGCAGGCCAGGGTGACGAGGTGACGCTCCGCTCCCCCCATGCGCAGATCGGGCGTGACGAACATCACGCGCATGAAGGGCCTTTCACGTCGCTGACGCGGCCTGCCGGGGGCGTGTCGCCGAAGCGGCCTGACGGGCGCACATCGCCGAAGCGGCTTGACAGGTGCACCGAAGCGGCGCCGGTGACCTTGCCGAGATCCTTGATCGCCAGTGCTAGCGGTACGCACAGCGCGGCGCCCACGCCAGCCCGCCGGCGCGCCACCCGGGCGAGCGGCAGCGAGTAGTAGGCGCCAGCGCCCGCGAGAGTGAACGCAAGAGCGCGGCGCTCGCGCGAGACCAGCATCGCCGCCCCGGCGACATAGGCCGCCAGGCGCAGGCAGTCGCGGACCTGCAGCTGGCGCTCGCCGCTTTCGGCAGCGCCAATCCCATAGCGGCGGTACATGGCGAATGTGGCCGCCACCGAGGAGCGCTGCTCCCAGTGGACCTCGGCTCCGGGGGCGACCACGCAGCGGTGGCGCACAGCCACAGCGCGCCCGAAGACGCCATCCTCGACCCAGCGCAGACGCTCGGGGAAGCCGCCGGCATCGCGCCAGGCGGTGCGCGTGAAGGCCAGCGAACGCGCGAAGGGCAGGCTCGGGTCGAACACCCCGCCGAACACCCGCCCATATAGGCGTACGAACGGCGTCGGATGGCGCGCCTCGTGGGAGTCGGCGTAGCAGGCGGCGCTCTGCGCTCGCTCCAGCGCTCCCCTTGCGAGCACATGCGGCACCCCCGCCGCCAGGCCGGGGGCGGGGTGCGCGGCGAACGGCGCCGTCAACTCCGCGAGCCAGTTAGGCGCCACCACGCAGCCGGCGTCGGTGCAGGCGATGAGCTCGTGGCGCGCGGCCATCACCGCCCGATTGCGACCGGCGGCGATGTTGGCGCCGGGAGCCTGCAGCGCGCGTACCCTCGCGTCGCGCTCGGCGCGCTCGGAGAGCATCTGAAAGGTGCCATCGCGCGAGCCTCCATCCACCACGACCAGCTCGTCCTCGCTGCGCAGCTGTCCGATCAGGCTGTCGAGCAGCCGCTCGATCGCACTTCTCTCGTCGAGCACGGTGACGATCACCGACACCGGCGGACGGTGGTGTGTCGTCTGCCCCTGCGAGCGCGCGGACATCGCCCACCCTTCCGGGCGCTCTGCGCGCAGGGGATATATTGGCCGCCCTCCTTGCGCGTTCTGTTCGTCAACCAGGGGTCGATCGGCTCCGGCAGAGCCACCAACTCGGGCGTACGCGGTCATGTGGCCACCGAATCCGCGCTGCGGGTGGGCATGGAGACTGTGCCGGACCTCAGCGCCCGCTTCGAGCAGCTGGGTCCCTGGACCCTCGCGGCCCGAGCGCTCGCCCGGCCGCTGCCGCTGCTCGACCGCCACGACCTCGACCTGCACGCAACGCGCTGGCACCTCGTGGAGAGCCTGCGCGGACGGCGCTTCATCGCACCCCGCGTGGCCACGGGCGAGGTGGACGCGCTGCACGTCACCAGCCACATCCCCGCGCTGCTGCTCGGCGATGTGATGCGCCACGTGCCCACCTTCCTGGCGGTGGACGTGCCCGTGTGGGAGTGGCACGCGATGGGCATCTGGCGCCCCCCCGCGCGCCATTCGCGGGCGGCGCTGTGGCCCTCGCTCGCGCTGGAGCGCCGTGCCTTCACGTGGGCCGCGGGGGTGATCGCCTTCAGCGACTGGGCAGCCGCCGCGGTGCGCCGCGCCGAGCCGCGGGCGCGGGTCTTGACGATCTGCCCAGGCGTCGACACGGCTCGCTTCCGGCCCGCCCCGCGAGTGGCGCGCGAGCGCGCACGGGTGCTGTTCGTGGGTGGGCGCTTCGCCGAGAAGGGCGGACACGATCTGCTGGCGGCGCTCGGCGAGGATCTCGGGCGCACGGTGGAGCTGGACATCGTCAGCGGCGATCCGCCGCCTGAGCGCCCGGGCGTGCGGGTGCACAGCATGAGCCACGAGGATCCCCGTCTGCTCGAGCTCCACCAGCAGGCCGACGTGACGTGCCTGCCCACGCTCGGGGACTCGCTCGGCTGGGCGCTGATCGAGGCGATGGCCTGCGGCACGGCGGTGGTGTCCACGAAGGTCGGGGCGATCCCCGAGCTGCTCGACCACGGGCGGCGCGGCGCACTGGTCAAGCCGGCGAGCCCGCGCGAGCTGCGCGGCGCCATCCTGGGACTGCTCGGGGACGAGCCGCGCCGCACCCAGCTGGCGGGACGGGCGCTGGAGGCCGTCAGCCGGCGCTTCGACGCGCGTACCCAGGGCGCCAAGCTGGCCGCGGTGATGCGGGAAACGGTTGAGCGCGGTCGCACGATCACGCCCACCTATAGGCCCTGAGCCCGCGCCGGGCCACGCCACTGCGGAGCGCCGAGATCAGGAGCTTGACGGCGATCGCCAGGTACACGGCGCCGTCCAGCCACGGCCGCGCTCCGGCGTAGAACTTGCGGTAGAAGCGTCCCATGCCACGGTGAAAGGCGACGTTGGCGCGCAGCGGCCGGTGTCCCCCGACCTTGGACAGGCCGCCCTTGACGTGCACGAAGCTGGCCTCCCCTTCGTACCAGACCCGCCAACCGGCGCGATGGAAGCGAAAGCACCAGTCGAGGTCCTCCATGTACAGCCAATAGGCCTCGTCCAGCGGCCCCACCTGCTCGATGGCCTCGCGGCGCACCAGCATGAAGGCGCCGTTGACGGCGTCCACCTCACCCTGCTCGCGCTCCCCCACCTCGGTGGCCCGGTATTGCGCCAGGGAGCCACCCCGCAGGCCGCGACCGACGTTGGCGAAGTGCGCCAGGGCCCCCAGGGGCGTGGGAAACGAGCGCTTGGCGGCGTGGTCGAAGCTGCCGTCGGGCAGCACCAGCCGGCAGCCCAGCATGCCCACCTCCGGGTGTTCGAGCATCATTTCCACGCAGCGATCCAACGCGCCCGCGGTGGCCTCGGTGTCGGGATTGAGCAGCAGCACCAGCGGGCCGCTGACGCGAGCCAGGAGGAGGTTGTTGGCGACGCTGAAGCCCGAGTTCCAGCCCACCTCCAGCAGATCCACCCAGGGGAACTCCTCGCGCACCATCGCAACGGTCCCATCGCCGCTCGCGTTGTCGGCGACGTGCACCCTCATCTCGCCGGCACGCAGAGGATGCGTGTGCAGGGACAGCAGGCAGGCCCGCAGCAGCTCACGGCCCCCGGTGGCGGTGACGATCACGATGTCCAGCGTGGGCGCTTTCAGAGCCGAGATGGTGACAACCGGTTGCTAGCGCTATGTGAAAGGCGTGTGAACCCAGGTGCTAGAACTTCACGAATTGGCGCCTCGATGCCCAGCCACAGATGCTCGCGCCAGCGTCTCGCCCAGGCTGTGTAGGCCCGTCGTCCCTCCCCGCCGACCCGCCGACGCAGAGCGTCGTCCCGCAGAGCCTCCTCGACGACCGCCCTCAGATCGGCGAGGTCGGGACGGCAGAACAGCACGTTGCCGCGATCCTCGAAGGGGAACATCGTCTCGGCGTGGCCCAGGTCCTGGCAGACCAGCGCCGCTCCCGCCGCCAATCCCTCCATGTGCCGATAGGTGAGCTCACCGTGGCCGGTCGGCGCGAAGACGACCCGGTGGCGGCGCAGCTCCCGCTGGAAGGAGAGGCGGTTCACGGGCGCGCGCATGTACGGTTGAGCGGCCCGCTCCAGGCGCAGGCGCTCGGACCGCGGCGGCGGCTCTCCGTGCCAGAAGGGCTCGGCCCCGGCCAGGCCGGACACCCGCTCGGGCACCTCCGTGATCCCCTGGCAGCCGCTGAGACCATCCAGCAGACGCAGGGCCTCCAAGCGCTGGACGTGCGTGAGGCGGCCCACGCAGTGAACCTCGTGCGGGCGCCGTCCTCGGCGCGCCGCCACCGCCAGCGCGGGGGCCAGCAGGCGTTCGCCCGCGTCGCGTGTCAGTCGCCGCGGCGCCGAAAGGTCCTCGCGCGCCGCCCGCAGGCGCCTGCGCGCCCCCGGCGCCACCCACAGAAAGCAGGGAATCGACAGCCGCAGCTTCTCCAAGTCGGCGGGCGTGTAGACAGCCCCGCGCGGCCCGGTCCCACGTGGCCCAATCCCACGCGGCCCAGTCCCATGCGGCCCAATCCCACCCGGCCCGGTCCCACGCGGCCGGCGCCGCTCGGTCCAGACCCCTCCCGGGAAGCGGGGCCCGACGGCATGGTTGTAGAGCTCACGATCGCGATACAGGCCACCCCCCTTGAGCACACACGCCATCCGCTCGATCGCCTGCGGCGGCAGGTTGAGCTGGAGCTCGTCGTGGCTCTCGACTCCTACCAGCACCTCGGCGCAGCCTTCCAATCGGGCGAAGATCTCCCGCACTCGCTCCGGGTGGCTGGCGGCCAGCCACTCATACCACGCCGTGCTGACCAGCAGGACCTCCGCCTGCCGCACCATTGGCAGCCCGAAGGGGTTGTGGACGCCCCCGTCGGAGCCTACGTCGATACCCAGCACGCGAGGGTCCAGAGCCGCCACCTCCAGACCCGGCGCGCGCAGGCACGCCTCGCACAGCCACTCAAAGCGATGCCAGGCCAACAGCGCACAGCTGACGCGCCGCTCGCCGCTCATGGGCTCTCGGCATGGGCGGCCGCGGGAGAGCGGGCGGGCCACCGTCCGCGGCGGCTCAGCGAGCCGAGCGCCAGCGCAGCCGTCGCCGCCAACCCCGCCATCGTCGCGCCGGCCGCGGTCAGCGCGGTTGGATGCAGGGCGATCCATACCAATGCCACCCCTCCGATTCCGGCGCCCACACCAGCCGCGAGGGCCACGCGGCGCTCGAGGCCCTCGGCGATGAGAGCATACCAGGCGATGCTCGAGAGCATGAGCACCGGCAGGCAGGCCACGAACACCTCGCTCGCCCCGACGGCCCCCCGGTAGCGCGCGCCGAACACCGCCACCGTCAGCCAGGGGACGATCGGCAGCAGCAGCGCCGCGAGCGCCACCGACCCCCCCAGGGCGACCGCCAGCAGCCGCGCAAGGAACCTGCGCCGGCGCTCGGGTGCGCGCCGGGCGCGATCGGCCATCGAGGGCAATAGGCCGAAGGCCACGGTGGCGCACAGCATGCTCGCCAGCTCCAGGTAGCGCGTGGCAACGGCGAAGTGAGCCACCTGCGTCGCGCTCGCCAGGTTGCCCAGCGCCAGCTGCGCGGCGCGGCCGGCGATGACGCTGAAGGTGGTGGCCGCACCCAGCCACAGCCCGCGACGCAGGAACACCCGCCACAGGCCGGGGGGATCGCCGCCACCCACCCGCGGGGTCGGGAGCCACAGCTGGGCCAGGCCGACCACCAGCGCCTGCTTGATCGCCAGCACGGCCATCAGCGCCGCCAGGCCGTAGCCGCCGAGGACCACCGCCAGACCCAGCCCCACCTGCAGGGCCGCGGCGAGCAGTTGCAGCCCCGCCTCCACCCACGGGCGGCCCGCGCCGCGCAACAGCTCGGCCTGCCCGTCGAAGAGCCCGATCATGAGGATGAAGATCGCCGTCCACAACACCGCCCAGTGCCCGCTGACCGGTCCCGGCAGGAGCACGCCCAGGGCCCCCACCCCCGCCGCCGCCAACACGCTCGTGGCCATCTGGGTCGGCAGCGCCGCGCGATAGGCCGCCGCCACGTCCAGCCGGCCGCTGGAGACCTCGCGATTGGCCACCAGCCCGACGCCGCTGTCCAGGATCACGCTCACCGTGGAGGCCAGCACGAGCAGGTAGTTGTAGGAGGCAAAGGTTCTGAGGCTCTGGCGATGCGCGAGCACGATCAGGAACACCAGGGCCATAGCACGCGCGCCAAGGCGCGAGAGGAGCGCAAGCGAGGCGCCCGTGACGGGACGACGAACCGCGAGCCGGCGGGCGGCCGCGGACCCCCCCTCGGCTGTGGCGCTCAGCTCGCCGGACATGGCTCCAGACACGGCTCCGGAGATTCGCACAGCGCAAGCCCTCGCCGAGAGGGCTCTTCACGTGTTGGCAACACTTACCGCTCTTCACCCGTTGGCAACACTCCTCCCTGACCGGGAGGCGATCATTGCCGCGCTGTGCCAGCGCGCGACTCCCAGGCGATCAGGGCCTTCGACCTCGCGGTCTGCCTGCTCCTTTTGCCGTTCGTGCTGGTGCTGGGGACGATCACCGCGCTACTCATCTACCTCGACTCGCCGGGATCGGTCTTCTACCGCTCCACGCGAGTGGGGCGGGGCGGGCACACCTTCAGAATGCTCAAGTTCCGCAAGATGCGCCGCAGCGCGCGGGGCGGGCCGCTGACGATCGGCGAGGACGAGCGCTTCACCCCCATCGGGGGCTTCCTGGCGATGACCAAGCTCGACGAGCTGCCCCAGCTGTGGAACGTCATCAAAGGCGATATGCACCTGGTGGGACCCCGCCCCGAGGTGCCCGAGTTCGTGGCGCGCTACCGCGAGAAGTATGAGGAGCTGCTGAGCGTGCTGCCCGGCATCACCGGCCCCGCGGCGGTGGAGTACGCGAGCGAGTCGCACCTGCTGAGCCTGCAGCAGGACCCCATAAGGTTCTACGAGGAGTCGATCATGCCGCGCAAGATCGAGATCGACCTGCACTACATCCGCACGCGCACGCTGTGGGGCGATCTGAAGATCCTCGCGCAGACGACGCTGGTGCCGCTCGCGAAGGTGGCCAGGCGCGTGAGCGGCGACCCTCAGGTGCGCCGCGTCGAGGCCGGGCTGCTGCTCGGCTCCTGCACGGTGCTCGTACTGATCTTCGCGCTCGCCAGCAGTGCCGGCGCCGCCGAGCACGGACGCAGCGGTGCACGCATCTCGCCCGGCGGTGCACACATCTCGGCGGGCGGTGCACGCATCTCGGCGGGCGGTGCACGCATCTCGGCGCACCGCCGCCACCGGCACGCCAAGCCGGCCAGGGCCCACCCCCTGAAGATGATCTGGGGCCCCTTCACGATGCCCAATGGCTCCTCCGCATTCCCCGTCTACCACCAGCTCGGCGTGCAGGTGCTGCAGACCCAGCTCAGCTGGGCCGCGACCGCCCCGGAGCGCCCCGCGGATCCCACCAACCCCGTCGATCCCGCCTACCGCTGGCCGGCGGCGCTTGAACAGGCGATCGCGCAGGCCGCGCGCTACCACATCCAGATGGCGATCATGGTCAGGGGCTCGCCCCCCTGGTCCAACGGCGGCAAGGACCCCTCGTGGGCTCCCGAAAACCCGGCCGACTACGCCAACTTCATGGCCGCCACCAGCCGCCGCTACCCGAGCGTGCGCTACTGGATGATCTGGGGCGAGCCCGAGCGCCCGGGCAACTTCAACCCGATGCCCGAAAACTCGCCGGTGGGGCCGGAACGCTATGCCCTGCTGCTCGACGCTGCGTATGGGGCGCTGAAGGCCGTACGCCCCGCCAATGTCGTGATCGGCGGCATGACCTACACGGTCGGCCTGGACTCCCCTTCGGACTTCATCCGCTGGATGCGCCTGCCCGACGGGCAGCCCCCGCGGCTGGACTACTACGGGCACAACCCCTACTCCACGCGCTTTCCCAAGCTCGGCGAAGGACTCTACGAAGCCAAGGTGCGCGACATCAACGACATCGACACGCTGCACTCCGAACTCGCCGTCGCCTACAGAGGCCAGCCCGGAGGCGCCCCCAAGCTGTGGCTCTCGGAGTTCTCCATCTCCAGCGATCACACCGACCGCGCCTTCTGGTTCTTCGTGAGCCGCCCCGAGCAGGCCAAATGGGTCACCGCCGCCTTCAAGCTCGTGGACTCCGTGAACTACGTCGTGGGGCTGGGGTGGTTTGAGCTGCTCGACGAACCCCCCACCGAACCGGGCTACCTGACGGAGGGCCTGATGACCTTCGAAGGCAAGCCCAAGCCGGCCTTCGCCGCCTACGAGCACGCGTCCTGAGGGATACGCCCAACCTGCGACAGCCGCCTCCAGCGGTGCGGGCCGGCTGCGGCATCACGCAATTGAGCGTTTCACCTTCTCTTCACACCCCCCGGACGCCGCGCCGTGAGCATGCGCCCTCGTGCGCGTCGCGATGCTGCTGCACAAGTCGGTCCAGTTCGACTCGCGCGTGCGCCGCGAGGCATCCGCGCTGGCGCGGGCCGGCCACGAGGTGACGGTGCTGGAGCTCGCCGACGTGGACGGGCGCTCCGCCCCCACGATGGATGGCTTTGAGCGCCAAACGGTGCTCCCCCCCGCGTGGATGCGCCGGCGGCTGCCCTTTCACCTCTACCGACTCGCCTTCCTGTGGTGCTTCGTGGTGGGCATCAGGCGCGTGCGCCCCGAGGTGGTGCACGCCCACGACGCCGCGATGCTGCTGCCGGGCATAGTCGGAACACGCCTCACCGGGGCCCGGCTGGTGTACGACTCGCACGAGCTGGCCACGAGCGTGCCCTACCGCGAGCGCCTGTGGACGATGTTCGTGAGCGCCATCGAGCGCCTGGCGGTGCCCCGCTGCGCGGCGGTCATCACCGTCTCCGACGGCATCGCCGAGCACCTGCGCGAGCGCTACCGCCTGCCGCGCACCCCATCCGTGGTGCGCAACGTCAGCGCGCTGACCCCCGACGGGCGCGCGGGACTGCGCGAGCGCCTGGGGATCTCCGCCGACACGCCGCTGGTGCTGCACCAGGGCGCCCCCGCTCCGGCGCGCGGCTGCGAGGTGCTGATCGAGGCGATCCGCTCTCTGCCCGGCGTGCACCTGGCCTTCCTCGGCGACCCCGAGCCGGGTTACGCCGCCGCACTGCGCCGGCTGATCGCGCGGCGCGGCCTGGAGGAGCGCGTGACGCTGCTCCCCGGCGTCCCCCTGGAGGATCTGCTGGCCCACACCGCCGAGGCCGACGTGGGCGTGACGCTCCTTCAGAACACCTGCCTCAACCACCGCCTGGCGCTGCCCAACAAGCTGTTCGAGTACATCGCCGCCGGGGTGCCCGTGGTGGCCGCCGCCCTGCCCGAAACGCAGCGGCTGGTGGAGAAGCACGGGGTGGGGTGGTGCGTCCCATCCGCTGACCCCATCGCCGTGGCGGAGGCTCTGCGCATGGCGCTGCAAGGACCCCCCGGCCCCGATCTGCGCGAACGCCTCGCGCGCGCCGCGCGGGAGCTGTGCTGGGAACGCGAGCAGCAGCGATTGCTGGAGCTGTACAGGTCGCTGTCAACCGCGCCCGGCAATCACCAGTCCGCGCGCCAGGCACCCCGACCGCGGGAGCCCCTGCCAGCCCCGTGAAGGACGTGCGCGGCAACCGCGGGACGGCTCTGCCGTCCCTCTCCCAAAAAACCACCCCACTTTTCACCACCCGCCTCAGGCCCATGCGTGTGCTCTTTCTCACTCACTATTACCCTCCCGAGGTCGGGGCCGCGCCCGCGCGCATCGCGGCGCTCGCGCAGGGATTGGCGGATCGGGGCATGCGGGTGACCGTGCACACGGGTTTTCCCCACTACCCCTCCGGCACGATCGCGCATCCCTACAGCAACCGCCTGGTGCAGATGGAGCGCGAGGGGGCGCTCAGGGTGGTGCGCAGCCTCGTCTACCCCACCCCCAACCGCGGCTTCGCGCGACGCCTTGCCAACCATGCCGTATTCGCCGCCGGGGCGCTCGCCACGTGCGCCGCGGGCGGGCCGGTGGATGTGGTGATCGCGGAGACTCCTCCCCTCTTCACCGCCATCGCCGGTGTGCTTTATGCGAGGGTGAAAAACGCGCGCTTCGCGCTCAACGTCTCAGACCTGTGGCCGGAGAGCGCCATCGAGCTGAGGGCCATCGGCGAGGACACCCCAGCAGCGCGCGCGGCGCACGCCCTGGCGCGCCTCTGCTACCGCGATGCCGCGCTCATAACCGCGCCCACGAGGGGCATCGTCGAGAGCCTTGGCGAGCGCCCCGAGGCCCACGGCAAGGTCGTGCGGGTGCCCCCCGCGGTGGACCTGGAGCGCTTCGCCGCCCTGGCCGCGCCCATTCCGCGAGCGGATGCGCCCCTGCGCGTGCTCTACGCCGGCACGCTGGGCATGGCGCAGGGCCTGAGCACCCTCGTGCAGGCCGCCGCGCTCGCCGGCCCGGAGGTGGTCGAGGTGAGCATCGCCGGCGACGGCCCCGACGCCCCGCTGCTGCGCGAGCAGATCGCCGCACGCGGCCTGCACAACTTGCGCCTGCTCGGCGCCCTCGCGCCCGAGCGCGTGCCCGGCCTCTACGCCGAAGCCGATGCCGGCGTGGTGCCCCTGCGCGGCCTTCCCATCTTCGATGGCGCCCTCCCTACGAAGCTCTTCGAGGTGCTCGCCGCCGGTCGCCCCGCGATCGTGGCCGCTCCCGCCCACGGAGAGGCCGCCGTCCTCATCCGCGAGGCCCAAGCCGGCCTGATAGTCGCACCGGAGGACCCCCACGCGCTCGCCGATGCCTTCCGCCAGCTGCGCGCCGACCCGCACGAGGCCATCGCCATGGGCGAGCGTGGACGCATGCACGCGCGCCGCTTCGATCGGGCCGGCGCGGTGGGGCAGTGGGAGAAGCTGCTGCTCGGGCTCAGGCGCCCTGCGGCCGCCCCCCGCTGCGGGCCAGCTGCTGGAGACCCACGTCCAGGGGATCCAGCGCAAGCGCCCGGCGGTAGTACGCGCGCGCCCTGAGGTAGTCGCCGCCGCGCGCCTCGAAGTCCCCGAGCAGACCGAGAGGGACCTGATTCTGGGGTTCCATGCGCTGAGCCTTCAGCAGCTGAGCCCGGGCGCCGGCGCGGTCGCCCATGCTCTCCAGCGCGCCGGCCTCCAGGTAGTGCGGGTCGGTCGACCAGGGGTCCAGGCCTGCCGCCGTGCGCGCGTCGGCGAGCTGGGACTGCGGGGAGTGGCCGATCTCATCGCGCGCCTGGCGGATGTAGAAGTCGGATAGATAGAGGCTGAGCGTGAGCGCCACGGCGGCCAGCAGGGCCACGCCGGCGAGGAGCCGCCCCACAAGCGGCCTCCCAACGCGTGGGCGCTCGACATCGGAGGCCTGTGCCGAGCGCGCGAGCAGCGCGGCGGCCACGGCGAGGCAGAGCATGCCCAGCCCCGTGAGCCCCGGGATGCGCCACATCCAATCCACGAGCGACTGGCCGATGAAGGTCACGCCGGCTGCCATCAGACCGCAGGCGGTGCGGCGGGTGTCCAGCGAGGCCAGGCGCCACCAGCGCCGCAGGGAGCCCAGCAGGCCCAGGGGGATGAGCAGGAACAGCGCCAACCCCACGCCGCCCAGCTCCGCACCGATCTGAAAGAGCACGCCGTGGGGGTCGTCGAGATTGCGATTGGATTGGCGCTGAATGTAGTAGGCGAACTGGTAGCTGCCCTCCCCCGCGCCCCCCACGGGGTCGGCGCGCAGCTCGTGCAGGGCGACGCGCCAGAGGTCATAGCGCTGCCCCCCGGTGGAGGTGTAGCGGGTGGCCGTGCTGGTGGTGGTCTGAAGGCTCTCGAACTCGCGCCACTTGACCTGCAGCTCGTGCACGGGGTCGCCGTGTACAGCCACGAGCCCTCCTGTCACACCCACGAGCACCGCCGCGAGGAGCGCGAGGCGCGCGCCCAGGCGCACACGCCCCATCGCGGGACTGGCGGCGCGCAGGCCGGCGTCGAAGACCGCCAGCAGAAAGCCCACGGCGATGGCCACCGCCACCAGGGCCACGAGCGCGCGGGCGGCGAAGGAGATGTCGGAGATGCTGACAACGCCCCTGCCGCCGTCGTAGGCGTGCCAGGGCTTCAGCAGCCACGGCGAGGCGCCGGCCAGCAGGACCAAGCTGAGGATGGCCAGCCACGCGCGGCGCACCTGATCGGGCCCCAGCACGAGCACCACCAGGGCCCCGCAGCCCAGACCCAATAGGACCCCGCGAGATTGCGTGAGGAAGGCCAAACCCAGCATCAGCTCCGCCAGGCCGAAGCAGAGCGCGAGCGGCGCGCGAAGAT
>Ga0116217_10004425_pt1 | contig 12521 bp, 10 predicted proteins | sample Sb_taG_6_FD_89697 | JGI IMG/M metagenome (GOLD analysis project Ga0116217, IMG submission 89697) | Peat soil microbial communities from Weissenstadt, Germany - Sb_50d_4_PS metaG | ecosystem: Environmental > Terrestrial > Soil > Wetlands > Peat | place: Germany: Weissenstadt | collected 2010-09-21 | reverse complement strand
CAACCAGCAAATCCTGACCTGCCAGCCGCAATTCAGTGGGGAAGTTAAATTGGCCCTCGCCTGTGCCGCCCCTGCCGATCTTCTGGAGCACTTTGCCGTCCATATCGAGAACGAAAATGAGGTGGCGCAAGGTGTCCGCCACATAGATCCGCTGGGCCTGGGAGTCGACGGCGATGCCCGTTGATCGTTTGAAGTAACCCTCGCCCTTGACGCTGCCCAGTACCCGCTGAAACTTCCCGCCGGCATCGAAGACAAAGATCTTGCCGGCGTAGGAATCGGTTACATAGATGTTGTCAGCAGCATCGACGGCGACGCATTGAGGGGACACCATCCCGTCGGTCGATTTCTGGTGCGAAATGAACTTGTACTTGTGCTGGGTGAAATCAAAGATGTGAATTCCGGCGGCGCCGGGGTCGGTCACGATGATGCGGTCCCTCGAATCAGTCACCACGCTGTAGGGATTAATCAGGCCGTGAAAATCAGGTTCGCCCGCCACCGCGTCGAGCAGGCGGCCCCAGAAGCTGTGCTTGGTCTTAACCTCTTTCTCCGAGGTGAAGCTGCCCTCGTAGCGCAGCGTGCGGCCGCCCTCGAGTTCAAGTTGAGGCACGGTCACCGGTCCAGCCGCATTAGCTTTTGACCGTGCCGCCGCGAGGCCGGGAACCAGCAGAAAGACCAGCAGGCAGATGGGCAGGTGGGCAGGTCGGCAACTGGGCAGATGGGCAGATGGGCCGGAGGGATAAGATGACTGCCCCGTCTGCGTTCCCGCCGAGCTGTGCATCTGCCTGTCTGCCAATCCACTCATCCCTACTCCATTCACAATCTTGCTACCTGCCATCTGCCGACCTGCCGATCTGCCCATCTGCCTCAGAAGAAGTTGAACCATCTGGATAACCCGACGTAATACGTGCTGACCAGGGCCGGCGGCAGGGGACTGGCGCTGAACCCTTGCAGCAATCGGCTATAACCCGCAGTGAAGAACACTTTGCGAAACTTGTATTGCAGGTACGCGCTGGCCTCTTGCGTATGATTATTTGAGGAGAGCAACCCGTTATTGGTATTGCTTCTCGCGTCGGCAAAGCTGCCGCTGAAGGTGAGCCCCCGGACAGGCGCGCTTCCCACGCCTACCGAGTAGGTTCTGCCCCCGTACAACACCGTGGAAGGAAGCAGCGTCGGCGGCACGCCCGTCGGCAGGGGAGCGATCCCCTGCGCCGTGAAGAGGCCCAGGCCGCTGGACTTCGAATAGCCGCCGCTCACGCCGAGCCATCGGTGGGCGAGCCCCATCGAGTAGTTTTGTGCAAGCGTGTTCGAGCCCTGGTATTGGTTCACGATGCTCTTGCTGCCGGCGGCGGTTCCACTCCAGATCAAGCTCCGGATGCGCCGGGATACCGAAGTCGAGAAGCTGTAGCCGGAGGTCGTATAAGCGATGAGGATCGTCTGGGTATTTCGTGAATAACCCGCCGAGCCGCTGAAGTTCCATTTGCCGAGCCGCCGAACGTAAATGGCGTTGCTCAACACTCCCAGCATGGAGCCGTAGTTGTTACCCAGTTCGCTTTCCGTAGCAATCGTATTGGTCGTAAACTGGCCGCCCAGCACCTCGTGCCCGTAAGAGGCGCCGCCGCTGTAGGCTGTGGAATCGTAAGCCGTTCCCAGAAACAGTTGCTGCCGGTGTGATATGCTGCCCGAGAGCGTGAACCGATCAACGGGGGTGTATTGCGTCTGTCCGAACACCCCCCAGGAATTCGACTTTTCCTCGGGGAGCGACAACGGAAGGAGCGACCCGGCGGTGGTCGCGGCCTGGAACACGGTGCCGGCAAGATTATCGTCGTAATCGGCGCTGAAGTCGAGACTCAGCTTCTCGGCCGGCTTCAAGGCCACTCCGCCCGTCACCACGTCAGCCGTCTGTGAATCCTTTGCCCCCAGGGCATCATATCCCGTCGTGGTCCTCGTGTAATTCGCCCAGGTGCTGCCGTCGTATGCCAGGTTGCGAGACACGTTGAAGTTGTACGTTGAGCTGTTCGATTGAGTCGATGAAACCGACTCGCCGGATAGAATATCGGGCAGGGTGTAGCTTGCGTTCGTGTAGTGATATCCTCCGCCCAAACGAAATCCCGCCAGCGAATAAGTCGAAGTGGCGAAAACCGACTGAAATTGGGTGTGGTCTTCACCACTCGTTCCGTAGAGCGAATAGTCGTTGGTTCCGAGCTGGTAACCTACCGCAAAGCTGGGCAGGCCCGTGGGATTGCCGGACCAGCCCACTCCCAGTGTCTGACCGTTCCCGTTGGTTCTGTAGTTTCCTATTCCGGGCACGGAAAAGTTACCTTCGCTGTTGTACGCGTCGCTGTAATTGACATAGCCCGGATACTTGCTTCCGCCAAAGATCGTTGTGCTCGCGTTGACCCCGGAGCTGTTGGTGAGGGATTGGTAGTTGGAATCATTTCTCGACTCGTTGTAGAAAGGACTTACATCGAATGAGAGAAATTGTGCGCTGTGATAATAACCGGAGAGATTCGCGTTTCCCCCGAAGATGAGCCCGTTGCTGGAGGGGCCTTGATTGGTAAGGCTTCCCGAGTATCCGGCGGTGGCGCTGCCGCCCAGGTTGAGCGCCAACTGATCACCCACCTTCACCTGGGCCCACCCAGGCACGCAGCACCACACGAGCGCTGCCGCGACCCATCCAATCCACCGTGCTCGAACCGCCGTCGTCATACCGCCGCTCTACAGTTCTTCGATCTTCGCGTTTTTCCTCAATCGCGCATCCAACTCATGCCGCAGTTGTTCGGCCTTGTTGCTTTGCATTCGTGTTCTCAATTCTTCCTGGACTTCCGTAAATTTCTGCATTCGCGAAGGGTTGTGAGCGTTGAGTCGCACAATCGTTAATACTCCGTCCGCCTCGATCAAATCGCTCACCTGTCCCGGGAGCATTTTCGATACCACCGCCAGTACCTCCGGCGGCAGATCCGCAGTTTTTGTAGTGCGGTGGTCGCCCATCATCACGCGGTAGTCGTCTTCAGAAATCTTCTCCGCCAGAAGCCCGAACTCTTCAAAGGTCTTGGTTGCTTTTGCCTGCTTCAGGGCCTCTTGCGCGCGCCCCCGCATCTGTTTTAGCTGCTCCGGCGTTGTCGCCGCGGCACTGGGTAGCTTTGCGCCCGCCGCCCGGGGCGGCAGAATGCTGATGGTCTGGAGCGCGTACGACTCCGGCAGTCTGAAGCCTTCGGGGTTCTTCTCATAGAACGCTTTCGCTTCCGCCACGCTGACCGGCGATTTATCGTTCACTTCTTCCTTCAGCAGTTCTTCGATTAACAGGGACCTCTTGATCTTCGCGCGCAGGACTTGCTCGGAACCGCCGGCCTCCGTCTGAAGGAAGAGTTCATACTGTGGCTCGCTCTCAAAACGTTGGCGGAATTGCTTCTCGGACGCCGCTATGCGTTGCGGGGTGATGGTCATCTGGCGGCGCTTCGCTTCCTGGTATACCAGTTCCTCGAACTCGATCATCTTCAGGGCGCCACGGCGAATGCCGCTTTCCATGGCTTGCGGAAAGCCTCCGTTGTGCTGCTTCGCATATGGAAAGATCGTATACATCTCCCGCAGCAAGTCCCGATCGGTCAGCACTTCCCCGTTCACGCGCGCCACCGAGCGGGGCGCGGGGAGAGAGGGAGCGTGGGCGCTCGCGAGGTGTGCATTTGCGAATGGAGTTGGAGGCGCGCTCTGCTGCGCTATCACGGGCGCGCAGCAAGCAATTAGGAAGTAGACCGCTAATGCCTGATGACGGAATACGCCGTCACAACGTGGCACCTTGGAAGGGCGGGGCTTCAGCCCCGCCGCCTCAGGAAGCCCGACGAGTTGGGCCTTTAGGCCCTGAAGCCATCTGGCCTCAGGGGCTAAAGCCCCCAATGATGGGCCGTTCTCCATGGCGGGGCCAAAGCCCCGCCCTTCCCGGCTCTCTCGAACATGACGCGGACCTTTGTCAGCAAGTGGTCGCTCGAATCGTAACTTCATATGCTCTCCTTGTTGAAAAACGGAACCCTGAATGGTTCAATCCACGGGGTTCAACCTGACCCCGGCGAATTTCTCCGGCTTCGAAGCTCGCTTCTTCACTACCGCGAATCCGGAGAAACTCTTTCCAGACTGGCCTTCTGCGGTCCCCGGGACGTTGAACTTAATCGCGAAGGGCCAGACCTCAGGGGAGGGCCTGGCCCTCCCCTGAGGGAATCGGCTTAGGTGGTCGGTACGGTCTGGCCGTGCGCTTCGTTGGATTCGCCGCCGTGGCAGCTACGGCAGAACTGGGCCGCGCTGTTGCTGGTGGCTGCGTTTCCGGGATCGTACCAGCCACGCACAAAGAAGTGCGTCGGCTTAATCACCGCGGAGCCGGAGGCGGCGGTGTTGAAGTACGACATGTCGTGCTGGTCGTGGCAGGTTGTGCAGGTGACCCACGAATTGCTCGTCACGGACCCGGCGAAGCCAGGTGTCGATCCGGGCACTAGAACCAGGTGCGCAATCGGCCCGTTGCCTGAAGTGACGTCATAGTAGTCGGCGATGAATTGTGTGCTGTTGGGGCCGGAGAAGCTGATGGAGCCGTTGGCGTTCACGGTGCAGTCCCAGTTGTAGGGGCCGCCGCAACCAACGGTCGCCGAGGGTCCCACCGGGTGGTCGTTCATGTAATTCCCGGGAGTCGACCCGTCATTTCCGAGCAGTGTGGGGGGATTGAAAGTTGCCCCGGCGATAGTCACGGTTTCAACCGTAGTGCCTTTCATCATGCCGGACTTCGCGAGGTTGCCGTCGTGACAGCTGAGGCAGGTGATGATACCGAAGTAGCCGTCATCGGGACTGGCAGGGTAACCGCCGGTGAGGTAGTTCGGCAGAGTAACTGCGTAGCTGCCGGAATTGCCAAAACTCAGCGTCTGGCCGTAGAGCGGAGACATGTCTTCGCCCCACAGCGCAAAATTGCCGCTGTTGGCGCTGGATTTACCACCGTTACCGGCGGCGCCGCTGTGCGGCGCGTGGCAGGCTATACAGCCACGGCCATACACGTTGTGTGCGCCGAGAACGTCTTGCGTTGGGGACGTGACCTGAGCAGCGGCGACTCCCGCCACCGCCAGAATCACGAGGAGTGCAATTGCCGTTCGTTTCATGAAACCTCCTTGTGTAGGTTGGAACAGTTCATTTCTTCTTTCCTTGATGGAGTGATCTAGCTTAACTGGAGAGGGCCTTCCGGCCGGAATGGCCGCTCACCGTTATGGCTTTCTTTCGAAAGCCAAAACTCTTTGTCCGTCATGACCCCGAGGCCCCCTGGGCTTTGCCGGGTGTATTCCCTTTCTGCGTCTTCGGGTCGGCGGATTTCTGCTCGTTCGTCTTGCCGCCTGCGTCGCGCCGCGCCTTTTCGGCCTCCGCTTCGGCGTCCGTTACGTACCGGAACACCTGAAGCCGCCCCGGGAACTGCTCGCTGGTGATGATCCGGTTGTTGTAGTTGTCCGCGGCAATTCCGTAGAGAGCTTGAAATTGTCCCGGGTACCACCCGCGTTCGCCCATGTAGAGCAACAAGCGGCCTTCTTTGTCGAAAACCTGCACCCGGCTCTGAACCTCATCCGTAACCCAGATGTGCCCGTCGCGATCGAGGGCAATTCCCTTGGGCCGCGCAAAATGCCCGGGGCCATCCCCGGGTTTTCCGAACTCGCTGATGAAATTCCCATCCGCATCGAAAATCTCCACGCGGTTGTTCAGCGTGTCCGTAACGTAAACGTTCCCGTCTTTGTCGACCGCGACGTGAGTCGGCATGGAAAAATCGCCGGGGCTCGTCAGGCTGTGGTTTTTCCCGCTGGTTCCAATCCGTCGCAAAAGCGAGTACTTATCCGCGTCGAAGACGACGACCTGGTCTGACTGCGTGTCCACGACGTAGACAAACCGGTTCGAAGCGTCGATCGCGATTCCAGCCGGCGCTACTAGATCACCGGAGCCAAAGGTAGCTTCCAGTTCGTGTTTCGCACTGAACACCAGCACGTGGTGCAGCTTTACATCGCTCACGAACAGCCGGTCGTCGTCGTCCACCGCCAGGCCGTTGATCATCGGCAGGCGAGCGTCCTGGCCGTGCTTGATCAGTTGCACCTTTTCTGTTTCCGACTTAGGAAAAATGAAGATGGCGCCCACGGCTTGATCGGCGGCGTAAATATTGCCCTTGGAATCTGCGGCCACGCCGTAAACGCGCATCAACTGAAAGCCGACCTTCTGCTGTACGTCCTTCACTCGCCGGTCTGGCTGCTCGCCCGCCACGCGGTCCATCCACGACTGCTTCGGTTTTTGGGTGCTGGTCAAACCTGCCCAGTCGATTTTCTGGCCCGTCAGGACGGCCTGGAACCGCACCCGCGCGATGGCCGGCGGGCTCGGCCAAACGATTTTACTGATATCAAATGCCACCCTGCGCGGTGCGGCAGCCTCAGGCGCGCCGGTGCCCGGCTTCTTTTTCGCCTCCGAGGGCATCACGCTCACGATTACGGCAAGCGCGAACACCAGGGTCACCCAGCCCTTGCCGGTAGGATTCGAATTGGAGCGAGTCTTCAGCATTTTCCGCACTCTCCATTCACTTAAACTGCATCCGGCCTTCGGTATGGCAGGTCCTGCAAAATGCCATGTTCGCCTCTTGGTCCTTCACCAGGAGACCGCTGTTCGCCGAGGCGTGGGGCTGATGGCAGCTCAGGCAGCTCAGCGGGGCTGCCTTCATCGTTTTGCGATCCATCGTCGTGGATACGGGGTGCCCTTCGGTCGGGTGCCCCGTTCCATACTTCAGCGGCAGGATTGAAATGTTCTTGAAGTAATCCTCTGGAAGCTTCACTTTCCCGTTAAAGATTGTTATGAGGTGCTCGTCCTGGAGCTTTTGGGGCTCGGGCGAATCCGGTCCGTGGCACTCGAGACACAGTGTGTTGACGTCTGCTACGCGCAAGAGCTTTGCATTGTCGTTGCCGTGCGCAACGTGGCAGATGCTGCATGCCTGTTCGAAGGCCGGCTGGTGCAAGTGCTTCTTCTTGAACTCCGCGGCCTGGTCGGAGTGGCAGGCGAGGCAGGCCGCGACCGGGTCCGGCTGAAGGAACCCAGGCGACTTGCCGGCGTGCGGATTGTGGCAGGTTGTGCAGTCTCCCTGGGCGCCTTGATGCTGCACTTTCGCCGAAGCAATCTGCTTGGCTTGCTCCTCATGGCAGGTCACGCAGAGCGCCTTGGAATCAGCCGCCTTAAGAACCACCTTCCCGTCCTTTGCCGGCTGGTGGCAGGAATCGCACATCTTGTTCTCAAAGGGATTGTGCTGGAACGCCTGAAGCAGCTTCGGCGACCTCGATTGGTGGGGATCGTGGCAGCTCAGGCAGTCAGCGGAGGCGAGCGGCTGGTCCTGATGAGCCTTGCGAATCCCCGCGTCGCTAATGTCATGGCAGTCCAGGCATAATTGCGGAGCTGGCTTGGCGAGATGAGAGGCAAACTCGGGCTGGCTGGGATCGCCGGTCTTGTGGATTACGTGACAGGCGTCACAGCCCGAGTCCAGCGCGGCATGCCGGCTGCCGCCCTTGGGCACATCAACCCCGATGGTGTGGCACGACAGGCAGAGGTTTTCCTTTGCCGTTGCCCCGGACATTGCCTTCAGCAGTTGGTTCTTTTCGTCAGAAGCATGCGGGTCGTGGCATTTCAGGCAGTCGCGGACCCCGGGGGGATGAACGTGCCCCTTGGCGCCGCTAGGGTTCTTTTCAGAGTGGCAGGTGAAGCAAAGCGCTGAGGGCGTAGCCTTTATTAACGTGACGTGCGTCGCATCCTTGTTAACCCTGACTTCGTGGCAGCTCAGGCATCCCATCTTGATAGCTGAGTGGGCGGATTTGCCCTTTGTCTTGTCCTCGTGGCACTCCAGACACTTGGCTGCATCCGTATTCGCCGCCAAGGGAACGGGATGCTGCACTGCGGCCATGGGCCTGGTAAACGACATCGCAATCAGACCTGCAGCAATGATCGTTATCTTGTGGGGCGACCCAAGAGGTGCAGGGCCCGTGGTTCTCAACCGTAAGGCTTGGCGGAACGACTCCACGAAACTGTGGCATCGGTCCAGAATGCCCTCGCGGCGGCCAATCCTTGTGGAGATAATCAACACGAAGTTATCGCTCCAGGGGAGCGCAAACTGCAAATATGTCTCCACGGTTGGAATTGACCAATCTTAATTAAACGCTGTAAGTGACTGATTTACAGTGCCATGATTAGTTTTAGCGGGATGCTGAAGATTTCAACATGCGGAAAATCTCTACAGGCTGTGTTAATTTCCTCAACAGCGCTACAGCGCGATGCGGATTTGGACACGTTGGCGTTTTTGCTATAATGTGCGCCATCACGTATGAGTTTGTGGAAAATCCGTGACTTCCTGTCCCACTAACCGGGTCCCAGACGGGCCAAGTTCTGGGAAGCATACATATACTACTAAGGAGAATAGCTATGAGGCTGATTAAGGGTCTGATTGCAGTTTCCATCTTCTGTGGTTGTCTGCTCAGTTTGGCCAATGCCAAGCCGGATTATACCAAGAAGGAAGGCAAGGCGTGCACGTACTGCCATACCAAGGCGGGATCGAAAGAGCTGAACGACGCCGGCAACTATTATAAGGACCACAACCACTCGCTCGAAGGCTACAAGGCACCGGAAAAGAAGTAGCGGCGCGAGTAGGGTAACATAGAAACCCGGTTCCTTTGGAATACGCTGAGGGAGGGGTGTCATTCTGCTCCGATCAGTCTACCCCATGGGCTTGGCTGACCTGGCTCCGCCGAAAATCACGTTATTCCTGCGAATCGGGCTGGTAGGGGCGGCTCGCGAACCGCCCCTACTCGAAGGCTGCGTCATTCCCGCGTAAGCGGGAATCCATCGTGTTCCGGACCGAAAATGGACCCCCAGTTTCGCGATGGCGACCGCGGGGGTGATTTTCATTCGCTTGTATCTAGCTGAAGTATTCATCATTACGTGTTGCAATATCTAACATCCGCGATGTGGCTGGAAACAATGCGCTAATCCTTGATCCACGCCACCTGAGGGATCCCGATGTTGCAATTCTCATCAGTCTAAGGAATGCTACCTTTCTCCTCGACCCATCAATCCCCCCAATCTCCACCGCTATCTCACACAAAAGACAGTAGATAATTGGCAGCTCGTGGCTTGGTTTTTTGAACGGGTTGTGGGCATCGACCTGCCCTTTCGAAAGGCGATGATATTCAAAGCCCCGCGTGTTGCGCGAGGAGAAGTGAGGTAGCGTATGGTTGCCGTACTTGTGCTGTGCACGTTCGTTTGCTTTGTGGCGGTCGATTATATCTTGCAGAGCCGACGGGCGAAAACGTTGGAAGTGGCAGCGCCACCGCCAGAGCCACAGCAGCAATTTCTCCCTGTCAACATAATAGGCGGCTTCAAGCTCGCCCCCGGTGCTTCCTATCATGTCGGCCATACATGGGCGGCGAAGGAGACACCAAACATCGTGCGGGTTGGCTTGGATGACTTCGCAGTCCGGCTTTTGGGCAACGTCGACCAATTTGATCTGCCGGCGCGAGGTCGTTGGCTGCGGCAAGGCGAAAAGGGATGGACCGTTGCACGAGGCAACCATCGGTTCGAAATGCTCTCGCCGATCGAGGGCGAAGTGGTTGACGTAAACCAGGAGGTCCTGAATGACCCCTCTGTTATTCACAAGGATCCTTACGGCGTTGGGTGGCTGGTTGCGGTTAACTCTCCTGCCGCCGATTCGAACCTGAAGAACTTGCTGCGAGGCCGGCTGGCCCAGCAATGGCTGGAAGGCTCCTTGGAAACATTTCGTGGTCATGTAAGCCCTTCCACTGGTGTTCATTTGCAGGACGGCGGCCACGCTATTTCAGACCTTCTGAGTGTTCTCCCCGAGGAGAGCTGGGAGAAGGTCGTGCGGGAATTGTTCCTGGCCTGACGGCGTGTCGCATTTGGAACGTGGGGTAGCCACACCTACTCCACGCGGCTTCTTCCGGGAGGACTAGTCATGGTGGCGCTCTTTGTTGCGTTGATGTTCATAGGTTTCGTGCTGACGGATGCAATTGTACAGCGAGTTGGGCGGAAGGCGCCCGCTTCTGTAGAGCCTGTTTGGGACATTCCGCAGGGCTACTGCCTTTTCGAGGGACATAGTTGGTCTCGCCCGGATTCCTCTGTTGGAGTGAGGGTGGGCGTGGACGCGCTCGTGGTCCATGCTCTAGGCGTCGTGGAAAAGGTCATTCTGCCGAAGCTGGGGCAGCCGGTCGAGGCGGGTCAGCCGCTTTTTCGACTTGAGCGCCAAGGCTGCGGGTTGAACGTCCGAAGCTCCATTACGGGCCGCGTTGTGGCCGTCAATACACGTCTCGGAAACCGCCCGGGCTCCGTTGCCAAGGACCCCTATGGCTCCGGTTGGGTCTGCGCAATTGCCCCGACTCAATCGGACGCGAGTTCTGGTGGCATGCGCCACGGGCAGAAAGCGGCGAACTGGCTCGAACAGGAGTTCCACCGTTTCCGGGAGTTTCTCTCCGTGCAAGTCTCTCCTGATTTAGCCCTGAATGTGACCTTTCCGGACGGCGGTCTGCCAGCAATTGGGTCGCTTGCCGAATTACCTCTAGCCGGATGGGGCGCCTTTGAGGCGGCCTTCCTGGCACCCAGCCCTGGTGTCACCCGGGAGTCTGTACGCGAGACAGAATAGGGACTCCCTCTCATAAGCGCTAAGATAAGCGTGTGGAAACGATATTAAATGCCCGAAGGGCATTAATATCATTAGCCGTAGGTGAAACCTACGACGGATATAAAGCCCCCACCTTTTGATCGTCTCCGACCCCGCAGGGGTCAAATATTCGACCCTTTCAGGGTCGGATACGGCTTTTGTGCTCCGCCCGCCCGTAGGTTTCACCTACGGCGAATGATCTTGGGTCCCTTCGGGACCCTAGACACGCGCTTATCCTAGCGCTTATGGGATTCCCTCTCAGGCTTGGCATCGCCATCCATCTGCCCGTTAATCTGAAGAGCCAAATGACCTTCTGAGATTGCCATAGGCAATCGGGTGGGCTAGCCAAGCACCCCCGGCTGTCACCTCAAGTCCTTCAGGGAATTCCTTTCATCCACGAAACAGCTGACTAATCGAACTGAGTGATTTCACCACAGTGGCACAGGCAGCAGCACGACAGTGCGGCAAAAGGGACAGAAAGTCGTGATTTAGCCCGCCTTCTGCTTAATTTCTCGGCATGTCGCGTGCTGAGAAATTCAGCGGCCCCTAGGCGGTGCTTCTACATTTCGTCTGGTTTCCGCTCTCTAGGTCAATACTATGAGCAAATCCATCCTGATCGATACTACGCGTTGCGTCGGTTGCCAACGATGCGTTGCGGCGTGCAAGCTCGTGAACGGATTGCTGAAGACGAGCCGCAGCGACTTCTTGACCACAGATTCCTTAAGAGCATTCACTTCTGACACTGACCTCCCGATGGATGAAACCGGCGACGAACAACTTTCAGCACATGCGCTGAATGTAGTTCAGGCCCATGGTGACGTGTACGTTCGGCGGTTCTGCATGCACTGCCAGGATCCCACCTGTGTTTCTGTCTGCCCGGTGGGAGCCTTCCGGAAAACGGCAGCGGGGCCGGTGGTTTACGCGGAAGAACGTTGTATGGGCTGCCGCTACTGCATGGTGGCTTGCCCATTCGGAGTGCCTCGATACGAGTGGGAAAAGGTCTGGACGCCCCGCGTCAAGAAGTGCCACATGTGTGCTCCTCGCCAGGCAAAGGGGCTAAAGCCCGCTTGCACGGAAGTGTGTCCCGTCGAGGCAGGTGTTTTTGGCGAACGCGACGACCTTTTGCGAGAAGCTGAAAACAGGTTGAAGCAGGAACCCACCAAGTACATTCAACATATCTATGGCAAGCAGGAAGTGGGCGGGACTTCGGTCTTGTACCTCTCGGCAGTCCCCTTTGAATCGCTGGGGCTTCCGGCTAATCTGCCGCCCGACGCGCTGCCTGGGTACACGTATCGAGTGCTCTCGAAAATCCCGAAATTGGTTCCGTGGGGCGCTACGGTGCTGGCCGGTATCTGGTGGATAACCAGACGGCGAGAGTTAGTGGCAGCGGCGGAGCAGGAATCGCGAGCCGGCAAGAGCGACGGGCGGGGAAATCAACCATGAGCTTCGAGAAACTGCCTAAACTTACTTTCTGGCGAGCGGTGCTCGGGTTGATTCTCAGCGCCGGTTTCTATGCGTCCTTGCTTCGTTTCACAAAAGGTCTGGGGGCGGCGACGAACCTGACGGACCGTTTTCCGTGGGGGCTGTGGATTGGCTTTGATGTCGTCTGTGGAGTAGGGTTGGCGGCGGGTGGCTTCACGCTGGCAGCCACGGTTTACATTTTCCATCTTCGCCGTTTCCATCCCGTTTTGCGCCCCGCGATTCTTACGGCTTTCCTGGGCTACGCGCTGGTGGCCGTGGCGCTGATGTATGATCTCGGAAAGCCTTACAACGTCTGGCACCCCCTGATCATGTGGAACCCGCACTCCGTCATGTTTGAGGT
>Ga0116217_10004421_pt1 | contig 12527 bp, 10 predicted proteins | sample Sb_taG_6_FD_89697 | JGI IMG/M metagenome (GOLD analysis project Ga0116217, IMG submission 89697) | Peat soil microbial communities from Weissenstadt, Germany - Sb_50d_4_PS metaG | ecosystem: Environmental > Terrestrial > Soil > Wetlands > Peat | place: Germany: Weissenstadt | collected 2010-09-21 | reverse complement strand
TTTGGTTCCTGTCGGGATTAGCTATGCCTCAGTGATCGTCGACACGGTTCCCTCGACTAGTTTCACGGTCACCCTTTTGACGCCGGGCGATCAGATCAGTATCATGAATGGGCCGGTGGAAAGCGGCTTTCAGACGACTGAAATCTCCAGCAGCTTGAACGATTTCACACCGATAGCCTTCGCCAACAAGACTAATGTGACGGTGAATGACACCGGCGGTGGAAGCAGCTTCAACCTGAACATTCCGAATCCGGCGGCTGGCCTGGCGGGCCTGACCGTGAACGGCGGCAATGGAGCCGGTTCGTTCCTGGTGACTCCGTCGGCTACGATTCCGTTCACCATCAATGGCGGCGGCAATCCGCAGCCGGCCCCCGGCAATGTTCTGTTCCTCAATCCGTTCGGGACGACCGGTGCAAGCCTGGCGGACACGAATTCGGCGACGGGATTTCAGGGAGCGTGGACTTTTACGAACCGGCAACCGGTGAATTTCACCGGGCTCGAGACGCTTAGCCAAGGCCCAGCCCCAGCCGTAGTTGACACGGTGCCCTCGACTAATTTCACTCTCGACCTTTTGACGCCGGGCGATCAAATCAATATCGTGAGTGGGCCGGTGGAAAGTGGCGTCCAGACGATTGAAATCTACAGCAGCTTGAACGATTTCGCACCGATAGCCATCGCCAACAAGACTCATGTGACGGTGAACGACACTGGGGGTGGAAGCACCTTCAACGTGGACATTCCGATTCCGGCGGCCGGCCTGGCGGGCCTGACCGTGAACGGCGGCAATGGAGCTGACATTTTCGACGTGACTCCGTCGGTCACGATTCCGTTCACCATCAATGGCGGCGGCAATCCGCAGCCGGCCCCCGGCAATGTTCTGATGGTCGATCTGTCAGGTTTGACCGGTGCAAACCTGGCGGACACGAATTCGGCGACGGGATTTCAGGGATCGTGGACCTTTACGGACAGTCAAGCGGTGGGTTTCACCGGGATCGAGACGCTCGAGCCGAGCCAGGTGGCGCCCGAACCCGGCGTCCTGCCGCTGGTGGCAGCGAGCCTCGCCGGCTTGCTCATAGCCCGGAGGCGGCTCAGCGCCCACCCAACACGATAGAGACCGGCCTGATCTCCCGGGGCGGCGGCCGGCATCGTTGGCCGGCCGCTCCCTCACGGCCGTTGCTCGGAATCGGGAGCGGAGTTGGCACGGTTATTCCGTGACGAGCACTTACCGCGCGTTGACCAGCCGGCCGTTCTCATCCAGGTGCGGATAGGGGCCGCCGGTTCTATATTCGTCGAGAATGTACTTGTCGAACTGCGGGGTGGGCTCGAAGTAGCCGGGGACCCGAAGGTGCGCCTTGCAGGCTTCTTCGTTCAGCTCCACGCCAATGCCCGGCGTATCGGGCACCGTGATGTAACCATTCTGGATGATCGGTTTGGCGGGCCCGTTTACCAGGTCTCCCCACCAGGGGATGTCAACGGCGTGGTTCTCCATCACCATGAAGTCCTTGAGCGTGGCAATCATGTGGACCGACGCCATGCAGCCCACCGGCGAGCCGGCGAAGTGGATGGCGGTGGGAATTCCGTACATGGACGCAAAATCCGAAATGCGCTTGGTCTCGCGCATGCCTCCCGAGGTCAGCGGGTCCACGTGGATGATGTCCACGGCGTTGTTCTCGATGAGGGGACGGAATCCTTCCTCCAAGCCGAACAGGCTCTCGCCGGTGTTGATGGGGGTAACGGTCGATTCTTTGATTTCCTTGTAGGCACGCCAGTTCTTGGGAGCGTCACCGGAACCGAGAGTTCCCACCTGGAGGAGATCCTCGGCCCAGGCGAGCTCGAACTGCTCGAAGTAGCGGGCGTGGCGGATGGCGTCGTTCACATCGAGAGGGCCGAAGTGGTCGGCCGCGAGAGGCTGGTCCCAGCCGATGGCGTCGCGAACGGCCTGGATGTGTTCGCCGTACATCTGGAGCCCTTTGGCGGTGGCCACGCCGCGGGTGTTCAGGCCACCGGGCCGGTTGCGGATCATGGAGGGCATGATATCCATCTTGAAGAAGGTGAACCCCATCTTCTTGCGGGCGGTCATGCGGGTGGCATAGATTTTAGGCTCGCTGCTTTCGGTGGTGTCGCAATAGCAGCGAACGCGGTTGCGGTACTGCGAGCCGATGAGGCGCCAGGCCGGCACGCCGTACACCTTGCCGGCGATATCGTGCAAAGCGAAATCGAGCGCGCTATAACCGCCGCCGAAACGGCGCTGGTTTGTGAAATTGCGGACGCTGTCCAGAATGGGCTCGATGTTCAGGGGATTGCGGCCCATGATATGGGGCTTGAGGACCAAGGCCATGCCTTCGTTGCCTGCGTCGCGGACCTCACCGAGGCCGTAAACGCCCTGGTTGGTGTCGATCTTGATGATGGGGTAATCGTAGTTGGTGGCGATGCGGATGGCCCGCATGTCGGTGATGCGCAACTGGCTGGGCGCGGAGTTGCGATTCACAGTGCCGGACTGGGGCGGCTGGGCGGCGGCGTTCTGTTCGTCGAGCATCGATCCGAGAGCGGCCGTACCAGCTACCATTCCAAACATGTTCCGCCGATTCAGGCCTTTCTTGGGGTTCGCCATGGGTTGTTCTCCTTGCGTCCAACGGTATCGGGCGGCACTCGGTTTGTCAAATCGGAGTTGTAACTCCCTCATGCTCGGATTCCGACTTCCGAATCTCGAACTCCACTTGACGGCAGCGGCACCCGTTGATAGAATTCGACCGGGTTACCGAGTCTCAGGATCTTTACCGCAGACCTTCGGCAAGTTCGCTCCGGCCACGGGATATAGCTTCAGTAACTGGTATACGCCGAATCCGAACTTCCAGGGAGTGCTGAGATTGGAGTTTTAAGGAGGTTGTGTGCGCATCAGGGAATTGAAAAGACTCGGGTGGATCGTTGCGGTTACGGCCGGCTGCTTGTTTGCGGCTGACCCTACGTTTATCCGGCGGCGGGTCGCGGATATCCAGCCGCAGCCGGACGGGTTGACCGCCGGCGCCAGGGCGGCGATTTACAAACCGATCTTCGGGGCGGGCGATCCGCAAGCCAACCAACTGAAAGGCATCGCCCGCTATGGCGGGCTGACTGTCGGGCCGGATGGCGCCAGCGCGCTGGTGAGCTACCCCGCCGAAGAACAGATCTATTACATCCTCAACGGCGAGGGAACACTGACTTACGAGGACCAGAAGGCGCCGGTCAAGAAAGACGATTTTATGTACCTTCCGCCCGGCGTCAAACACGGCATCGCCAACTCGTCAAACGGGCCTGTGCGCCTGCTGGTCATGGGATTCAAGATTCCGCCGGGCACGACTGTCCGGCTGGCGCCGAAGCTGATGCTGGCGAACGCAGCGGACGTCCAACTGGTCCCGGTACAGGGGCACGGGCCGACATCCCTTTTCAAACTGCTGATGGGGACCACCGAGAGCACACGGGACAAGCTGGCCGCGGCAAGCCAGATGGTGAGCCTGTTCATTATGGATTTTGCGCCGGGCGGCACCAACATTCCGCACCATCACGATATGGAAGAGGAGATCTATTACATCCTCAGGGGTCATGGAGACATGGTGGCGGGCGGCGGCGCGGACGGGAACGAAGGACGGCACGCCGCCAAAGAAGGCGATGCGTTCTTCATCCGGCTGAACACGACCGTGGGGTTCTACAGCGGCTCCACGGCGGGCGAGAGCCACGACCTGGTTCTGGCGGTGCGGTCGAACTATCCGTTCCCGCGGAACCGGCGGTAGCACTTCCGGCCCGTTACGGGCCAGCGGCACGGGAAACGTGATAAAAGCGGATGTGGAGGTCCCATGAAGATTCGTGTCGCCGTGGTGATGAGCACCGTCTTTCTTACCGCCCTGGTCTTGTCGTTTGGCGCGGCCGGCCCTAAAGCGCTTTCCTCGTTCGATCCGCAGGTCAAGCCGATCCTCGCGCAAATGTCGCTCGACGAGAAGATCGGGCAGATGACCCAACCCGAGCAGGACGCCCTCAAGGATCCGGCCGACCTGGAGAACCTGTCCATCGGCTCGGTGCTGAGCGGCGGCAATTCCGATCCCAAGGAAGGCAATAGCCTGAAAGCCTGGACCGATCTGTACAACCGCATCCAGGGACACTCCGCCAGGATGCGGCTCGAGATTCCGATCCTGTACGGCATCGACGCGGTGCACGGGCACAACAACGTGCTGGGCGCGGTCATCTTCCCGCACAATGTCGGGCTCGGCTGCACGCGCAACGCGGCGCTGGTGGAGAAAGTCGAGCGCATCACCGCCGAGGAGGTGCGCGCCACCGGAATCCAGTGGGCTTTCGCTCCGTGCGTCACCGTGCCGCAGGATATCCGCTGGGGCCGGACCTACGAGGGTTTTTCGGAGGACCCGAAGGTCGTGGCCCCGCTGGCCGAAGCGGCGGTGCGCGGATTCCAGGGCGCGGATCTCGCCAACCCGCTGGCCGTGCTGGCCTGCGCCAAGCACTTCGTGGGCGATGGCGGCACGGCGTTCGGCTCCACGCGGCGCGGGAACGGGCTGGACCAGGGCGATACGCGCGTCGATGAAGCCACGCTGCGGCGCATCCACCTGCCGGGATACATCGCGGCCATACGCGCCGGGGTGGGCACCATCATGCCGTCCTACAGCAGTTGGAACGGGGTGAAGTGCTCGGCCAGCAAGCGGCTGCTCACCGGGATTCTGAAACAGGAGCTGGGCTTCGAGGGCTTCCTCATTTCCGACTACAATGCCATCGACCAGATCGCGCCGGACTACAAGACGGCCATCGGCATCTCGATCAACGCGGGGATGGACATGGCGATGGTGCCCACGCGGTACCGCGAATACATCACCGACTTGAAGGCGCTGGTGCAGGAGGGAACGGTGCCCATGGCGCGTGTCGACGATGCGGTCACGCGGATTCTGCGCGTGAAGTTCGCGCTGGGGATGATGGACAAGGGCCGCTCCCAGATGGCCGACCCCGCGGCGCAGAAGAGCTTCGGCTCGGCGGAGCACCGCGCGGTGGCGCGTCAGGCGGTGCGCGAATCGCTGGTGCTGCTGAAGAACGAGCGCAAGGTGCTGCCGCTTTCGAAGCGGGCGGCGCGGATCCACGTGGCCGGCAAGAGCGCCGACGATATCGGCATCCAGTGCGGCGGCTGGACGATTTCGTGGCAAGGCGCGGCGGGCGAAACGACGCCGGGCGGCACCACCATCCTGGCGGCCATCCGGAACAGCGTGGCCCGGACCACGCAGGTTACCTACTCGAAAGACGGCACGGGCGCGGCGGGCGCGAGCGTGGCGGTGCTGGTGATCGGCGAGCGGCCCTACGCCGAAGGCAATGGCGATCAAGCCAGCCTGGCGCTGGCCAAAGAGGACATCGACGCGTTCCAGAATCTGAAGAGCGCCGGTGTGCCGGTGGCGGTGGTGCTGCTCTCGGGGCGGCCGATGGTGGCGGGCGAAGTCCTGGACAGGGCCGACGGGTTTATCGCGGCGTGGCTGCCGGGGACCGAGGGGCAGGGCGTCGCGGACGTCCTGTTCGGCGATTTCAAGCCGGCGGGCAAGCTGTCGTACTCGTGGCCCAAGTCGATGGAGCAATTGCCGGGCAACGTGAACAGCGCTAACTATGCGCCGCTGTTCAAGGTGGGGTACGGGCTGACGTATTAACATCGGTGGAGCGGGAGCGGGCCGGTGGAGAAAGAGACGGGGCGGCTGGAGGCGTTCAGCGACGGTGTGTTCGCCATCGCGATGACGCTGCTGGCGCTGGAATTGAAAGTTCCGCACCTGGGCCCGGATGGCCCGCGGCGCGCCTCCGAGACGCTGGCCGCGGGGCTTGCCGCCCAGTGGCCGGGGTACTTCGCCTTCGTCACGAGCTTCTTTACGGTGCTGATCATGTGGGTGCACCACCACATCATCTTTCGCCTCGTCCGGCGTGCCGATGCCAGGCTTCTTTTCACCAACGGCCTGCTGCTCATGCTGGTGACGGCGGTTCCGTTTCCCACGGCGGTGTTGGCCGAATACCTGACCTCGGAGGCGGCCCCGGCCGCCTGCGCCTTTTATTGCGGCGTGTTCGTACTGATCGCGGTGGCCTTCTATCTCCTCCTGATGGCGGCTTTCCGGAGGCAGTTGCTCGATCCCGGCGCGCCGGAAGCGCAGGTTCGCCGATTGCGCAGGAACTACCGCTACGGTCCGCCGCTCTATCTGGCGGCGGCGGTCGCGGCGCCGTTCAGCCCGTGGGTCGCCATGGGGATCTGCACCGCGCTGTGGATCTTCTGGGCGGCCATGACGCGGAATTGCGAAGCGGAGGCCGATGACTGAGAGGGATCTCGAATTTCCGATTACAGGAGAAAGGGAAGCATGCAACGAATCATAGAAAGAATGGTAAGAGACTTCGAACGCGGCCGCCTGACCCGCCGACAACTCGCCGTTTCTCTCGCCGCGCTGGTCACGGGCGCCCAGGCAGCGCCGAAGCAATCGGGCTTGCGCGCCGTCAGCCTGAATCACGTTACCGTGCGGGTCCCCGACGTTCACCGCACGTCTCTGTTTTACCAGGAGTTCTTTGGGATGCCCCTCAAGCAGCACTCAGCGACAACGCACATCCTGGGTGTAGGCAAGAGCTTTTTTGGAATTGAGCAGAAGGGCGGCACCGCGGCCCTCGACCACTACGACTTCGGAATCGCCGGGTTCAATGCCGACGACGTAACCGCTAAGCTGAAGGCACGCAATTTGAAGCCGGAGCCCGGCGGGACGAAGGAATCGTTCAAGTTCCTGGATCCCGATGGATTCCTCGTTCAAGTGAATTCAGCCGATTACGAGGGCCATGTAGGCAGCTGAGTCTTTCAGCCGCGGAGCTACTTACTCTATTCCACCATCCGCGGTTGGGAAAACAGAAAATGGTCGAAATAGTAGTGCATCAACAGGACCGTGAGCACCACTACGAAGTAACTCTGGTCAGCCGGCATGGAGGTCAGGGCGCGCACCACCAGCGTCAGCACCACGAGGACTCCGGTGGCGGCCAGGAAGCACAGGTAATAGGGCGCCATGTTCCCCTGGCGCACCAGGCGCCGGACAAACGCGTTGTCGATTTCGCCCCGCTGGTCGCGAAGCCGGTTGATCAGCCACAGCAGAAACAGGTACTGGAAGGAATGCCAGGTGTTGTAGCCCTGAAACAGCACGTCGAGGTTCGACCCCAGGGGGAGGCAGAACGAAACCACCGTCGTGATTCCGATCAGCAGCGTCTTGGGAACGCTCGCGCGGCCCTCGCGAAACTCGGCGACGGTCTTGACGATCCAGGCGGTCAGGAAAATGCCGAACACCACCCCGGCCAAAATCGGCAGATGCAGCCGTAGCACCCAGTCGGGGTATGGCAGCACGACCCCGCCCACGCGAAACTGGCGCAGCGAAAGCTTGTACATGCCGATGGGGTAGAGCCCGGTCAGGATCAGGCCGTAATCCACATAACGCGACCAGGGCGCCTCCCCGGCCTGGCTGCGCGTCCGGTAGCAATCGGTCAGGTAAATGATCTGATGCAGGACGTGCAGGGAGGCCCAGGTGAAGAAGAAGGTAACCAGGGCGGTGTAGTGGTACATGCCCAGATAGACCACCACCAAGGGAAGGGCAAACGCCAGGGCGGCGTAGCGGGGGTGGCGCGCGCGGAAACTTCCGTCCAGGAAGGTATAGGTAATGGTGGAGAACAGGTGCGGTCCGCCCACCAGGCCCGCGACGACGATGTTGATCAGGTCGACGGCCTGCCGTTGATTGGCCCATCCGGAGGCCTGCGCCCCCCAGGCAAGGAGGAACGGCAGGGGAACCAGCGCCGCGCTGAGAATGATCAGGGGAAGGTCCCAGGAGGGCTTGTAGATCCAGCCGGGCTCCCGCCGGGGAAACGGGATTGCACCCACGTAGGCGGCCATAGGGAAGATCATACGCCACCCGGAGCGGACGGTTCAATGCGGCTTTCCGGCGGCCGGCGGGCGGGGCCGGTGGCGCAAAATCGAAACTGCCGCTTGAATTCGGACTGCAATGGACATAGCATAGGGGTCAAAGGACCGGATATTCAGATGAAACTGTCTTTAACCGCAGTACTTCTCCTGGCCGCGAGCTTCGCGGCTTTCGCCCAACAGGCGATGCCTCGGCTGGCATCCGCCGACCCGCCCACCGGGAAGGCGGGAGACGTCATCGTGGTCACCGGAGAGAACCTTCAGAAGGATGCGGTCGCCAAGTTGTACCTCACCGACGGAACCAACGACACGCAGGTGGAGATCTCGGAGCAGACGGCCACGACTCTCAAATTCAAGATCCCCGCCAAGGCCAAACCGGGCCGCCTGGCTCTGATGGTTCTCACCGGCGGCAAGGAACCCAAGCTCATCGAGCAGCCGGTCAAGGTGACGATCGAGGAGTGAACACCGGCGGGACGCCTGTGCCACAATAGCCTCAGAAGATGAGGCGGCTGATTGCCCTGCTATACGTCCTGCCGCTCATACCGAGCGCGCAGACCGGAGACTTCGCAACGATCAGCGGGCAAGTTCTGAACGCCGTCACCGGGGAACCGATCCGGAAAGCGGTTCTCACCCTGCGCAGCACCGATTTCAGACCCAACTCCACATCTCCGCCGCCGAGTTTCGGCACCGTCACCGACGCCGCCGGGAGGTTCGCCATGAAGGATCTGGACCCTGGCGCCTACCGGCTGACGGCGGAGCACACCGGCTTCGTATCGATGGATTATGGAGCCCGGGCGCCCGGCCGCGCGGGCACGGCATTTTCGCTGGGGCGGGCGCAGAGCATGGCGGACATGGTTTTCCGCCTTTCACCGCAGGGCGTGATCTCGGGACGCGTGGTGGATGAGGACGGCGATCCGGTCCGCAACGTCACGGTGCAGGCGGCGCGGTACCGGTATACGGGCGCCCCGGGCAGGCGGCAGCTCACGCCTTCCGGCGGATCCAGCACCAACGATCTGGGCGAATTCCGGCTCTTCGACCTGGCTCCCGGCCGATATTACTTGAGCGCCATGTACCGTCCGCCGAGGATGCAGGCGGCCGAAGACCGCTCGGCCGTTCCGCGGCCGGACGACGATTACGTGACTACGTTCTATCCGGGAACCAAGGACGCCGCCGCCGCGGTCCAGCTCGATGTAACGCCCGGCGCGCAGCTTCGCGGTATCGATATCACACTGGCCAAGGCCCGCACGGTGCGCATCCGGGGGCGCGTGGTGAACGATTCCCCCGCCCGCACGGAGACTTTCTCGGTGATGCTCGTCTCGCCGGCATCTATGGGCGCGACCCAGGGCGGGACCACGAAGCCCAACGGCGAATTCGAAATCCTGCACGTGCTGCCGGGGTCGTATTTCCTGACAGCGCACGCCAACCAGGGGATGAAGTCGTATTCCGCCAAGCGGACGATCGAAGTGGGAAGCGGCAACATCGAGGACGTGACGCTGACGATCGGGCCGGGAGCCACGGTTGGCGGGCACGTCCGCGTGGACGGCGATACGGCGCAATCGCTCGCCGGCATTCAGTTGCAACTGACGCCTTTCGACGGGGGCTCCTTCACATTCGGCCCGCTGCCCAACGGGAAACTGAATGCGGATGGCAGCTTCAAGCTGGAGGACGTCAACGCCGACCGGTATGCGGTAAACGTGACGGGCCTGCCGGACGGTTTCTATGTGAAGTCGGCGCGGGCGGGGAATGTGGACGTGCTGGCGTCCGGCCTGGATGTTACCGGCGCACCCACACCGGTGGAGATCCTTCTCAGCCCGAATGCCGGCCAGATCGCGGGGATGGTGCAGAATCTGGATACGCAGCACCCGGCCCGCGCGGCGACGGTGGCCCTGATTCCGCAAGAGAAGGAGCGCCGCGAGACCGGCAGCTTCTACAAGATCACAAGCTCGAACGCCTCCGGCTCCTTCACTTTCCGCAGCCTGGTTCCCGGCGAATACAAGGTGTTTGCCTTTGAAGACGTCGAGCCCGGCGCCTGGTTCGATCCGGACTTTTTGAAGCCGCTGGAGGACAAGGGGCAAGCGGTCACCATCCGGGAGAGCGGCCGCGAGAGCGTGCAGGTGACGCTGATCCCGGCCGGGGGCTCGCCGGCGGAGAGGTGAAAGGAACGGGGCGCCCGCGGCATTTCCTGTGTTGGAGGATCCATGAACTGTGCCTCGAGAGGTGTCCCGGCCGCGCTGCTGGCGCTCGCGGCATTCGCCCAGGAACCGTCCGCGAAGGGCGTCAATTTCTACTCGCTGGAGCGGGAGATCCAACTCGGGCAGCAGACGGCTGGCGGGCTGGAGCGCACCCTGCCGGCGGTCCACGACGCGAAGCTCGAGGGCTACATCGCGGGACTCGGCTCGGAATTGGCCAGGTATGCCGGCCAGCAGTTCGTCTACCGCTTCACGTTCTATGACGACCGCAAGCCGCCGGTGGTGCCGGGCGTCGCGCTGGCCCTGCCGGCCGATGCCTTTCAGGGCCAGGCGGCGGAGCCGGTGGCCATCGCCGGTGGCCCGATCTTCGTTCCGCTGAGCCTGCTGGCCAATGCGCCAAGCGAAGCCGAGTTCGCCTTCCAACTGGCGCACGCCATGGCGCACGTGGCGTTGCGACACGCGACGAAACTGGCGACGCGGAACGAACTCGCGAGGGTGGCCGGCGCCCTATTGAACGACATGCCGGCCAACCAGCAATTCGCCGTTCCACTCGGTCTCCTCAACTTCGCCCGGCAGTGTGAGCTGCAGGCCGACATCCTGGCGGCGGACATCGTGGCCGGCGCCGGATACGACCCCGCGGCGGCTATATCGGTGGCGCCGGACAACGCGACCGCATCGAGAGTCTTCTCGGCCCATCCGACGCGCGAGCAGAGAGCCGCCGCAATCAAGGCCCGGATCGAAAAACTGCCCCCACGCGAATATTCCGCAGCCACCGGCCAGTTCGCCGGGATGAAGGCCCTGGCGGCGGTAGCGCGCTGAGACTCGCCCTTCTGGCGGCGCGATCTGGTATTCTGCCCTAGCGTATGCTGAAAGCTATCCTTACCGACGTGCAGTTCTGGGTGCCGGTCGCGGTCCTGGCGCTGGGGCTCGCAGTGTTGCTGGCGGTCCGATGACAGACTTGCGTTCGTTGCACCGGCTGGGCGTGGCGTGCGGCCTGGCGGCGGGAGCGTGGCTGGGCGCGGCGGAGGCGCCGACCAAACTCGTCACCGTCGGATTTTCGCCCTTCCTGATTTCGCTGGGCATGGTCGCCGGAGTGTTCGTGGCCCGCTGGACCGTGCCCACCATTCTGAAAGGCACCGGGTACGTTATTCAGGACCTCAAAGAGAAAATCCACCTGGTGATCTGGGCCATTCTGGCGGGCATGCTGTGGGCCGTGGCCAATACGCTCACGGTTTTCGCCATCCGGAACGTGGGGCTCTCGGTCGCGTTCCCGCTGTGGAATACCAACAGCCTGGTGGGACTGTTCTGGGGCTGGCTGCTGTTCAACGAGCTGCGCGGCTCCGGCGCGAAGCAGTGGACGAAAGTGTTGGGCGGGGCGGCGGCCATCGTGGTGGGCGCGTGCGTGCTGGCGTACGCCACGTCGCATCAATCGGCGGCGCCGGGCCAGGGCGGGGCGGCGCTGGGCATTCTGGCTGCCTTGGGGGCCGGCCTGATGTGGGGCACGATGTACATCCCGTATCGCAAAGCGTATATCAGCGGGATGAATCCGCTGTCGTTCGTCACCGTGTTTACGTTCGGCGAATTGGGGACCACGCTGACGCTGGCGGCCGTTTTCGGCGGCGGATTCCACAACCTGGCGGCCGACCTGGAACGCGCGCGGCCGGCGCTGTTCTGGCTGTTTCTGGGCGGCTTCTGCTGGGTGCTGGGCGACCTGTTCCAGCAGTACGCCGCCAAGTACATCGGCATCGGGCGTGGGATTCCGCTCTCCAATACCAATCAGCTTTGGGGACTGGCCTGGGGCGCCCTGGTGTTCGGCGAACTCTCCGGCATTGGCCTCTCAGCGCAGGTGCTGGTCATCGCCGGCTCCCTGGTGATGATTGGAGGCGCCACGGCGATCAGCTTCGCCGAAGCGCCGGCTGACGAACAAGCCTCGTGGCGCAAAGCCATGGAGCGCGAATGCGACCTCTACGGGCTCAAGGCGGAACGCGTGGCCGCCAGAATGAAAGGCGAGGACGACGATTCGCACGGCCCATCGGGGCGCCACTGGTGGGAGTGGCTGGTGGGTGCGGCCGCCATCGCCGTGTTCGTCTGGCTGGGGCTCGGAGCGGAAAGGCAGGCGATTTCCGTCAACCTGTTTTGGATGGCGCTGCTGGTGGTCGCAACGCTCGCTTTCCTGGCGATCTGCGGGCTGATCCTCTGGCGGCGGACGCGCTTCTCGTAGTCTCAGGCGCAGGGGTTGGGGGTTGGGGATGGATGCGCTTCGCGCGTCTTATTTTGAGTAGTGCACCGGGTTGTCAAAGATCGGTTGCGGTGGACGGGTAAAAACGGCTCAGGCAGCCCGGCGGAAGGTCTGCTTGGGTGCCGGGAAGTGCTTTTGGGCATCGGCCAGGCGGCAATTGTGG
>Ga0116217_10004417_pt1 | contig 12532 bp, 19 predicted proteins | sample Sb_taG_6_FD_89697 | JGI IMG/M metagenome (GOLD analysis project Ga0116217, IMG submission 89697) | Peat soil microbial communities from Weissenstadt, Germany - Sb_50d_4_PS metaG | ecosystem: Environmental > Terrestrial > Soil > Wetlands > Peat | place: Germany: Weissenstadt | collected 2010-09-21 | reverse complement strand
GCCGGACCGCCCGGTCACGCAGCTCGTCCGGATACTTCCGTACTGCTCCCATCGTCCCACTCTCCCGTGGATTGGGAGCCTCCACAAAACCCGGGGCGATTCACTTCCGTCACCACGCCCAGCGCGGGCGACGGCGGGCACGCACCGCACGTGGACCCACGCGGGCGGGCTGGTGAGCCGGGCTTGCTGAGGTAGTAGTAGCAGGTAATTGGCTGCTGTTGCGTATTGTACGCACTTACCGCCCGCCCGCGCCTCCCGAAGGCCACGTCATCCGGGGCCGCGGGTGCCGAAGGTGCTCATCCGGCGCGGACGCCGGCGCGAAGGCCAGCACCGCCCTCGCCGCGGCCCGGACCGCGCGGGCCAGCCGGGACGGCAACGAGTCGGCCAGCCGGTCGCACGCTTCGGCGTAGCAATCTGAACACCACCCCGGCTGGTCAGGCACGGCTCAGCGACCGGCCCGGCCGCGAGGCTGGTTGCTGCCCTTCGGCGGCTCGGTAGATCCGCGCGAGATCAGGTGGGTTCGGTTGCCCCGGTGGCCGCCGATGGTGTGCAGCCGGTTATTCGGGCACCGCAAAGTCAGGTGATCGCAAACCGGATCTGCGCAGAGGGCCGGGAGCATCGCTTCCTGGGGGCGGATCGCCTCGGCCTCGGCGGCCGGCGGGCTGGCGAGCATGATCTCGGCCAGGTCGTTACCGCGCTTGGCCTCGTCTAGGATGCTCTGGCCCAGGGCCACCAGGGCGTCCTCAGCGTTGCTCACAGGTCCTCCACCGACAACCACCGGCACCTCGCGAGGTGGCAGTCCAGAGTCATGGCCATATCCTCCTCGGGCTCCAGCTTCGCGGCCAGGCCGGCGACTAGGACCGCGACATGGCCGAGGTCGGCACCCGTCCGGGCCGACAGCTTCGCGGTCATCCGGGTCAGCCTGGCGTCATCTGCCGGGAGATCCACCCTGGCCAGCCTGGCCAAGTAGATCACGTCCAAATCAGCCGACCGGGGCAGCGGCGGCGGATCGCCCAGCAGCCGCACCCTCAGCGGATCGCTCATCGCAGGGACCTCCAGTCGCCCATCTGCTGGCCCGCGGAATGCTCACCGCACGCGGCGTTCCGGTATTTCAGGTGGAACAGCCCGTCACCGCGCCAGACCCAGGAACACGGCCAGCAGGTAGGGAACTCGGCGGCGGCACCGGCCGTGAACCATGCCGCCTGGGTGATGGCTGCGATCATCAGCTCACCTGCCGCCGCCTGCACCAGTCAGGGCAGCGCTGGCCGGGGCAGCACGCGCACCCGCGGCAGTGCTGCCGGTCCTCCTGCCCGCAGCGCCCGCATATCCGCGGGCTGTACGCGGCGGGGACCTTACGGGGCCTCTTGCTCATCGCGGTCGATGGCCTGCCCGTCCTTGAAGACGGCACCACCGGGCTGGGCGGAATACCCCTGGCTGTAGCGGTAAGGCCCGGCTGATGATGTCGGCCGGGGTGCCCGGCCCCGAGCCGAGCGCCAATTCCCTGGGCAGCACGCCGATCGCCGAGGCGACGTCCTCGTCGGTGGCCTGCGGATGACCGCGGAGGTACCTCGCCGCGGCCTGGAAGCGCTGGTATCCGGTCCCGGTCATGGCTTACCCTTCCGACCCGTCACCGGGACCTGCTCCGAATGCCCTGGGCCTCCCCGGCCGGAGATCCCCGGGATTCTGCGGCTTGCCGGACCGGCCGGGGCTGCGGTACGCGGACGGGCCGTAGCTCTTGCTGCTGCCGCTGGGCTCGTCCTCGCCGATGACGGCTCGGTTGTACTTGTCCTTCCGCAGCTTCGCAAGCTCCCTCTCCACGTACAGGCGCTCGCTAGCATCGCCGCTGGTGCCGGTGTCGTGGACCTTGTGCGGGGGCCGCGGGATGCCGGGCGGTCCGCGTAGTCGGGCGCGGCGCCTCGTGCAGCTCACCGCCACTCATCGGGATTCCCGGGCCCCACTCGGCCATGCTCGGAGTTTATCCCTGCGTGCGGTTACCGGTTACGCCTGAGCCGCCACGGTCTCGGGGGTCTCGGGGGTCTCGGGGGTCGCTGGGGGGGCAGTTCCTATATAAACCTCACCTCACGCGCGCGCGGGGGATTGAGATAGATAGTGGATGTGGTGCTCCTACGGCCCCTGCGACCCCCCGGGCCTTTCCACCCGGATGAGCTTCGCTCCGTGGCTCTTGTGCCTGCTTGCCACGAACCCGGCGGCGGACAGGGAACGGGTGGCCGCGGTCAGCCTGTCCGACAGCGCGCGGGGGCTGCCTGGTCACCACTGATCCTGCTGCTGCCCGCTGCTGCCCCGGATCGCGCGCAGCAGGTCGTGCAGCGTGGCCGCGGTGCCGTCGAACACCGTCCCGCTGCACCCGCTGCCGTTCGCCCCGCCGCAGCCGCACTTGCACCAGGCCGGCGACTTCGCCGCGAACAGGCGCGCCAGCGTGGCGATGACCGGGTCGTGCTCGGCGCGGCTGGCCTGGGTCTCGTGCGCGGCGGCCAGGAACGCCTTCAGGCACCCGGTGCCGTATGCCGTGTCGTGCGCGGCCAGGATGCGCGCGTACCCGTCCATCCTGGCGTGCCCGCCCGGGGTGGCGGGCAGCTCGCGCAGCACGGCGCAGACGTGGTCGAGCAGCGCGCCGAGCAGCCGGGGCCGGGCCGCGTCCAGCTCGCGGCGGATGTCCCCGTCGCTGACCCGCTGCCCGTCCGGGATCGGGTCGAGCGGCACCTCGGTAACCCGGTCGAGCGCGTCGTCTCCGAGCCCGTAGGGCAGCGCCAGCCCGGTCGCGGCGAAGGTGCGCCGGTAGCCCATCGACACGTCGGCGAAGTTGGTCCGCATCCGCCGGAACGTGCTGCTGTGCCCGGTGACCAGCTGGCAGATCCAGTCCGACAGGTCGGCGGTGACCGCGGACATGTTGTCGAAGGTGACCACGTAGCACTTCTTGGCGCGCACGATGTTGTTTCGCTCGTCGGAGCGGTCGAGCCGCCCGTCCAGCCACTCGGTGCCGTCCACCAGGCGCGCCAGCCCGCCGCCGAGCGTCGTCTTGCCCGAGCCCGGCGCGCCGGTCGGCCAGATCCCCGGCCGGGGCACGCCTGAGAAGTAGCACGCCACGAGCCAGCCGGTGCACAGGTCCATGGTGTCCTGGCGGGTCACCCGCAGGATCTTCCACAGCTCGGCCAGGTCCCCGCCCTGCACCGGCCGGGGTAGCGGCAGGTAGCCGGCCGAGCGCCGGAACACCGGGGGCGGGAACGGCAGCTTCCGCGGGTCGCCCACGGCCCAGCCCGTGGCGGACACGAGCGCCACCTCCCCGGTGGCGTCGCCCAGGTCGAGCACGATCCCCCCGTCCGCCTGGACGGCGCGCAGCGCGGCGGACACCACCCGCCCGTTCTCCGACCCGAGTGCTTCCAGGTGGCTGGTCACGTTGTTGATCAGCGTGTCGGACGGGGTGAGCCCGGCCGGGGTCAGCTTCTCATCTTCGGCCGCCTCCGGGTTCTCGGCCAGCCACCCGTTCCACGCCTGCGCCATGTCCCGCCAGGTGACGTGGGCCAGGTTCTTGACGTCCCTGGTGAGGAACGACCGCGGGATGTAGGGCACGTCCGGCAGGGATTCCCCGGGCAGCAGGAACAGCTCGCCCCCGGTGTCCCTGGCGAACTCGTAGCTGCCCAGCAGCGCGGCGGCCAGCGCGTCGGTGCCGGGCTTCGGCGGCCTGCCGTCCCCTTCCCTCCCGTCCTCTTCGTCGTCCTGCGCAGCCTCGTGCAGCGGCGCGGTGGCCGCGGCGATGACCTCGTCGTCGTCTCCCGGGGTCATGCCGCCTCCGTCCCGAGCACGCGGCCCATCGCTGTCCTGGCCGCGGTCAGCCAGTCCCGGCAGTCCTGTTCGGTGTGCACCAGCGGCAGCAGGCCGAGGCACCGGGCGAGCTTGCCCGCCACGACCGGGTCGTACTGCTGGCGCCGCCAGTCCGGGAACGTCCGTTCGCACCAGGCGATGAGCGCGGCCGACAGCACGTGGCGGTCAGGTTCCGGTGGCGGCCTGTCCTTCCCCGGCCCCGGGGTGATCCCGTACCGCCCGGCCAGCTCGCGGGCCGCTGTCAGCCTGGCCCCGCGCGGTATGTCGTCGCCGTGCTGGTACGCCGCGTACAGGCTGACCGGCCCGTAGCCGCGCCCGCAGGAATGGCACCACGCCCAGTTGTCCTCGTCGTGCACGATCAGGGCGCGGATCTCCCCGCAGACCGGGCAGTCCGCCCGCGGCCCGTCCGTCCAGCCGATGCCGGTGAGCTTCAGCACCTCGCGGAGCGGGACGCCGTCGTCGGCTCGCCTGATCAGCTTGACCGCTCGCTGATGGGCCGGGCTGCGCGCTATTCTGGCACTGGTTGCCACAAATGCAGCTCCTAACTTTGACGTGGTGGTAACCCACGGCCCCGGCTGGCGCGAACCAGTGCGGGGCCGAACCTTGCGCTGTATCCATCGGCATCCGGCGGCACCGGCCCGTTGCTTGAACCGTCAAGTAGGCCGCGTCTTGCCTGCTCAGGTGCCATATATAGATCGTGTCTATGGGTTGCGGATTCCGATCGAGATCTGAATGGATCACGCCGCGTGCCGACTGCGGAAGTAGTCGCGGTACACGTCCTCGACGCTGCGGTAACCACGATCCCGGGCCAGGGCGTCCAGCTCGCCCAGGACCACCACGGCGAGCACGCCGCGCTCCTGATCCTCGACCGCGCGGACCTCGTCGGAATCGTGCACGCGGAAAATGTCACGCTTGAGTGGTAGCGTCTGTCGCATCGCCGTCTCTACTCCTTTCCGGACGGCAGATAAAAGCCCTGAGGTGGTGCCCAGGCATTCAGAGCGTCGAGGCCCCGGGGGGATTCCCGGGGCTTCCGCCTGTTCCGCCGTATCTTCGGCCAGCATAAACGATCAGCGGCGTCCGGTTCGGGCGGCTGACCTGCGGCAACCTGCCCCCATAATGGGAGCATGAATAGCTGTTAGGTATTGACAGCGGTCAAGAGGACGACCCTTCCCGACCATTCTGGAATAGCACACCGATTTGCTTTCCTGCCGTCCCTGAATATGCTGGGAGCACCCGAGCAGAAGAGGCGGCAAATGGCAGCGCAAACGGAGAAGAATCGCGAGGCGAAGCTGCGCTATCAGGCGAAGCGTTTGGGTTACCGCATCGAACGGGACCGTGCCCGCAGCATCGGCCTCGGCCACCTCGGGGGCTGGCGAGTCACTGACGACCAGGCCCGGGGCCGGGTGGTCGCGGGCAGGAGCTACGAGCTGAGCTTGTCTGACGTGGCCGAGCTGCTGGACGCCCGCGAGGCCACCTTGGCCAAGCGGGAGATGACGCCGTGACCGAGGGGGAGCTGGACACGGCGGCCTGGCCTGACCCGGTCCCGAACGATCGCGGCAACTACCGCGTCCGGTACGGCGGGAAGGGCACCCCGAAGTACGAGGCGATGGAGCGGGTGAAGCGCATCCGCCGGCTCAGCGAGAGCCTGGCGGAGTGGGTGGCCGAGGTGAAGGCCGCTTTCGCCGCGCGGGACTGGGAACCCCTCGGCTACCCGTCCTGGAACGACTACGTCCTCGGCGAGTACGGGCGTGAGGGATGCCTGCCCCGCGTCCCGAAGGACACCCTGCCCGCGATCGTGCAGTCGATGGCCGAGTCGATGAGCCTGCGCGCGATCGAGGCGGCGCTCGGGATCGGCAAGTCCACCGTGCACCGCGTGCTGGCCGGGCTGGAGGCCCCGCCCGGGGAGGCTGTTGTCCCACCTGGGACAGCTGCCAGCGAGGATGACCAGGTCAGCGAGCCGGGCACCTACACCGTGCACGTCACCGACGTGACGCCCGATCCCGAGCCTGAAAAGACAGTGCACGTCACCCACGTGACGCCCGATCCGCCCCCTAAGCGCACGGGCAAGGACGGCAAGTCCTACTCGCCGAAGGGCCATCCGGGCACCGCCGGCCAGCAGCCAGAGCGCTGGCTGCAGACCTGACGGAAGATCACCGGGCTGGCCCGCCTGGTGCCGGCGTTCAAGCCTCCCGGCCACTCGCCGCGGTCCCTGATCACCCAGGACATGGCCGACCTGGTCGTGCACCTGCTCCGCAAGCTCGGCAGCCTGGCGGTCGACACCGACCCGGCCCGGCGGAAGAGGTACGTCGCGACGCTCGATGAGGCGTACGAGCTGCTGGACAAGATCCGCGTGGACGCCGGCGACCAGCAGGCCGAGGGGGGCGAGCCGTGAAGATCCTGGATCTCTTCTGCGGGGCTGGCGGCGCGGCCCGCGGCTACGTGCTCGCCGGCCACACGGTGGTCGGCATTGACGTCAATCCGGAGCTGGAGGACAGCTACCTGAAGGCCGCGCACGGGTTCAAGTGCCTGGACTGGCGGGAGGCCGTCGAGACCATCACCGACGTTGACGTTTACCACGCCAGCCCGCCGTGCCAGCACGACAGCATCATGAGCCAATGCCGGCCCGGGGTTGCCGAGACCTACCCGGACCTGGTCGGGCCCGTCCGCGAGGCCCTGGCGGCCACTGGCAAGCCGTGGATTATCGAACAGCCGGACAGCAGGGTAATGCGGGCCAAGATGCACGACCCGGTCATGCTGTGCGGCACCGCGTTCGGCCTCACCGTGAGCATCGGCGCGAGCACCTGGGAGCTTCGGCGGCACCGCCTGTTCGAGAGCAGCCTGCCGCTGGCCGGGACCAGCTGCCGGCACCGGCTGCGGACCTTCCCGCTGTACGGGCACGGTTACCCGGGGAACCGGCGTGAGGAGTTCCGCGGCCTGGACTTCGCGGAGGCAGCCAGGCGGGTGATGGGGATCGACTGGACCAAGGACCGGCGCGAGCTGACCGAGGCCATCCCGCCCGCATTTACGCGATTCATCGGAGAGCAGTGGTCATGAGAGCCGTCCGGGACGAATACGGCACTATCTGGGCCTTTGATTCAGCGGAGGAAGCCAGGGCCTGGGTTACCGGGCTGCTGGCCGCCTGCCGCCGCGTCAACCTGGTGTGCCGGGTCCACGATGCTGAGTACGTCCCGGAACGGGGCGGGATGGAGCTGTGCGGGCTCTGTGAAGCCGAGCACCGGACGGCCGGGTTGCACCTGACCGTCCTGGAGCGGTGATCATGAGCACGGAGAACGTAGTGGATGCCGGAATCAGCGCGCTAGCCCGTCACTACGGCGTCACGGAAGCCGAGATCACGGAAGACCTCGTGGACATGGCTGACGCGCGCTGGCGCAGCCGGGTGCCGCTGGAAAACGTGGCGAAGTCACTCATCGTCGCGCTGGACAAACTCACGCGGCACGGCTTTGACGACGGGGCAGTATCACGGCTGGAAGAGGCAGAGCCGTGATGCCCAGGACCGAATGGCTGCCGTGCAACACGCACGTTGACCTCACCCGGGCCGCGGTCGCTGCCCGTCGTCAGCAGGCTTACGAGCTGGCCGTTAGCGGCCTGACCGAGTCCGAGGCCGCCGCCAAGCTCGGGGCCACCGTGCAGACCTTCCGCCGCTACCTCAAGCGCGAGCAGCAGATCCGCGCGGCGGTGAAGCGATGACTGACCGGGTCCTCATCGACGTCATAGCCGCCGCCAACCGGCTGGCCGCCGCCAACCGGCTAGCCGACAGCGCGGCGCCGCTCGGCCCCGCAGACCTGCGCAGGCTTGCCGTCCTGTTCGGCCCGCCCCGGGCTGCTGCTACTCGTTGACGATCCGCTTGGAGGCGGGCCCGGTCCCGTCCAGCAGCTTGAGCTTGGGGAACAGCAGGCGGATGACATCGCGCCTCGCCGCTACCGGCATGCCGTCCCACCTCGCGTCGACGTCCGCGCCGGGGGCGGCCAGCTCGCGCAGCGCCAGCGGCACGGCCAGCTCGGCGGCCCGCTTCTCCGCGGCCTCGATCAGCGGCATCAGCTTGCCCTCGCGGATGGCGTAGGCATGCGCGGAGATGTCCGCCTCGGCCCACTCGTCCAGCTCGGCCCGCAGCCGCGCCGCCTCGGCCCGTGCCTGCACGATCCGCTCGTCATTGCCGGCCACCAGGTGGGCGTACAGGTCGGGCCTGGCCACCCGGCGCTTTACCGCGGCAGTCACGAACACATCTGCCTCTTCCATGTTGACCCTGTTTGAGTGTCCCTGGTGCTCGGAGCACCAGTATTTGAGGGTCGTCATGCGGCACCGCAGCGTGTTGACCTGGACGGGCTTGCCGCACACATCGCAGATCATCAGGTACGACAGCAGGAACTTCGCCTTCCCCGGGCGGGTCCGGTGCCGTGCGGGATTGCTGAGCACATGCTGAGCCGCCCAGAAGATGTCATCTCCGATGATCGGATTCCACTGCGCGTCGATCAGCTCATCGCCCACGCGCCGCTTCCCGATGTACGCCGGGCTGGCAGCCAGCCTGCGGACGGTGCGGCGGGTCCACTCCCCGCTGCCGTTGTTGCCGCCATGCGCGGGGATCTTCCGGCGGTTCAGGTCATCGGTGATCGCAGACACCGGCTCGGCTGAGGCGATCCTGCGGATGATCTCGGCGGCTATCTCCGCCTCGCCCGGAAGGGGGCGCTGCCCGGTCAGGGCCCCGGTGCGCTCGTCATGGGTTCGCTCGAAACCGTACTGCCTGACCCCGTGCGGCATCCCGTTGGCGGCGTTCGTGGCGAGAGCCCGCTGGGTGCGCTCGGATGTCTTCTCGCTGTCGTCCTCCGCGTCCACTCCCTCTTCGATGAGAGTCTTGCGGTCGCGGCGGACCCGCATGTCGTAGGTATGCCGGTGGGTGGTCACGTGGATGAGCACGCCCTGCTCCCGGCACAAGTCCAGGAAGTCCGTCCACTCGCTGAGCTTGCGGCTGCCCCTGGACGCTTCCCAGAGGTAAACGATGTCCAGGTTGCCGCGCTCGACGTCATCGACCAGGCGGGGCCAGTCCACCCGCTCCTTGCGGGCGAACCGGGACGCGGATTCCTCATCCTCGTACCGGCTGGCTTCCAGGTGACGGTTCGCCCTGATCGCCGCATCATTGTCCGCGTGCTGCTCGGCGACGGAGCGAGCCCGGTCCCGGGGGTCCTTCTTCTTCCGGTCCTTGTGTGAAACGCGCCCTACATTCCCGGCTCTCAGAGGCATCGGATCTACACTTCCGTTCATGGGTTCGATGGTAAACCCTGCTGCGTGGAAAGTGGCGCAAGCGGACCTGCGCGCCCGCCGCGGCCAGGCCCTGCTCACCGTCGGCGTGGTAGCGGGGGTGGTGGCCGCGCTGGCCCTGGCCACGGTGCTCCTCCAGGGCGCCGTCAACCCCTGGCAGCAGCTGTTCGACCGCACCCGCGGCGCGGACGTGCTGATCTACTTCGCGAACGGAACCAACACGAGCGGCCTGCGCTCGATACCGGGAGTCCAGGCGGTCGCCCCGCCCTACCAGGCTGCCTCGGCCACGCTCGAGCAGGGCCCGGTGCGCTCGCCGGTGGAACTGCGGGCCATGACCCCGGTCCTGCCGTCCATCTCCGCGCCGCTCGTGGTGGCCGGCACCTGGCTGCGGGCCTCGGCCCGGAACGGCGCCGTCCTCGAGGCGTCGTTCGCCGCCGCGGTGCACGTCGGGGTGGGGGACAAGATCGCCGTGGACGGCATCGACGGCACCGAGGTGCAGATGCGCGTGATCGGCCTCGCGGACACCGCCGACCAGGGCTTCTACCCGCAGTGGACGCCGGGCCTGATCTGGGTGCAGCCACGGCTGCTCGACCAGGTCGAGCGGTACGCCAGCGAGACCGAGGAGGTCGTCGGCCTGCGGCTGTACGACAACTCCACCGTAGCCACCGGTCAGGTCGTGCAGACCATCTGGAACCTGTACAACGGCCCGGACCAGAACTCGGCGTCGGCGGTCGAGCGCTACTCGACCTGGCAGCAGGTCAAGCAGTCGATGGCGAGCAACGACCGGCTGCTGGGGCTGCTTCTCGCCTTGTTCGGCATCATCGCCCTGGTGGCCGCCCCGTGCGCCATCGCCAACGTCACTGCGGGCCGGGTCCTGGTGCAGCGTCAGGACATCGCGATGCTGAAGGCGCTCGGGTTCACCCCGGGACAGGTGGTGCGGATGCTGCTGGCCGAGCAGACCTTGCTCGGCGCGGCCGGGGCCGGGCTCGGGCTGGTCGTCGCCCACGTGGCGACGTCGCCGGAGTTCGTCCGGCCGCCTGACGGAACGCCGGTGAGCCTGGGGCCGCTGTCCGGCTCCTGGATGGCGCTGATCGCCGTCGGCACCGTGCTCACCGTCGCGGTGGCCACGGTCATCCCGGCCTGGCGGGCGGGCAAGGTGTCGCCGGTAGCCGCGGTCCAGCCGAGCCCGCCGCGCGGTCACCTGTCCCTGCTGGCCCGGCTGGGCCTGCTCGTCCACCTGCCGGCCGCCCTGGTCCTCGGGGCCAGGGACTCACTGACCCGGCGCCTGCCCGCCGTGCTGACCGTGTTCGGCCTCGCTATTCCCCTGGTGATGATCACGATCGCGCTGACGTGCTGGTCGACCATTGACGGCTTCTCCCGTGACCCGGGGAAGATCGGCCTCGCCGCTGCGGTCAGGGTGAGCCAGGGCGGCCTGGACGCTCGGCAGACGGCCGGTCTCATCGAGCACGATGACCAGGTGCTCGCGTGGTATCCGGGGGCCGAATTCGACACCCTGCTCCCGGGCGACAACGGCACCTTCACCGCCCGGGCCATGGGGACCTCCGCCCGGCCCTACCCGTTCGAGCCGGCGGCGGGGCGGTTGTATCACGCGGCCAACGAGGCCGTGGCGGGCCAGGGCTTCCTCGACCTGATGCACATCAAGGTCGGGACGTGGATCTCGCCGACCATCGACGGCGTGCCGGTGATCTTGCACATCGTCGGCCGGACCATCGAGCCGTACAACAACGGGGATGTCCTTGACTTCGGGCTGGACGCGCTGCCCGCGGCCGAGGCGGCCTCGCCGCCGTTCTACAGCCTGGTGCTCAAGCCCGGGGTGTCCGCCGCCGAGGCCCGGGCTCACCTGCTCGAGGTGTCGCAGGACCGGCTCGACGTCCAGGTGGTGGCCAATCCCGCCAGCCAGCTCGGGATCATGCTGGTGGTGATCGCGGTCTCGGTCGTCATCCTGGCGGTCATCGCGCTGGCGAACCTGCTGACCGCGACCGTGGTCGGGCAGCGCGACCACCTGCATGAGGCGGGCGTGCTCAAGGCCATGGGGCTCACCCCGCGCCAGGTCATCGCCACCCTGGTGGTCAACGCGACCATCCTCACCGCGATCGGGGTGACCGCCGGGACGCTGGCAGGCCTGATGATCGCGCCCCGGCTGATCAACATGCAGGGCCAGACGAGCGGCATCGGCTCGGGGATCGCCGCCGGGCTGTCCGTCGTGGCGATCGCCGAGATCGTGGCCATCGCGCTGGCCATCGCCGCGGCCGCGGCGCTGTTCCTGGCCCGCCGCACCACCCGGATCCCGGATTCCGCCTACCTGCGCGGCGCGGCCCGGCCGCAGCGCAGGCCCGCGGCGTCGGCCAGGTAGGCCCTGCCCGTTAAAACCCGGCGGGATTTCCCTCCGGGGTGTCGGGATGCCGACTACTCCGCGCACCCGGTTGCGGGTAGCGTTCGGGTATGACGACAACCGGCGCGAGCCAGGTGACCGCCCCGTTCGGGCAGATGGTCACGGCGATGATCACCCCCATGACCCCCGATGGGGCCGTCGACTACGACGGGGCCGCCCGCCTAGCCGAGTACCTGGTTACCGGCATGCGCAACGACGGGCTGGTCGTGAACGGGACCACCGGGGAAGCACCCACCACCACCGACGCGGAGAAGGAGCGCCTGATCCGGGTCGTGGTCGAGACGGTGGGCTCGCGCGCCAAGGTGGTCGCCGGGGTCGGCACCAACATCACCGCGCACACCATCGAGCTGGCCCGCAGCGCCGAACGGGCCGGGGCGCACGGCCTTCTGGTCGTCACCCCCTACTACAACAAGCCGCCGCAGCCGGCGCTGGAGGCCCACTTCACCGCGGTCGCCGACGCCACCGGCCTGCCCATGCTCATCTACGACATCCCCGGCCGGACCGCCGCCGCCGTGGCGACGGAGACGCTCATAAAGCTGGCCGCCCACCCGCGCATCGTCGGCGTCAAGGACGCCAAGGACGACCCGTCCGCCACCTCGCACGTGCTGGCCCGGACTGACCTTATTTATTACTGCGGCACCGACCTGCTGAACCTGCCCTGGCTCTCCCTCGGCGCGGTCGGCTTCATCAGCGTGGTCGGCCACGTGGTGGGGGACCGGCTGCACGAGATGATCGACGCGTTCAGCGGCGGCGACACCGGCCGGGCCCGGCGGATCCACTACGAGCTGATCCCGGTCTACGACGGGCTGTTCCGCAACCAGGGCGCGGTGATGACCAAGGCCGCCCTCGACCTGCTCGGCGTGCCGGGCGGGGCGGTGCGCGCTCCGCTCCTGGCCGCCACGGACGCCGAACGCCATCAGCTGGCTCTCGACCTCACCGCGGGCGGCGTGAAGCTGCCGGGGACGGCATAAGCGCGTGAGCCACCCACACCCGGACCTCACCCCG
>Ga0116217_10004416_pt1 | contig 12538 bp, 9 predicted proteins | sample Sb_taG_6_FD_89697 | JGI IMG/M metagenome (GOLD analysis project Ga0116217, IMG submission 89697) | Peat soil microbial communities from Weissenstadt, Germany - Sb_50d_4_PS metaG | ecosystem: Environmental > Terrestrial > Soil > Wetlands > Peat | place: Germany: Weissenstadt | collected 2010-09-21 | reverse complement strand
GCGCATACTCAGCAACCTCTAACCACGCCTCCGGATTATGCCGGGCCGAAAGCCGTCCCGGCCCATCATTCAGGGGTAAATCTCACACCGCCCGGCATAATCCGGTTCCCGGCATAATACCCAAACCGACGCCACCGATAAAGACAACGCTGGCTTTGTCCTTGAGGAAGGCCAGACGGAAGAGGTTCTGCACTTGGGCTTGATTGATCTTTTTGGGCCAGGTCCAGTTAAACTGCTCCAGCGTTTTGATGACTGGGAAGCGAGCGGCAGCCACGCGCCGAACGATCTGCCGCTCATGGCGGCGCTGAGTTTCGCCTTCGATCAGGCGGGCCAAGTATTGGAGAGCGGTCCATTGCTGGCGGGCGGCTTCGTCGGCCAAGGCTTGATAGTGCTCGGCCACGAAGGACAGATAGAGGCTTTTCAACTGCTGGCTCAAACGGAGTTCGTCATTTTTCATGAAGTGGGAGGTTGAGGCTGGTGGTGGTCGTTGCGCTCGTAAACGGAAAGGTCCGGTTGAGGCAGGTCCAGTTCGAGCAGGTCCGAGGCCCGGGTCAGGTGCAGAGCGCCGACTTCGGGCAAGGGACGGGCACGTTGCTCCAGGATGTTGGCGACGTACTCGCAACTGTAAGCGTGGTGTTCGTGCGCGTCCTGGAGGGCGCGAGTGACTTTGTCAGCCTCGTAAATTTCGAGCAGCGCCATGATCTTTTGCACATGATGGCGGCTGTTGAGACGGCGCTGCTGGAGTTGTTCGTAGTAATCCGGGGCTTGCGGACAGAGGCTCAGGAACCGCTGCAAGAGTTGCTGGTCGCGGGCTTTGAGCCGCTGTTCCAATAAAGGCCGGGCGTGGTCGGGAAGCTCGAAGTCGCGGTGGCGCTCGTAGCTGCGCGCATGCTCGGCCACGCACTGGTCCTGATGATAAAAGGCCAAGTGGTCCGGATAAATCTTGGCTACCACGCTGGCTCCGGCCAAGCGTGCGGGCGCCGAGTAGCGGTTGGTTTCGAAGATCGCGCGGAAGCGGCTATTAATGGGCAGCGAGCGGATAGTGGCCACGTCGTAGGGCCTCTCGGGCAGCGGCTTGAGCTTGAGCTTGTCCGATTCAAATAGTTCCAAGGGGGTTTTATGGGTCTGGCCATGGATGCGCACGTTGGCGATGGTTTCCAGCCAGTAGCGCGCCGCCGGGTTGAGCGCCGCCCAGGGCGGCAGCTCCAAGCCGCGCAGGAAGTTCTGCTTGATGAACTTGACCGCATTCTCGACGCGTCCTTTTTCGTGCGCTTGGCGCACTCCGCAAGCGCGGATTTCAAAGCCGAAGTGGTTGGCAAAATCCAAGTAGCGCGGATTGAACTGAGCGGGCTGGCCCAGCGGATGGCTCAGCACGGCCGTCTTGCAGTTATCGACCATGACGCGAGCGGGCACACCTTTGAAAAACCGGAAGGCATTTTCATGGCAACTCAAGAAGTGCTCCTGGCTTTGACCCAGGGCGAACTCCAGGTAGAGCATCCGGCTGTAACAGAGCACACCCACAAAGAAGGAGAGCCGGCGGCGAGTCGAACCGACGGCGATCGTGCCCCAACTGCCCCAATCCACCTGCAGGCATTCGCCGGGAGCGAACTGAAGTGAAAGAAAGGCTTTGCTCGGCTTGGGCCGAACCAATCGCACGTACTCAGACACGATCGTGTAGCCGACCTGTACCCCTTGGGCTTGGAGCCGTTGGAGCACCTGCTGGGCGCTCAAGTCGTGCGCCTCCAGCCAACTTTTGATCAGCGTTTTGTGAGGATCGAGCTTGCTGGCCCGCCCAGGTCGGCGCGGCTGGTGATAATCGTGTTTGAGCCAATAGCGGACAGTTTTCTTGTCCAACTGAAGTTGCTGCGCAATTTGGCCGACCTTGAGCTTTTGTTCTTGGCGTAAGGAACGAATTCGGCAATAGGTGGCGTAATCAATCACAGCGAGCCCCCTTTCTCCAACACCTGTGTCAGAACTTCCTTGAGACTGCGGGTCTGGCCGCCACGCGGCGTCGGCGCGGACACTGGCGCTCGTTCCTCCAAAGCCAGTACCTGATAAAGCGGCTTTTGGTAAAACACCAACCCCGCCTCGCATAACTGGGAGCGGGCCAAGCTCAATCCGGCATGGTCCAGCCGGAGCATCCGCTCCAAGCTCTCATCGGAGTAGTAGCTCAAGCCCTGGGCATCGGCGACAGTCACCAACACCAAATACAACGCCAGGGCGGCGTGGTCACAACGTTGAACGTAGCGCTGGCGCACCAGGCGCTGGTCCACCCAACTGAACTGCGGCGGAACTTGGCGAAGCCGTTCCGGGCACAGGACTCGTTTCTTTATCTGCATACTTATTGCCTTTCGGTTTCATTCCGAACCTCATGTTCAGAATGCTTTGGCCCTTTTGTAGCAGTCGCAGGGCAGCTTGCTCCACGACCTCTTGTAACGGGGAGTCCACCAAATGCGAGATAAGTCCAAGCACCAGAGGATCTTGCGAGGCGACGAAATCTTGTAACGGTGGTGGAGAAGTCGTTTCCGTAACCTCTTTGTTTTCAGCTACTTGCGCCGGGACGAGTTCTTGTAACGTACCCGAGGTCTTTGGCCGGCGTTTCCAGTAGCCGGGATGTTTGGCCCGCCATTGGCGAACCCGCTCGATGTTTTCCGGGCCTCGGAACGCGTCTCGGTTCTCGGGCTTGCTTAACCAGCGGCGCTGACTTTCGGCCTTGCTGGCTTTGCGGCACTCCGCTTTGAGGCAATAGTTCTGATGCCACCAATTTCGGCGATTGGGCACGAACAACCCCTGGCAATACAAGCACTTACAGCGATCACGTTTAGGCACCCCCCGAGGGTAAACAACCCTCGACGGTGGAAGAAAATCCTCGCCGCCCCACGGCGGAAGCGGGAAGAAAACGGACCCGAAGAAGAGAACAAGAGCTTTGAGCGAAGCTATTCCGAAGAAAATGAACGGCGAAGAAGATGGGGAATTTTACGCCGTCGGTTTCAGACCAATTTTACGCCGCGCTTCCCAGGCGGCGGGCAGAGGACTGCCCGCCCTACCTTTGGGGGCCGTTGGTGGGCCTCCGAACATACCCACGGCCGGGGTCGTGGGCGGCGTGGGCAAGGGACTGCCCGCCCTACCTTGGGGGGCCGGTGGTGGGCCTCCGAACATGCCCACGGCCGACGGCGTTGGGCGGCGTGCAGAGGACTGCCCGCCCTACCTTTGGGGGCGGTTCGTGCGCCTCTAACCGGAGTGTGAAATGTCCGGGCGGCTAAGGCGGGCAAACACGGTCCTCAGGGGTTGAGGGGTTTATCACGGCGGACCACAATGAACCACACGCTGTTGCCGTCCCGGTTGCCGCCAATGATAGTCATCGCTTCCCCTCGTGGCTTCGAGATTCGGTCCACTAGTTCGCCGTCCGAGAACGCGGTCACTTTTCTGAGGGCTTGGTCGGAGAGATCGATCTCGACGACGCGCTGATCGCTCAGGCGGACTCGGGCCACGTGGCCAGGAGCCACGGAAACCTCGCGCCGCATGACCTCCCAGTAGTTTCTCAACCGGAATGCGGAGCCGAACGTGCCCAGGAGTTTGGGACCCACCCGCTCGCTGCCCGGTGAGGGCGGCTGATCCGTGTCAGTTCCGCGAACCAGTTGGACGTAGTAAGTGTTGCCGTTGTGGTCGAGGGTTCTCAGGCCCCACAGGACCAGCGCGACCAAAACCAAGCTAATCACGATGCCTCTCATAAACAGAGCGCCGCTGTCTTCCACTAGATCAGACGAAGCGGACGAGCGCGGTATTTGAAAAAAGTAGCGGGCTCTGAACGGGCCCCAATGTCATCGCGGAGGGTATGCACAATCCCTTCAGGATTGCCGGCGTTCGGCGCCAGCGCGTTTTGCGGAGCACCAATTTGTCCGAGCTTACAAGTGGATCTCTCCAAAGCAAGAGTCGGCGCGCCTGGATGCTCCGCGAAGGCACTTTTGGGTACGGAGGAGACCAAGACCGTGCCGCTCCTACGGAGCTTGTGCCCGCTCGGCAAGAGGCGGACCAGAGTGGTCTGGCACCCCTGCCCGGGGTGCGATTCCGTTTTGAGCCTACCGGAGGTCTTCGCTACGCTGCGACCTCCGGCTACTTTCTGCCAACCCTCCGGGTTGGGCGCCGTTCGCTGTTCGGTTGGTTTCGGGCTTGCCTTTTGTGCAAGGCAATATTAGCATAAACTCTTTCATGAATAAGCAGTGTTCGTGCCACCGATCGGGGGGGAAACTTGCTCGGAAGAATACGCGAAAGTAGCGGCTGGAAGTTCTTTGCCGTGCTGCTGCGGGCGGATCCTCCGCTGGCCTGGGCGTGGTGGGCCGTGCTGGCATTGAGGGGTTTGCTGCCGGCGGCGTTTGCGATTGCCATGGGGTGGCTGGTGGGGGCCGTCCAGCGCGGTGCGCCGCTCGTGGGACCCCTCGCGTTGGCAGGCGTTGTCTTCCTGCTCCTGCAGGTGCTCTCGCCTTTGCACCAGGCGATGGGGACGAATCTCGGCAGCCGCACGGCGGCATGGCTTTACGACGAACTGACCACGGCGTGTGTGCGTCCGCCGGGAATGGGGCATTTGGAGGATGCTCGCCTGACGACCGATCTGACGATGGCGCGCGATTTCGATTTGGGCATTAGCGGCCCGCCGCTGAGCATCTCGATGGGGTTCATCGCATCCGGGTTGGCGGAAATGGTGGGCGGCCTAGCGTCGGCATTGGTGCTGGCCGGTTATGCCTGGTGGGCGCCGCTGGTGCTCGCCGGGGCGTGGCTGGCGACGCACTAGCTGTTGCGGGAGAGTGCGGTGTGGCGTGATCGCAATACGGAGGAGGTGCGCGCGGCGGAGCGCCATGCCGATTATGCGTACCGGCTGGCAGTGGAGCCGCCGGCGGCGAAGGAACTGCGGCTGTTCGGACTGGGTAGTTGGACGGTGGAGCGGTTCAAGGCCCGGAGGCGCCGACTGTTCGAGCTGCAGTGGGAAGCCACCCGACTGCGAGAGCGGCCCGTGCTGTGGAGCTTGCTTTTGGTGCTGGGGGCCAACGTGCTGGTCTTCGCGGCGATGGCCACCGACGCCGCGGCAGGCAAGCTCGAGTTGGCGCGCCTCGTGACCTTCGCCAGCGCGGCAGTGGGTACGAGCATGATCGCCTTTGGGGGGCTGTCCTGGGCGCTGGACAGCGCCGCGGCGCCGACTGGCGCCGTGTTACGGCTGCAGGAATCGATGAAGCCGGCAGGAGCCCTGCCTTTGGGGAATCGCGAGGCGGACGGCGTCCCCGCTCGCGAGGTGCGGTTTCGCGAATTGCGATTCGCCTATCCCAACACGAGCGAACTGGTGCTTGATGGGTTCGATCTGACGATTCCGGCAGGGTCGTCATTGGCGATTGTTGGCCAGAATGGGGCCGGTAAAACGACCTTGGCCAAGCTGTTATGCCGGCTGTACGATCCTGTAAGCGGAGCGATCGAGATCGACGGTGTGGACCTGAGGGAGTTCGAGGTCGAGAGCTGGCGCGGGCGGCTCACGGCGGTTTTCCAGGATTTCATTCGGTTCGAGCTGCCGTTGCGGGAGAACGTTGCGCCCGCGGGAGCTCCCGACGAAGTGATCCAGGCTGCGCTGGCGGAGGCCGGGGCCGCGCACCTGGCCAGTTTGGACACACCGCTGGCCAAGGGATACAAAGGCGGAACGGATTTGTCGGGCGGCCAATGGCAGCGGATTGCCTTGGCGCGAGCGTTGTGTGCGGTGAGGCTTGGGGCAGGGATGGTTTTGTTGGACGAGCCAACGGCGCAGTTGGACGTTCGCGGAGAGGCGGAAATATTCAACCGCATCCTGGAGGCGACGCGGCGCACGACAACGATCCTGATTTCTCATCGGTTTTCAACAGTTCGGCGTGCCGATCGGATTTGCGTGCTTGAACATGGAAAGGTCGTTGAACTTGGAACGCACAATGAGCTGATGGCGCTGGGGGGCCGATACCACACCATGTTCGGACTCCAGGCATCGCGCTTCGGAGACGGAGCCGAGGCAGAGGGGGAACACCTTGAGCAAGCCGATTGACGAGATGCCAGCGGCCCTGCCGGCGCTGTGGCGCGCGTTGAGGCGCGGCTATGAGGCCGAACCGCGGTTGCTGCCGCTCGCGTTCGGGCTGTCATTGCTCGCAGCGCTGCCGGACGCGCTCATGGCGTTGTGGCTGAAGTTGTTGGCTGATGGAGTGATGGGTGGCAAGCGCGGGCTGCTCATGGGGGCGGCTTTCGGATTGGGGATATCCGCCGCCGGCACGTGGTTCTTGCGGGTCATCAGCGATCGATCTCAACGGCGGTTTCGGGACCGATTGACGATTGCCCTCGAGTCTCACGTGGCCCAACTGCAGGCGGCGGTGATCACCGTGGCGCACCAGGAACGCCCTGAGTATCTGGACCGGCTGTCCATGCTGCGCGACCAGGTATTCGTGCTCGACCACATGTACATGTCGTTGTTTTCCACTTGTGGCTGGATCCTGAGGCTGATCGTGACGGCGCTGCTGTTGGTGTCGATTAATCCACTGCTGGGACTGCTGGCCGCGTTTGCGCTTCCGACCGTGCTGACTTCGACCTGGCGGCCGGGGGTAGAGCGGGCGGCTGAGGAACGGGGCGCCCCCGCGCGGCGACTGGCGCGGCATCTGTTCGAGATTGCGACCACCGCGCCTCCGGGAAAAGAAGTCCGTGTTACGGGCATCGGCGGGCGGTTGGCGAAGAAGCGGCGCGAGGCATGGGAAGGCTGGTACCGATTGGTGTCCCGGGCGCGGTGGGAGAGCGCGTTTTGGCACATGATCGCGTGGGGGATTTTCGGCGCCGGTTATATCGGAGCGGTCGTTTTTGTGTCCGAGGGTTTGCACGGAACTGCCGCGCAAGTGCTGTTGGTGCTGGCAGCCGGTTCACGTTTGTCGGCGTACATTGGCGCGACCGTAGGAGAGATCGGTTTTCTGCGGGGCTTTTGGCTGGAGGGTTCGCGGCGGCTGGCTTGGCTGGAAGACTACGCGAGCGCGCTCGCTGAACATGCAGGCGCGCCGGTGCCGGAACGACTGACTCAGGGCCTCCGCCTGGAACACGTTAGCTTCAGTTATCCTGGCAGCGAGCGACGCGCGCTGGAGGATGTAAATCTCGAACTGCCCGCCGGAACGGTGGTGGCCATTGTCGGGGAGAACGGCGCCGGCAAGAGCACGTTGGTGAAGTTGCTCTGCCGGATGTACTATCCAGACTCCGGCCGGATCCTGGTTGATGGAGTCGATCTGGCCCAGATGCCTGCGGAGGAATGGCGAACGCGGCTGGCCGGCGCGTTCCAAGACTTTCCTGGCGCGTCACACGGTCGGGCTGGGGGATATTTCACGTCTCGAGGATAAGCCGGCGGTGGCGGCGGCGGTGGTGCGCGCAGGCGCTGGCGATGTGGTAGATGGACTGAATGCGGGGCTCGAGACGCAGTTGGGCCAGACTTGGCCGGGCGGCGTCGAAGTCAGTTTCGGCCAATGGCAGAAGTTAGCCCTGGCCCGCGGGTTCATGCGCGATCATCCGCTGTTACTCGTGCTCGATGAGCCGACCGCGGCGCTGGACGCTGAGACCGAGCATGCCTTGTTCGAGCGCTATGCTGCGGTCTCACGGGACGGCCGCTCAGGGCGTAGTGCGACGAATGGCGCCGAAGGCCGAATCACGTTGCTGGTGTCCCACCGCTTCAGCACGGTGCGGATGGCGGATCTCATTGTCGTGCTGGACGGCGCGCGGGTGGTTGAGGTGGGCAGCCACGCCGAGTTGGTTGCCAAAGGCGGCGCCTACGCGGAGCTCTATGGGATTCAGGCCGCGGCGTATCGGGCGTGATTTGAAATCCCAGGCCTGCTTTGCTTGAACGAATTGAAGGCGAGTTGGCGGGCGATCACTGTCCTTCTTGCGGCGGTGCTTCTTTTTTGATGTATTCGCTGGGCAAGATGCCGAACTCCTCCTTGAACAAGGCGCGAAAATGTTTGAGATCCTCGAAGCCGACGGCGAAGGTGATTTCGGTAACGGTCATTTGGGAATCGGCCAATAGCTGGGCGGCACGTTGCAGGCGAGCAGAGCGAATCAACGCTTTAGGGGTGGTATCGATCAACGCTTTTAATTTGCGAAACAACTGCCTCCGACTGACCGCCACGCTCCGAGCCAGTGCCTCAACATCGAATTCGAAATCGGAGAGATTCTGTTCGATGACGGCGATGGTCCGCTGAAGGAAACGGGCATCGGGTTGATTGACAGCGAGGTCCCGGGGATGGAGCGGAGCGCCACCCTGTAAGCGGGCCCGAAGTTGGCGGCGGGATTCCAGCAGGGAGGCCACGCGGGATTTGAGCACCAGCCCATCGAGCGGTGTGTCGATAAAGTCGTCGGCTCCCGCGTCTAGCGCCCGCGAGGGCTCGTCGGCTGCGTCCCGTCGAGATAGAAGAATGACTGGGATATGGCTGGTGAGCAGGTCCGCCTTGATGCGCCGGCACAAATCAATCCCATCCAACTGGGACGGGAAGGTATCGGCGATGACCAGGTCGGGGACGAGTTCGCGGGCTTTTTCGAAGCCGGCCGGGCCGCTTTGGGCCGCAACGACGTGGTAGCCGTCTTTCAGCGTTTGAAAGATCTGGAGGCTTAGTTCGGGGCTGTTTTCAACCAGCAGGACGACGGGCGGGCGCTGCGGCAGGTGGTCAGGGGTGCCGGGGCGGGAGCGCGCAGCGGGGGTGCGCAGCATTTCCAGCAGTTGCTGCGTGCGGCGAGCGACCAGCAATTCCATGTGTTCGAGTTTCAGCGCGGCTTGGCGGCCGAGGTACCATTTCTCGCTCAGTGTGCGAGCCAGTTGCGTGACTTCGATGGTGTCAAACGGTTTTTTCAGCAACAAGAGCTTGTCGGTCGTGCCGAGCTTGCGGATCAGGTCTTCCTGCGAATAATCGGCGTAGGCGGTGCAGATGACGACCTGGATTTTGGGATCGACGCGCCAAATGCGCGCGATGGTTTCGACGCCGTCCATTCCAGGCATACGAATGTCCACGAAGGCTAGCTGGAAGAAGCGTCCAGCGGCCTTTTGCTGGGTGACTTTCTCAAGGCCTTCCTGGCCAGATTGGGCGTGCTCCAAAGTGTAAGTGTTATTCTTGGCCGCGCCAGTGGCGGCAGCTCCATAAAGCCGCTGTTCATCGGCGTCTAGTTCCGGGTTTTCCCATTCGTCTTTGAAAACCAACTCAAAATCGCGGTGAATGCTTGGATTGTCGTCGATGATCAGAATGCGGGGGGGCCAGTAGTTTTCGAGGGGATCGACGGCCGTCGCCGGCGATGCTTGCGGAACCATTGTATCTCTTAGTGTGTCGATAATGCTATTTCATCGCACACCTGGGGAATCGTCAACGGGATTTCAAGTGTGAACGCGGCCCCGGCGCCCGGGCCGGGGCTGCGGACGGTCAACGTCCCCCCGAGGTCCTGGGCGGCGAGAATACTACTGTGCAGGCCAAATCCGTGGCCGTCTTTGCGCGTGGAAAATCCCTGGGTAAAAATCCGGTCCAGATTCTCCGGGGCGATCCCGACGCCGTTATCGATGACTTCGATGCGGACGCGCTCAGATCCTTGCCGAACAATGCGAACGGTGATTCGTTTGTCCGGGCGGCCACTTTCCCAGCAGGCGAGCTTCGCGTTGTCGAGCAGATTGAAGAGGATTTGAAGGGCTTTGTGCCGGTCGAGAATCAGGGGGGGAAGGTCCTCGTAATCGCGGGTGAGGTCGATGTCGTGGCGGGCGAGGGCGCCGCTACACATGCGTAGAGCGTCTTCGACAACTTCGGAGATGGAGGCCGTTTCGCGCAGGCCGCCGACTTTGGAGTAATTTTGCTGCATGGCCACGATCTCCTTGATGTGCTGGACGTTTTCGGAGAGCGCCCTGATTTTCTCCAGGAGGCTGGATTGTTCGTCGGACAAGCGCGCGCCGAGCCGTTCCAAATGTTCGGGCACGCAACGGCCACTCGCATCCTCGGTAATGAAGTTGCCCAAATCGGCTTCGTGCTGGTTGAGCAGCGAGGCGAGTTTGGAGACGCCGGCGACGCGAGACTTTTTGACATGCGCCTCAATGGAGGCGGTTAGCACGTTAACACTGTTGAGCACGTTGCCGACATTGTGGAGCACATTGGTGGCGACGTCGGCCATCCCAGCCATCCGCGAGGTCGTCAATAATTGTTTGTGAACCTTATCGATTTCGACCTGGACGCGCTGGCGTTCTTCGATTTCCTGTTGCAGGAGCTGGGTCTTGCCCGCGAGGAGGATTTCGGTTTGTTCGTGCTCGGCGATCTTCTGCTCAAGCTGCCGGGTCTGGAGCGCGACCTGGCGATGGAGCAGCCGAATCCAGGCGAAGGCAGCCAAAAGTATCACCGTGAGCGCACAAACGGCCAGGAGAGCCCGGCGCACCGAAAGCCAGGGAGGCAGGTCCAGGGTGCTCAGGTCGGCGGAATCGCGCAAGAGCAAGGAGAAATCGGCAGGACTTCTCCCTAGTTCAGCATGCGACTCAGGCTCCATCTGACAGACCCCTGTCACACGCACCCGCGTCCCGGGCGCGATATCCATTTGCTGCTTGGCATCGACCGGCAGGATGGCACGGAAGGTTTTCAGACCCGATTGGATAAAAAAGACAAAGAGCCTCCCCAGGGATTCACTCCCCTGCACGACACCTTCCAGCGTCACCAGTGTCGAGTCCAGTTCGCCTTGGCTCAACTCCTCAGCGCTGGTTTTAACAGGGCTAATGGTCTGAAAGGCGTTGGTCTTGCGAAGAATCGCTTCGGTGAGGATCGGGGAGTACTGGCGGATTTCGGGGAAGCCGATGACCTCGACCGAATCTCCGACCTGAAGCGAAGAATGGGCAGGCGGGGGCGATTTCAAGCCTGGAGTCTGCGAGAACGTCCACCACTCCCCGGCGCGCAGGCTCAGCACCACGTCCTCCTGGGCAATGGCCAGGATGCCGCCTGAATCGTCCTGCAGAAAATAGCGGTTATGATCATTGCCGGTCACCAAACCGTGAATCTTGACGCGGTGGATCAATTGCCGGGGGCCACGAATTTGGCGCAGCGTACTGATGGGTCGCACGAGGAGGCGGCCGGGGTCAGCCGGCCCCTGGAGGATTTGGAGGAAGGACAAGGAAGGGACGAGCAGGACGACGCCTTGAAACTGTCCTCGGGCATCACTGGCAGCCAGGCTTACGCCGCGCAAGCGCACGGCGGCGTCGAGCAGATTGGTGACGGCGCTCGCGGGAGCGGCGCGAATGGTCGCCATCAATTGGCCGCTTTCGCACGCAAGCAAGAGATGGGAGCCATCGGTGGCGCGTACCACGCCGTCCACCTCGACCCACTGGGCATCGATTTCTCCGCTGGCCAGGACGCTCCAGGAAGGGCGCAGTGGAGTGGGCAGTTTGCCAGTGCCAAGCAGGCGGATGTCGTCCGCTTCAATCACCGGGGCCTTACCATTGGCGCCACGGTTTGAGTTTAGAATGCCGTGTCCTTCCACTTCGACATAGGCGCCGAGGCCGCCCACATGCGAAGCAGAATCATTCCGCAGCACCAATTCAATACCGCCGGTTTTATCCTGGATGGTTCCACCCAAAGGGTCCGTAACCACACCGCGGACTTTCACCCGAGGTGCGGTCGCCAGTTCCGTCCAACTGAGTCGCCGAATTTGATCGATTTGCGTGAGCACCGTTCCACCGCCCGAAGCCGGAGGCTTGATCGAGGTGGTCTGGGGCCGGCTGGAAAGGGAGCTGGAAGGGTTGAGCAGGGCAACGGAATCCAGCCCGGGCACCCAGAGCACTCCCGCCACCAGATCTCCGTCCTCGTCCAGAACTCCGCCACAAAGCCCGCGCACACGGACATGAGCGCCTTCCGGGATTGCTTCTGGCGAAGCGTCCGCATGCAGCACGTGAATCGTCATCCGATGATCATTATCAATGAGGTCCAAGTCGATGGTGCTTTGCCCCTGGGTCCGAAATTCTACCTGGCCCTCCGTCTCGACCCAGGAATATTCATCGTTCTCACGGATGGGCTGCGCTATCTCGATGCGGGTTGGCTCATGTGCCGCCGCCGTTCCCAGCGGTTCGAGATGGGGACTTCGCACGGTTACGTGGCCGTGGAGCCATTGGCTGGAGCCGGTCAATAATATCTTTTGTCCGGGAGAAAAGCCGGGCGGCTTGACGTCGGGGATGTCGATGAACCCGGTGGGGTCGAGGATGCAGGCTCGGTTTCCATCCGAACGCCAGCTCGCCAGCGTTCCTGCGACGCGAATCTCATAACCTTCATCGGCCCGGGCGCGCAATGATCGCAATTGGAACAGATTGGTTAGGACAAGCCCGGTATGGTCGAGGTACCCCCATTGGATAAAAGAGGAACGGGTTTGCGGGTGAGCAGGGCTTAGATCGAGCCATTTGGTTTCCTCGCGGCCATCGAAAGCTTGATACGCCGTTTCAACTGGAGGATTTTCCCCTTGCACCGAAATCAGATCACAGAAGAGCGGGGTGAGGTTGGGCGCCCCGGGCGCGTCG
>Ga0116217_10004413_pt1 | contig 12545 bp, 11 predicted proteins | sample Sb_taG_6_FD_89697 | JGI IMG/M metagenome (GOLD analysis project Ga0116217, IMG submission 89697) | Peat soil microbial communities from Weissenstadt, Germany - Sb_50d_4_PS metaG | ecosystem: Environmental > Terrestrial > Soil > Wetlands > Peat | place: Germany: Weissenstadt | collected 2010-09-21 | reverse complement strand
TTGAGACTCCGGATTCGTTGCCACACAGAGTACGGTTGGGATCTGCCGGCTTCCCAGCAACCACAGAAGCTGCCCGCGGCTCGCTGGGCCGTGGCCATTGGGCATCCCGGCAGCTCGTCAAGGTTCGACGGTGATAAAATTCTCGACGCTGTAAACCCCCGGAGCCGCCCAGGCTTCTCGCGCGGCCTCCTCCTTTTCAGCCCACGAGCGCACGGTGCCTCGCAGAGTCACCTTGCCACCGTCCACCTCGACGGTGATCCGATGGGCGTCCATCTCGGCGCTGCGCTTGAGTGCCCGCTCGATCTTGGACTTGATCTCGCTTGGCGAAACTCGCGGCTTGACCGTGATCTGGTTGCTCACCCCTAGGACGCCGGTCAGGTAGCGAACGGCGTGATCGGCGGCCATCTTCTGATACTGCCACTCGACCTCGCCTTCAAGCTTGACCCAGCCGTTGCTAACCGTGACCTTGATCTTGTCGGCCGGCACGGAGAGGTCGGCCTCGAGGGCACGGACGACCGCCGCGGCGATGTCCTCGTCGGTGCGCCGGCTGCTGCCGGGCAGCTTCACTTCGAGCTCGTTGGCAACGGCCTTCACACCGTGGACACGCTTGGCCGCGCGCTCCGCCCCGAACTTCTCCGCGTACGACGGGACGTGGCCGGTGAGGGTGACGACGCCGTTCTTGACCGAGACGCCGATGTGAGCCTCGTCCACGGTCGGCTCCCACCTCAACTCGTCCAGGACGTCGCGTTTCAGTTCGGAATCCGTCATGGTAGCTGTAGCTGTGCTCATGTGTGACTCCTCATGTTACTTCCCACTTGTTCCATCCCGAGCGTCATGCCGGCGAGATCTGCCGGGACGGCCGAGACGGCCGCCCAAGCACCCCCCCTTGCAATAGGGATGCCCGATCGTTTTTAGGGACAGGAAACGCGTCTTGAGGACGCTCCGGAAGGCCCAAATCTCGAAGGAGTTGCGGGACGTGGCGAGGAAACCCCGAATCCCGGGTGGCACTCCCGTTCTCCGGGCTGGCCGGGAGGACAAACTGTCACGATACATGAGGCGAGATGACGTTTTGTCAGTGGAACGATTCCAGCTCGGCGAGCAGGCTTGGGCGAATAATGCCCTGGTGGACGTCGATTGTTCTTGACCTGGTTTTCCTTCCGTCGTCTCCGGCCCGCACGCCGGCTCAAGCACCTCGGGTGGGGTACCGTCAAGCGATCTCGAGCACGATCTTGCCGCGAACATGTTTGGCCTGAACCAATTCGAGGGCGTCGGGCGCGCGCTCGAAGGGGATGAGGTCCTGGACTTCCACAGTCAACCGTTCGTCGTCGATCATGCGGGCGACCTGCGCGAGCCTGTTGCCATCGGCCCGGACGACGTATTCGCGATCGACGCAGACTCCAGACGGCACCTCGGAGACCGACCCGGTGAGGTCGACCATCCGCCCGCCCTGACGGAGCGTCCTCACCACCTGGTTCGCCGCCTCGCCCGAAACGCCGTTGAGCACCTTGTCGACGCCGCCTGGATATCGGGCGCGGACCGCCGCGACGATGTCCTCGGCCGTGTAGTCGATGACCGCCTCGGCCCCGAGGACGCGGACGAAGTCGTGGTTCCGCCGGCTGGCCGTCGCGACGACGCGCGCCCCGATCCTCGTGGCGATCTGGACGGCGAGGTGGCCAACGCCGCCCGCGGCGGCCGTGATCAGTACCACGTCGCTTCGCTGGACCGCAAGGATGTCCGTCAGGGTCTCATGCGCGGTCAGCCCGACAATCGGTACCCCGCCCGCCCGCGTCAGATCGAGCGACGCGGGCGCGTGGGCGACGTACGACGCGGGCACGAGCATGTTCTCGGCCCAGGCGCCATTGTGGTAGAGCGGATAACTGTAGGCGTAGACGGAGTTGCCCTTGGCAAAGCCGGCCACCTCCCCGCCGAGGGCCGCGACCGTGCCCGCGCCGGCCAGGCCAAGGACGAGCGGGAACGGTCGTCCCATCGGCCATTCGCCTTCGCGTACCAGGATATCCCAGTCGCCGACCTCGGCGCCGGACATCCGGATCAGCACGTCGCGCGGCCCAGGCTCGGGCACCGGGAGTGTCCTGAGCCGCATTCGCTCCGGGCCGCCGTAGCCGTCGATGGCCCAGGCTCGCATTGTCGCCCGCACCATATCTGTCTCGCTCATCGTCACTGCCCTCATTCAAACCGCATGCGAAGCGGCCGGCACGGCGGGTCGATCGACCGGTCGCCGGAGGCAACGCCGAGCACCAGTCGACCCCCCGTCAGCCGGTCAACCGAGGCTGCGGCCTTGGCGATTCCAGATCAACTGGTGTGCCAAGGCAGTCGGTTGGGCAAAGGTCCACGAGGTCAGAAGAACGAATCCTGGGGGAGATAGGGTGCGTCCATCATACACTGAGAGGGTTCGCTGACGCCCGGATCCCACCATCGCAACGAGCGCGCCGGGCCGAGTCTGCCTGAGGGCGATCCAGGTCGATCGACTTCATCGCACTTCCGCGCAAGAAGTTGGAGGGATGGATACTGCTGAGGCCACGGGGACGACGCCATACCGAAGCTCCCATCCTTTCGCTTCCGTGTGACATCTTGTCGGGATCGATCCGGTCGAGTGACATCTTGGCACAACAGGCGGGATGGCTGCCGGGCGCCGATCCATGACAATCCGCGCGGCTTGCTGATTAGCACGGCCTCTTGCTCGGCGAGGGAGGGTCGTCTCCACTCACCGAAACACTGAATCGGCCCATGAGCATATCGAGTCGAAGCTGTGGCCGGGGGCCATGTTGCGAAAACGGTCGGGGATGCCGCGGCGATGGCGATCTCCGCTACGCAGCGGCAAGGACCCCTGTCTCGCCTCCGGGTGTCTCGGGCGGACGGCGCAGTCGGCACGCGATTCTCATTTGCGGCACATCATGGGGGTCGGCCCCGTCTGGGAGGATGGAAGCACGGCCAAGGATCACCAAGACAGCGCTGCTCGAACTTAGGTTTCTCCGGGGCGACCCCGTTACCGCGTTCTTTCCCAGAATCAATGCTGCTGCATGGCGCGTGAAACGCCAACTGTTCGTCAGGGAGGCGACTCGAGACATCCGGGGAGAACGACATGAGCGTCCATCTGGTCTTCAACGGGATTGCCGCCGCCGAGAAGGCACGCTTGCAGACCTACTGGGAGCAGAAGCTGCCGCGACTGCAGAAGCTCCTGTCCCCATACCGCGCAGACCTCATTGAGATCCGGCTGACAGTCAGTCATCGCGGGCAAGGCTCCAAGAGAGCCGGATACGAGGTCCGGGCCGTCATCCGTCTGCCCAGCGGAATCCTCAATGCCAAGGCGGACGACAAGGACCCGCTCGCCTCCCTGGACCGCGTCGTGGACGAACTCGTCACGGAGATCAAGCGACACAAGGAGCGGGTGCGGCATGACTTCATCTATAAGCGCAAGTCCCGCAATCGGGCCGAACTGAGCGCGGCCGGGCCCATGCTGCAGCGAAACGCGGAGGAGGGGCGGCGAGAGGACTTCTTCCGGCTGCTCCGCCAGCAATCCCGCTTTCTGCGCAGTTACGCCCACCGCGAACTGAGGATCCTGGAACTGCAGGGTCTGCTGCACCGCGGTGAGGTGACGGAGGATGATCTCCTGGACGAAGTCTTGGCCCGCGCCTGGCAGCATTTCGCTGATCGACCACGACATCTGCGCATCGATCTCTGGCTCATCCACCTCCTCCACGACACCCTGGAGCAGTGGGTCAAGCAGGAGCCCCGCGGGCACGCCTCGCTGGAAGAGGAGGCCGGTGAGACCAGTCCGGACGATGTGTCCCAGGTGGACGGAGAGGAGTGGTGGGTTCCGCTTCTGGGCGAGGAGGAGACGTTCACGCTTGGGGACTTGATCCCGGATCTAAAAGGGACGGACGCCTGGGAGCGACTCGACGCCAAGGAGCAGAACGACCGAATCCTGTCCTTGTTGGCCGAACTGCCCTCATTCCAGCGACAGGCGTTCCTGCTCCATACCCTGGAAGACCACGACACGGCCGAGATCGCCACACTCCAGGGCCGGCCCGAGGACCAGGTGAAGGCCGATATCGAGGCGGCGCGGAAGACGTTGAGAGACCGCCTGCTGGCCGGTGGACAGGTTCGTGAGAAAGGTGAGAAAGAAGCCACCGCGGTGGGGACGATAGGGAATTGACCTCGGCGGCCGACGCGCCTCCGATTCCCAGAGGAGATTCCGCCATGGGCAATCGCACGACGACCACACACCCCGGGGAGAAGGAACCGATCGGGGAAGAACCGCAGGTCCAGGCGACATCGACCGGCGGGGAGGACGCGGAATCGGTTCGAGACCGGCTCAAAGTCGCCGAACAGCAGCGGGACGACTACCTCGGCCTGCTCCAGCGGACCCGGGCCGATTTCGAGAACTATCAGAAGCGCATCCGGCGCGACATGGCCGATGAGCGACGCCATGCCATCACGGATTTCGCCCGGGACTTGCTGCAGGTCCAGGACAACCTGCAAAGGGCCATAGTCTCCGCCCAGCAGGAGGCAGAGAAAAGTCCACTGGTCCAGGGAGTGGCGTTGGTCCAGTCGCAATTGCGCGACACGTTCGGCCGCTTCGGAATCACACCGATCGACGCCCTGAACCAACCGTTCGACCCCAGTGTCCACCAGGTGGTGCTGCAGCAACCCCGGGACGACGTGGATCCGGGCACCGTGGTCGATGTCCTCGAACCCGGCTACAGCCTGCACGGGCGGGTCCTGCGCCCGGCCAAAGTGGTCGTGGCCGGATCAGGCACAGTCCCCTAGTGTCATCTGTCCGAGCAGATCGACGACAACCGGCTCCCGGCCCCGAACCGCGGTCAGGCTCCGGTTGTCCGGCTTGGGTCATCCGCGGCCCCTGCCCGGTCTCGCAAGGCCTCGCACGAGACGTTGTCCACCTCTGGAATCAGCTCCTGGACCATGGATTCGAGCCGCACCACGAGCGGCCGCGCCTCGTCGAGCCGGCCGTGGGCCGCGTGGTCTTCGAGGTCCGACGCCACGTCGCCGACGGCCGTGGAGAACGCCAATAGCAGCCCGCAGAGCTTGTGAGCGGCTTCGCGGAGCGACTGTGCATCGCGGGCCTGCAAGGCATCGCTCGCCTCGGCCAGCCAGGCTGGCGCATACACCTGGAAATCCCGGCACATCGCGCGCAACCCTTCCCCGTCGCCGTCGCACGCGGTCAGCAAAGCCGCGGGATCGATGAGGCTCGCGCCGTCCCCAAGGCTCGCCACGCCGGGCAGGGAAACGCGGTCGGGGGCGACCACTCGGTCGATGGCTGCGAACAGTTCCACGGCGCGGACCGGCTTCGAGAGGTAGTCGTCCATGCCGGCCGCGAGGCAGCTCTCACGATCTTCCTTTCTTGCGCGCGCCGTGAGCGCGATAACCGGCAAGCGCCCCCCCGTTGTATGCTCCCGCAGCCGAATCGCACGCACGACCTGGAAGCCGTCGAGTTCCGGCATGTGGAGGTCCAGGAGCAAGAGGTCGAAGGCCCCTTCGATCGCCAGGTCTAGTGCCTCCCGCCCGTCGGTTGCCACCCGCATGGTGTGACCCCTCCTGGTAAGCAACCGCTCCAGATGTTGTGAGTTCAGCTGACTGTCCTCGGCTGCCAGGATGCGCAGCGGCGCCGCGAGACTGGTCGGCGTCGCCGCCTCGTGGATCACGTCTGAAGGGCGTGCGACGACCCGCTCTCGGGGGTGCGGCTGCTGCCCGAACCGCGCCGTAAAGAAAAAGGTGCTGCCCCGGCCCGGCTCGCTCTCCACATTAATCGTCCCGCCCATCAGGCTGACCAGTCGCGCGGCGATGGTCAGACCCAGGCCGGTGCCGCCGTATCGCCGCGTAGTGGTGCTCTCCGCTTGTTCGAAGGCGCGGAAGATTCTCTCTCGACCCTCCGGTGGGATACCGATGCCGGTGTCGCTCACCATGAAGCAAAGGAGGGCCACGCCCTGGGGCGCAGGACCGTCGTCGACTTTCACCCGCACGGCCACTTGTCCATGAATGGTGAATTTGATGGCGTTGCTAATCAGGTTGATCAGCACCTGCCGCAGCCGGCCCGCGTCGCCGACCAGGGCGTCGGGCGCGTCCGGATGGATGTCGCAGACCAGTTCTATCCCCTTGGCCTGGGCCCGCACGACCATGGTCTGCAGGGTGTCGAGCAGCACCTCCCGGAGCGAGAAGTCGGACGGGTCCAGCTCAAGCTTGCCAGCCTCGATCTTCTCAAAGTCGAGCAGGTCATTGATGATGCCGAGGAGGCTGTCGGCCGCCGACTTGGCAATCTCCAGGCATTCCCGCTGGTCCTCGTTTAACGGCGTCTCCAGCACCAGTTCGGTCATGCCGAGGATGGCACCGAAAGGGGTGCGAATCTCGTGGCTGACGTTGGCGAGGAACTCGTCCTTCGCACGGTTTGCCGCCTCCGCCGCCTCCTTCGCCAGCCGTAACTCCGCCTCCAGCCGCTTACGGTCGGACACGTCCTTGATCACCGCGATTGCGTACGCGGGTGCTCCCGTCGCATCGCATTGGAGTGAGACCATCACTTCGCACCAGACCAGTGAGCCGTCCTTGCGGATGTAGCGCTTCTCCGCCGTGAAGCTGGGGATCTCGCTCCGCCAGAGGCGGGCGTACAGCTCCAGGTTCGCTGGCAGGAAGTCGGGGTGTGTGATCTCCACGAAGCTCCTTTCGAGCAGCTCTTCACGGGTGTATCCAACGATGTCGCAGAGCTTGTCGTTGACGCGCAGAAAGCCGCCCTGTCGATCCGTGTTGGCGATGCCGCCCGCGGCGTTCTCAAACGTGCCGCAGAACCGCCCCTCGCTCGCCCGCAAGGTCTCTTCGGCCTGCTTGCGCTGGAGCATCATTGCGGCCTGGTTGGCGCCGACGCTCAGGAGCGAGCGTTCCTCGTCGGTGGGGAAGTCTGCGTGCTGGGAACCCGCGACCAGGACCCATTCCTCTCCTTCCCATCCGATCGGGATGCGGACAATCCGCACCGTCCCACTCCCCACTGGGTTCGGTACGCTTACGACCGAGTTCGTGTGGGCACGATCCAGCCAGGGGGTCAGAGCGCGGCCGATTTCCTCGGCCTGGCCGGCCTCCGTCGGCCGGCGACTAGTGCGAGCGACCTCGATCGCCCCCCTATCGGCCTGACTGCGCAGACATAGATAAACCAAGTCCAGGCCCAACGTACTTTGCAGCACTTCCGCCAGGCTTTGGGCTACCTGAAGCGGCTGGTAATTGACCCAGATGGCCGGAAGCGTGGACAGAGCGACCAGGTCCCGTATGGTGCGCCGAGTTCTCGTTTCGTCGGGGAGAGCCTTCATCGGTCGCAACCTGCTCAGACAGCGCCCGCGTTGCCGCCCTTGCCCCACTTGCTTGGCGTGGCTCATGGCGATTCACCCTGGAGTAAGCCAGGCAATCCGTTCGCTTCCGCAGGCGAACGGCCAACCGAACCCGCGATCGCTCAGACGGCGGCAATTCTACCAAGTGAATCGCGGAAAAAACAGCGGCGTGGAACGATGCAGCACCCCTCCCCGCGACCTGTTCCTCTTCACCCCCTGGCTACTGGATTCTGGAGAGGGATTATTCTATCCGAACTGGCGCGGGCAGTCCGCGTTGCGTCCACCAAGACATAAAATGAATTTTTTTTCATGCGGGTTGCCCGTAACGCCTGGTCGATGTGTGGAAACCATGAAGATTGCGTGGCCAGCAACAGGCGCAGTGATTCACGACACTTGGGAGGGGGTCCGGGTCCGTCGCGTACATCGGCGTTCGTGTTGGTCAGCACCGGCCAGGGAGAGGTCCCCACCCGGTCCAACCGACGCGATTGCGAAGCGATAAAGACCGTGGATAGAATGTCGGCAACGGTAAGCGAAGTGACCGTGAAGCGTCAAAATATTTTGCAGGCTTGCTTACGCGCTTTTTCGATGCGCACACAATTCCGACAGGACTCGCGCCCCAGGGACGCCGTCAGCTTCGGTTCGCCACCCAGGAGAGCCCAGCCGGCTCAGGCCTTTTACTTGACTCACCTGGATCAATTCTCATGGCTGATATCCTGCTCATCGATGATGACCCGGCCTTGATTCCGAGGCAAGTGCGCCTGGCGTTCCCCGCCCACACCCATTGCGTTTTGGTGGCCCGAACCGGCGCGGAGGGGCTTGCGCGCGTGCGTACCGACCTGCCGGACGTCATCCTGCTCGACCTGCGTTTGCCCGACCAGTCGGGCCTGGAGATCTACCAGGCGATCCGCCAAGTCGACGGGCGTATTCCCGTCATCTTCATCACCCTCGCCCGGTCGGCCGATTCTGCCATCGAGGCGATGCGGCAGGGCGCCTACGACTACCTGTTCAAGCCGCTCGACCTGCAAGAGCTCCGGCGGGTGGTCAATGAGGCGCTGGAGGTGGGCCGGCGGATGCGCCGGCCAGCCGCGGTAGCCGAAACACCCCCGGACCCCGACTTCCCCGGCGCCATCGTCGGCACTTGCCCTGCCATGCGCGAAGTGTACAAGTCCATTGGCCGGGTCGCCGCACAGAACCTCCCGGTGTTGATCACCGGTGAGAGCGGCACCGGCAAAGAGCTGGTCGCCCGCGCCATCTACCAGCACGGACCCCGGGCTCGGGCGCCGTATCGGGCCCTCAACTGCGCGGCCATCCCCGAGAGCCTGCTGGAAAGCGAGTTGTTCGGTCACGAGCGCGGTGCCTTCACCGGGGCCGACCGCAAGCGGATCGGCAAGTTCGAGCAGTGCAACGGCGGGACACTCTTCCTGGACGAGGTTGGCGACATGGCTGAGAGCGTGCAGGCCAAGATGCTCCGCTTGCTCCAGGAGCAGGAGTTCGAGCGCGTCGGTGGCAACGAATTAGTTCGCACCGACGTGCGGCTGATCGGGGCCACCCACCGCGATCTGAAGGCGTGGTCGGCGGAGGGTAAATTCCGACCGGATCTCTATTACCGGCTCAGCGTCGTCACCATCCATCTGCCCCCCTTGCGCGACCGGGGAGACGACCTGTCGTTGCTGGTGCAACTCCTCCTGCGGCGCTATAATATCGAGCTGGGGCGTGAGGTCCGAGAAGTTGCACCGGAGGTGATGAATCGCTTCCGAAGCTATCCCTGGCCGGGGAATGTCCGGGAGCTGCAGAGCGTCCTCCAGCAGGCCCTGCTCAGGGCCAGCGGCACAGTCTTGATCTCGGAGTTCCTGCCCAACGACCTGCTCCCAGAGACCCAGACGAGCGCGGCCAGCGATACGGGGACCCGTTACCGCCCGGGGAGCACGCTGGCCGATCTGGAGCGCGAGGCGATCCAGCAGTGCCTGCTCCAGACCGGAGGCCACCGGCGGCGGGCCGCCGATCTCCTGGGGATCAGCACCCGCACCCTGCTGCGGAAAATCCGGGAGTACAACCTGGAAGATCCTTTGCGTCCCGCGCCACCCGCGTCAGAGTAAGCTCCTCAATTGCCCAGGCATCGCCCGCAGCCTCCTGTCCGCGGTAGCGGCCGAGCTTCAGGATCGAGCCGTGCCTTCTGTGCCAGCGACGCCCGAGGCGACAAACTGTCCCTCGTTCCCGAGCGGGAGACAATCTGTCTCGGTTCCGCACTGGTCAACGAGCCGGGACGACATACTCCCGCAGCTCGGACGCGGCGGCATAAACCCCTTCGCGCGAAAGCCTTGGCGACCAGTCCCGCCGTGGAATATCGACGTGGGCCCTTTCGGGCACGCCACTTGTATTTGGTTGGGATCGCAGCCTGCTAAGTCGGCAACGGCCAACCGACCGGGCAGATATCCCCGCTCATGGCACGGACCGGAATGGGACCGATCCGAGACGTCATGTGCCGCTGCTTGGAGGTCGGCACGCGTTTTCAAGAGGAGAAGAACGATGGCGATCCAACACTGGGAGCCCCTGCGCGAGATGGTAAGCCTCCGCGACGCGATGAACTCGCTGTTGCAGGAGAGCTTTGTGCGCCCCGTCGGCCTGATGGGCAACGGCGCTGCGCTTTTGCCCCTGGACATTGCCGAGACCGAGGACGAGTTCATCGTCAAGGCATCGCTGCCGGGAGTGCGGCCTGAGGACGTCCACATCACGGCCCACGGCGACACACTGACGATCCGCGGCGAGATGAAAGCCGAGGAGGAGAAGAAAGGCGAACATTATCATCTGCGCGAGCTCCGGCAAGGCCACTTTCAGCGCACCGTGACCCTGTCGACACCGATCAGCGCTGACAAGGCACAGGCCCAGTTCGAGAACGGCGTACTGACGCTGAAGCTGCCCAAGGCCGAGGAGGCCAAGCCCAAGGAGATCAAGATCGGCGGCGGGGCTCCCGCCGCGGCGGCCAAGTAACGGGGTCGACCCGCGGACGCTTCACGGCCTTCGACGAGCGGCCCGACCGACCGGGAGACGGAAGGGGGACCGGCCCGTTCCGGAGCGTCCGCCGCGGCCGTCGAGTGCGAGAAAGAAAGCCAGCGGTTGGTGACAGATGCGGACGATCTCCGTTCCAGAAACGAGTGTCGAGGTGATGAAGATACTGGAATCACCCCCTGCGTTTGTGACAAGTGGGGTCGCGGATTGGCTCACCCGGCTGGTCGATCTCGATCCGGACCTTGCCCCTCCCCGGACTGACCCGACGGCTGAGGACCCAGGCGCCGCGGACTGGCTGCGCCGGTTTGTCCGGGAGGTCGTCACGGTCAACCCGGTCACCAGGGACGCGCTGTCCAGCATCCAGATCTTTCTGATCGAATACGCACTCGATTGCGTGGACTGGGAGGCGCTGGCCCGCGACCCGCGGTTCCGCCACCTCGATTGGTCGCAAGCACGGCTCACCTCTCTGTGAACGCGCTGGTGCTCCGCCGAGGTCGGGCAGGTTGGCGTTGAGCAGGACACCCTCGTGGTCGAGGAAGGAGGGATGGCCATGAGCTGGTCCTGGAAGCTCGGCCGCATCGCCGCCATCGACGTCTATGTCCACTTCACGTTCTTCCTCCTCCTGGGGTGGGAGGCCCTCAGGGACTACCAGGCCCACGGCGACACGGTCGAGGCGATCAGCGGCTGGTTTTCATCCTGATCCTGTTCGGGATCGTGGTCCTGCACGAACTGGGACACGCGCTGGCCGCCCGGAGCTATGGAATTCGTACCCGGGATATCATGCTCCTGCCGATCGGCGGAGTGGCCCGACTGGAAAGGATGCCCAGGGACCCCGGACAAGAGTTGGTGGTGGCGCTCGCAGGGCCGGCGGTCAACGTGGTGCTCGCCGTCGTTATCTATCTTGTGTTGGCTCTGGGGCGGGGACTGTCGCCTTTCGGCGAGGCGCTTCAGGTCGGCGGTGGTTTCCTTGATCGGCTCTTCTGGGTCAACGTGTCGCTGGCGATCTTCAACCTGTTGCCTGCGTTCCCGATGGACGGCGGCCGGGTCCTCCGCGCCGCGCTGGCGCTGCGACTCGATTACGCCCGTGCCACCCAGGTGGCCGCCACGATCGGCCAGGATGTGGCGATCCTGTTCGGGGTCCTGGGCTTCGCCTACGATCCGCTGCTGATCTTCATCGCTCTCTTCGTCTGGTTCGGGGCGGCCCAGGAAGCGAACCAGGTGCAGGTGAGTCGGGACTCGGAAGAATCGCAAGCCTCGAGAAGCATTGTGTCCAGAACGATGTCCGGCGTTCCCAGGGTTTCCAATCAGTCTTCGCATCCCCAGAGGAGGCATCCATGAGTCAGGTCGAGACCGCACTCGATTCCAACGTTGTCGCCGTTTACCCGAATCATTCGTCGGCCGAGGAGGCCGTGCGGCGGCTGGTCAAGGAAGGGATCGCGATGAAGGACGTGTCCATTGTGGGGCGCGACTTCCAGGTGCAGGAGGAGCCAATCGGGTTCGTCAGCGCGCGCGACTTCATCGGCGCGGGGGCGGGGGCCGGGGCATGGGTCGGCGGGCTGTTCGGACTGCTGCTGGGGGCGGCGTTCCTGGTACTGCCGGGTGTCGGGCCGGTGGTCATCGCCGGGCCGTTCTCGGCGGCACTGCTGGGCGGGCTGGAGGGCGCGCTCGCGGGCGCGGCCTTCGGTGCCCTGTCCGGGGCGTTGATCGGCTTGGGTGTCCCCAAGAACCAGGCGCTCAAGTACGAGGCTCAGGTCAAGGCGGGCAAATTTCTCGTTATCGTGCGCGGCAACACCGAGCAGGTCGAGCGCGCCAAGACGCTGCTGTCCTCGGGGAAGGATGAGGGGGTGGAGGTGTACCAAGCCGAGTCGGCTTGACTGCGTCGCGGCCGAGGCCCCCTGGGCGGGACTCCAAAATCCAGCCGCAGATCCACACGTCGGGATTGGTGGCCCCGGGAGAACCGGCTTACTCGGCTGAGCCAACGGGGAGTTTCATGAACGCAAAACAGGCCGATGTCCTTGTCCCTTTCGGCGCGACGGGTGACTTGGCCTTCAAGAAGATCCCACCCGGCGATCCATAATCTTGGACCATCGGTGGTGGAGAAGAAGACGATGACCAAGGCAGAGATCGACCACTATCAACGGCGCCTGTTGTTCTTGAAGCGACGCCTTGGAGGCGATCTATCGGAACTGGAAG
>Ga0116217_10004412_pt1 | contig 12545 bp, 13 predicted proteins | sample Sb_taG_6_FD_89697 | JGI IMG/M metagenome (GOLD analysis project Ga0116217, IMG submission 89697) | Peat soil microbial communities from Weissenstadt, Germany - Sb_50d_4_PS metaG | ecosystem: Environmental > Terrestrial > Soil > Wetlands > Peat | place: Germany: Weissenstadt | collected 2010-09-21 | reverse complement strand
GATCCGCCAGCCGCAGTTGCACGATCGCGTGGTCATCCTCCTCGTTGGAGATGATCCCCGCCCCGCCCGGCTCCACGAAGGTGTCATCGTCGTAATACAGGTGCCCCCTATCGCCCTTCGCGGGGTAGCGGAAGATGACATTGTGCTGAGGATCGACGACCAGTATGCGGTTGTTCCCGCGGTCGGCGATCATCAGATAGCCCGGCAGGCCCTTGCGCTTGGAGGCCGCTTCGTACGCCGCCGCCGTGCCCGGCTGCATACCCACCACGTTCTTTGGCGTCCACAGCGCCGCCACTCCGCCCAGGCTCTTCGGGGCCAGCGGGCCGCCGCCTACCACCACCGCGCCCTCGGCGCTGGATGCCGGGGCATGCGCCGCGCCGCCACGGGAGTGCGAGGAGCCACCCGAACGATCCACCACCGCGATCGCCACCGCCACCACCGCGAGCACCGCCGCCGTCCTTGCCATCTGCCGGCGCTTGCGCCGGCGTTCGCGCCGCGCCGCCTCTCTGCGCGCCAAGCGCTCCGGCGCTCCGGGGATGGGCGCGCCGGGGGTCGGTGCGCCGGGGGTCGGTGCGCCGGGGGTCGGTGCGCCGGGGGCCGTCATCGGGGTCTCGCTCTCGGGTCCGCTCATGCTCTGCGCCGATCTTATGCCCTCGTCTGGCACCATCCACGGGCGCCATGACCGAACCCGCCATCTCACTGCGCCGCGCCGTCAAGCGCTTCGGCCCCATCACCGCCGTCGACGAACTCGACCTGGAGGTGCCCAGCGGCATCTGCTTCGGGCTGCTCGGACCCAACGGGGCCGGCAAGTCCACCACCATGCGCCTGCTCACCGCGCAGGCCCTCGCCGACGCGGGGGAGATCGAGGTGCTGGGGTACACGCTCCCGCGCGAATCCAAGCAGGCGCGCATGGCCATGGGGGTCGTTCCCCAGCTCGACAACCTCGACGTCGAGCTCACCTGCCGGCAGATCCTCACGGTCTTCGCGCGGCTCTACCGCGTGCCCGCCTCCGAGCGCGCCGGGGCGGTGGACCGGGCGCTTGAGATCGCCAACCTGCTCCCGCGCGCCGACACCATCGTGCGCGAGCTCTCCGGGGGCATGCGCCGGCGCCTGCTCGTCGCGCGCGGGCTCATCCACCAGCCGCGCCTCGTGCTCCTCGACGAGCCCACCGTCGGGCTCGACCCGCAGGTGCGCCAGGAGCTCTGGTCGCTCATCGACTCGCTGCGGGCCTCCGGAGTCACCGTGCTCATGTCCACCCACTACATCGAGGAGGCCGAGCGGCTCGCCGACATCGTCGCCGTCATGTCCCACGGGCGCGTCATCGCGCAGGGCTCGCCCGCCGAGCTCGTCCTCGCCCACGCCGGGCGCGAGGTGCTCGAGGTCTACGGGCCTCCCGAGGAGCTCGCGCGGGTGGATGAGCTGGCAAGCACGCGCGGCTGGCAGCACCGCCGCTCGGGGCCCGCCATCGCCATCATGCGCGCCGAGTCTCTCGACGGCGAGCTTCCCGCCGGGGTGCCCCGCCCCGCCAATCTCGAGGACGCCTTCGTCACGCTCACCGGGGAGCTCATCGAATGAGCGCCTGGGCTGGGGTCGAGAACTCCTGGGGAGCTGGGATCGAATGAGCGCTTCTGCCGCCACTGACTCCGCCGGCGCCCCGCGCAGGGTGCGCCGCCTGGAACCGGCCGCGCTCGTCGCCGTCATGAGCCGCGACGTCGTCATCTTCGGGCGCTACTGGCCCTCGACGACCTTCTCCTCCGTCATCCAGCCAACCATCTACCTGCTCGCCTTCGGCCTCGGCTTCGGCTCGCTGCTCAATCGCTTTGGCCACCACGGCTACGTGCCCTATGTCGCCACCGGCGTCGTCGCCACGGCGGTGCTCTTCTCCTCCGCCTTCCCCGGCATGTTCAACACCTTCGTGCGCTGGCAGTTCCAGCGCACCTATGACGCCATGCTCGCCACGCCCCTCGACGTCGAGGAGCTCATCACCGCCGAGGTCCTCTGGATCTCCGTCCGCGCAGGCGTCTACGGCATGGCGCCGCTGCTCGTCGGCATCCCCTTCGGGCTCTCGCCCAGCGCGGGGATGCTGCTCGTGCCCTTCATCGGTTTCCTCACCGGCTTCGGCTTCGCCTGCTTCGGCGTGCTCATCGCCGCCATCGCCAAGACCATCGACAACTTCAACTACGTCACCTCCGCCGTGCTCACGCCGATGTTCCTCGTCGCCGGCACCTTCTTCCCGATCACCACCCTGCCCTCCGCGCTGCGCACGATCGCCGAGTTCAATCCGCTCTACCACTGCGTGCAGCTGGTGCGCGACGCCGTCTTTGAAGTCTTCAGCGCCGCCGACCTCGGGCACGTCGCCGTGCTCCTCGCCTTCGCCCTCATCATGTGGCGCCTGGCCATCTGGCGGCTGGAAGGGCGCCTCATCGACTGAGGATGATGGCCCACGTGGCCCACGCGGCAGCCCGCGGGCCTGCCGCGGCGCCGGGAGCGGGAGGTGTGAGGCCTACCGTGGCACCAATACCTGCGGATGCGTGGCCAGCAGCGTCTGCGTGAACACGTAGTAGAAAAAGAACACCGCCAGCATCGCCACCACCACCGCCTGATTCACGGCCTTGCCCACGCCCTCCGCCCCGCCGGACGCGCTCATGCCCTTGTAGCAGCACACGATCGCCACGATCGCCCCGCCGGTCGTGGTCTTCAGCATTGAGCCCCACAGGTCGGTGGTCAGCGCATTGGTGAGGAACGAAGCCCAGAATGGCCCCAATGGCTGGTGGTAGGCGATTGCCGCCAGCACTCCTCCGTAGATCTCGAACAGCACCGCATACATGCCCAGCAGTCCCGTCGCCAGCATCAGCGCCAGAAAGCGCGGCACCACGAGGTTCTTCACGGGGTCCACGCCCAGCACCTGCAGCGCGTCCAGCTCCTCGCGGATCTTGCGCGCCCCCAGATCGGCCGTGATCGCCGTGCCCGCCACCCCCACCAGGATCACCGTATCGATGAAGGGTCCCGTTTCGCGCACCGCCGCCACCACGAAGAAGGCGCCCACGCGATCCGGCGCGCCGAATAGGGTGAGGAAGTTCTCCCCCTGCAGGCCCGGCGCCTCGTAGCCGAACACCAGCGCCGAGATCAGCAGCGGAAACCAGCACAGCCGCAGCGTGAACAGAAACTGCGACACCAGCTCCTCGCCGTAGGGGTACGGAGGATGCAGCGCGGAGGCGATGGTTCTGCCGGTCAGGAGCATCATGTCCCCAATCTCCTCCAGCATCTCCGCGGCGCCTCTCCGCCGCGCCCGCAACCATCCGCCTCCGCGCATTCTTCTAGTCTACTAGTTCACTAGCACACTGTCTATCTGGCCGCGATGGGGCTACTCTGTTGAGAGGATGCCCAATCCGCCGCCCACCCCTCCGTCCACCGTCCCTCCGCCCGCCCGCCCCGCCGCTGACCTCGACCGGCACCACTCCGCGGACCTCGATCGGCTCGACCTCGGCCTCGACCTCGTCCTCGACCGCCACGCCGAGGTGCCCATCGGCGTGCAGCTCGCCTGGGCCCTGCGCGCGCGCATCCGCGACGGCGTCTTCGCGCCCGGGCAGCGCCTTCCCGGGCTGCGCGACCTCGCCACCGCGCTGCACATCAACGCCAACACCGTGCGCGCCGTCTACCAGCGCCTCGAGCACGAGGGCGTTCTCGTCAGCCGCCAGGGCTCGGGCACCTTCGTGGCCGAGGACACTGCCTCGCAGGCGCTCGCGGCCGCCGGCACCATCGCCGCCCAGGCCGCCCGGGCCGCTCTCGCCACCGGCGTGGACCCGCGCGAGGTCGCCGCCGCGCTCTACGTGGCCCCGGCCGCGCCCGCCGCGAAGTCCTCCGCTCGCTCCTCAGGGGCGCTCGCGGCGCGCCGGCGCCAGCTGCGCGCTCAGATCGCCGCCCTCCAGCGCACGCTCGGCGAGCTCGAAACCAGGCATCCCGCGCTGATTCCCCTCCCCGCCCAGCCCACCGTGCCCGCCGGCCCGCGCCTGCTCGACGTCGGCGAGCTCGAGCAGGTCCAGGCTCAGCTCATCACCCGGCTCGCCTCCCTGCACGGGGCCATCGACAGGCTCGCTGCGCGCGCCTCGGACCCTGCCGGCCCCGCCGTCCGAGCGCCGCGTCCCCGGGGCGACCGTGCGCGCGCCGCCGGCTCCTCCGCCGCCGCCAAAGCTTCCACCCGCTCCCGTCCCGCCCCCGCGGGAGCCTGAGCGATGGCCACGCCCACGCTCTTCTTCGTGCTCGTCTTCGGCACACCCGCCCTGCTCATCGCCGTGGCCATCTTCGGCGCCCACTTCTACCAGGGTGGGGACGAGGAGCTGCTCGACTGGAAGCCCACCCGCTCGCCCGAGACCGAAGCGCGTCTGCACAGCAGCGACATCGCGCAGATGCTCGCCGCGCAGAACCGCTACCGGCGCGGACGCGGCCTGCCCGAGCGCACGCTCGAGGAAGCCCTTGGGCATCCCTCGGACGGGTGGGAGGCGTAGCCCCCTTCAAGCCGCGCGATACGCCGCGTCGGCCCGCCACAGGTAGACCAGGGTGCCCAGCGCCAGCAGGATCGGGAGGAAGTGCGGCCAGTGCACCGCCAGCACCGCAAGCGTTGTGTGCAGGGCGCCGCTGAGCCCGCCGGAAGCGCCGCCGCCCAGCCCGCCCAGCCCGCCCGCACCCAGCCCGCCGAGCCTGCCCGTACCCGCCGCGGCGTGAGGCCCGCCCGCGGCCGAGGACGCCGCCGAGCACCACCAGTGCGACCATGCGGGCGCGCTGCTGCCCAGGCTCCGCACCAGCAGCGGCTCCAGCCCCACCACCAGCGCGGCCAGGGTGAGGGCGTAGTAGGTGGCGTATCTACGCTGCATGGGGGCTCCTGCCGCCCCGCGCAACCTCCGGGGCTGTGCGAACGGTCCCCATCAGAGTACCTTTCCCGTAGCGGCAGATCGACGATTTGGGGGTTACCGTGCTCGAAGACCAGCAGCGCCGGCTCACCGTGCTGAAGACGATCCTCGCGGCCAGCATCCTCTCGACCGCGATCCACTACACGCACAACTTCATCGCCGTCGACAGGTACCCCGGCCCGAAGGGGAGCTTCTACACCGTCGTGCGCGTGGCGATCGTCGTCGGCTGGCCGCTCTTGACCTGGATCGGCCTCACGGGCTACCGCCGCTATCGCGAAGGACGCTACCGCGAGGCACGTGTGTGCCTGGTGGTGTACTCCTTCACGGGCCTCGCCACGATGGGCCACTTCCTCTACGGCGACCCGCGGATCCCCGCCTTCTTCTACGCCACGCTCTTCACCGATGCGATCGCGGGCCTGGCGGTGCTGGCCTTCGTGCTGTGGTCGGCGAGCTCCCTGCCCTCCCGCGCCGAAGGGGCCAATGCGTAGGCGATGTTCTCGCCGGCACGGGACTTGCATATGGGGACTCGATCGGCTACACCCCACTGAACAAGCTCTTTTCATGCCAAAGGAGGCAACAGATGGCTGCCGCGGGAATCGATGAGGCAAAGCTCGAACAGTTCATGGGTCAGTTCGTAGGAGACCTCGGCGCCGCAATGACCGCGCCGCTGGTGATGATCGGAGACAAGCTCGGCCTGTACAAGGCGATGGCCGACGGCGAGCCCCTCACGCCCGCGCAGCTCGCGCAGCGCACGGACTGCCGCGAGCGCTACATCCGCGAGTGGCTGTGCCAGCAGGCCGCCAGCGGCTACGTCGAGTACGACGCCGCGGATGGCACCTTCCGGCTGCCGCCCGAGCAGGCGATGGCGCTGGCCGACGAAGACAGCCCGGCGTTCATCCCCGGAGCCTTCCAGCTGCTCTCGGCGGTCGTCAGGGACGAGCCGCAGATAACGGAGCGCTTCCGCTCGGGCGAGGGCTTCGGCTGGCACGAGCACCACCACGACCTGTTCGCGGGCACCGAACGGTTCTTCCGCCCCGGCTACCTCGCCAACCTGGTGGAGTCCTGGCTGCCCGCGCTGGACGGCGTCGTGGAGAAGCTCACGCAGGGCGCGCGCGTGGCCGACATTGGCTGCGGGCACGGCGCCTCGACGATCCTCATGGCCAAGGCCTTCCCGGCCTCGACGTTCGTCGGCTCGGACTACCACGACGGTTCGATCCAGCACGCGCGCGCCGCGGCCGAGCGCGCCGGGGTGGCCGATCGCGTGAGCTTCGAGGTCTCCTCGGCCAAGGACTTCAGCGGCGGCCCCTTCGATCTGGTGTGCGTCTTCGACGCCCTCCACGACATGGGCGATCCCGCCGGCGCGGCGCGTCACGTGCGCGAGACCCTCGCGCAGGATGGTGTCTGGATGGTCGTCGAGCCCTTCGCGGGCGACGCCATCGAGGACAACCTCAACCCGATCGGGCGGATCTTCTACGGCGGCTCGACGATGCTCTGCACGCCCGCCTCGCTGAGCCAGGAGGTCGGGCTGGCGCTCGGCGCTCAGGCCGGAGAGCGGCGCCTCGCCGAGGTGCTCGGCGAAGGCGGTTTCAGTCGCGTGCGCCGCGCGGCGGAGACGCCCTTCAACATCGTGCTCGAGGCGCGGCCCTAGAACGCTCAGCGATCGCCGACGCGCTTGCCACTGCCGAGGATGTCGCGGCGCAGCCGCTGCACCCGGCGCAGCTCCCGCACGTCCTCGTCGAGCGCGGGCGGGGCGCTCTCGCCGAGCAGCTCCGGTTCCAGGCGCCCCCGCACGAGCTCGCCCGCGATGGCGTCCACGCGCTGCGCGCCCGCGCCGGGGCGCGAGCTGACGATGCGCGCCAAGCGCTCGCCGCGAAAGAGCAGCCCCACGCCGTCGTCCACCGCCCAGCCGCCGGGCAGGGCCCCGGAGCGCACGGCCGCGAGCCACGCCGGCAGACGCTCGGGCTCGCCGTCGGCGTGCACCGTGAGCGACCCTGCGAGCAGCCCCAGACCGGGATAGGGCTCCGGGGGGCCGCTCGAGCACGAGATGCCGCCTTCAAGCCAGCACATCGCGCCGGCGCTGAGCCCGGCCAGCACGGTGCCCTGACGCCAGGCCTGTATGAGCAGCTCGTCGAGACCGTGCGCCCGCCAGATCGCGAGCAGGTTGCGCATCGAGCCGCCGCCCACGTAGACGATGTCCTGGTCGAGGATGGTGTCCTTCAGCGAGCGCTTCTCATCGCGCAGGTGAAACAGAGAGAGATGTTCGGGCACGCACGCACGGCCGGCGAAGCGCGCCTGGAAGGCGTTGATCTGCGCGCCCGCATCCCCGGATGCCGTGGGGAGGAAGAGGATGCGCGGGGCCAGCGCCTCCACGGGGGCCAGGCTGAGCACGAAGTCATCCAGCAGCGGGTTGGAGGGCTCCATCGTGAAGCCCCCGCCGCCCATCGCGAGGATCACACGCCGCTCGTCCTCGGCAGCGCCGGCATCGGCATCGACGTTGGCATCGGCGTCGGCATCGGCGGATGAGCTCATGCGGCGGCCACGGACGCGCAGGGTCTGGACAGCTCGATGTCAACCCCCAGGTAGACCACATCCAGCGGAACCTCCACCACGCCATGCCCGCGCGGCTCGACCCTATACGCCCTGGCCTGCGGGCGGGAGCTCACGACCCGCGTCAGGCGCCGCCCGCAGAAGTGCAGCGCCGCGCCGTCGTCGGCGGCGAACCCCGCGCGCATGCCATCGCCGACGAAGCGGTGGTACTCCTCGCGCCGCTGGGGCTCGGCGTCATAGTGCACGCAGTTGGAGTACGGCAGCAGCCCCAGGCCGCGCACGCGCTGAGGCGGCCCGTGGAAGGCGCTCAGCGCCTCGCTGAACCAGCAGAGCGATCCCGCGGAGGGGCCGCACAGCACGATGCCCGCCTGCCACGCGCGGTGCAGAACCTCATCCAGCCCGTGCGCCCGCCACACCCCCAGCATGCTCACCACGTTGCCCCCGCCCACATAGATCACGTCCTGGGAGAGCAGATGCGAGGCCACGTCCTCCTCCACCCCGCCGGTGCCCTGGTCGCGGCGGAACAGCGACACGTGGCTCGCCTCGCACTGCGCCGAGAAGCGCCGGTAGAAGCGCACAACGTAGTGATCGGCGTCGCCCGAGGCGGTCGGCAGGAAGCACACGCGCGGGCGCGCCGCGCCGGTGAGCGAGAGCACGTAGTCGTCCAGCAGCGAGCTGTCCTTCTCCATCGAGAAGCCGCCGCCGCCCAGGGCCAGGATCTGGGGAGTTGTCGGTCGCGTGGTCGATCAGCCTCTCTCACCTGTTGCCCATCGGGGTCGCCCGCGGGCGAGCGCGGGCTGGGACGTTCGTGACAGTGTCGGCGAGACCGGAGTTTGGCCCTATGGACGGAGGTTGGAATATGTGCGGGGCGCTCTGGACATCCGTGCCGGTCCGCAAAGGGCGATCGGCGGCGTGAGGATCGGGTTTCGCGCAACAATCCCCCGGTGAGGATCCTTGTCGTGGACGACGACCACGCGGTGCGCGATGCGCTGCGCCGCGCGCTTCAGCTGGCCGACTACGAGGTGCAGAGCGCCGAGGACGGCACCCAGGCGCTGGATGCGATCGCGCGGGAGGTGCCCGACGCGGTGGTGCTGGACGTGGGGCTGCCGGGGATCGACGGCCTGGAGGTGTGCCGGCGGCTGCGCAAGCTGCGCAACCGCGTGCCGGTCCTGATGCTCACGGCGCGCGATGCCGTGGAGGATCGCATCGACGGACTGGATGCGGGCGCGGATGACTACATGGTCAAGCCCTTTGACCTGGGGGAGCTCAAGGCGCGCCTGCGCGCCCTCCTGCGGCGCACCGGGCAGGACGACGGCGCGGGCGAGGGGGAGGGCGAGGCGCCGTCCTTCGCCGACGTGAGCCTCGACGAGGTCCGCCACGGGGCCGTGGTGGGGGAGAGCTTCGTGGAGCTAACGCGCACCGAATACCAGCTGCTGGAGCTGCTGCTGGCCAACCCCCGGAGGGTGCTGCCGCACAGCCTCATCTACGAGCGCGTGTGGGGCTATGACTTCGGGCCGACGTCCAACGCGCTGCGCGTGTACATCGGCTACCTGCGGCGCAAGCTGGAGGGCGCGGGCGCTCCCCAGCTGATCCACACCGTGCGCGGTATCGGCTATGTCCTGCGCGAGCCGTGAGAGCGCGGAGGCAGGGCGTATGACCAGGGCGAGTGGGCCGTGACGCTCCGGGCGCGCATCGCGGCCACCGCGGGGGTGTCGGTGGCGCTCGCCGTGCTGGCGGCCGCGCTGGGTCTGTATCTGGGCGTGCGCTCGGATCTGCGCGGGGAAATCGACCGCTCGCTGCGCGAACGCGCGCGGGAGCTGGCCGTATTCACCCGCTCCCCTCCGCCCGCTTCGCCGGGCGGCGACGTTCTCTTTCGCGCCGGCGTTGGGTCGCCTCCCGGGAGCGGCGGTGGCGGACGCGGCGGGGGTCCGATCGGCAATGGGCTCCCCCTCAGGATCGAGCCGGCGCCCTTCGGGGGCGCGCGGGGCTATGTGCAGTTCATCTCCCCTCGGGGCACACTGGAGGTGCCCGGCGGCCAGAACTCCCCTGCGCGGATCGTTCCCAGCGCGCTCGATGCGCGCATCGCCAGGCGGGGCAGCGGCAGCTCGCTGAGCGACAGGACCGTGGGCGGCACCCGCCTGCGCGTGCTCACCAGCGGCACGGGAGCGGGCGGCGCGGTGATGGTGGCGCGGCCGCTCACCGAGGTCAACCACGAGCTGAGCCGGCTGCTGCTGCTCTTGGCCGTGATCGGCGCCGGGGGGATCGCGCTGGCGCTGCTGCTGGGAGCGCTGGTGGCCCGCACCGCGCTGGCGCCGATCGCCCGCTTCACGGGCCGTGCGGAGACCCTCAGCGGCAGCCTCGACCTCTCCCAGCGCCTGGACGTGAGCGGCCGCGACGAGCTGGCGCGGCTGGCGCAGAGCTTCAACGCCACGCTCAACGCGCTGGAGCGCTCGGTGGCGGCCCAGCGCCATCTGATCGCCGACGCCGGCCACGAGCTGCGCACCCCGCTCGCCAGCCTGCGGGCCAACATCCAGGTCCTCCAGGAGGCCGAGCGCCTGCCGGCGCACGAGCGCGAGCACCTGCGCCGGGACGTGCTGGAGGAGCTGGACGAGCTCACGGCGCTGGTGGGCGACGTGGTGGAGCTGGCCCGCGGAGGCGACGGCGATGGCAGCGATGGCGGGGGCGTGAACGGCGGACCGCACGAGGAGCCGCGGGACGATGTGCGCCTGGATCAGATCGTCGAGCACGCCCTCGCGCGCGCGCGCCGGCGCAACGACATCCACTTCCAGGCTCAGCTTGAGCCCACGCTCATCAGCGGCCACGCCCAGCGCATCGACCGCGCCGTCAGCAATCTGCTGGAGAACGCCTGCAAGTTCTCGCCGCCGCGGGGCCTGGTGGAGGTGCGGCTGAAGGACGGCGAGCTGAGCGTGCGCGACCACGGCCCGGGCTTCGAGCAGGCGGACCTGCCGCTGGTGTTCGACCGCTTCTACCGCGCGCGGAGCGCGCGCAAGCTCCCCGGCTCGGGCCTGGGCCTGGCGATCGTGCGCCAGACGGCCGAATCCGGCGGCGGCTGGGCGAAGGCCGAGAACGCCCCCGGCGGCGGGGCGCTGCTGCGCGTGAGCTTCGGAGAGCCCGTGGACATCCACTCCCCCGCGCCCGCGCCCTGACCGCTTCCGTGAGCGCAGGGCGGGAGGCTGCACGACTTTTTTAAGAGGGATGGGCCGCGCGGCTCCTACATAGCTCCTACGCAGGCCAAGGGCGTTGCTTAGCCGGCCGGCTCACGATGGTGGGGCAATGACGCGAACCCCAGGAGGTCCAAGCCAATGAAGCGCACGAACATGCTCAGGGCGGTGCTCGTCACCGCTGTTCTGGGCGCAGGAGGCGTGGTTGCGGGCATCGCCGGTGCGGCCGCCGCGCCCAGCGGGTCCGGCGGCGGGGTGGGCACGACGACGCAGTCGAGCACGTCCACCAGCACCAGCAGCACGAGCAGCGCTCCGAATACGAGCACAGCTCCGAACGCGGGCACCGCTCCCGCTCCCAATACCAACCCCGCGACGCCCACACCGCCGAAGTCCCCGATGCCCAACCACCACTGTCCGCACATGGGCAGCGGTTCGGGCTCCTCGGGCCCAGGCTCCGGTTCGGGCTCGGGTGGGAACTCGGGTTCGGTCTACCAGGGTGGCGAAGCCCCGCAGGTGACCTACCAGTAGGCGCCCCCCAAATGCCCCGGGCGATCCGCGAGCGCGGTTTCAGTGCGGCGGGATGCCCGGGGTGGGGCGTGGTGCTTATGCGTATGACCCTGCCAAATCGATGGCGAACGAGTCCTGCGCTACCATCCCATGTGGCTAATGTGCTAACCGCATCGGTAAGCAACCTCTGGGAGCCCGGGCGACCGGGCTCCCTTCTTTTGCGTCTATTCAGCCGGCGGGAACCGAACGGATCGATAGCCTTTTCTCGCCTTGGTCTCCAATACCCCAATCAAGATCCTCCATCTCGCGGATCTCCACCTCGATCGCCCCTTCGTCGGGCTGACGCCTGAGGACGCGCGGGCGCGGCGGCGCGGGCTGCGGGAGGCGCTGGACCGCTGCCTCGAGCTTGCCCTCGAGCACGGCGCGGATGTCCTCACGATCGGCGGAGACCTCTGGGAGGATGAGCACGTCACGCCCGACACCTGCCGCTGGGTCGCCGATCGGCTCGGTGGCGCCGGTCTGCCGGTGGTGCTGGTCGCGGGCAACCACGATCCGCTGCGCCCGGGAGGCCCCTACGCGCGCGTGGCGTGGCCGGAGAACGTGCGCGTGCTGCCCGCGGAAGCGGGCCTCGTGCGGCATGAGATCGGCGCGCTGAGCATCTGGGGCATGTCCTGGGGCGCCGCGCCGCTCACCGCGCGGGCGCTCGACGGCTTCCACGTGCCCGCCGACGGCGCGACGCATCTGCTGCTGCTGCACGGCACCGCTGGGAACGCCTCCTTCCCGGGCGCCCCGTCCGGGGGCGCCGCGCACTGTCCCTTCACGGGGGCCGCCGTGCGCGACGCGGGGTTCGACCTGTGCCTCGCGGGGCACCTGCACGCCGGCAGGGTGCGTGATGGACTCGTCGTCTACCCGGGCTCCCCCGAACCGCTGGCGTGGGATGAGACCGGCCGGCACGCCGTCGCGCTCGTGGAGCTGGTGCCGGGGGCGCCGCCGCGGGTGGAGTTGATCGACGTCAACCGCCGCCGCTGCGCGCAGACGCTCGTGGACTGCGAGGGCGCCGCGAGCAGCGCGGACATCGAGCGGGCGCTGCGCGCCGCGATCGTCGAGGCGGCCGCGGGGGCAGCCGCGGATGGCGCGCGGGCGGGACTCTGCCTGCAGGCGGCGCTGCGGGGGCGTATCGAGCCGGGCTGCCGCATCGACATCGAGGATCTGGCCGCCGCCGCGGGCGGAGGGGAGCTGGCGCTGCTGCAGCTGCGCGACGAGACCCAGCCGGCTTTCGACCTCGACGCTCTCGCCGAGCAACCCACCGCGCTGGGAGCGTTCGTGCGCGAGCTGCGCGAGCGCATCGATGCCTGCGACCCCGGGGGCCGCGACTCGGCGGACGGCGACCCCGGCGAGGAAG
>Ga0116217_10004411_pt1 | contig 12548 bp, 17 predicted proteins | sample Sb_taG_6_FD_89697 | JGI IMG/M metagenome (GOLD analysis project Ga0116217, IMG submission 89697) | Peat soil microbial communities from Weissenstadt, Germany - Sb_50d_4_PS metaG | ecosystem: Environmental > Terrestrial > Soil > Wetlands > Peat | place: Germany: Weissenstadt | collected 2010-09-21 | reverse complement strand
TCTCAACAGTTTGGCAGTTGCAGCATGGACAGAAAGTCCCTCAGCTAGGAATGCTCGTGCAGATATGTGCTCACCTGGGAATGGCTCCAGTGGATTTCCTCACCGGAAATATCGGAAGAGTCGGCACTCCTCAGAGGCTTGTTCCACCTGGTGAGCCCCTACCACCGAAAGGATCCCAGAGGTTATCAAGGCGGATGGATACCAAGAAATTGCAAACTGCTCTGGAAGCGGCTTTACAGGAAGACCCTCCTCCGTCCATGAAGGAGGTTGGACGGCGTTTGGGGGGATACAATCCTTCGGATCTGGCCAGATATTTGCCCGACCTGTGCCGAGCTATCTCCTTAAGATACCTTGAGTACAAGTCAAACAAGGGAGTTGAACGACGCCGAAAGGCGTGCGAACAGGTACTGCAAGCGGTACAGACCGTACATGACCAAGGAATTTATCCTAGCCAGCATCGAATTGAAGCACTGCTTAACATGCCAGGTTTATTGAGACAGCACGAAGTCAAGGTCGTTTGGCAAGACTCACTACGAGAGCTAGGGCTACGATGAGGACTCTTTATCTGCGAGGAAACAGTTTTATTCGAGGCATCGTCTTGCCACACACTATTAGAGGCATTGTCTTGCCGCAGCGGCAAAACTATGGGTAAAGTAACACATTTTGAGGGGAGGAAAAATAAAAAAGGGTGACCGATGGGGCTTGAACCCACAACCGCTGGAGCCACAATCCAGAGCTCTGCCTATTGAGCTACGGTCACCATGTGCTTGATGTACCGTCAGTATAGACGACACGTTGCCCATTGTCAATAGTTTGGCTCTACCGCGCTCCTGATGCCCTACGCAGGCGTGTCTGAGTATCAACAATATCTTCACCAACGGCATGGCGCACAAGAGCAGTGATATCATTAAAATCGCTGTCAAAGCGACGGGCAGCAATATAGCCATCCGGGCGTATAAAGTACAGCGAACGTGGTCCGGCATTATATGCACTCGCGGCCTTACCCTCTTCATCTAAGATTACCTGAATGCCATCAACTGCCAAGGTAGCAGGAGGACTCTGTGAGATAAGACAGAGTTCAATCGGTATATCCGAAAGATTTTCTTGCAAGCGTTCAAGCACTAAAATGCCCATTTCGACGTCCGCGCAAAAACACAATGCTACAAATCCACGTCCAAAGTAGTCGGATAACGATACAGGTATGCCTATGTCTGCATCAAGTAGCACAACCGGGGGAGCAGGCGAACCAACAACTGGGCCTTGACGAAAACGTTTTAATATCTCGCTTTGCTCGGGGGAGTTTCGTAAAACGGCCCCCTAGATATAGCCTATGATCATCAGAGGTAACCGGCGAGTCACGATACACGAAGCTGCTGTTAAGTTGATGGACCAGGAGCTGCTTGCACATAAACTTAAACGGCTGACTTAAACGCAGATTCGTATTGCGCTTCCAATGGGCTAAACCAGTAGCAGGTTCCATAAAGGCCATAATTTCGTCAGCAAGCTTGAGATTTTCCACATTGGCAGCATGACGTTCGTTCTGGTATGTATCAAGAAAGGTCTCTGGCGACTGATCCGCGCGCACCAGCACAAGTTTCCAGACCAGATTCCAGGCATCCTGAACCCCGCTATTCAGTCCATCATTTCCAAATGGAGATAATACGTGTGCGGCATCCCCCAGTAAGCGCACGCGGCCAGATATAAAGCGCTCTACAAGTTGCTGGCGATATGTATAGAGGCTCATGACCCGATTTGGTGATAACTTCTACAATAAGCAAATGGAGAACCAATCGGTGGGGGACTTGACAGGCTATGATAGATTCTCTGATATAAAGAAACATCTTATGTATGGGAAATGTAGTCAAGGAAGGCAATGAAAGAAGCGGCACTGCTTGCCCTCCCGGAAGGCATGCAAATAGACCAGATCCAAATAACGGAGACGGGTCTGGTGGTCTCAACCTCTTCTCAGTCCTGTTGTCCCCTTTGTTCACAACCTTCGTCTCATATCTATAGTTACTACCATCGCAGTTTGAAAGATGCTCCTTGTGTTGGGCGCCAGCTTCAGCTTTCCCTGACAGTGCGCAAATTCTTGTGCCGTAACCCGGACTGCTCTCGGAAAGTGTTTACAGAGCGCATTCCAGATCTGGCCGAGCCATGGGCACGGATGACGACCAGACTCCGAGAGCAAATCACATCTATTGGTCTGGCGACCTGTGGCGAGGGAGGAGTTCGGTTGGGTGACCGCTTAGGGATAGAGACCTCTCGCAACACGACCTTGCGCCGCATTATGGATATACCTGATGATGTAAGGGCATCAGTTGTGTATCTGGGTATAGATGACTTTGCCTTCCGGCGCGGCTATCAGTTCGGCACGATCCTCGTAGATCTAGAGAGCCACCGGCCCATTGACTTATTACCTGATCAGTGAGCACAGACAGGGGTTGACCGCAAAAGAGATTGCCCAACACCTGGGTTTAAGCGGCCGCACTGTACAGAGATGGTTGGCTGCTGGAACCTCTCCAGAAGCCAAAAAACGACGCAAGAAGTCGAGTTCCTTTGATGAGTTTGCACCCTACGTGCTCAAACGGTGGCAGGAGGGAGAGCGAAACGGCCAGGCGCTATGGCGTGAAATCGTAGCACAAGGCTACACCGGATCAGAACGGACGGTCTATCGCCATATTGAAACGCTCAAGCAGGCCAGTGTACAGGCTTCTCTTCATCCCAATCGACTCCGCAAGTTTACTGCCAGCACTGCCGTTTGGTTGTTTGTCCGTGACAAGAAGAGCTTGGACGAAGTCGAACAGGAGGATCTGGCGACGTTCTGCCAGGCCTGCCCAACGCTCAAACGGACCTATGATCTCGTTCAAGCTTTCATGCAGATGGTCGGTAAGAGAGAAGGACATCGACTCGACGCTTGGCTAGAGCGGGTTGCCACCAGTGATTTGCCAGAGCTGCAGTCATTTGCGGCTGGGGTGGAGAAGGACAAAGCTGCTGTGAAAGCTGGCCTAACTTGGTCCATCAACAATGCTCAGGTTGAGGGACAAGTGACCAAATTGAAACTCATGAAACGCACCATGTATGGAAAGGCTGGATTTCCTCTTCTGCGGCAGCGGGTTCTCCACGCCGTTTGACCACACGTGATCTGCCTTTATCTAGAAGTTCCTAAGATAGGCTTATGTGTCATTTATCGCATGAAAATTACCGTTTTCCAGATAACCTGCCACGCTGTCAAGCGCCTTCAGCGAATCGGCTTTCTCACATACTATGACGTGGCACCCTGAGGAACTCTTTTTCCATTTTCCATCACTCTTCGCGCGTCAGATTCCGCAACTCGTTCGCCACATAGTGTGGGAAATGCGCCAACACATGACTGAAACTGGTCGCATTTCTGGCGCATCTCAGGTATATGTGCTCTTGAGGAAGAAAGAGACACGCGTATACGCTCCGCCATGTTCTGCCAAAAACGCTTCGTGCGGAGTCGACCGAGTTCAACTTCGTTCCCCACAGCTCGCGGAGGTTGCCTACTTGTCCGAGTGGGAGGGCTCCTTCTTCTAAGACGTCAGCACTCGCTCGGACCGGGGCGGTCGGCCAGCATGCAACTGCTGTGCGTCACCACGGATGGTCTGCACCAACGTCACCGCTGTCAGGACTAAGGCGGTCCCAATCACTAAGTCGTCGTGGCCCGTGAAAGCGATTATCGCGGCGAGCAGCACCCCGGCTACCACCGTCTGCCAGCTCGTGGTGCGGTCGCGCCAGATGATCAGTCCCACTGTGATCATGCCGACCAGGATCAGGGCGAAGTCCGGCACGTGGCCCATGGCGATGTTGCCAGGCGAGGCGCACAGGGCCCACGCCAGGGGGAGCAGCAACAGGTACCTGGGCGCCGGCGGCCGTGCCCACAGCAGCAGGCCGAAGGCGAAGAAGGCCGTGACGCAGGGTGCAAGCCCGAACAAGGGTGACGCGCGCAACGGCTGCCCACCGAGCATCTCAATGATCGGATAGGCGACCAGCGCGTAGCACATGAACACCGTGCCCAGCACTCCAGACAGATCCCAGCGCGGAGCGAACACCAGGTCGCGGCGCACGATGCCGGCGACCAGGAACAGGATTGCCTCCAGGATGAAGATGGCGGCCCACAGCCAGGCCAGGTTGATGACGCCATCGAGCACCCCCATGTCGCTATCGATCACCCTGAAGAAGACGATCCCCACCCAGGCGAAGTAGGCTGCGGCGAGCAGGCAGATCAGCTGGCTCGCTCGACGGCTGGGCCAGAACGCGAGGCCGATCATGGCCACAGCGCTGGCGTACCAGACGAGCTGCATCGGCCAGATCGCAGCATTGCCGTGCCCGAATACCGTCGTTAGGAAGACATTCAGTGGCTCGTGCTCGACCGGGTGGACGATGAAGAGCACGTACATGACGATGGTGGCGACCACTGCCGCCGCCAGGCCGATCGTTTCAATGGAGAACCGTCGCACCTTTATGGCGCCCTGTGGTCGACCACGCTCGCCTTGGGTGTCGAGGTCAGTTCTCTGCGCAGCTCGCTCTGCGGGCGTTTCAACGGGTGCTCTCTCTATCTTCGTAGACATAGTTCACCTCCCGTGAGATGGGGGTTTGCTCCGCCCTGGAGGGCGACTTCTGAAGGCAGCTACCCCTCCAGTATGGCGTACTCTCTTACCGGGAAGAGCTTCTCACCATGTGGCGGACATAGCAATCCATCTTACCTATCAGGAAGTATACGGCAGGAGACTCACATGGCCGTCACAAAAGGGGGCTTTTCCATCACCAGCCTGTCACAATCTGCCAGTCAGTTCAGCGTCGCGCATGTTGCCCGCGATCTGCCTTGCTCTGCCTTTCAGCGTCTCTCTTTTTAGCTTCGCGCCAATGTATGCTTACAGGGAATCATGCTCCTCCAGAAGCGGCTTCCGAGAGAGGTGTGCCATTTTATCTGAGAAACATTGGTCATGCGCATCACTTCTGGACAGCGCCAAATAGATGAGAGAAGATGCTATGCCAAATTATGCGAGAGAAACCTGGTTCAATAACCACCTGGATACCCTTTTCAAGTCGGCTGAGCACCTCCATAGGCAAGATGTATGATACACATGCGCCACACTATCGAAGAAATGACATTATTTCCTGCTGTTCAACTGTAACCAAGTGCATAGACTTCTTAACCTTATCATATATCTTTTTTGATAGAAGCGGATGATGATTTGTGTTTGTCAATGATATTGGGGCTCATCCTACGAATTGCGCAACGAGGTGGTAACACGGAGCTACATGACGCAAAAATGTGCCCCCTTCCGAGGGAAGAAAGCACATTCCTCGAACTCAGGCATATCTATGCCGAAGGCGCCCAACATACAACTGCCCATTCGCCCGCTGTTCCAGACAGTTCAGGCGGTTGTCACTGCTGCTGTCTCTCCTGCGCCCTGTGGCTTGCCGAGCCGGTACAGTCTGATTCCCGCCAGCACGCACCAAAGGCCGAAGGTGAGGAGCGCGAGGAGTGTGAGCACAGTTAAAGCAGACACGAAGACATAGAAGCCAGCAACGATTCCCACGATCCCTGCGACAATTCCCACAGAGGCGGTCAGCTTTCCGAAGACCCCTTTCAGCATAACGATGCTGACGATAAGGACCCCGACCGAAGAGACCACGTAGCTATAGAACGTCGCGAGGGGGAGCGTTGCGAGGGCATAATTCGCAGCCGCCATATAGGTCGCCCGCTCAGTCGCGCTCGCAGCAGTTGCGGCATGTTGCGTGAGGGTGACAATCGTAAGGGAGCTTGCCTCAGTGGTTGCCACATCCACGACGACAAACACCGCCAACAGCCCGGTTGCCAGGAGCATCGGGTTCTTGCCAATGCGCTTGAGCGCGAGGTAGAGGCCGAGTACTGCAGGTACGAGTAGGAAGTCGGTGAGAGAGTAGAGCCCATAGCTCACTCGCGCAAGGCTTGGGTGAGCGGCGAGACTCTGCAGATAGTGCACGCTGTCTGCCGCTCCAGGTATTCCCCCGTAAATGCCGAGAGTCACTTCGGTTAGATAGATAAGCCCGACGAGAAACAGGCAGACGCCCCCCACTCGGTACACGCCTTTCCAGCTTGGGTCAACGCGACGTGCGACTGGCTCAACAGTGCTCTTATTTTTGTCTACAATCGTTTCTATCATGATTCTTTTTCCTCCTTGTTCTCTGAAGGGTACGGCTGGAAGAGAGACGAGTCACTGGCTTGTGCATCTGCTCATACTCTTCCATAGTACTAGCATAGCGGATGTCCCTCACGAGGAAGTCACATCCTGCCTATCTCGACACACAAACCCGTCACGAATTTCTCGATGCCCATGAGATGCACAACGGGTTTTAACTCTTCAGTCCCGTGCTTTGAAAGTATCCTTCTTGACGCTCCTGCTTCTCTCAAGCTGAGATAGTACTGATCCCATGCCAGAAAAAGTGCGAGCATTGAACGAGCCTGTGAAGATACCTTAGCTGAAAGTGCATCTCGTTGCGCAACCCGTGGACTCATCCTCACATTTGAAGAAAGCTCTTCTGTAATATCGACTGAGACATTTGCTTGAGCATGAAAAAAAGAACCACTTGGAACTATTAGCACAGCAATCCCCAAATGTGAGGGAGATACGGCAAAGTTCATCTGGAATTAGCAGCCACTCCCATTTATTGTAGAGGTTATCACCAAAAGTGGACATGAGCCATATCTTTTCGTATTTGCACGGAGCGGAAAAGGAACAGACGGATCTACAAATTGTCGTTAAGTCTTGCACTAAATGCAAAACTTCCTTCCGATTCAAGCGCTACAAAACTTTCGTCCAAATCTATCTGAGCATGTAATTGATGATTTTCCGAGAGCAGCTCCCGCTTGAGTAGAGAACCTTCATGAAGTGAAGCCCCCTGGTAAGCCATCCGACAAGCATTCTAAAAAGTGGTCGAATGACTGCAACACTTTCTTCTGAAAACTGCAAAACTAAACGACAAACGGTAGGATCTTCTTGGCCCTTGGGTATGAATGGATACAGTTGCTAAATTCATTTGGCTCCCAGTTTAGTCGACTATCCAGGCTCACATGGTGGAGATTCGCATCTTCTCTTCAAGCCAAACGAACGAATTTAGCAACAGTATCATGAATGGACCGGGAAACAACGCTAGTGCACTTTTGTTCTAAAATAGAAGTATTTCTGCCTGTTTTTCTGCTACCAATTAGGCCCGAGATGCGCGAGCGTGATATGAAGTGCAATCTGGTCTTGCTGAGTTTCCATAGCTAAAGGCATCGAGCCACCATTTCAGGCTAATCGAGATGTTACCAACTCGTGGCAGAAACGCGTAAATCTGTCCCTTCTGCCACGAGTTCAGGCTCTGCAATTCATACTTTGCACAAAGGCGCGGCAGCCTCGCGTATTTTAGGCACCTCTGTGCCGACGTGAGATGCGCAAGGTGTGAAGCGGGATGAGTGAGTGGGCGGTCGAGATATCATTGCTTCTTCAGTCGTACCTCCATGTCGATACCATTCGTCTCGATTTCGCATCCACCGAAGGCGCTCAAACTGCTCCTTCGTGTAGGCGCGCCGTCGGAGCCATCCCAGGGCCCGCCTCGTCATGAAGGCGTTCGCGGGACTGAGCCGCATCAGGTTCACCTCTTCGCGAAACGTCGCGTCGGAAGCATCTTTCCGCATGTCCTGGATCACCGCCGTCCCCCCGCCACGCAGGACCCGGTGCATCTCGTCGATCACCTTGCCCGGCCGACTGAAGTTCTTGAAGGCAGCCTGACAGACGATCAGGTCGAAGGACCCTTCGGCGAAGGGCATACCGGACGCGTCTCCCTGCTGGAAGTCCACGCTCACTCCCGCCTGCCGGACGTTCTCTGTAGCGATCCCCACGAACGTGTGGCTGATGTCCAGCCCGGTCACGTGAAGCTGGTCGAGTCGCGCCATCTCGATGGCGAAGTAGCCAGGGCCCGGCGCTACCTCGAGCACGTTTGCGCCATCCGACAGACCGCCGGTGAGGTGTGCGGCCTGCTTCCTCCACTCCTCGAGCTGGCTCCCGGAGCGGCGAATCCTCGTATACCAGCGCGCCACGATCCCCTCCATCGGCAGCCCTTTGTAGCCTTTCTGTCGCTTCTCCGTCGTTTGCATCTCGTTCATGAATAGTTCTCCTTCATAGTGGGAGTGGGACTGTATTCCAGCACGTCAACCGGTCCAAAGGTCTCGATGACGCGGGCCAGTGCTCCCTCCACTTGCGCTGCATGTAACACATCCGCCTGGAAACCAGCGGCCTCAATCTGCCGTTCGCGGAGCTGCTGGACATATTCATCCAGTTGCGCCTTCCGGCGCGAAAGCCGTGCCACGCGAAAATCATGCTGGCCAAAGGTTTTTGCGAGGGCGAGACCCAGGCCGGGTCCTGCTCCTACGATCGCAAGTGTTTTCATGAGATATCCATCCTTTCTCTCAGTGATCTTTGCGCTCAATCCCGACCACCGGACCGGAAGACAACACCGGGCGAAGAAAGGCCAGCAGGGTCTCGATCTCCGCGTGATAATGTGTGAGCAACACCTGTTCGGTCTGCTGCTCCAGCGGATGGAAGAGTAAGGAGACATAGATTGCGCCAATATAACGCGCGATTTTCTCACGCGGAATATCAGTGCGGACTTCGCCCCGAGACTCCCCATACTGTAGAGTCGCCAGCAGCGTCTCCAAAAAGCCTGTCCCTGCATCCTGCGTGTCCTCAGGCTCATGGTGGAAAAACTCCCCCTGCAATGCCCGGTAGAGATCAGGAAAGGTCAGAATATGCTGATGGATACTCAGAAAGAGGTGGTGCAGCGCTTGTAGCGTCGTCGGCTGCGTCTCCAGGTAGGCTAGCACTTCGGGCTGGACGCGCTCCCGATACAATTGATGTGCCAATGGCATTAATAACGCCTGTTTGGTCGGAAAATAGTTGAAGAGCGTCGCCCGGCTCACCTCGGCTTTTTCAGCAATCGCATCCATGGTTGTCTGGTGATAGCCAACTGTCTGAAACAGCTCAAAAGCGGCATCGATGATCCGCTGGAAGTTCCGTTGCTTGTTCCGCTCGCGTAAAGGCTGGCGGCCTGCTTGACTCATCCTCATCCTTCTCCTTTTTCACGATGCATACTTTTTCGCCTTCCCGATGGGAAAAGCAGCACCGACGGAGTGAAGGCAACTGTGCCCTCACTCCGCCGTGCGTCGTACGAGTACGCCTGTCTCTTTGCTAAAAGGCAACGGGCAAGGCGGTCAAACCCCGTAAGTTACTGCTGACGCGCCAGGTGATGCTCTCACGGGGGACGCTGAGCCGCAGATTGGGCAGGCGCCCCAGCAAGGTGGTGAATGCAATATCCCCCTCCAGGCGAGCAAGCGGTGCCCCCAAACAGGCATGGATGCCCTGTCCAAAGGCGATATGGCGATTGAGCGTGCGGGCAATATCCATCTCATCTGGCTGCGTACACTGCGTCTCATCCCGATTCGCCGAGATCAGCGCGATGATGAGGAGATCGCCTTGCTTGATGTGCTGCCCGGCAAGTTCGGTCTCTTCCCTGGCAAAACGCGGCACCGGCATAGTCACCGGCCCATTGAAGCGCAGGAGTTCTTCGACTGCCGAAGGGACGAGACGCAGATCCGCTTTCAGTTTCTCAAGCTGGTCGGGATGATCCAGTAACATCAAGGAACCAATCCCAATCAGGTTCGAGGTTGTCTCATGGCCCGCAAAGATCAGCAGGGTAATCATCGAGAGCAATTCAGCCTCGCTGAGCCGGTCCCCTTCCTCTTCGATTGCGATAAGCTGGCTGATCAGGTCATCCGCAGGGTGCAGCCGTTTTTCGGCGACCAGTTGCAGGGCGTATGAGGCAAACGCCTGCACGTGAACCATGGTCCGCTCATCTCGCCCGGCCACACCCATGCCAGTGACAGTGACCAGCGCCTGAGACCAGACACGGATCTGTGGCCGGTCTTTTTCTGGAACGCCCAGCATTTCGGAAATCACATTGATTGGCAAGGGAAAAGCATAGTCCTTGACGAGATCCATGTGACCTTGATCGGCCACCCGGTCGAGCAATTCATCGGCAATCTGCTGAACACGAGGGCGTAAACCTTCCATATACCTGGGCGTGAAAGCTTTGGAAACCAGCCCGCGTAACCGCCGATGATCTGGCTCATCCACAAAAACCATCGAGCTGCTGGCAAAGAAGGCAGGGGTGTCGGACGCGTCGGCGACATTTTGCCTAAAAAGTTCTTCGGCACCAATGGAGCGAGGGTCCACGGTAAAGTGCGCATGATCTTTGAGAATCCGCACAGCCTCTTCTATCCGCGTCACCATCCACGCCAGGCGGTCATCTCCTCCCAGAGAGAATGGGAGAGGAACAACGGCGCCCATCGCCCGCATTTGTGCGAACAGAGGAAAGGGTCCGCGGCAAGTTCGCCGCTGAACACGCTGAAGGCTGCCCCATCTGGTACAGCTTGATCCGACTGGTTATTCATAAGGATTTTCCTTTCCCAAAAGGATCGCTAATTTTTAGACGAAGTTTAATATTAGACTCAATCTACCATTTTGGAGAACCCATGTCAAGGAAGCCTTCTGAGGTCGTGCCATCTTGGCCCTTGAGGACTAATACCCAATGGCCTTATTCTATCCTTCCACCACGCCCCAGGCCAAATCAACCCTGGCCCATCGTTGCTCTGTATTGGGCGTTGTTGTTTTGCGTTTGTCGTGAGATTTAAATCGGAGAATACCTTTCTGAAGTTCCAATGAGCGCATCGCCGCACAATCGGGGCATTCGACCAGGCGCGTGCCACCGTCCAGAAAACGCTTGGCTTCGATTGGGATCACCCCAGAAAACGTGCATTTGAGCGTATTGGCCGTCTGCACCTGATCTCCTACGGAGTCGCGGGCAGCAGCTCGCTCCATCGGTGCGTGACCAGACACGCTCTGACGCGTGTCCTCTGTGGGAGGTTTGGTCGGAGCAGTGCCAGGAACAGGGGCCGGATTTCCGAGCAGACGCTTGAGTTCCTGCTCGCTCTGCGCTTTGGCCTGGTCCATTTTGAATTCCCCTGCGCGGGCCTCACTTTCCATACGCGCCCGCAAGCCAGGCGGCAAGGCATGCTTTTGCAACGCATCGATGGTTAAGGTGGATGCTCTCTACCGCCTGGGAGCATCCACCGTTTCGACGATCCAATCACTCAACACGCCAATGCACCCCAGGCTCCACTCTCCAAACCAGCGCCAGTGGGTCAGCAGGCCCGGAACATCGACGATGAGTGGCACCTGTTCCAGGAGCGTGCGGAGCGCTCCAACATATTCCCCGCACTCGACTTCATTGTCAAAATGGTACCGAGGGAAAAAGAGGTCTCGCATGCGTCGGCCAGCTTGCCCATTGAAGCAGCGTGTACGTCCTGTGTCCATGAATGGCCTGCATCAGGGTGTCATCCATTTCCTCTAAACGAGGGTGCTTCACTTTGAAATCGATAAAGGCTTGTAAACGAGCGTGTCGTTGCTGTGCTTCAAAAGAATGCTGGCAAACGACATAGGGAATCCGACATCGGTTGTGTATACAAACGCTTTGGTATGGACACAATAAAATTGTACTCGTACCTGAAGTATTTACCCTTGACAATGCTTTTCTTCTGCCATACACTCCAACAGAGAAGATGAGAGTGAACTAAAATCGGGCGAGAGGAAAAGGCTACCTACACCATGTCACAAAGGATCCCAGACCAGACGAGCAACGAAGAGTTAGCAGGCATTGAACCCGATCTAGCACAACTCCCACAACTACCACCAGGGGTCTTTATACCCGCACCTGGTAAAACACCGCGCCGTAAAACGCGCTGGCCAGATATAATCGACGTCATCTTCGAGAAAGACCCCGCCTGCCGCAACATTTTTGAGGCAGTGATTTACCAGGGATTTTGGGCGATCATCTATCACCGCATCGCACACGCGCTTTACAAGGCCCATATCCCTTTTCTGCCACGTCTGATTTCGCAATTTGCCCGCTTCATTACTGGTGGCATAGAGATTCATCCAGGTGCAAAAATTGGGAAACGCTTTTTCATCGACCATGGCGCGGGTATTGTGATTGGAGAGACAACCGAGATTGGCAACAACGTCATGCTCTACCACCAGGTGACGTTGGGTGCGACAGGTTGGTGGAGACCTGGACCCGGCCGTTTGCAAAAGCGTCACCCAACCATCGAGGATGATGTTACCATCGGAGTGGGTGCAGCCATACTGGGGCCAATTACGATTGGTAAAGGGAGTAAGATCGGCGCTATGGCGCTTGTGCTTGAATCAGTTCCACCCAATTCAGTCGTTGCCTCCAAACCCGCTGAACTGCTGGTAAAAGGCGGCGAAACACTTGTAAAACACCAGGAACTGACACAGGGCTGGAGTGGCGAAATGGACTACCAGATCTAAGTATCATACTTCAGAATTGTACCAATCACCATATCCCAGAAACGTTCCACTTCTAAAGCATAGCCAACACGCGCATTTGCCTCCTTGCCCAGTTTGCCATACACATCGCATACTGTG
>Ga0116217_10004409_pt1 | contig 12549 bp, 4 predicted proteins | sample Sb_taG_6_FD_89697 | JGI IMG/M metagenome (GOLD analysis project Ga0116217, IMG submission 89697) | Peat soil microbial communities from Weissenstadt, Germany - Sb_50d_4_PS metaG | ecosystem: Environmental > Terrestrial > Soil > Wetlands > Peat | place: Germany: Weissenstadt | collected 2010-09-21 | reverse complement strand
GGCTCTGCAGGAGCATCTGGGCGATGCCGGAGGCGCCGCCGAAGTTGGCGTCGATCTGGAAGAACCGACTGTTTGCATTCAACAGACTCTCGGACGAAGTTGAGAGAAGATTCTGGATGCGCTGATATGCGCGATCACCGTCCTCCAGCCTCGCCCAGAGGTTCGCGTACCATGCCGCAGGCCAGCCGCTTCTGCCAGCGCCATGCTGCTCTCTTCGCTCGAGCGAAATGCGCGCGGCGTTGGCCAGTTCGGGCGTGCCTCGCAGCGTAATTTCATCGGCGGGAAACAGCGCGAACAAATGCGAGACATGGCCCACACCCGGTTCGTTTTCGTCATAGTCTTCGCTCCATTCCTGCAACTGACCGTACTTTCCGATCTTGAGATCAGGGATACGCTTGAGCGCGGCTTCAAGCCTGGCTCGGTAACCGGCGTCGATTCCCAGGATCGCGGAAGCGTCTATGGTGGCATGGAAGAGTGTGTAGATGATATCGTAATCCATCGTGGCGCCTACTGTCTGCCGGCCTATCGTTCCATCCGCCATGCGATAGCTGTTCTCCGGCGAGTAGGACGGGTTCGTGACCAGATGGCCCTTGCCGTCATCGATAAGGAAGTCGAGAAGAAACTGCGAGGCTTCCTTCATGACGGGGTAGGCTTCGCGGCCCAGGAATGCGCGATCCAAACCATATTGGTAGTGCTCCCAGAAATAGAGCGCCATCCACGCGCCGCCCATCGGCCAGACGCCGACGTAGCCGTAATCGACGGGCGCGGTATCGGCCCAGGCATCGATATTGTGATGAAACGCGAAGCCGCCGGCGCCGTACATCTCCCTGGCCGTGCGGCGGCCACTGTCCATCGAAGTTTTCACCAGATCGAAGAGGGGCCCTGTGGTCTCCGGAAGGTTGCCGACCTCGGCAGGCCAGTAGTTCATCTCGAGATTGATGTTGGTGGTGTACTTGCTGTCCCATGGCGGAGCCATACTGTCGTTCCAAATGCCCTGCAGGTTGGCAGCCATCGTGCCGGGACGGCTGCTCCCCATAAGGAGATAACGGCCGAACTGGAAGTACAGTGCGGCAAGGCCGGGGTCATCATGGCCTTGCCTGACACTCGCGAGTCGCTCGTCGATCGGGAGACTTTCAATTGAGACCTCGTCGGTTGGCGAAGCCAGCTCCAGGTCCACGCGGCGGAAGAGCTTTTCGTGATCGACCAGGTGTGTGGTTCTGAGCACAGAGTACGGCTTGGCAGCGCGAAGCAAGTACCGCACGCAGATCTGAGCTGGATCCCCACCGCGATAATTCGTCCCAGCGACCAGCAGAAGAGTCGCTGCATCAGCGTTGGATACAATCACATCGCTGCTGGAGACCTTTACCTGACCGCCTTCATTCACGGCGCGCAGGACTGCGCGGAACTTTACGCCGGTCGATTGCAGGTTGGCTTCTTCGGCTTTCAGTTTTTCTTCCGTCATCCTCGGATTCATCCAGAAGCTGGTATGGGCAATCGCTTCGCCTTGCAGGATGACGCGATCCGGCGCCGCCGTTGCAGTCTGGCTATCCTGCGAGCGCGTCAGCGTCGCATGAAACGATAAGCGGCCAGGTTTGTTGCAGGTGAGGCGGACGACCAGCACCTGGTCCGGCGCGGAGGAGAATACTTCGCGCGTGAAGGTCGCATCGCCGACGCGATATGTGATTCGTGCGATTCCAGTCGCCAAATTCAACTCCCGGCGGTAGTCAACGGCCCCATCCTGACCGGAGAACGCGATGCTCAGATCACCCAAAGGCTGATACATCGGCTGGCGGTTGGGAATGCCCAGCATATCTTTATCTTCCAGAGCTTCAGCTTCGCGGGGTTTGCCCTCAAAGAGCAGTTTGCGTACCTCGGGCAAAGCTCTCAGCGCGTTGGGATTGAGGCGAATGTCCCCTTTCTTGCCATTCCAGATGGTGTCTTCGTTTAACTGGATGCGCTCATTGGTGACTCCGCCAAATACCGTTCCACCTAACCGGCCGTTCCCGATGGGCAGCGCGTCGCCCCATCGCTGGGCCGGGTGCTGGTACCACAGCACAGGATCGGCCGCCGAAACCGAAGCCGGTGTGGCCAATCCCAACAAGAGAATTGAGCAGAGAAACATATTACGCATGAGGATGCCTTTCAAGCAGAAGAGAGCTGCGATCGCGAAGGCAGATTGTGATTGCCTCCCTGTTACGCCTTTCCATTGGGAGCCAAGAGGCAAACTGTCTAGCCCCAATTTTTTTCGCACCGTCGCGCTGAGGCTGCGGCAGAAGTACTGCGAACACGGCCCGATGTTGTTTCTCACGTCATAATCACCTGGTCGACCCACTCATTCGGCTTGTGAGAACCGAGTTTCAGTTGGATGGTCACCGGCTTTCCATCGGGCAGGTGCAGATCGCAGTCGGCCGCGCCGGGCTTGAGCGGCGTAGCCAGCACGCCGGCTGGCACGGTGATCTTTTCGATTCCATGACGCGCCATCAACGTGACGTCCTGCCGGCGGGATGAAGTGACCGTCAGATCCACGGTCCTAGCCTCCATATCCCACTCGAGTTTGTTGATCCTGACAAAAGTTCTGGCCAGCATTCCGTTGATCGAGCCTTTGACGAGCGTCTCCAGAAGAGCGGGAAGGACTTCGATCACGCCGGGGCGCGAGTACAGCAGCATCTCCATGACGATCGCGGGAATCCCGCCGTGCGCATCCGGGACAGGCGCGGCATACGGTTCGCGCGAACAGCGGAGCGCGGTGCTGATGTAGCCCTGCTCCATCAATTGCCGCAGTTGCACGTCGACAATTACGTTGTCTTTGAGCCGCGCCCCCACCAAAGCGCGATGGCAACGGGCGTAAGCAGGCAAAGTTTCGCCCGCGACTGCGGTGGCTAAGGTATCAAACGTGCGCCTTCGGTCGGCGATCTCAGCGGCTCGAGCCAGTTGCGGCGTGCGGTCAGGATCGATTTCATCGCCGGGCCAGGCGCCGTAGAGATGAGAAATGTGCCGATGATTGTAATGCTCTTCGAGCGTGGGCCAGGCCCATTCTTTCAGCGTGCCGTCCAGTTCGAGAAGGTAGGGAGGCATCTTGGCCAGCATCGCCTTCCATTTCGGCACGCTGTCAGTGTTGGTGCCCAGAATCTCCGAAGCCCGGATTAAATTGGTTAAGACCTCCCGGCACACCGCCACGTCCATGGTGGCATTGATCAGCGATGGTCCCGACGGGTCAGAGCTTGCGGGCACGTTCTCCGGCGAGATGGATGGGACGAACATATAGTTCCCATTCTTGTCGGTAGCTGTCAGAAAATCTTCGTAAAACAGAGCCAGGTCCTTATAGGCTGGCACGACACGATTGCGGAGGAATTCCACGTCTCCGGTGACCAGAAAATGCTCCCAGAACCCACGCACGCACCAGCCTCCCGCGGAAATCCAGTAGGGCCAAATTCCGATTCCGGAGCTGCTGGTGTAATAGAAATTGACGCCGACACGCTTGTCTGGAAAGAGGGGATACGAAGCGCCGCGAAATCCGAAGATGTTCCTGGCGTTGGTGCGGTAATCCGGCGCCAGACTCTCCATCCAGTTGAAGTACGCCTCCATGCCTTCCCGCAGGTCGCCCTGCACAGCACTCGCCGTTTGTAGATCGATGGTGGAGTTGACCTCGGCAGCGATGCTGGGGTACTTCCCGCTGTTCACGATGAACCAATGGCGCCCCATTTCGAAAATCTTCTCTAGCAGCGCGGGTGAGTAATCCGGCCTCGACCGCTGATCGGTCAAAAGTTCCTCTGTCGACAATCCATACTGCGAGGCGCCGCCGAAGTCCACTATGACGCGGTTGAGCATCTCCGACTGGACCTTTTGGTGCCGGTCAAGCAATGCCGAATAATCCGCCGTGATTCCTTCCACGGCTTGTCGCAGCGCTTCCACTTGGCTCTCGCTGAAGTCGGGAAGATACTCAATGCGCGTCAGCAGCATTACGGATGACGCATTCTCGACCACCAGCGCGTCGCCATCCATGCGGGTCGATCCGCCGTTGCGCACGATGCGAACCACGCCAGCGAAGCCGCTGTTGTCCACGGAGGGATCCAAAATGCACTTATAAATCAACCGCTGCTCGTTCGAGTCCTGGTGAACGTCGTTAGCTTCGACGCCCCTCGCAGGTTTGGGCTTTGATGGTGACGGGGCGAATGCTGCCCGGTCGGGCGCTAGCGCGTTGATTCCCAGGTGGCTGCCCCAGTCCATCCCGGACACCATGCTCCACTCCGCGGACTTCTGTAATGTCATTCGGACGTTCACTGACTGACCTGCCGGGGCGGTGAGCCACTGAACCACTATGTTGTCAGGTCGCGATGTGAAAGTCTGACGAACCCAGTCGCCGCGCTGGTCGCTCCAATACACTTTCGCCTCGCCCGTCTCGAAGTCGACGGTGCGGAGATAGTCCCTCACCGAGGCGGTCTTGGGAAGATCGAGATGCATCAGGAACGCCGGGACGGTGAGGTGAGGCTCGGTGTCCTGCTTGATCGGGCTGTCGTTCATCCGCTCGAGAGCGAATGTCATGGCTTCGCGGTCTTTTCCTTCCAGCACCATCTGCCGCACTTGCGGAAGAATGTCCGCGATCTGAGGGGCCTCCAGGGGCCTCTTCCACGGCATCAACAGGCTTTCGTGGTGGAAGAGGATTTGCTCCGAGTATGGATCGCCCATCAGCTCGATCGTCATGGCTCCATTGCCGGAGATGAGACCCTCGTTGACTAACTCGCCAGGCGTGATGCTGCAAAAGCCCCGCCGCGGCACAATCTTGCGCCTGACCCGTTCCGCCAGGGGCATGGGTGAAATCGGATATGGCTGCGCGAGCTCCGGCGGCTTTGGCAAAACCGGATCCCCTTGCACGTGATGAAGGTATTCAGCCGGACGAATGTCTGCCAACGGCGCTCCGGTCTGGGAATCCCTGTCAGCCGCACCGAGAATCGGCTCTATTGTTAGAGACCCCACCAGTCCGGCAGTGGCCGCGCTTGTCTTCAGAAAATCTCTGCGTTTCATAAATTCCTTTTCCAATCAGTTGTTCTGCAAGCATCAAGCGACCCAATTAACCCAATCCAGCGGGTTACGTCGTCCGAGCTTCAAATGAAGCTCCACCGGTTTTCCTGCCGGCAAGTGAAGGTCACAGGCGGACTTGCCTGATTGTGGCGTCGTTGCCAAAGCTTCGGGAGAGGAGGAAACTCCATCAATGCCCTGCCGTGCTATCAATGTGACGTCCTGCTTTCTGACCGAGGTTATTGTCAGATCCACGGTCCGGGCGTTCATGTCCCAGGACAATTTATCGAGCCTCGCAAAGGTGCGGAGCAACATCCCTTTGATGGACCCCTTCACCAGCGACGGAGGAAGCGCCGGAAGAACCTCAATGACACCGGGGCGCGAGTAGGCCAGCATTTCCATCATGATGGTTGGAATCCCGCCTTGCGCATCCGGCATAGGAAAGGCGTAGGGGTCGTGAGAACAACGGAGCGTCGGCCCGACGTTACCCTCTTCAATCAGTTGCCGCAGTTCCGTGTCCACCAGGTAGCTGTCTTTGAGCCGCGCCCCCACCAATGCCCGATGGCAACGGCCATGAGCAGCCAGCCGCTCCGGAACACGGTGCCGGTCGGCAATCAACGCGGCCTTTGCGAGTTGCGGCATGCGGTCGGGATCAATCTCGTCGCCCGGCCAGGCTCCATAGAGATGAGAGATGTGGCGATGATCGTAACGCTCCCCCAGCGTAGGCCAGGCCCATTCCTTCATGGAACCGTCCGGTTCGAGCAGGTGGGGCGGCAACTTGGCCAGCATCGCCTTCCACTTCGGCACGTTGTCGGCTTCGATGCCTAGCAGCTCGCAGGCCTCCGTCAGGTTGCCCAGGACTTCTCTGCACACGGAAATGTCCATGCTGGTGTTGATCACTGCCATGCAACCGGGGTTCAGATTGCCGGGATTGTTTTCCGGCGAGAAGGAGGGGACGAAGATGTAATTCCCATTTTTGTCTGTGACCGTCAGGAAATCCTCGTAAAACAGCGCCAGATCCTTATAGGCCGACACCACGCGGTTGCGAAGGAAATCCATGTCGCCGGTGACGAGATAATGGTCCCAGAATGGACGCACGCACCAGCCGCCGGCAGATAGCCAGTAGGGATGTGGCCATATCTCAGAGGTCGAAGCAGCGTAGTCGAAATGAGTATCGACACCCGACTCTTTGGTCGGCGTGAGTGCATAATGCGTGCCGCGCATCCCGAAGATGTTCTTTGCATTCGTGCGGTAGTCCGGGACCAAGCTCTCCATCCAGTTGAAGTAGGCATCCATGCCTTCCCGGTGATCGCCCTGCACGCCCGGCGCAATCTGCAGGTTGATATTGGCGTTGGTTTCGGCCTGCATGCTGCAATACTTGCCGCTTGTGAGAATGAACCAGTAGCGGCACATATCGAATAGCTTCTCGAGATAAGCGCCCGAATAGCCGGGGCTCGACCGCTGATCGGACAAGAGCTCCTCGGAAGACATGGCATATTTCGAGGCGCCGCCGAAATCAACGGTGACGCGGTTGAGCATCTCCGACTGGACCTTCCGGGCTCGCTCCAGCAGCGCCGGATAGTCTGGAGTGAGGCCTTCCACTGCTTGCCGCAGCCCTTCGACCTGCTCTTCCGTGTAATCGGGGAAATGTTCAATGCGTGTAAGCAACATCACGGACGACGCATTCTCGACCACCAGAGTGTCGCCATCCATAAGGGCCGAGCCACCGTCGCGGATCACCCGCGTCACGCCGGCGTAGCCGCTGTTGTTCACCGCGGGATCCAAAATCCCCTTGAAGATCAGCCGCTTCTCGTTGTAGTCCTGGTGGAACTCGCCTTGTGTTCTCCCTCCGCGCCTTCCGAAGAAGTCGGCCAGCGCACCTGGCGTGCCGCCACGCAGCGACGCTCCCAGCCCGCCGCCCCCGAAGCCCATCCCGCCGAATGTGCCGCCCGCAGACCTTTGCAGCATGATCCGGACATTCAACGGCTGTCCTTGCGGAGCGGCGAGCCATTGGACCACGACATTGTCGGGCCGGGACGTGAAGGTCCGACGCACCCACTCGCCGCGCTCGTCTGTCCAGTGAACCTTTATTTCCGTGCTCTCGAAATCGATGGTGCGGAGATAATCCTTGACCGACGCGGTTTTCGGAGAATCCAGACGCATCGAGAAAGCCGGGCCTCCGCCGAATGCGCCTCCCAGCGGCATGGGACTCTTATGCCATTCGTCGTAAGCGAATTGCGCAGCTTCGTGGTATTTTCCTTCCAGCATCATTTGCCGCACCTGCGGAAAAATACCTGCGATGGTGGGCGCCTCGAAGTGCTTATGGGGCACAAACACGCTTTCGTGACGGAAAGTGATCTGCTCCGAGTATGGATCGCAGAGCATGTCAATATTTATCGGCCCATTGCCGGAGATGAGAAGAGCATCACTGCCGGGCGCGATGCTGCAAAAGCCGCGCCGCGGTACGATGCCGCGCCGCAACCGTTCTTTGAGCGGCATGGACTTAATTCTTACCTCGGGCGAAACGTACGATTCAGCGAATACTGGCGCCTTGGGTAGGTCCTGACCGTTCCGCGCGCGGCGAAGATACTCGGCGGAACGAATTTCCCCGGGTGCCTTCACTGTCAATTGAGAACTCTTTGTTGACTGCGGGGAAACAGTTTCGCTCGCCAGGATTGGCGAGAGGAATCCGGGAGAGCTTGCCAAGCCAGCAGCGAGCGTGCCTTTCTTCAGAAAATCTCTGCGTTTCATGCTTCCCTCAATACGTGTTTCTCTGACAAGAGATTGTGATTCATCCTTCACTTCGTCGTTGGCTTAAAGAACTCAATACATCGGAACTTCTGAGGATCACAGTAGCTTCCCAAGACCGGCCAGAAGATAGTGGCTGCCGTTTTATGCTTGTCGCCCGAGATGAATCGCTCAAAGTTTCGGGGAGTGACGGAACTCGAATACATCTCCCGTTGTGTACTGACTTCGAATCGGGAAGCTTGTCGATCATTTCCTTGGAGCCAGAGCAAATGCACCTTTTATCGTCTGCGCCATGAACGTCGTGGGTCCATTTCCGCCCCGATCGAATAACTACCCAGCTATACACAACCGGATATCGGCGATGCTTCGGGCGCGAGGACGAGTAAAATCCGGATGACTTGAGCGCCAGATGCTCTTGCACAGCTCGCGTCACCTTCCCCGCCGCTCTCAGCTCAACGCGATCTTGACCGCCGCCCCGTAGCTATTCGCGACCGGCAATTCATACGGCAGCTGCAGATGCAACGCATCGGCCTCCTGCGTCCACTTGACCTGCGCATCCGAGCCAAGCACGGTGACATTCTGGATCTTGCCCGGATTGAACTTGCTCGACAATCCCAGCGACGCAATCTGCGCATGCCCCCCTGGCCATCCCATGAAGATTGCGTAGATCACGTTATTGGCCTTGTTGCGCGTGAAGCGGATATCCTTGCTGCCCATGGCACTGATACTGCCACCCTGGAAGGGGCCGCTCGTCACCGTAGTCGGACCTTCGCCATAGATGGTCCACGGCCGCGTTTCGAAGATGGCTTCGCCGTTGATCTTCAGCCAATCTGCAATCTCATCGAGGACGGCGATCTCTTTGCTGTCGATCGTGCCGTCTGGTTTGCCCGGGATATTGAGGATAAAGGTGCCGTTTTTGCTCACCGTGTCGACGAGCCAATGAATCGCATCTCGCGGCGGCAGATAGCCTCCAAATTGGCCGGGACCATCAAAAAGGCTGCGCCGGTAATGCCACTCACCGATGCAGGTTTCGGACTGCCACGCATAGGGCATGATGCCGCTGGTCAGGCCGCGTTCGTAATCGGCCACAACCGCCTTGGCCAACTTGTCGGGCACGTTCTTGATGTTCAGCACCGCTTCCATCTTGCCGCGCGTCTTCAGATTGTGGTTGTAGAAGTACGCGCCCACATTCATGCCGCCCCAGCCCAGCGGGAGCAGCGCATTGTCGAAGTAGAGCAGGTCAGGATCATGCTGTTCGATCAGGTCGCGCGTGCGATCGTAGAAGTGTTTCACATAGGAGGCGTCGGGTAGCGCATCCTTCGGGTGCTTCACGCTGTAGAGCATCTGCGGATCGAGCCCGTCCCACCATTGCCCTTTGCCTTCGGCTTTAGTCATGCGCCCGTCATACGATACGCCCGCAAATGGTCCGTTCTTGTCGGCGCCGTGCGAAGGCTGGAACCACCACCAGTTGCGCGCCTGATGGACCGTCACACCAAACCGGAGTCCTTTTTTGCGCGCAGCATCGGCCCATTCTCCCACCACATCGCGATGCGGTCCGTGATTTACAGCGTTCCAGGGTTGATGTTTCGATCCCCAACAGTCAAACCCGTCATGGTGATTGGCCAGCGAGATGAAAAGGCGCGCTCCTGCATTTTTGTAGCGTTGGATCAAAGCCTCCGGTTCCCAGTCGAGCAGGGTCCATTGCGCGCACAGATCCTTGTAGCCGAACACCGAAGGATGGCCATAACGCTTTGTTTGGAAATCGTAGTCGGGAGATCCTTCCATATACATCAAACGCGCGTACCAATCGCCATGTTCGGGCACACACTGAGGGCTCCAGTGCGCCCAGATGCCGAATTTGGCGTCGCGGTACCATTCGGGGGCTTCGTATCCGAGCAGCGAATCCCAATTCGCCTGGAAGGGACCATCGCCATTGAGTCCTTCGATCGGCGCCTGCATGGGAACGCCATCCCAGGAGCCACCGGGCAGCTCTGGTGGTTGACCCCATTCCGTCGCTGTCCAGTTCGAGTTGTCAAGTTTCGTCTCGACGATTTTGCCATCGACGAGTGCATAGAAGACTCGCTCCTTTTCCGGTGTGGAGCAGAACTCCTCGTAGGTTTGATGAAGCTTGTTGAAACCAGCAGGCGCACTCAAACCCGCCTGAGCTTCTACGCCAATGGAACGAGCCGCCGTAGCGGCCGCGATCAGCTTGCAAAAGTCTCTTCGTTGCATCTTGGTTGCTCCTTTCAGGCCAGAGAGGGCTGGACGTACAGCGAAGGGCGCAGAATTCACGCGCCGAGTCTTACGGTTGCTTTCACTGGAAGGGAATCTCTCAGCCGCTTTTCAGCTTCTGCATTCCAGTACCCGCAATCCAATTCGAGGAAAATAGAAGTGTATGGAATGGCAAGCGTCGATTTGAGAATGACGATCTTGAAGAGCTTGGCAGTTTCATCGAGCTTCGAGATGATCTGTTCATGCTCCAGCACCCGTGCGTTCCGGCCACTTAGGACGCGATCGATCTCGCTGCGAAACTTGGTTACGCCCGGGGCATCCTTTTCTGGTACCTGCTGTAGTTCAGCGTCCACATAAATGTTGGCGCGAATATGGCCGGACTCGTCGATTGCTTGAGCGATCTTCTCGAGCAGCTGAATGTGATCTTCGCCCGTGTAGATGGTTTCAATGCCCGGTTTGGATTGAGCAGGATACGCTGAATCGGCGACGACAACCCAATTGCGATGGCCAAAGACCGGAACGAGATGTTCGATACGTCGTTCCCAGGGTTTTCGAAAAGGAGCGGCGTGCGCACCCACGAAGGCAAAAAAGCCGACTACGACATAGCAGAACAGCGGCACAATCATGCTGACCGCCATGCTCTTTGTAGCCTGATAGGCAAGTCCCATCAGCGGCGTGAAGACCGCTCCGCCAATAATGGCCATCACGAGCAGCGAGGCGCCCTCCTTGGTATGCTCGCCCAAATCCCGGATGCCTAAGGCGAAGATCGTCGGGAACATGAGTGACATGAAGAAGCTGGTGAGCAGCACGGCAACCAAGCCTGCCCATCCAGGCCGGAGAACTCCGATCAGGACCAGCAGGATATTGGTGAGCGCGAAGACACCCAGCATCTTGTCGGGATGGAAGCGCTTCATCACATAGCTTGAGGCGAATCGGCCTACAGCGAATGCCGCCAGCGTACCGACGAGCAGATAACCGGCCAACTTTTCCGGCGCGTGCGCGTAGTCCTGCGTGTACTGGATAAAGTAGCTCCAGGTACCGACCTGCGCGCCCACATAGCAGAACTGCGCGAAAACGGCCGAAAGAAAGTGGGGATAGCGAAAGAGGGTAAGATACCCGCCGGTCCTTTGCCTGTTGGCTGTCGAGGAATCTCCTTCTATGGCCGGGAACTTAGTTCGGGAGATGAGCACGGCCCATGACAGAACCACAACCCCCAGCACCATGTACGGCGCAATCACCCGCAGAGTTTCGTGCGAAAGAAACGCGTCGAAGGTGCCTTGGGCCTTCATGCGCGCAATGTCGCTCACGCTGGGTTCCACGCCAGAAAAGATGAACTTGGTTCCAATCCATGCGCCGGTGATGGAACCGAGCGGATTGAAGGCCTGTGAGAAGTTGAGCCTGCGTACCGCGGTTGCGGGATTGCCAAGCTGAGCGACGAGGGGGTTGGAGCCGGTCTCAAGAAATCCAAGGCCGCTGGCGATAATGAACAGGGCGAAGAGAAAGAGCGGGTAGCTCCTCGACACCGCGGCGGGATAGAAGAAGAAGGTTCCGCTTGCGAAAAGCAGAAGGCCGATCAGAAGGCCAGTCTTGTATCCGAAGCGCCTCATGACGAGAGCCGCAGGGATGGCGAGCAGAAAGTAGCCGAAGTAGAATGCCGATTGCACCAGACCGGCTTCGAGGCGGTTGATCTCGAACGACTTCATGAATTGGCGGATGAGCACGTCATTCAGGTTGTTGGGTATGGCCCACAGAAAAAACAACCCTGTGACCAGGAAGAACGCGACCTTGCCGTGGCGGGGGAGCAGGGGCGCTGATGAGGGCTCTGCCGTGCTGGGTTGGACCGGGGTCATGTGTATTCGCTATTCCGCGCCCGGGCAAACCGCAACCTTACCGCAGCGTCCCGAAGCCATCAAGTGGTAGGCTTCGCTTGCTTGATTGAGAGAGAAGCGGTGGGTGACGATGTCTTCTGGGTGCAGGTTCCAGCGGACGAGCCGCTCCACCAATTCCTCCATGAGCCAGGTGGATGTAACCCAGGATCCGTAAATGGTCTTCTGGTCGTGAATGATGTCGGGCGAAGGGTTGAACGAAACCGCGCCGCCCTCGCCCACCATGACGATCCGTCCCCATTTGCGGGTGGCCCGAATCGCGACGGCGCGCGCTTCGGCATTGCCGGAACAATCGATCGCGCGTTCCACGCCGTAGCCACCGGTAAGCTCGCGAACCTCGTTCGCGTTGTCCGGGCCGGCGGCGAGAACGGAGTCACAAAGGCGCAGACTCAGGGCAATGTCGCGGCGTTCGGCGGAGATATCGATGCCGATGATCTTTTCGGCACCCAGCTTGCGGCACAAGGCTCCTGCTGCTAGTCCAACCGGCCCAAGCCCTGTGATCAGTACCGCATGATTGCCGTCGATTCCTACTTTCTCGAGTGCTTCGTACACCGTGCCGAAGCCGCACGCCACCTGCGCGCCATCGAGATAAGTAAGCGAGTCGGGCAGAGAAATCAGATCTTTCTCTTCAGCAAGCAGATACTCGGCCATGCCGCCGTCGCGTTGC
>Ga0116217_10004408_pt1 | contig 12551 bp, 11 predicted proteins | sample Sb_taG_6_FD_89697 | JGI IMG/M metagenome (GOLD analysis project Ga0116217, IMG submission 89697) | Peat soil microbial communities from Weissenstadt, Germany - Sb_50d_4_PS metaG | ecosystem: Environmental > Terrestrial > Soil > Wetlands > Peat | place: Germany: Weissenstadt | collected 2010-09-21 | reverse complement strand
GCATTCCGCGCGCGCGGAAGAAAATTGCTTGGCCGCTCCGACTGGGCGGGCACCGGCGGGCAGCCATTGGCATTACCGCACCGATCCGGTCAAACAAACCAAATGCTGGTATTTGCGGACCGAAGGCGAAACGGCGCAAACGACGGCCGCGACGGACGGGTCTGAACCAGCGGGCGCGGCCGCCAAGCCGCCGGCCGCGGCAGCGGCGAAACCTGCGGCCGAGCCGAAACCCGCGGCCGATCAGGCTGGCTCCAACGCACATCAGCGTCGGCCGCACCAGACGGCGCGCGCGGCTTCCGGCAGCAAGCCGGCGCAAGCCAGCCCGCAGAATCAGAATCAAGCTGCTCCGAATAACGGGCAGCCAGCGTCCCAGCCCGCCAACGGTCCGGCGCCTTGGCCCGATCCTCCCGCACAAGCAGCCGGTGGCAGCGTGGCGTGGCCCGATCCTCCGCGCCCGACGATGAGCGTGGGACCCGAGTCGGCAACGACAAATGCTCCGCAACAACCGCCTGCGGCCGTCCAAGACACGGGCAGCGTCAACACCGACAGCGCAAACGACGCGCCAGCCGCTGCGCCGGCCGTGGGGCCCGACCAACCGGCAGCTTCTCAAGGCGGCGAGATATCGGGCAGCACCATTTTGGCGCTGGCCATCGCCATGGCGTTTTTCGGAATTCTAATGCGCTGGATGGTGGGAAGGCTCTTTGCGCGACGGCGCAAAGCCGCGGCCGAGCGGCGCGAGCCGGTCTGGGTCAAGGGCGAGCGCATGATGCCGGGGACCGTACCGCTGGCGCCCGGCCAAATTGACCCCGAACGCCTCGATGACGAGGTCAAACTGGCGCTCCGCAAGCTCCTGCGAACGCTCGAGCGCAGCGCCGCATGACATGCGACCTCCACTGACCAAAGACTCCAAACGCATAGCCGCGCCGGCTCAGCTTGAGAGCGCGTGATGCTCGACCACACCGGCTTTCCGGTTGCCGACTACGCCCGATCGAAAGCCTTCTATCTGCAGGCTCTGGCGCCGCTCGGCTATGCCCTGATCATGGAAGTCGGTGAGCACGAGCACGACAGCCCGGCGGCGGGCTTCGGCGCCAACGGCAAGCCGGATCTTTGGATCGGCGGCGAGGGCGGCTTGCAGCGTCCGATCCACATTGCGATCGCCGCGCCCAACCGCGCTGCCGTCGATGCTTTTTATCGCGCCGCCATCGCGGCCGGCGGCAAGGATAACGGCGCGCCCGGATTGCGGCCGCATTACCATCCGAACTATTACGCCGCCTTCGTGCTCGATCCGGACGGGCACATATCGAGGCTGTGTGTCACGCGCTGGCGTGAACGACCGTACCCGGAGCTCCGCAAATCTTCTCCGCTAACTCATCGATGAGCGCCGCCGCCATCCACGTCGGTTGGCGGAGGCTTGATTGTCGCGAGACGATCAAGCCGCGCGGCGCTCCGCTCCAACATCTGTCGGCTGAGGCGGCCTGCGGCCAAGGCGTCGAGCGCGCATCGTAAGGCCGGATATGCTTTGTCGGTGTCCCAGGACACCAGCAGCAGGTCGATCCCGGCATTCAGTGCGCCCTCGACGGCGCGGCAAAGACCGGCATGTTCCACCGCTCCCATAGTCAGGTCGTCGGTGATGGCGACGCCGTCGAAACCCCATTGATCGCGCAGCAAGCCGCTGACGACCCGTTTCGATTGCGATACGGGAATTCCGGCATCGGCAGCGGTGAGCGCGACATGAGACAGCATGATCGCGGTACCCGGAATGCTGAGCACCGCCCGAAAGGGCGCCCAATCCGCGGTCTGAAGTTCGGGCCCGGCAGCATCGAGCGAGGCACTGAAAAGGTGCGTGTCCACGGCAACGCGGCTCAGCCCCGGGAAGTGCTTGGCCGTAGGCGTTATGCCGGCATCGAGCAGACCCCTTGAAAAACCGCCGGCGATGGTCGAAACCACCGACGGATCGCGCGAAATCGATCGCGTCGCGATCCGCGTGTTCCAGTCGACATTGGTTCTCCGCTCCGGCATCAGATCGACAACCGGAGCCAAGTCCATGGTGATGCCGATGGCCCGCAACACCTTCCCCTGATCGAAACCGGTGCGGCGTGCGGCATCAAATTGTTGCTCGGGAGGCAGCGCGGCAATCGTAGAGAGAGCCGGCGGGTTTGGCAGCGGCGGCGAGAGATGCGAAACCGGGCCGCCTTCCTGATCGGCGGCAACGACCAGCGGCGGCAAGCCTGAGGCACGCCGCAAGTCCTGCAGGCCGGCGATTTCCGTTGCCACATCATCCGCAGTACGGCGAGCGACGTTGCGGCGGGCAAGGAAGATTCCGCCGATATGGCTGTCCCGAATAAGCTCCCGGACAGCCGCTACATTAGTGTATCCGACGACGAAGTGGCGCTCGACGTCGATGACGTCCGTGCCGGTGCGCGCACGGACCTGCTGTCTCGCGATCCAAGGCTGTGCGTCTTGCCAAAGAGCGAACCCGGCAGCAGCCGCAAACAGAACCGCCAGCCAGCGATAATCCGCGAAAAGAAAGGCGATGCAAGCGGCCAATCCGCCGGCGGCAAGCGCCAAGGCGAAAGACTGGCGCCAGGCAAAGGCAAACGGGTCAGGGATCAGGAGGTCTAGTCCGATCAGGACAAGCAACAACGCGACGGCCACGCTTCGCACAATCAGTTTGGCGCGCGCACCGCCATCGCCGCCCGCGCCGGCCGGTGCCTGTGCCATGGGTAGCCTTCGCGTGCCTACGTGCGTGCCCGCCAGTATCTCGCACCGTTAAAGCTGAGAGTGGCCTGGCGCTAGAGCATGATCACGAAAAGTGGAATTTTCCGATAAGATCATGCTCAACGAACAATCTAAAGCTTGAGTTTCCGTTTGCGCTGCCCGAGCGTGCGCAGCCGCAGCGCATTGAGGCGGATGAAACCGGCGGCGTCGCGCTGATCGTAAGCCACCGCGCCTTCTTCGAAGGTGACGAGGTCCTGGTCATAGAGCGAATATTTGCTCTCGCGCCCAACCACGCCGACATTGCCCTTATAGAGCTTGAGCCGCACGCGGCCGGTGACGAATTCCTGGCTCTTATCGATCGCCGCCTGCAGCATGTCGCGCTCGGGCGAGAACCAGAAGCCGTAATAAACCAGCTCGGCATATTTCGGCATCAGCTCGTCCTTGAGATGCGCGGCGCCGCGGTCGAGCGTAATCGATTCGATGCCGCGATGGGCAGCGAGCAGGATGGCGCCGCCCGGCGTCTCATACATGCCGCGCGACTTCATGCCGACAAAGCGGTTCTCCACCAGATCAAGCCGGCCGATGCCGTGCGTGCGGCCAAGCGCATTGAGCTCGGTGAGCAAGACCGCCGGCGAGAGCGTCTTGCCGTCGATCGCGACCGGATCGCCTTTCTCAAAATCGATGGTGATATAGTCCGCCGCATCCGGCGCCTTCTCGGGATCGATCGTGCGCGAATAGACATAGTCCGGCACTTCCTCGCCCGGATTTTCCAGGACCTTGCCCTCGGACGAGGTGTGCAGCAGATTGGCGTCGGTCGAGAACGGCGCTTCGCCCCTTTTGTCCTTGGCGATCGGGATCTGATTCTGCTCGGCAAAGGCGAGCAAGGCTTCGCGCGAACGAAAATCCCATTCGCGCCACGGTGCAATGACCTTCACGTCCGGCTTGAGCGCATAATAGCCGAGCTCGAAACGCACCTGATCGTTGCCTTTGCCGGTCGCGCCATGCGCCACCGCATCGGCGCCGACCTTCTCCGCGATCTCGATCTGCTTCTTGGCGATCAGCGGCCGCGCAATCGACGTGCCGAGCAGATATTGGCCTTCGTAGAGCGCATTGGCGCGGAACATCGGAAACACATAGTCGCGCACGAATTCTTCGCGCAGGTCCTCGATGAAGATATTCTCGGGCTTGATGCCGAGCATGAGCGCCTTCTGCCGGGCCGGCTCGAGCTCCTCGCCCTGGCCGAGATCGGCAGTGAAGGTGACCACCTCGCAGCCATAAGTGGTCTGCAGCCACTTGAGGATGATCGAGGTGTCGAGGCCGCCGGAATAGGCCAGAACGACTTTTTTCACGTCACCTTTGGACATCTAAGAAGACCTTGCACGTAAGAAACTCGGCACGCAGCGCCGACGTCGCCCGAAAAGCCGCGCGGACTATAGGCAGGCGTGGCAGCGACGCAAGCTGTTCGGCCCGGCCAGCCGACCCGTCCCGCGAGGCTTGGCGGCATGCCGCCTAGGAGCGCTCGCTGCGGCGCGCCGAAGCCCGCCGCAAGAGCGCCGCCAGCGCGTCGCGTATGGCTTTGCCCGCCTGTTCGAGCGGCCGCTCGATCATCTCGTCGGTGAGCCGCGTCGGCCGCCAGCGATAGATCAGGCCGTGAAAGATCCAGATCAGAACGTACATCAGCACGCCGGCGAACACGACATCAGTGAAAAAATGCGCCCCGGCCGCCATGCGGAGCACGCCCATCGCGGCGCCGAAGACAAGCGCCGCGGAATAGGCAAGCGGCCGCCATTGCGGCGGCGCCAGCGCGGCAGGCGCCAGCGTCCAGAAGGCGCCGGAAGCCTCGCCGGCCACAAACGAGCAGTTTTCCGGACAAGGCCCGCGCGGGTCCCACCACGGCGTGAAGCGCTCCTTGCCGCCGAGCGCAACAACGTCGACCGGCCGCATGCGCGCCGAATGCTCCTTCAAAATGCCGTTGGTGAGGATGCCCGGCCCCAGCGCTAAGGTCACGATCAGAAACAAAACGGCGCGGCCGGGGATCAGCATCCGCCGTTGCGGAAAAATGAGTTTACCGGCAACGGCGAGAAAGGCCGGCGCGACGATGAGCGTGATCAGCAGGGTTGCCGCGTCGCGCGCATATTCCACCCGATCCGAATACCAGGCGACGAAGGCGTGCGTCGTCGGATTGTAGAACAGAGCCGCGATGTCGACATCGAGCTGCGGATAGGCCGCGAAAACGCCACCGACCACGAGCGCGACCGAGAGCGCGATGATGAGCCCCGTCCGGTTCATCCGATCATTTCCAGGAACCGGCGCTGCGGCCCGCGAACAACCAATAAACGAGCCCGCCGGCAATACCGGACGCGGCGAGCAGCTGCCGTTCGTGCACGAAATAAGCATCCGGCTGGGTGATGTCGCCGGGCAAGTCAAAACCGTAGGATAAGGCCAGCGCCAGCCCGCCGCCGAGCGCGGCATAGAGGATCACCGAGCGCCAGGCAAAGCGTTCGGCGAGCGCAACGACAAGAGCCGTGGGTAGTGCGGCGACGGCACCGATGATCGGCGTGCCGACCGCCACGATCGCCCAGATCGCCGCCGGCGGCAAGCCCGACGACATGAGATCATCCCAGTGCGGCGTCAGCGAACCAATCGTGAATACGGCGGACGCCGCCACACACGCCAGGACATAAGCGAGGATCATCACGACGAGACGGGCGACGACGCTCATACAAGCCGCATTAATCCGTCATCGCCATGGCGCGCAAAGCGAGGCGCTCGCGGGCCGAAAGCTTTTCCGTCGCGCTTTTGAGCTGCCCGCAGGCGGCGAGAATGTCGCGTCCGCGCGGCGTGCGCACCGGAGAGGCATAGCCGGCGTCGAAGACGATCTCGGAAAACTTCTCGATCTGCTCCCAGTCCGAGCATTCGTATGTGCTGCCCGGCCATGGATTGAACGGGATGAGATTGATCTTGGCCGGGATGCCTTTGACGAGACGAACCAGCGCGCGAGCTTCGGCGAGCGAGTCGTTGACGCCCTTGAGCATGACGTATTCGAAGGTGATGCGCCGCGCGTTGGAAAGCCCGGGATAGTTGCGGCAAGCCTCGAGCAATTCGCGCAAGGGATATTTGCGGTTGAGCGGCACCAGTTCGTTGCGCAGCTCATCGGTCACGGCGTGCAGCGAGACGGCGAGCATGGTACCGATTTCCGCGCCGGCACGGACGATATTCGGCACTACGCCAGAGGTCGATAGCGTGATCCGGCGCTTCGAGATGCTCAGCCCATCGCCGTCGGCGACGACATTGAGCGCGTCGCGCACCGCCTCGAAATTGTAGAGCGGCTCACCCATGCCCATCATGACGACGTTGGAGACGAGGCGCTTCTCCGGGTCCGTTCCCGCAGGCGCAGCCGCGCGCTGCCAGTCGCCGAGCCGGTCGCGCGCCAGAACGACCTGCCCAACGATTTCGCCCGGCGTGAGATTACGCACCAGCCGCTGCGTGCCGGTATGGCAAAATGAGCAATTGAGCGTGCAGCCGACCTGGCTCGAAATGCACAGCGTGCCGCGATCGGTCTCCGGGATGTAGACGCATTCGACATCGTGCGGCCAATCCGGCGTTTCGCCCGGAAGCCTCAGCAGCCACTTGCGGGTGCCGTCGACCGAAATCTGTTCGGCGACGATCTCCGGCCGGGCCAAGGTGAAATGCCGATCGAGTTCCGTACGCAGCTCCTTCGACAGGGTCGTCATCGCGTCGAAGTCCTGGACCCCGCGCACATGGAGCCAGTGCCAGATCTGCTGTACGCGCATGCGGCGCTGCCGCTCCGGCACGCCGATTCCGCCGAGCGCTTCGGCGAGCGCGGCACGCGCGAGCCCGACCAGCGACGGCTTTGCCGGCGCGACGTAACGCTCGAGCGGCCGCTTCTCGATGGGCGTGCCCGTCGCGGCGGTATCGCTGTGAGTAGCGGCAAGGGAAGTCGTCATGGTCAATCCGACGGCAGCACCGTTCCGGGGCATACATAATCCCCCCGGCGGCAAGAGGCGAGGACCCGGCAGTCGAAAGAAAGCCGGCAGCCTCGTGTTACGAGCGCAGCGGTTCTTGCACGGCCGGCCGCCGCCTTCCAGGGAGGCACAATGCTAAAGGGCCTCTACTTGCAATCCTGATCGGAGCGATCGAGCGCCTGGGCAAGGCCCTTGAGCGAAAAGATATCGGTCGAGCGGGTCCCTTTCGCCGACATGCCCTTGAGCACCGCATTCTGACCGGACCGCATGGCTTCGATCAGATGGGCCTCCTCGGCAGCGTTTTTGATCCAGGCCCCGTCCTGCTGCGTGTAGAGCGCAAACGAAGACGAACCGACCGCCACCGTCGCCTCGGAATTGGGCTTGAACGGATAGCCGATGATGATCGAGACCTCGTCGGTCACTTTCTCCGCCGGGCGCGAGGCAATGAACATATAGGACGGATTGCGCGTTTTACCCGGCGGGTTGGTTTCCGACGACGCAGGCTTTGCAATGGCAAAGCAGACCTTCTTGCCGCCCGGAGACGCCGTATAGGCTCCCCAATCGCCGTATTGCCCCAGCAGCGTCGGCTTAACTCCACCGATGGCAGCCACGGCCGGATCCGCCGTCGCGGCGGCTGCCGCCGGCTTATGCTTGGGAGGCTTTTTGGCAGGGGGGGCGCCGGCGGCCGGCGCGGCCGGATCGGAAGCCGGCTGCTGTGCGAGCGCCGGCACAGCGCAAATTGCCGCAGCAAACAGCGACAACAAAAGCCGCCATCGTCGATCAGCAAACATCAGACCTCACGGTTATGGCGCTTGGGCTGATTCCAAACCATTCAAGTTTAACCCACTTTCAGAAAGTAGGGAACGAATTCGGCAATCGAGCGGCAAAGCACAGCGCGCCGGCGCCGCAGCGCCGGTCTTCGGCGGCAAACGTGACGGCCAGCACAGCATCCGGCGGCCGGCGGGACTTCAATACCTCCAGCATTTTTGGGCGCACTGGGGGATATCGTGGATTTGGCCTTCTGCACTCATTTCGATAATCACGCCGTCGGTCGTGCGACCGCGCGAAAGAGCGAGCTTGACGACCTGCTCACCGCCGTCGGCGCAAGCCGCGACGGAAAGGCTTTCACGCTGTTGTTCGACCACTTTCGGCCACGCGTCCAGGCGCAGCTTGTGCGTCTTGGTCTGGCTCCGGCGGCGGCGGAGGATCTGACGCAAGACGTTATGGAAACGATCTGGCAGAAAGCCCATCTTTATGACCGTAGCCGGTCGGCGGCGATCACCTGGGTGTTTCAGATCGCGCGCAACCGACGCATCGACGTCAAACGGAGAAGTCGCGAATGTTGCTTCCCCGCCGAAGATTTCTTCGCCATTCCAGATCCTGCCGATAGCTGCGACGACTATCTCGACGCGGCGACGGCAAGAGTGTGTGCGTGCCGCGCTTGGCGCTTTGCCGCGTGAGCAGCTTGAGCTCGTGAAGCTTGCTTTTTTCGAGGGTCTCTCGCACAGCGCCATTGCCGAGCGGCTCAACCTGCCGCTCGGCACGGTGAAGTCGCGGCTGCGGCTTGCCTGCACTCGTCTGCAGCGGCTGTTGGCCGACGCCGGCCTGAGTGCCGAGGACTAGGTTGAGCAGCTGTTCGCTGCGCGCAGCCGTCTGCACGCCGATCCGGAAGGCTCAAGTGCCCTACTTCCAATCCCGGCTTATTCCGTGCTTATGAATCTGGGCGCCTACCTTCAACCCCCCGAATGAAGGATCACCATGAAAGCCATCCTCTGCACGCATTTCGGCACGCCTGATGAACTCGAACTGGCCGACATCCCGGAGCCGAAGGCGGGCCCGGGTGAAGCGGTCGTTCGCATCAAGGCGGCTGCGCTCAATTTTTTCGATTTGCTGATTATCGCGGGCAAGTACCAGCACAAGCCACCTTTTCCCTTCTCGCCGGCTGCGGAATTCGCCGGCGTCGTCGAGAGCATCGGCGCCGGCGTAACCGGCTTTGCACCGGGCGACCGCGTCATTGGTTGGACCGGCTGGGGGGCAGCGCGCGAACGCATCGCCGCCGGCGCGGCGCAACTGGCGAAGCTTCCCGACAACCTCGATTTCGAACGCGCGGCAGGCCTGATCGTCACCTACGCCACGACGCTTTATGGCTTAAGGGAACGCGGCCAGCTCAAACCGGGCGAGACGCTGGTGGTCTTGGGCGCGACCGGCGGCGTCGGGCTTGCGGCGATCGAGATCGGCAAAATCATGGGCGCACGCGTGATCGCCTGCGCCTCGTCCGACGAAAAGCTGGCTTTTGCCAAGGCGCATGGCGCGGACGAGACGGTCAACTATGCCAGCGATGATCTGCGCGAAGCGCTCAAGCGCCTGGGCGGCGCCCGCGGCATCGACCTGGTCTACGATCCGGTCGGCGGCCAATATACGGAACCGGCGCTGCGCTCACTCGGATGGGAAGGCCGCTATCTCGTGGTCGGCTTCGCCGCCGGCGACATTCCGAAAATTCCGCTCAATCTGGTGCTGCTCAAGAGCTGCGACATTCGCGGCGTTTTGTGGGGCGCCTGGACGTTGCGCGACCCGAAAGGCCAGGCCGCATTGATGAAAGACATCGCGGCTTGGTGCGCCGAGGGCAAGCTCAGCGCCCACGTGCACGCCGTCTATCCGTTGGCCGAGACGGCGAGCGCGCTCAAGGCGATTGCCGACCGCAAGGCCATGGGCAAGATCGTGCTGCGACCTTAGGGCGAAATCGTTTCAGATTGAATCGATCGGCGCTCTACGTTTCTGGTAGAGCATGATCTTTTCGGAAAACCGGCTTCCACCTTTCCAGATCATGCGCAAGATTACGCCGCCTCGCGCAGGCGGGTGAGGGTGCGCCGCGCCGCCTCGCGGTGGTCCGGCGTGATGTGCGACGCGACCAGCCGGATGGCGGCCGCGAGCATGGCGGCATCGTCGGTATACCCGATCACCGGAAGCACATCGGGGATCATGTCTGCCGGCAAAACGAAATAGGCGAGCGCGCCGACCAGCGCAGCCTTTACGTGGGCCGGAGTCTGCCGGTCGAACGCACAGTAATGCGCGGCAACCAGATCCTCAGCGAAGGGCAGCCGCGCCGCGAGCGCGCGCAGCTTCTGCCAGAAGCGCCGTTTGAGCGCCTGTTCATCTTCCGCCAAGCGCCCTGCCAGCGCTTCGGCCTCCGCCCAAGATCCCGCATTGGACCATGCTGCCTTATATCCGAACCGCATCGTCACCCTCGCGCGTTGAGCGGATAAATGGCCGTCAAAGGCGGCAGCCGCAAGGTGAAGCTGTCCGCGGCCCAGCATCATCGCGGGCCAATGACGTCCATCAGCACGCGAACTTATCCATCGCTTCGGCGAGCTTGATGTCGGATTCGGTCAAACCGCCGGCGTCATGGGTCGATAGCGTGACAGCGACGGTCTTGTAGACATTGAACCATTTGGGATGATGGTCGAGCTTTTCGGCAACCGGGCGACGCGCGCCATGAAGCCGAAAGCGGCATTGAAATCCCCGAACGTGAAGGTCGCGTCGCGGCCTTTGACCTCGCTCCAGCCCCGGAGTCGGGCCAGCGCGCGGGAACGGGCTTCACTGGAAGCTTTTGCGCCATGTCAAACCTCACAGGCCGACAATGATGTTGGTCTTGTACCGCTCTCGTCAACAGGCGCCCAAATGACTACCTAACTAACGGCACTTGTCCAAGGTCCGCCGACAGCGAACCTGCCAAAGGTTTGGCGCAAGAGGATGCCAAGAGGATGCCATGTCCTGGTCTTTGAACATCGGATCGGTCGCCGGCACGGCGATCCGCGTCCACGTGACGTTTCTTTTGTTCCTCGCCTGGATTTTCGGCGTCAACTACATCTCCGGCGGGCCGCAGGTCGCCTGGAGCGGCCTGTTGTTCATCCTGCTTTTGTTCCTATGCGTACTGCTGCACGAATTCGGCCACATCTTCACCGCACGGGGATTTGGCGTTCGCACTCCCGACGTCATTCTGCTCCCGATCGGCGGGGTAGCGCGGCTCGAACGCATTCCGGAAAAACCGAGCGAGGAATTTCTCATCGCCATCGCCGGACCGGCAGTCAATGTGGTCATCGCGATGCTGCTTATCGTGATCGGCGGCGCCAATCTCTCCGCCGGCCACCTTTCCATGCTTGAAAGCACCAATGTCAGCATGATCGACCGGCTGGCCGCGGTTAATTTGTTTCTGGCGCTGTTCAACCTGATCCCCGCCTTTCCGATGGACGGCGGACGCGTGCTGCGCGCGTTGCTCGCGGCCCGCTTCGGCTATGTCCGCGCCACCGAGATCGCCGCCATGATCGGCCAGTGGGTGGCATTCGTGCTCGGCTTTCTCGGCCTGTTCGGCAATCCGCTTTTGATCTTCATCGCCATTTTCGTTTATCTCGCCGCGTCGGCGGAGGCGCATCTGGTGGCAACCCGCGCCATGTCGCGTGGCGTGCCGGTGACTTCCGCGATGCTGACGCAATTTGCAACGCTCACACCGGCGGAGCATGTCGACGCTGCGGTCGAAACGCTGTTGCGCACGAGCCAGAGCGAGTTTCCGGTGGTGGACGGCGCCGGCCGGCCGATCGGCGTGCTCGGCCGCGGCGACCTGATCCGCGCCCTGCGCGAGCGCGGCCCGGATGCTCGCGTTGCCGACGTGATGACAACCGGCATCCCGACCGTGAACAAAAACCGCTGCCTGGAAGACGCTTTCCGCCTGCTCCAGGAAAAGGCGGCTCCGGCGGTCGGAATCGTTGACGCTTCGGATCGACTGGTCGGCCTGGTGACGTCGGAAACCATTGGCGAAATGCTGATGCTGCATCAGGCGCTGCCAAGCGGCGTCCGTTTCGGTCCCTGGGGTCCGTCCTCGGGACGCAGCGCCGATACGCCTGCACGTTGAACGGAGGTCAAACTTCCGCCCTACCGGCAATGAACTAAGCGATCTTTACGCAGCGCATACCGCCGCGCGCGCGGTATAGTAGGTCTCATGTACTAGGATTTGCCATGCCTGCGGGACCGTCACGTCGTCCGCCCCTTGCCATGAAACTATGGCTTTGGCAGCGGTATCGCCGAACAAAAGAATCGGAGCCGTCCGCCGCCTCACCGGCGCATGCATTGGGCGCAGCGATGAATCTCGGGGCGTTTGAACATACCGTGCGCAACCGGGTCAGGGCCTTCCTGCGGCACACCCGGCTCGTGACCATCTTGGCAATGATCGTTCTCGGCGCCATGATCTGGGCCGCGGTCCATATTACGCTGGCGCCCACCCAGATACGCGTTGCGGCAGGGCCGGCCGGCAGCGCCGATGTCTTATTCGTGCAGATGCTGACGCAGAAATTCGCCGCCGAACACGACAAGGTCCAGCTGCATCTCGTTGCCACCGACGGACCAAAAGCCAGCGCAGCGGCGATCAACAATGGCGAGGCCGACCTCGCGATCTTGCCGAGCACACTCGGCAATTCGCCCGATTGGCCGGTGGTCGCCATTCTGCGGCAGAATGTGATGGCGCTGATTGTTCCGACGCAGCCGCCGCCCGCTCCGGCGAAGAAGGAGGCTGCCCCGCCAGCGCCGCAACAGGCAAGCGCGCCCGAAAAGAAAGAGAAGGCGGCAAAGCCGGAGAAGAGCGCCGACAAGACCAAAGCCGCGAAGAACGACAAGGGTGGCAATAACGCCAAGTCCGAAAAAAACGCCAAGTCCGAAAAAAACGCCAAAGTCGCCGCCAAGACTACTGACAAAACTACTGACAAGAGCGCGGACAAGAACGCCGACAACAGCGACGAGGCTGACGGCAAAGATGACAAAACCGGAACCAGTACCGACACCGCCGACGCCAACCAGCTC